>Ga0307515_10000926_pt1 | contig 67313 bp, 71 predicted proteins | sample 17_EM_MG_FD_194513 | JGI IMG/M metagenome (GOLD analysis project Ga0307515, IMG submission 194513) | Populus trichocarpa ectomycorrhiza microbial communities from riparian zone in the Pacific Northwest, United States - 17_EM | ecosystem: Host-associated > Plants > Roots > Unclassified | place... | reverse complement strand
TATGAGCCGCAGCTCATCAGCCTGACCTACTACCTAACTGCTCCGCGGTTTGGAAGCTGTCATAGAGCTGTCACTGGGCTGAACCGTGGGCGACTAGTCGGCTACTAGCCCGGCCGAACTATTGAGATCACTGAGCGTGGTCCTCTATCTATGAGCCTGGCTCATAATAAAAGATTACTCTAAGATATGACAGATGAGATCATAGCTAAGATTCGGACATAAACTTCGGTAGTCCAAGAAAGGCTATAAAGAGACAGCAATGCTTTGGCATTGGAAGGGTAGCCCCACAATTACGAACGATACCTACCTGCGAAAGACAAAGCTGAAATATTATTAGGTTTCAAGTTCTTAAATTATCTATTATTATTATTACCAAGTATAAGAGTATTATCTATTAGGATTGTACGCAGTTCCCCCACCCTATGACGAGACAAGAGTTTACGAGCAAATATGATATTATCACATACACATTCTTCTTATTGATACAATGATTTCAGAAGGAAGATAATATATTTGCGGCACAGTGCATTTGGTGGCTGGCAAGTATTGTCCAATATACAGAGATACTTAAGTATTCTTTTGACTACCAAATATTCCCTTCAGAGTACGTTAGGGACTGTATAGTTAAGCCATTACCACAAAAAGACGATAACGGAACTTTAGCTTCAGAGTCCGATATTCCTGCCTTGGATTTGAAATATAGTACCAATATTGAGGAACAATTATCCAAAGCAGAGTTACAGATTGAGTTTCGAATCAATAAACGTAACCAGTTCAATACTATAAGATCTGGACAAGAGTTCAAAAATAAGCCAAAATATAAGGAACCTACCCTCTTGGAGCGTGAGCAACGTTTTGGTAAACAAAGCAAGAAACAGAGAAGGCGTACTAGGGATCGCCTTCGAGCTGAGTATAAAGATACGTGAAATTAATATTGAGGGAGATTACGCGCGAGACGTAGTATTGCCGATAGTATCTGAACGCCAGATTTATCAAGGAAATTAGAAAAATATTTGTGAAGATACATGTCAATTTAGATTGCACTATCAACGGGCAATATATTACTGCCACAATAATAATTAATCACCGAGATTAATTATATCAATATACTTACTATATTAATTAATCTTTGAGATTTATTATACGAGTTATATGTATTGTCAATATTGTATTACACCACAATACGATTTACTAGCCATACATCCATCAGCTTCTGATATGACGATACATATTTGTCTTCTTTGAGTATACGATCTTTATAGATTACCAATACACTTTGTGTGGAGGTACGCATAAGGAATTATGATAGGAACCATGGCAGAGTATAACTAGTACGTACTTAAGTATCATTGGATACTTTAAAGTATAGTTACTTAGGCTATACCAACCCCGTAACAATAGACCCATATGTATACCCTGAAGTTCACTAAGTACCAATACCTCTGCTAAGGGAGATCCCCTAACAGATAACATGTGCAGTACGACCCCCATCTTGAAACAACACATGAATGAACAGACTCATGCAATGCACGCATACAACCTCTACTTCCTGGGACTGGTAGTGGGCCTCTTCGAGAATGGAAACGGAATGCTGGCTTCAGTTAGCCAGTTGGGGTATTCCACTGTGATAATATCATATGAAACCCTGCATTTTTGATCCTAGAGGAGACAGCAAAGAAAGGCAACCCATGGTGCTTCGGTATGCACACCTGTTGCAACAAACCTTGTCGGGCATTAGAACTAGGGCAGCGGTGGTGGTTGTGAGTGGAAAGTGTGAAGTGAAGGATGGGCTTATGAATTTCCTTTGTCACTTACATTCATTTTAATGGAGGGGAGGCAGATGGGCTTTGAGGCCATGGTATTGAAGTGAAAATACCCATAGTGCCCACCATTGTGTAGTGGTAGTAGATGGGGAAGCCACACCTTTGACTTGATGGGTTTTCCTGAGGGTAGTGGCGTGGAATTTAGGGTACTGTCATACTCTAGTCAGAGTGAATACACAATGAATAAACAACAACGTCATCTGTCATCACGGCTTTGATTCGCTGTCATTTAGAGCTCTGTCCAACCCACTAGGATGTCCGGTCATTATGTCATCTGCGGCGCGGCCCGAAAGTCGTCGACAACCCGCTACGATCTCGAGAATCCCCGACGCCATCAATCTATTCGCCGAGCAGGCCATTTATTGCCTGTACAGAAATCAAAACACGTCATCGGCATCTGTCGAACCTGCTCAACCTAGCTGCCATCAGTAAACCTATCATTTTCCATCAGTAATAAAAAAGTATTGCCACTCTAACCACCTCTTGACTACCGTTTTTTTTCAATATCTCGAGTCCTATCTAACTCCCTATCTACCCGTGAATATTCCCCTCTTTTAAATTGCGGGCCGGTGAATCCAAAACGTACTTCGACTAAGTATTTTCCTGTACCGTTGCCGACTAGAGTAGATACTTGGGTATGGGGATATGGACGTAAAAATTCGAATGTCGGGGCCAATGATATGTCCATCGCAACATACGAAACATAACACGAAGACTTAGTAGGGTCGAGGTAGAGGGGAAGTTAGGGTAGAGGGTGGGGATCTCCCCATCTAGCTGGGTCCCCTGGAGTTGTGAGGACTGTCATACTCTAATTAGAGTGCATACAGTATGAATTAAACAAACAAACAAACAAAATTCGAATGTCCAATCCTTATTCTCGCAGAAATTCGCCAGATTAACGCTAGAAGTTCTTCCAAACTTTAGGACCATACTGATCGATATGAATAGGATTTCAACGTCCTTCTGATTGCATTGGCCAGTAAACCAAACAATTCGGAGCAACTACTAGGAATTGAAAGAACATTGACATCACTGCATTGCTATTATTGCAAACATCCTGCAGCCTCCAACATCAAAAAAATTTAGATTTTTCATTCCGGGATTCTTGGCCTGCATAGGGTTACTGGACCTCAGGGTGCATTACCGGTGTTTTTCTAACTCCCGGCCACACCAAAAACCCTGTCCATTTTGAGCAACAAATTGAGAGTGGCGGCCAAAGTCACCGTACATACAAATCGATGCAATGCCTGACTTACCTCCAACTGTCTGTGGTTTGTTCTGGTTTGAACTACGGGCACATGGGGATCACAGTACCCTGCGATGCGTGGCAATATCCAAGATCCTGATTCCTGAATTACAAACCCTAATCGTTCGATGTCAGAGGTGGCAACATGAATGTTAATTACCAAGATTCCATAGTTGAGGGTACTGGAGCCGTGGACCTCTTGCCACTAAGCTCCAAGGATGCTAGGATACGTTAATCCTCATTCCCATATCTAGATTGAATTCGACGACGGACTAACATGGTGGAGAATGTGCCGAGTTAACCGATATGCATGGCACTCGCATCACGGGCCGAAGCTGATTCTGAAGTCAATGCAGCTTTGTTTTTTTACCTTCTTGCTGATATCAAATTGCGCTTTACCAGAATCTACGAGACGCTTCTCGTATATTGCCGGTTATGTGTGGTCAATTGCCAGAAATGGGGACTCTGATCCTCGAGCGCAGGTAACCGAAGTGCATGGCGATGTTGAAAGCTATGCTATCATCTAGTTAAAAAGCTAGGTTTTGCCCCACTATTTCCAAGGTAAAAGCTTTAAAATCGTAATTCAACCTCAGCTCCAACTTCCACCGTTGTCCGCCTGTTATTTCACTGCCTTTGCTGCTGGCCATCTGGATGCTCTCACCTACTCCTTCGCTGTGATCTTTGTGTTGTGCTTGTTGCATTCGATGGCCAAAGAGCTGGACCCGGAAAGGTTAGAGCAGGTATCCACACTCGACATCCACAGAGTGCGATCGACCTGGCTGTGTGGAGAAGGGTTGCCAGAGAATGATGAGCTCCGCGAGGGCATTGAGAGGAAGATTGAAGTAGACACAGGCCACACGAAGAGGGTGATATCCTTTACTCCAGGAGATCCAGACAATCCATACAACTGGTCATCAGTAAGTTCTGCCCCTCATAGACTACTTGACGAAGCCTGGTTCTAACTTTCGTCACAGAGGAAGAAATGGCTCATCACAAACACTGGAATTCTGGCTGTAACTAATTCGGCATTTGCATCATTACTGCCATCTGTTGCCATGTCAGTTATACAGCAAGATTTAAACGTCACGCATACTGAAGTTACTATTTTGACAATTTCCTTATGCTTGCTCGGGTATGTTGTTGGACCAATTGCCTTTGCACCTTTCAGCGAGTTCTATGGTCGTAGATCTGTTTCCATAATAGCCTTTGGGTGGTTTGTAGTAGGAACCATCTATTACGCCGTGAGTCCAAACATCGTTTCTCTACTAGTATTCCAATTTCTAGCTAGTGTTGGGGCTTCTGCGCCCATGTCAGTGGTTTGTGGCCTAATATATACTTGGGTGTTCGAGCTGTAGACTGATTGTCAATAGACTGGGGGGCAATTTGCGGATATGACCCGATGCTGAAAAGCGGGGAAAAAGTACTGGCCCTTAATCTCTCCTGTGCTCTATTGGATGCTAACGGCATGTTTCTGAGTAGATATGGCTATCTTCTCTGCGGTTACGATGGTACTGACAACCCTAATCCCTCTCCTGAATACTAAACTAATGAAATACAGGTGGGGCCAACCCTGTCTCCAGTGATTGGTGTATTCATTTCCAACTCACGCTTAGGATGGCGGATGGTTTTTTATACAGATAGTTAGCCTTACTTACCATCTTACCATGGTCTGAGCCGAACTGACGTTCTCTAGTAATGATCAGCGATCTATCTTTCATTCCAATGCTGTTCTGCCCGGAGACTTTTGCCCCAGTTCTCCTTCTCCGTAAGGCCAAATGACTTCGGGCACAGGGAGACTTAGAGGCGATTGCACCTCTGGAACTTGAAGACCGCTCTTTGAAATCCGCCCTCAAAACTACACTGTCACGGACTTTCCAGATGCTTTGGAACGAAAGCATTGTTTTGCTCGTCTCCTTGTACATATCATTGATCTACGGGACGTTTTATCTTTTCTCCCAGAGCTACCCAATTACCTATCAAGGTAGTCATTTATCTTCCTATTCAACACATAACATAACTGTCCGTATTAGGAGTCTACGGGTTCGGCCCGGGAGTCAGCGGTCTCCCCCTCATCCCCGTAGGCTTCGGCGCCGGTTTTTCGTACGTTGGCGTCATCCTCTGGGACCAACACATCAAGAGACGAGATCTATGCAGCCTCTGCGCTCGCCGCATGTTCTATGTGTCGTAATTTGTTTGGGGCCAGTTTTCCGCTGTTTGCGAGGCATAGTAGATTTCTCCATTCCTTACTTCCTTAGCTCCACGGTATGCTGACTGGTGATAGTGTATAAAGGCCTGGGGGTGCCATGGCGTCGAGTTTACTGGGATTTTTGGCATTGGGGATGGTAAATTCTCTATTTCGGAGTAATTCATGTGGCCGAACCCTCATGCTAATTGTTTGAGTAGTGCGTTTGTCCGTTCCTATTTCTCAAATACAGCGACACCGTCAAGAGCAGATGGAAGTTTCACCGATTTCTGCAGGAACGTAAGGAGATAGGATTTGACAAGTCGACAACATAGGATAAAGAACCGGACTCTCGCTCGACTGGCCCTATGGATGAAAAAGCAATGGAGGCGACTAATACTAGGGAGTTGTGATAATAGCATGAGCCATCATGATCATGAGTCTGAACTTTTTGGTTAGTTTCTTTTTGTCCTTCCTCATATTCCGCGCGCTCAGTGTTAGAATTTTTGGCATTAGCAATTGGTCTTTTTTGGTGCATTATGTAGGGCACTGGGTCTTGTCTTAATTTTAGTTAGCATTAATACACGTGCTGTCACTCAGGATTCGTGATTGTTTAAATTCGGCGGGCGTGTATCGGCCTCAGTGTGAAACATACCACATGGTCATGGGCTGTATTTGGCTTGAATCTCTTAGGATATATCTATCGATGGCTTGCAGATCCGAGTCTACCGTATCATCTGGTTGAACTCGTGATTTAATAGCTCGTACAGCTCGCATACCCGATACTCAGTGAGAAATGTGGGACAATTACTCTAGCTGCCAGCTGAAAGAATAGAAGCGACCTAAATTCATCATGCAGACACTATAAAATCGCGGGTTCAATCAATGCAGACGCACCCGCAATGCATGATTGACACTTCGTTCCGGCCGGACGGCAAGGACGGAGGAATAAATATCAAAACTTCCGAGTTACTGAGACCTGCTTTATATGGAGATGATCAACTTCAGAATTACTGGCTCCAATAAAATTGTCCAATTGAATGTTTTGATTCTAAATGCCACCCGAATTGAATCAATTTCCATCTGAAGTCACAGTCAGCCAGTTTTTGTTTGGTATCTATTCCCTAACATTCTGCTTCAATCTTACTCAACACCTTTCGTCCCATGCATGATCAGTCTTCGTAAAACATGGCCCCATAATATGTGAAGAAGAAAGCCAGCTGGCGAGTGAGCGAATAAACAGGCCCCCTGCACCAATATATAAAGAACAAAAAATACAAAGGGCCACGTCATATCTCAGGGATCATGCAGCCAAAAAATACAGCAACTGGCTAGGTCCAAAAACATCACCACCACATTAGCCCAATCAGCAAACAAGGAAAAACAAATAACTCCCTCTTAAACTGCCCGCCTCACTGCAAAAAGTGGGATCACGTCGAAAACCGTCAGATGGTAGGATAAAATCGTATGTACGCGAAGCAGAAGACATCAAAAATATGCAAAACCGCCATTACCGTACTTCCCCCCCTCCCTGCTATACCTCACTATATTCACTCCGTCCGTCACCACTCGAACTGCTATTATGGCTGCCTTCAATTCGTCTCGGATGCATCCGCCGCGAATACCAGTGAAACAGTGCGATGACGAAGAGGAGGAAGAACACGCCGGCTATCGTGAATCCGATTATTATTCCGGTTGCTTTTGATTGTGACGGTTCTCTCATTGCCATTTTGCGGTAGTGGTGAGAGGGTTTCAGGTGGACAGGTGGAAGGAGAAGTGGCGTGACTTGGATGGAAGGTGGGGTTGTTTGTCTTTACGGCTTCTCTCCGTGTGGGTGCTTGTGCGTAAGGATTTCGATGGCCGACAGTCGCCTCAGAGGATAGTAAATGAGTGGTAGTGGTGGAGTTATGAAGTGTTTAATGAGGAATTGGGATGGACGAGAGAAGAACTGGATTGAATAGCTCGTCGTCCTGAGGTGGGGTGTTTTGAACTGGAGAATAACCCGACTGTGTGATTCGTGGTTGTGAAATATATTGCGTATCCAATCGTGTACAAGTGATATCGCTCAATTGATGCTATTCGTCCGTTTGTTCGTCAGTGCCGTCATGCAAGCCGGGGGGAGGGGGGGAGGGAGCTCACGAGATTCTTCCTCGCCAGAAACTAGCGGGAGAATGTGCCGTTAAATAATACGTGCTTGGTACCCAAACTTCCATGGGATTCTGTCTTCTCGATTTTTTTTACCTGCCATCTCCTCCGGATAGCCTGCAGCACTAGCCACGTCAAATTGCTGGTACCCGCCTTGCTCGGATGTTATGTTCGGTGGGCCTACTCTAGGTCAAGTTTGTTCGACCTCATGCAGGGTGCCGCCCAGGTTACAAAACGTACCTAGCACATACATGGCCGCCGGGCTTGATCCCCGCCCCGCCAGTAAATCAAGTGGCCTAATTCAATATTAACATATAGGACTATGTCTCAGAGCGTGATATGAGATTAATAACTCTACCCAGTGATGCGTTTATTATCCAATTGCTAATTTTTAAAATACTTAAAACGTTGTTGACCTTTTTTGCTACTGCTGTACGAGTTTCATCTATACATGTGTATGCTGATCAACAAGAAAAACCCCCTATTAACTTGCAATTGCGCTCATTGAAATCGACCATCATTGTTCCCTTGCACTACATATCTAGACCAGCCTAGCTGCAGAATGCAGTGCGTCCATCGACGGCAGCGTGTGTGGCCACCACCGATTGGCTCTCTAAACACCCCTTATTTAGGCCGAATGACTTAGAATAAGTGTTAACCGGGTATAACACCCGAAATCCGAGCGGAAAAGGTCCGAGATCCAAAAGGAGGCCGAGTCGAAGGGAACAGACCCCCTTTCTTCCAGCCTCCCGGCTCTCAAACCGCCGGGGTCAAGGAATCGGATGGAGCTACTTAGTTGTACTATGAAGTATGGAGAGTAAATATTAATATGCATCCAATCTCATGATCCGTAAATGCCAATGATTAATCCACATACACAATATCAAACTATCAACAATGCAAAAGAGTACTTTTACACCAAAAACTTAAAAGAACATAGATAATGGAAAGTGAGAAATAACTCCGTTTAAGTAAACCTTTCCATGCATGCCCCTCCTCTCACCTGCTCGCCTTCCCACCACCTATTTATGATCCGCCATGATTAAGAGCACCAACATTATATCAGGGAAAAGAGAAGAAAGGAAAAGGTATCACACCGCCCCAGCCTACAATGGCATACTCGCCAACTCTGCATCAATCATTCTATCTAAGAATACTCTTCGTTCACCCTGACACTCTGTCTGTAACCTCTGCTCCACAAGCGCCCTCACTACGCTAGTGTCAGTAAACTACTATATCTAAGTAGAACAGCAGCAACCACATACCTTGTTTCTTCGTAATATTCTCCAAATCCACTTCCCGAAGCACCCCCCTGATAGCATCCACAATACTTTCATCATCTGGACCACCACCGACTCTCGTAAAATCCATCTGACTCACCGGCCTCGATCCGCCATATCCAAGAGGAGTTGTAGAATGTGCTCTCGGGGGTGGAGTGTGAGGACCAAGCAAATTATCGGTACTCGGCAGTCCACTCGTTGACATCGGACTATGGCGGCTGTTATGGTGTCCACCGTCTTGCCAATAATCACCAGTACTCATTCCTCCCATCGACATAAGCCTCTGATGCTGCCCCTGATCGTGTCCACCAAGACCAGTCAGGCTAGTATACGCGGAATAAGTCGACTGGCGATTGTTTGCAAATGGAGCCGGAGATCGAGGAGGTATATACGTCTGTCCACCAAGGTTCGGAAGTCCAGTAAGAATAGTAGACGCGGGTTTGACCGACGAATACATGGAGTGTACATCATCCATCTCATAGGCTTCGTAGCCCATATCTCCAAACTTTTCTGGCGCACCACCTCGTCGACCAGGGAGCTTGTTCTGGGTCGCGTATTCATCCCAGGTCTGGAGCGGAATGCTTTTTGGATCAAAGCCCGGATCGGTGGTAGCAACAACCTTTTTCTTACCAGTTTCTCCAACCACAATACGAGTGTTTCCCCATGAAAAGTCATCCTGGGCCCAGAACGAGTAGATGGGGAGAATGAATGAGTAGATGGGGAACGCCATGATGTAGATAATCATCCAACCCACATGTTGCCATTGCCGTTTGACAATGAATATGATAGCCTGCAAACCATAGACACCTGCAATCATAGCTAGCGATATGATTGGTAGAGGTCCAGTCTTGGATGCAACGATGTAAATGAGGTAACCCAAGTAAACACAGGTGGCAGGTAGAATGATCGTACCTAGTATGTCAATGAGTAAAGCTCAACAACTGAGGGTATAATGATACACTTACCCATAAGGTCGATGAACACGACAAATCTCATAGAAAATAAGCAGAAGCCACACATCTCCTCGAGGAACATAAGTTCTGCCAAGTTGTGAACAGTCGAGTTGATCCAGCGACGTCTCTGCGAAAGCAAGACGCTCCAGCTTTCGGGAGCGGCTGTCATCGCATAAGCACCGGGAATGAACTTGTAACTCATGTAGGGAAAGTGTTTGGTCATCAGGGTAGTCAGGTAACGATCTTCACCAAGCGATAGCAGATTCTTCTTGTGCAAAGTATCGACAATACCATCAGCGTATTCAGTGATGACCTTGTCGGCTATGATGAGAGGGCGACCCTTGTCGGCAGTTCTCAGTCGATACATGCAGAAACTATTAAGATTAACATAGTGCAGGCACGGTGTGCTGGTGTGGTTTGGATTACTTACCATCCAGGCAAACAAGTAACAGACGCGAACAGACTTTCGAAGGACTTGGCGAGATGATGGGAAATATAATACCTAACAAACGTCAACGGTTACCAACACAATCAAAAAAAGAGGAACAGCACTTACTCATATACCTGAATCATGGTCCACCAACTCTGCTCTTCGTTCTCAAGACTGGTTTCACCACAAATACCGGCAATTTTCGCATCGTGGGCGCATGCTGCAACTAGACGGTTGAGAGAGTCTTCCTTGACACTAGTATCGGCGTCCACCATTAAAATATACTCATATAGCTCCGGATCGACTCCGATAATGTTGTTGATTTGATGGAACATTTCCAGTTGGAGGGGAGACATTGCGGTGCGGTGATGGACACGATTAAGAAATTCCAGCACGAGGATTTGGGAGTCGCGTTTTCCGCGATTTCCAGGCTTGCTAGTCTCCGAAGGCTTGCCCACTTTGACAACAACTATGTATGGAACCACACACCCTTCAAATTCGTACAATCCGGAGTAGACTTTACCATAATTAAGTTGCGCGCTCCCCTCACCAACACTTTTGAACGGGAGTGCGGGTGGGTCAATTTTTGGATCTACTCCAAGAATCTCTAAGACGATATTGGGTGTAGGACTGTCGTTTCCACCTCCAACAACCATGCCATCGCATATAACAAACAGTAGTTTCCTCTTGTTGTCATAATTTAGAGCAGTCAAAGAGTCCATTGCTTTACGAAGCTGGTCCTCACCTTCAGTGTATGCTGGAATTTGGCAGATAACAAATTTGTCTTGCATGGCTGGACGTCGCTTTGTGCCAAGTTGGAGTGCAGCCAAAAACTTGACGAGAATGACCGCGCACATTATGGCAGCAAAACCAAGGAGAACATAACCACTTGCTTGACACTTGGCGCCATACCGAAAGTCAACCTTGCCTACATAAAAGATGTTTTTCATGCACCGCATATTTGTTCGCCGTGTGGTCGCATTCAGCTCCTTATAGAACATTTCAGTGATATCTGACCCGGGATTTTCGTTAAAAATCTCCTCTAGTTTAGAGTCCAGAAATTTGTATGGAGGCTGGTTATTCATGCGCTTGGCGGTATAGAAATAGTCGGTCAAGTCAAAAACTTCGTTATCGATAATGGCCCAAGGTTTGTTGTTCTCAACACCATCCTTTTTGACTTGCTTTTTGTCCCAAACAAGATCGCCTGTCCAAAAATGCTTGAGTCTGGGAAGCAATTTTTGAGAGTACCAATCAACATCAGCCAAGGCTGACTGAGGAAATATCGCTTGTTTACCGGACCAGTGTATAGCGTTGGACTGGGATCGTGCAGTGGTGTCATTCAGCTGTAGAGCCACCGTATTGTCTGTGACAAGTTCGGGACATCCAAGGTAGATTGGAGGGGGGAAATAGGGTGAAACATCTTGCCCTGCGAACTCAATCATGGAATCCCTAGTCACATCTTGGCCTGTAACATCGCTGTGCTGAATAGTCCAGAAGGTTGCTATAGCAGAAGTTAGTAGAGGTAACCCGAGGGGTACAAGCAGGAAGAACTGACAGAGATCGTAAACATTGCCCCGCATACTCACCCAGTAGTCGGTCTCGCCCTGATGCCTCGCGACATTTGCTCGGGACCATGCCTTGTTGATATTGGGACACAGTAATCGCGCAAAAATAGCAATCCAGAAGATGATGCCGGCATTCAGAATGAATATCAAAAACACAAGCACTACTTTTTCTCGCCACGCCATTCGAACGTCCGGTCGCTTCATACGACCAACATATCTCAACATAAAACTCGGAATCCAGAATGTCATGGCCCAGACAAAACCAGCCCAGACCTTTCTAGACGTTGAAACAGGGCGTTCTTCAATATGCTGTTTCTCACCAAGCTCAACATCCCCAGGGGCGGTGAAATGGTTGGCCTCGTACTTAGCGAGAAGACTTCGGTTTTGCTCGTCGTTTCCACCAGGCAATGGAGTGGTACTTTGTTGCCGCAGTAATTGATCCTTTGGCGTCGCCTGCTCGAACCCTTGGCCTCCCATAGGTGGGAAATAGCCACTTCCGTTGGTATTTGTGGTGTACCCAGTATCCATATGTGGTACAGGCATAACCGTTCCCATTCCCATCATTCCTGGAGGCACGCCTGGTTGCTTGATATCCAGCATGTTTTCGGCTTCCCACCAGCAAGGCTCCCGCATCCATACACGCTCATTTCCAACCATAACTTCGCCGTTACTCCAACCTCTTTCAAGTACCCAGCTCTCGACACCATCTCGTCCACCTGAACAACCTAAAACAGCATACCGTACCTCAAATTCATCAAAGTCGAAGTCGGCGGTGAAATCTAGTCTTTTGCTGCGCCGGTTCGCCCACTCGGGTAATCTCCAACCTCTCAACTGGCGACTCACTGCTGAAGCTGACCAGGGTTGACCTTGGGAATGTGGATCCTCCGTGGCTGAAGAACCTTCTGTGGGTGAAAGATTAAGATGGTACCACGCCCTGCTCGCAGCTAATAGCTGCGACACGTCTAATCGCACCGTCACTGAAGATCGACCGAATTCTGTGGGAAACAAAACTTCTTTCAGGAACCCGCCATCCTCTACCTCCCTCCCCCCCTTTTCGATGATTTGCTCCTTTCGATCGTTTTCGTACTCTCGTTCACGACCCATGCCAACTAAACATGCACTCTCGGCATCGCTCCACGCAGCCTTCATTTCCCGAATCACAGTGCTGCTAACGTTCGGCATATTAACACCATCGGACTTCATCTCTATGTTCAGCCCGCTTTCGTCATCGAATACTCCCCTGAGACAAACGGCTCTCGCCATTTTTTCATCGGGTAGTTCTAGAACCGTGATTTGTACAGTATCACCTTCCTGGCTGTCGCCTGAGTTCGACTCCGCATCTTTTCTTGTGGCAAAGTCAGCGGCGATGGCCTCATTTGCCTTTGCAATGATCCACTCTACAACAAGCTCATAAACAGTCGCAATGAAAAGTTCTCGCTCGTTGTCGCCCATTTTCTTGGCTAACACGTCGGGCTCAATGCCCAACAAGCCGGATACATCCTCACAAACCTCTTCCACCACCTCTTCGTCAACCAAAAGACCAACCGAATTTCCAAGTTTGAGAATGCCCGCCATGACTGAAAGCAGCCCTCGTAACATTCCACCTTTGATTCCGATAGCCCTCAAATTGGCCCTCCAATCTTCAGCAGCGGCCGAGTCATCTGCCGTTGGAAGGTAGCTTGGTAGCGAATAGGTATTGCTACGTGCAAGTAAAGTGTATGTATCGGGACTTTGTAATCCTAGACCTTGTCTTTCCGCAGATGTCGACACATTGGAGAGGAGATAATAGAAAACGTCGAACGCTCTATATCCCTGCTGGGATGGTATATGAAGAAGCCCATTTTCGGTATCAAGACCTGCATCCGAAAGTGAAATATGTGCACCCGAGATGGCACCAGAGAGGGAAATCTGAGCAGACACTGCCAGTCCTCGATGCCGCGGTACAGAGAATGGTGATTCAGGAGTCAAGCAATTTGTGAAGGTGGAGATGAGGTTAAGGCATACACTAAGGAGATCGGGCGCTGCAGGGAGGGTGGATAATATCGGTAAAAGGAGAGAGGGCGATGGCGAACCCAGCGACCTAGATTTCGTTCCGTTAGCCAAGAAAGTGCATATTTCGAGAACATGCCACTATTCGAGAACCCCGAATATGATAATAAACCCAAAGTTAGGGATTCACGTACGCAAGGACGATCGTCTGATCTTCAGCTCTCCGTCGTGCATGCTCCCAGACCCTCATCCCTAGCTCTTCATCAAAGACTCCCATAAACTGGTTAGCTCCCCTACCGGCTCCAGAATTCACAACTATGGTTGTAGCTGCATCGAGAGGATAAACCGAGCCAGATAGATAGGCATTGTGGAGGGCGGAAAGTAGAGTAGACGTTGTCAAGGCACCAGGCTGATTGGAAGGCATGTTGCCGTACGGCGCAGCAGACGTCGTGGAGTAAATGGAGTGGCGATTGTTCGTGAACGACATGACGGAGGTCACTCGAGGCGACCCAAGGCGTAAGAGCGTAAAGGGCCCACAATGAGGCAAGCCACTATCGTTCTACACGTTCTCACGGTATTGGAACCGGGGGGAGATGAGTGTAGTTTGTGCACGAGGTTTCGGGTTTCGTAACCCAATCCCTTAAGCAATGGTACTGATCCCGCAGGATTAAAGTCCTAGATGGTGAAGGTAAAGTAAGGAAAATACCGTCGTTGTCTGAACTGGGGTTCGAAAGTGATTGTTCGCTGGAGAGGATAGGTAGTACCCAGATGTTTAATCGATCCCCTTTCAACAAGGCCGAGAAAAAGTACTGCCGAGACACACCTGCATCCACGCCCACACAAACAAATAAACAAATGATTAATTCGGATGTTTGGAGTAGCGAACGACAGAGGGAGTAGAGTGAATGTCGAAGATGGACGAGCAGGCGGTGCTGATGGCAGTGTTTGAAGTAAACAGGAAAGAGGGTGAGGTTGATTGGGAGCAACAAAACACAGCTTGGTGTGGTGATGTGCTTGCTGCATGCACCCTGCCACTAGAAGTAGCATTTCTCCTGCAGTGCAACTTCCGTGCCACTCGTGCCATTCTACACTATCCAGTACTCACTGCATGGCTCTTCATAGATACAGGGCCCTAAACACCGTGTACATTAGGTAATTGGAAGTACGCATAGTTACAGACTCGAGATGGCCCAGTATTCGTCTTTCCTGACAAGTAGTTAGATTCCTGTTCCTACTGATCGTGATGTTGACGACTGACATTTTGCGACTCTTCTCATCGCAACGTGACGGTGATGGTGGATTCTATAAAAAGAAACAGTTGCTTTTTTCCGACCCTGAGCTCGGGAAGGAGCCGGCTGAAAAAGTCGGCAAAATCCATTAGTGGTGTTATGGTTCCCCTTTTCAGAATTGCACATGTAAACAAATCTCATTGCCATTTGCGCACCCTCGAACTCCTCCAATGCACACGCCTGAGAGGGTGGAAGGCGAAGCAACAAAGACATGGCCATTCAGATTCTCCCGGAATTAGAAGTCATAAAGCCTACCTAGCCGTTAAGATCCGCTCGAAAGCAGAGAATGCAAAAATGTTACTAGTGAAACCCGGAAGTGCGAGGAAGCGGATTCAGGTTACGGTGGCGGATCTCCGTTCCCAAAATATCAACAAAATATCGTTCAGAGCAACCACACCACGCTAAGAGGCCGAAGGGTGTCAACATCCATCATAACAAACAACGTTGAGACGCGAAACGCCTCGATGTACCAAGTACTCTCTGCTGAGGACATACTTCTCGCGGCAGAGAGTCGTAATGTACAAGCAACAATCTCTGCTATTGCGAAACACTTGGCAGAATTGAACTCTAGTCTAGTATTTTTAGCGTCCCGAAGAGTACCTACAGTTGAGGGGCAGTTACGCCTGATCACTCTTGTTGCGCTAGACTACCATGCCATCTTGTACCTATCTCAGTAGTCTCGAACACTGGCTGTTTCCCTTGTAGTCTTTTACTTTCGCCGCTTTGAATAATAATATCACCCAAGCAACAGTTACGTCGAATCTGTCAAGTTCAGTGATTTTCTGGAGCTGTTAGGTATCTCTATCTTTCTTCTGTACGTTCACTCTCTGTTGTCCGACAGTTGTTTACTACATTCGCTTGGTGCCACTATTGTATTGTTATTGTCTTACTCGTCCGGCGACAACTCTTCGTTCCCCTTTCTCTTCGCCCTTCGCTGTTGACGCAACCAACTTACATACCTTACCACCTCTCACACGACTCTAATTCATCCACTTCTACTCTCCACTGAGATTGCGTCCTCAAGGCAACGGGCACTAACTCATACTGGAGGTAGACAGCTGTTCATTTGCGCCCTAAAACCCGACTCAATCAGCAATAACAGTTCAGGAGCTCGAGGTGTTGAATGGGGTTGTAGAAAGTTTGTACCCGCTAAATAACCAGCAACTCCTCGACGTACCCAGTCTGTCAGAGGGGCGCGATCCCCTCCACCAGCTCCTCAGCCATGGCTCAACAATCACCTCAATCGCAGCCATCTTTGCCGTCGTTACCAGCGCACCTTCAGTCAGATACGCATATCACTGCTCATCTAGCCTCCCGGTTTCATCTGTCATTGCCGACAGCAACCATCAGCTCACAGGCAATTGTATCGTTGAACACCTTTACTACCCCCAATGTTGTCGGCGTGGAGCTCGAAGGCATGGCCAATAGGATGTGGCGGCGCTTAGGAGGACGGGGGGAGAACCAGGTTGCTGTGTTTCTGTAGGTGTTTCTGTTGTGTTTACAGTTGAGTCGGAATTGATACTGATTGATGCCCAAATAGAGGAGAATCGGGGTCTGGGAAAACTACTCTCCGCTCCCACCTACTATCGTCTCTATTAGCGTTTAGCTCTACACCACTCTCCCACAAGATTTCGCTTTTTACATTTCTTTTTGATACATTGACAACGACCAAATCTCTGACAACCCCTACCGCATCCAAAGCTGGACTATTTCTCGAGCTTCAGTATGATAGTATCTCTCAGACATTAATTGGTGCCAAGTTGCTTGACCATCGTCTCGAAAGATCTCGCGTTGCCAACATTCCCACTGGAGAAAGAAACTTTCACGCCCTCTACTATCTTCTGGCGGGAACCTCGGACGCTGAGAAGGAGCATCTTGGTCTCAAAAATGTAGCAACCTCCTCCCACAAGCATAGTGTTGGCGATATGGGCAACAAGGCAGGCCAGAAGAGATGGAAATACCTCGGGCATCCGACTCAGCTGAAGGTAGGCATCAACGATGCGGACGGGTTTCAGCACTTCAAAACTGCTCTGCGAAAACTGGAGTTTCCGCGCAACGAGATAGCGGAGATATGCCAGCTTCTCGCAGTTGTGCTCCATATTGGCCAACTTGAATTCGCAAACGGTCATGCAACTTTGGCTGGAGGAGATGAATCGGGAGCGATGGAAGGTGGTGATCAAGTCGTGGTTGTACGCAACAAAGATGTCCTCGGTGTAATCGCAGCTTTCCTCGGTGTTCCTCCAGATGCACTGGAAACCAGCTTAGGTTATCGAACCAAAACGTTAAACCGAGAGAGGGTGACCGTGATGCTAGACGCAAAAGGCGCCAGAGCACACGCAGATGAGTTAGCGCGAACTCTCTATTCACTCCTAGTCGCATGGATTGTCGAATCTTGCAATGAGCGTCTTTGTGCTGTGGAAGATTCAATCGCCAATACAATCTCCATCATCGATTTTCCGGGTTTCTCCCAAACTTCAGCAACAGGTAGCACACTCGATCAACTCCTCAACAATGCTGCCACCGAAAGCTTGTACAATTTTTGCCTACAGAGCTTTTTTGACAAGAAGGCAGAGCTCTTGGAGAGTGAGGAAGTCAGCGTCCCTGCTACAAGTTACTTCGACAACTCTGACGCTGTGCGGGCCTTGCTCAAGTCTGGTAATGGCCTTTTGAGCATCTTGGACGACCAGACGAAGAGAGGCCGCTCTGATGCGCAATTCCTTGAGAGTCTCAAGAAGCGATTTGATACCAAGAGTAACCCTGCGGTTAATATCGGGGCTTCATCTCCCCTTCCAGGATCCAAGTTCTCAACGCCGGGAACTAGCTTTACCGTCAAACATTTCGCCGGTGAAGTGGACTATCCAATTGCAGGGCTCATCGAGCAGAACAGCGAGATCATCTCAGCTGACCTTATGAACCTTTTCCGTGGCACGACCAGCTCATTCATCACCGACTTGTTCAGCAGCAAAGTAGTGACTACCGTTCATCATCCGCGCGAAAAAACAGCCATCATGCAAGGCCAGATCTCTTCACGACCATTGCGAATGCCTAGTGTCATGAGAAAGAAGGGCGATAAGCCAAACATCAAATCTGAGCATAAGGAGACCACATTACTTGAGCAAGGGGCTGCAGGCCAATTTGTCGGTGCATTGGATACCGTCACTAGATCACTCACCGGGACGAATACGAACCCTTACTTCATCTTCTGTTTGAAGCCGAATGACCGACGTATTGCCAATCAATTTGATTCTAAGTGTGTGCGCACCCAAATTCGGACTCTGGGAATCGCAGAAATCTCGCAGCGAGTACGAAATGCGGACTTCTCAGTCTTTTTACCCTTTGGAGAATTTTTAGGGCTTGCAGAGGCCGAATCAATTATAGTGGGAAGTGAGAAGGAGAAGGCGGAGATGGTGGTCGAGGAGAAGGGCTGGCAATCGAATGAGGTTCGAGTAGGTTCAACTGGTGTTTTCCTTAGTGAACGATGCTGGCTCGAAATTGCACAACTGGGTGAGGGGGGAACACGAGCGGGTGGCGCTGCATATTCTCCGGATCCTGACGACGGAGGAAGCGGTGATCCCCTAACACCGGTCGGCGAGCCTGGCGGCGCTCTTTTCAGTGGTTCCGATTCCCGGGTACGATTGATTCCAGGCATGGGCAGTTCTGCTGGTCTTGGATCGCACATCTACGGGGTTGAGGGCAAAGGAGGTTCTTTCTCCAAGTCGGACGACTTGCGATCCGAAGCAGCTGCCTCCGCTTTCCATTCCGGAGATATGTTCCGCAACTTCGACACCCGCGAGCAAATGGCAGAGAAAGGTCAAGCAGCCCGGGAAGAGGAGATTGACGAGTTACCTGTGTCTGGTTCACGCAAACGGTGGATGTTCGTTGTCTGGCTCTTCACATGGTTCGTACCTGACTTTCTCATCCATTGGGTCGGACGCATCAAACGGAAAGATGTGCAACTTGCATGGCGTGAAAAGTTGGCCATCAACATGATGATATGGCTAATGTGTGGTATCGCGGTCTTTTTCCTCGGTATGACGCAGCTCGACCCGCTTTCTTTTCTCTGGATAGCTAACACGCCACAGTGGTGTTTCCGGAATTGATCTGTCCCAAACAAGATATCCTCACACTTGAAGAACTTTCCACCCATGATGGAGGAAAGAACAATATTGAAAGCGATGCCTACGTCGCTATTCGTGGCATAGTTTTTGATCTCACGGACTTTATACCTTCGCATTATCCTAACATCATACCTAAGAAATCGCTCCTAAAATATTCTGGGAAAGATGCTACAACTCTGTTCCCAGTCCAGGTCTCAGCCCTTTGCAATGGCGTTGAGGGAATCGTTAATCCGGCGGTTCAACTCAACTACAGAGGCGATAACGCGACCAAGGACAGAACGGTGGATCCGAATGCAAGATATCATGATTTCCGCTATTATACCAATGATTCTCGACCAGACTGGTTTTATGAGCAGATGATGGTCATAAAAGCTAATTTCAAAAAGGGCAGTATCGGTTACTCTGCCAAAGATGTCAAAAGATTGGCCAACAGCCAGAATAAAGACATAGCTATTATCGGTGACCGAGTGTATGATATGACCGAGTACAATCAAGGTGGACGGCGAATTGTTTTCCCAACCAACGCGAAAGACAAAAACGTAGCAAAAGTCAACGTGGACTTTATGGATCAACAAGTAGCCGATCTTTTTGCTGGACGCTCTGGTCAAGATGTTACCAAATACTGGGAAACTCTTAGTCTGAGTGCCGATGTTAAGGAGCGTATGAGAGTGTGCCTCAACCGTCTATTTTACGTTGGAAATGTCGATACCAGAAATTCTGTTCAGTGTCAATTTGCAAGATACCTTTTACTTGCCATTTCGATCATGCTTGTCTCGGTCATTGCCTTCAAATTTTTTGCTGCATTACAGTTCGGCAAGAAAAATATGCCGGAAAATCTTGACAAATTCATCATGTGTCAGGTTCCGGCCTATACAGAAGATGAGGAATCTCTCCGACGTGCTATTGATTCCGTGGCAAGGATGCGCTACGATGACAAGAGAAAACTATTGATCGTCGTTTGTGATGGTATGATTATCGGACAAGGGAACGATAGACCTACACCCCGAATCGTCCTCGATATTCTCGGTGTACCGGAATCAGTGGATCCCGAACCTTTGAGTTTTGAGTCCCTAGGAGAAGGCCAAAAGCAACACAACATGGGCAAGATCTACTCTGGTCTTTACGAGGTTCAAGGACATATTGTTCCCTTCTTGGTTGTCGTCAAGGTCGGAAAGCCCTCGGAAGTCTCCCGACCTGGCAATCGTGGCAAGCGTGACTCCCAAATGGTTATAATGCGGTTCCTGAACAGAGTTCACTACAACGATCCGATGAGCCCTCTGGAATTAGAGATGCATCATCAAATCCGAAATATTATTGGCGTCAACCCTACCTTTTATGAATTTATTCTACAGATTGATGCAGGTAAGTAGACAAGCTTCCTGGATGATTATATATGTGCTAATGAGACTTGAAGATACTGTGGTTGCAAATGATTCTGGTACCCGTATGGTCGCAGCATTCCTGGCAGATACCCGAATCATCGCCCTCTGTGGAGAGACTGGTCTCAATAACGCGAAGCACTCATTCATCACCATGATACAGGTGTACGAGTACTTCATTTCACACAATCTCTCTAAGGCCTTCGAAAGTTTATTTGGATCGGTAACTTGTTTGCCCGGTTGTTTCTCGATGTACCGCATTCGTGCTGCGGAAACCGGGAAGCCTCTATTTGTCAGTCGAGAGGTTACTGATGCTTATGCCGAAATTCGGGTCGATACATTACACATGAAAAACCTTCTTCATTTGGGTGAGGATCGATACCTAACAACATTACTTTTGAAACATCATCCACAATTCAAGACGAAGTTCATCTTTGATGCTCATGCTTACACTATCGCACCGGACTCCTGGGCGGTATTTCTGTCGCAGCGTCGACGGTGGATTAACTCGACGATTCACAATCTTGCAGAACTGGTACCCATGCAGCAGCTTTGCGGTTTCTGCTGTTTCTCTATGCGTTTTGTTGTCTTCCTCGACTTGCTTAGCACCATCATTGCTCCTGTTACGGTTGGATATCTCATCTATCTCATCTACATGATTTCCACAAGTTCCACCCTGATACCATTATGGGCTTTTGTGCTACTCGCTGCCGTCTATGGCCTGCAAGCTATTATCTTTATCTTGAAGCGCAAGTGGGAAATGGTATGTGGCATTAATCGTCTCGCGCCCCCAATCTTACTAACTATGAATAGATCGGTTGGATGATTTTGTATATCATCGCCATTCCTGTCTTCAGTTTTGCACTTCCTCTTTACTCCTTTTGGCATATGGATGATTTCTCGTGGGGTAACACTCGTATTGTTACTGGTGAGAAAGGCCAGAAGATTGTTATCTCGGATGAAGGGAAATTTGATCCCACCAGCATTCCCCGAAAGAAGTGGGAAGACTATCAACATGACCTCTGGGAAGCACAGACTCAACGTAGCCATAACGACACACGCTCTGAGGTTTCGGGTTATTCCTATGGAACCAAATCTTATGCTCCCACTTCAGAGTATGGATTCGGTGGTGGTATGCCCCCGCCAGGATATCAAAGTAGACCCATGAGTCAGCTCGACCTGCCAAACCTGAGGGCGCATAGTCGCATGTCGATTGCGCCGAGTGATATGATAAGTCAAAGAAGTGGCGGTTACGGCCGTGGAGAGCTCGAGATGTCAATGCTGGAGCTCCCAACCGATGATGCGATTTTGGCTGAAATTAGAGAGATCTTGAGAACAGCGGATCTGATGACGGTCACGAAGAAGAGTATCAAGACGGAGTTGGAAACGAGGTTTGGAATGATATTGGATGCGAAGAGGGCTTATATTAATTCGGGTATGCTCATCCCCCGTTACCTATTAACAAACTTATATCATTCACTAACGTATTTGTGTGAATAGCAACGGAGGCGATTCTAGGTGGTAACTTATAAATTCGTTAAGTGTAGTGTACCGTGTGCTCTCTTTTACGTTGAATATGGACGGACGCACGATGACTGGATGGAGGGGAGCCTTTGTGTTATAAAGAGTGACAATTCGATGGTGTTCATCTTTTCTTGTGGATGCATTGGTTTGGAGTATTGTAGTGTCTTGCTTTTTGTTTTTTTGTTTTTTTTGCGTTGCAACAACTTGTGGGCTTTTATGCTGTATCTAATATACCATGGTTTCAACGTAAAATAGGCAGAAACAATTATTGTGCGTGAATCGATTCGCTATGGACGAAGATAAGAATAACATCTGTGGTCAGTATTTTGATGTTGATCATGTTACATTTTTAGATGGAGCTGATGTCGACCGTAAGCTGATGGGAGGAATGTGAGGCATCCGTGGCACATTGGCACTCGTAATGATAATCATGCATACAGAGCTTTTGATATGTCGATCTCATCTCTTCCCTTTGTAGACAATAGCCCATACGCACATACACACGAGCAGCAACAGACCTCACTTTCAGCAGGAAAGGAGGGCTCAACTACCAAGGTATAGCGGCCCTGACACCTGGGTGAGTGTCAACGGCTGGCCCGAACTCACACATGTGTACCACTCTCGCTTAAGGAAAATAGGGTTATCTGAACGACGTGGCGAAGTGCTCTGAAGTATTTGTCTCGTCCCCAAACCCTATTGGTTCGCAAGCTTAGTCACGACAGGCTGGGTACGAGACAACTGAAGTATTAGCGATGCGGAAATTGGGGGAAATTTTGACCTGAAAATTCGTGTTACGCTAGGGACTTTCACTTTGCCCCACCTTATCTCACACAACTGCATCACAACTTGTCACTTGTGTTTTCTTACGGACCCACGTGTTGAATATGGGGAGAACCGTGTATGTGTTTAGACTTAGATACAGAGAGAAGAGAGAAGGAGAAAGACGCGAGTTATATATGAGAAGTGTGCCCTTACTACCAGCCCGCTAGCTAGCGGTCAGCTCTATATATACGTGCAACACCACGTGTTCATTCATAACTTTTTGCTCCTAGCCATCAAAGATTCGCACACTGATATATCGCGATATCATAAGGTTTCCACTACATCCTCCTCCATCAACCTGACTCCCACCCATAACCCTCACTCTCCTACTCCTCCTCCAAACTTGGCTACTCGCTTGCAAATTTGTGTAATCAGTTCTACTTTCACTACCTAAATTCATGTGATTGAAGATTGAAGAACCGCTTGGAACATTTGACTTTAAACTTTCAGAGCATTTTGCCGAGCGAAGCGAAGGTTCAGCAACTATACTACAAGCCCACATGTAGTACGGTTACTTACCCAGCTATTTGACTGTTGTGTACGTGGTTATACTTTGAATTTAACATCTTAATTGAGGCTTTTTGTGGTAAGGACCCAAAGAAATGAAAGTTGAGAAGAATAGGATGACCCCGGGAGAGGTTAGGAAGCGGATAGTAATAATAGGCCATGGAAAGAAAACTTGGGCTGGCTCTCGTTGGGTTGGTCAAATTTGGCCCGTTGAATCATAATCGGTCACCACAAACGTAAATTCACCACCACTACCCTTCAATCTCCTCCAACTTCAATCCACCTTCTTTCCCGCTCCACTCTCTAGTTCCTCTATCTCCTTGGCTGTTGTGCAGTGCGGCTTTTATGCGGTAACTAGTGCTTTCCTCCCCTTATTCCTGTTTTCCGAGTTAACACTGGGAGTTAGTACAGATCTGAGAAAATCCTGAATTTTGAGGTATTTCAAGATCTCAGGTCTGAATGAGGTCACCATCCTATCTCAGAATCTCGGATCCGAAGACATACCTTTTTGTTGTCGGTGCGGATCATGGAGCTAGACCAAGTTATATCGCTACAATTTCGGGGACCCGTCCCAGCAATCGATACTTCAACCGAATTTATCGTGATAGGCTATGATGCCCATCGGACTCCTATTCTCTGTCGGAAGGTACCAAATGACTCGCTGGCCTTGTTTGGTGGAGGTCTTTGTTAATATCAAAATTGCAGTGGCAGAAATCATAGAACGGACTGTTGAAGAGCTGCCAGCAGACCTTCAAGCCTCGATACCCATTCGATATCTGCGCGTCTACTGTTTAGCGACACAGTGTACAGGGTGTCTCTGTGACAATCAATAACAAACACTCAAGCTTATGAACAGCCCGACAGAACCACACAAAAATAGCGAACCGAACCCCCCAGTGACGAAATACAAGCTAGTTCCCATAGCCCCTGACTTCTTGGGCTCAGGTGTCAACAATGGGGTTGCGACCTCCATTATCGTTAGTGAATACTCGTGGATTCGCTTCCGCTTGACCCCAATGCAATAGTAACGGTCTATAGCAACTTAGAATTGGCAACGTGCAGTGGCTATGAGTCTGGACGAGATCTGAGGAATTTCCGGATTATCTCGTCCCTTTGAAGGATAGGTCTCGTAGTCCACGGCTCATCCTTCTCCAGTATAGGTGGAGACCGCTCTATTTCTGGTCATCAGCTGTCATTCGGGACAGAGCCGGACAAATGTGTTACGAATGTAAAGCGGACGAAGTCTATTCTACTATCTAAGGGAGAAGCTCTGTTTTTATATACATGAAGGCCTGGAACTCTATGGAAGTCTATGGAAGCTCACGATTGCAAATGCCAGTGGTGGTGGCGAGTGAAAACTCATGGATGAGTCTACGACTGTGAGTCTGTAGCCTGTGAGTCAAGTGGGTCAATTCGGTGATCTCAGTGTATCGGCGACTTCCTTTCAGGTCATATAGTAATAAAATGTGTTGCATTTATATATAGAGCTGGACCGCTAGCCGGGGCTGATGGTACACTTCTCTCTCATATACAACTCGAGTCTTTCTCCTTCTCTCTTCTCTGTATTTAAGTCTATACACACACACGGTTCTCCCATATTGCAACAAAATATCCCAGGATATCACTGCTTAAGGTTCCATCTTGTCTTGTTTCGCGTCTCAAGGACGCTTGACAATGTTCCTTCTGGAAGGAAACCAGCTGGTCTTCGGCTACAATGAGGAGAAGAAGGAACGCAGTATTTGCACATGTCCGAACGGAACATGAAAGTGTCAGTGCAACATATCAAGTGAGAGGGCTTCTACATAAGTAGTTATTATGGACGATGCCTAAAGATTGAAGTGAACAGAGGCGATTGAAGGCGAGAGCATTCTGGGAGTATGTGTCAGCTCTGGAGGGGAAATAGTTTTATCCAGGCTTCTAGATTTAGCCGCAAGTAGTCGAATGGCGTTTTCCGTCACAAATTTCTCCTAGAAAATTCGCTTCCAACCTATATTCAGTATTTCCAAACGAGCCGCCATTATCCCCATAAACGTCGGGTTTCTGCATACGGATTTGAATATGCAGCTTTTCCCAGGCCTATCGTCTTTAAAGCTGATTGCTGGGGCTAATGATTTACAATGCGGTAGCGGGTTCTGCTATATCTAGAGACTAGATATCCAGCAAGTTCAAAAGGGGCGGATTGCTAGTAGAAAACACCTTACCTATTGTATTGATCATATATCCACTGGGCCCGACGGAGGCCATATATACCAATCTTCGGGCAAACTTTGAGGAGGACAGTTCCGATGTGAGGAGGACAGTTCCGATGGGTGGATGGATAATTACTACTATTACTAACAACATTCTTGTGAGCAAGATAGCAACTGCGAGAACAGTCTGGAATGCTGTGTGGAGGAAGCATTATATTCTTGATACTTTCACGCGTCAAAAAGCTTTATGTTTTTTATCATTTGTTAGATATCATTGATGTTCTGTCTACATTTTGACCTGCCCCACAGGACTAGTTGTACATGTGGTGTTTGTATGGGAATAATGGTCGGGTGAAGTCTTCATAATCAGCACTATCATAGTAATCGCCCATCACCACGGCCAACCATATTGTCACGCACCCACCATCCATCAATCATAATGCTTAATGCATTCTACAAACCATTCCAATGCCCACAAAACGCTGACGACGATTCTGTATAGTTGTGATATGTTTAACCATGTTTCTGTACCTATCTACCAACTTAGTTTTAAGGGTAAGCAGTGGTGTCGTTCGGACTGTTGCAATAGTGAGATAGAGAAACTTGTATTCTTAATTATGTCCATCTAGTCGAGGCCTAAAGGCCATATATACGGTAGTCCATGTACGAATATGTACGTACTCATCTATGTATAGAGACGGCTGAACACCGTCAGCCCGTATGAATACCAAGCCGTACGAGGGCCGAGATCTATTCATGCAACACGGATGGAAATGCGGAGCCGAGTGGGCGCGTATGATGAAAGACTGGTCTAGTCCAACGTTTGGCTGTACGCTATCAAAATTTGCCAGGTAGAATGCCAAACCAGCATCTTTGTGATGCAGAGCATGGCAGTAATTTGAACCTCTGTCGGCACTAGGCATGTGGGGTCTAGGCCTATCGTGTGTCTGTCTCTATTATAGGTTTTCTGTGTCATTTCTACAGTACTTCTGTTCGCTTCCTCGATTTTGCTAGGGTTTTAACAGCGTGTTGGGAGGGAGGGTTGGTGCCCGTCTTTCGTTCCATATAAATCATAATGTCTTTGGTGTTTGTACTTTCGGCCTGTGCTGTCGTGACCCAAACGACACAGTGAATTCCAAGCATCAACATTCATCTTCCATCTCCGACGCGATGCTTGCCTTGCCCACACATCCCTTCCACACATCCATAAACCACAGGCCTTTAAACCATATCAAAAGTATCACAGGAACGCCAAACCACCCACTACAGTTCGCTGGGTTGGAGGAGAATGGGGTGGCAGCCCAGGAAAGGTGACCAAAAAGGGCTGAATTGACTATTCTCGGGAAAATCGGGTGGCGGGCATTAGCACAGCTGCTGAAAACTGATTGAGCCACATTTTAGAGTTATTCGTGTTCCAGTTTAAACTTCTGGGGTTTATCGACTTCTCTGAGCGAATAAATGTTAAACTGTTATGCTATCAGAGATCTTTGTGGCGCTTTATATAACAGTATTGTGTGTCTAGAGTGACGATACATGTTCTCTAGGTATGATATAGTACTTTACTCATGTTCCTAGAAATGAGTAAATTATATTACTTCGAAGTTATGGGAATATAAAGTCTAGACTTGTGTCACCAGAATTGAGCTCCGCTCCTCTCAGGCAAAGGCTTGGGCTTACCCTTCCTGCAGTCGTGTATGCTCTCAGGTATGAAAGAAAGAATCGCGACAGGTTGGTGAGCACATAAGTGGGGAGGGCGAGGAGGAAGAGGAAGAGTTTGAATAGAAAGAAGAAAGCTATCACGTTAGCAAGAGCTATAACGCACCATTTCCACAGCAGCAAATTTAATCTATTAATTGAGCGATTATCCATGACGGACCTGGCTGGAAAGCCCTCACGGTTTCCTGTGGGATCACTTCTTTCTCGGTGAAAATACAGTGAGCGACGCAGTCTCAGGGTTAGGTTTGCACCTGCGGACTCGGATTGCAAGAGCTCAAGAGAATAACCATGCCTTTGGCTATTTAGGATATCTCTTTTCCCTGTAAACAGCATGTAATGATTCGCAGACTTTTCGGCGACATGAGTGTTTACGGAGTGGATGGTCTTTAAACCTACATGTCGGAAGGTTGTTGAGAGAGTGCAAGCGGCAGATGGGCACCTAGGTTGCTCCACCTCAACGACTCCAGAGGGAAAAGTAAATCGGGTGGCATAGAATTGTAGAGTGTGCTGTATTCCATCATGCTATGCCGCAGGTCGTCGGCGCGTCTCGGGGGCTTTGCTAACAGCGGTTTTCTGAATTCTCAGTCCCGCACACTGATGATCGAATAATATGAGACTGAGCTGTTTCAGGCTGTTAATTGGTCAAATCTGTTGATTAGCATTCCAAGTAGGACATGAAGCAAATCAGAAAATTGGGGATAAATCTAAGTATCTAAGTGCATGGTACCCTTTCATATTGCAACAAGGTGCTTGTGAATGCCCGGTCACGCACAGGCTCGAATGCACACTGTTCTTCTCAGTAACTGTAACTTGAAGTAGTGCATAATTTCGTTCAGTAGGTGTCTGATGAGGCGCGTTTACCACATCGCCTATGGAATAACCCCATCCCCTAAGATTCTCTCCATGTCTCCATCAAGGGAAATAATGTCTGGTATCGCCGAAATATCCAAGCTATTCACCATTCAACCCTCAGCTGGAAATCAGGACTTTTAAACGCTGCGTTTCTCTTCGCGTTTTATCCCGTCTTGAGCTTACTGAGAACTTCTTTCAGCGGAATGTGTGTGAGAGAAGATGTTAAAGACGATAACGACGTCGGGAATGGTGGTATCGGGAATCAAAGTTCAGAATTGAAATATGGTGATGATGCTTCTCGGTGGTTCGAAGGTTGCTGAAACATACAAGTCGAACGAACGGAAAATACCCCTCACCGACAGTAAGCCGTTAATAACCAACCACGCCCTCATCCGGATAACTCGGAGTCCCCGGCTTCGCAGGATGCAACGAATCTTTGATTTCCGGTGAATCCCCGATCGACAATTAGAATGTGGTTTGATCTGACGGATAATGAAGCTACTGGTGGCCCAATAGTGGGTCATGTACTCCACTTCGGTGGACAAGAAATACTGGCGGATTTTTGTGTGCAAGCTCACAAATCGGCGCTAGTATTTTTGACTGTCTAAGTAGAGTATATTCTCTCGATTCCCTGCATATGTAGAGTACATTCAACTCCAACATCCTCTGTTTCGGCATTAGGTAAATCTTGGAGTCAGGTTCAGAATTCCCAGGTTCGTGCAAAAGGATGGATTAGTTTAGTCCTTTTGTTATCCCTGAACAACTAACCGGGAGCCAGCCCGGGAGTAGGTTTACACGTAATACGCAGAACCTTATGTACTAGAGAATCATCGAGTATGTTAAGGCAAAGAAAGGGTATTCACTCGGCACACAACGATCCCGTTGCATCCACAGGGTACTCCATGTAACACCGTGTGATATTCTATGATTATCACTCATTGGTTCAATTCAGTCTCGATATCAGCCTTTTCCTACACCCTGCAGGTATACCCTCATGTATACTCAGGGTAAATGGCTTTAGTGTCGATATTGCACGTCCCGCTTACACGCGCATTCGATTAATATTTCCAACACAGCATGCTCCAGAACCCTTCCTATCGCATACCATGCCCACATCGTGCGTCCGACCCTTCCCCGGAGACCCCACTGAACCGATGCAGGGCGATCTCTGCACAATCTACGCTGGGGGCCCTTAGCTGTTATGTGGGAACGGCGTCTGCATAAAGCTGCGTGAAACTATGATATACCGGACGCATATGTCGTGAAAATACGGCAGCACCACATATCGCAGGCGAGCTCAGCGGAACACAAAATACAACAGATGTTTCCTACAACTTCCACCAAACAAAGCCGTGAAGTAATTTCGCCAATACATAGAGAGACTCGGCATAAACTCTAATACTATATCTGGGTGATTTTTCAGTGCTCAACCAAACATACTAGCTCATGCTGCAAGTGTATTTCTTCATTCTATGCATAAGCCATCTAGCCATGAACAGTAGCACTTGGACTAACGAATCTCCACCTCCAGATCATGAAATATCCAGATACATAATGGCTACCACACATCGGGGAACGAGCGGTGGTGGCGAACTTCATCGGCAAAAGATCCGGTCAGCAGATCCCTAGATAGGTAGACAAACAAAACACGGTACTCTCTTCCCGTATATGCCCAGATCTGTCCTTACGCGTCCAAACTACATTAAGCCATGCATTTTTGGTGCCGGCTATTTCCAGCAGACAGACAGGTAAATGGAATGCATTGACGGAGGGACGAAAAAACTACAATTAACCTCAACGCGATTGATTGTTTATGCCGACATGATACTATTAATATATTATGGTCTTGTGAGGGATATATTGTGTTAAGTACCAAGAACAATGTGTACCGCTTGATACCCATAGGTATCACGGCTACGACTCGGAAAACTATTGCTATTCATCAGTGACACCAGATAGACTGCCACATGTAGCTGGTTTCACTAGGACAGGGCTCGGCAGGCTAAAATCCACTGCCTGTCGTCGGGTATGCATATGGTGCGGTTGTGGGGAAGTTGGCGGGTGCGGGGGCGGAGGTGTGCATTAGCTTCTTAGCAAGCGTGTGAAGGGGTTTGCGGCGATTCCATCTGCTGCATCTGCGCCCTGCCGTAACTGCCATCCATCTTGGTCAATTCAATCTCAAGGATCTGCAACGGTCGCGTCGAGAGGGTCAATTTAGCGACTACACCCGGGCCCGAATGCTTAGGAGCTAAACGGATTATCATGTCATTCTAATTTCTAATCTGAGGAGCTGTTGAGAGGGCAAGGCTGGGTCAGTCTGGTTGACATTGGAAAACCAAAATGCAAATTCTGTCCCGAATCTTCCCCGGATCCGGGTCTGTCCGAATTATCAGTATCTCGCGAACAGTTTTAAAGTCCATCTTCTGCTTGTGCTTCAATTGATGGCGGTTTTGTTGCTGTCTGCTGTTGAGGTCTTCCATCGTTGGTTGATGTATGTAAAGAAGTACGGGAACTCACCTACTCTAATTGCCATGCCATCATGTACTCAACCGGTGAACCGTTCAATTCAGCAACCACAAACACGTACACTTTGTACCTTCTTTGGCAGGGCAAACGGGCCAGACCACCGATTCTACAAGGGCATTGCAGTTAGCGATAGGGAGTCAACTGCTTTACCTGCATGGACGCTACCAAGGTACCCCACGTAATATACCCCACCATCCGCTAACACCTTGATCTATGTCTGAACTCGGGAATGGGCACAACTCTGCATTCAACCGAGAATAGCCAGCAACAACCAAGCTCGACTGAGAACGAGGCGTATCGAAGATTGCTCGTTTCAGGATACTAGGTTGCATGTTTATGCCCAGCTATAGCCTCCAATAGAGGAGCAATACCCCAGATTCTGCGCAATCCCTCACCCTCGGTGTAATATGGACCTGGAGACCGGCTCCACAGTCCGGCTGTGGAGAAAGGCGTGGTTTTTAGTTTGGATGAATGGTATATAAACCCCTCGACGTGATCCCTCTCGAGAGACACGCAGTAACAATATTCTCTATTCTTCACCCAGAGAAATCTTAACATCAGCAGTCATGACTATTCCCAACGAAGTTGATATCATCGTATGCGGAGGTGAGTCGCTGGGCCCCTGCCGTCGAGGGCGCAAAACTGACAGGATCCAGGCGGTTCTTGCGGATGTGTTATCGCTGGGCGACTCGCCAACTTGGACCCAAAGCTCAATGTGCTCCTTATCGAGGCTGGAGAGAGTGAGTCTCTTTGACTTTCCGAGAGTGCTGAACATGGTTCATCGAATATAAGGCAACTTGAACAACCCATGGGTTTACCGACCGGGAATCTTCCCCAGAAACATGAAGTTGGATTCCAAGACCGCTTCATTCTATTACTCCAAGCCTTCGGAGCATCTGCTGGGTCGCCGTGCAATTGTTCCTTGCGCCAACATGTACGAAAATCTCGACTTATATTCGTGTTTCTCGGGGTATTGACGGTATACAGTCTCGGTGGTGGATCCAGTATCAATTTCCTTATGTACACCCGTGCATCTGCGTCTGATTATGATGACTTCAAGACTCCCGGCTGGACAACCAAGGAGCTCCTGCCGTTGATGAAGAAGGTACGGGATGGTACCATGCGTGTTCGATATTATGATTCTAACGTTCTACACAGCTCGAGACATACCAGCGATCTTGCAACAACCGCGAGGTCCACGGATTTGACGGCCCTATCAAGGTGTCTTTTGGCAACTACACCTACCCAATGATGCAAGGTACTCTATTCTTCATTTAAGTATTTTCTCGCGGAGTATTGATGTTTGGATAGACTTCCTCCGCGCCGCCGAATCCCAGGGAATTCCCATTACCGACGATCTCCAGGATCTCACCACGGGACACGGAGCTGAGCACTGGCTCAAATGGATCAAGTCAGCCGCTCCCTTCTTTCGCAACTATAGTTCCAAAGCTGACTGAAGCACCTTACAGCCGTGACACAGGTCGCCGATCGGACTCCGCCCACGCCTACATTCACAGCACCATGCGAAACCAGGGCAATCTCTTCCTTCAATGCAACACCAAGATCGACAAGGTTATCTTCGAGGGCAATCGCGCAGTCGGTGTCCAGACAGTTCCCACCAAGCCGCTGTCCCCGTCCCAGACACGCGAGCACCGCATCTTCCGTGCCAGGAAGCAGATTGTTGTTTCCTGCGGTACTCTCAGCTCTCCACTTGTCCTCCAGCGTTCCGGTATCGGTAACCCCGAGAAACTCCGACAGGCTGGAGTCAAGCCTTTCATTGACCTTCCCGGTGTGGGCTTGAACTTCCAGGTATGTCGTGCGATCATTTTTCTTCACTCGGAGTGAATTTCAGTGGGTGTTAATACAACAAGTAGGATCACTACCTGACCTTCTCTGTCTACCGTGCGAAGCCCGATACCGAGACTTTCGATGACTTTGCTCGTGGCGTTCCCGAAGTCCAGAAGAAAGTGTTTGACGAGTGGAACATGACTGGAGGTGGTCCCCTGTCAACCAACGGTATTGAGGCTGGTGTCAAGATCCGACCCACTGAGCAGGAACTCGTTGAGATGGGCCCTGTGTTCCGTGAGGGATGGAACTCATACTTCAAGGTACATTCATCTGCATCACTCGCAATTTCCCTCTGAGCGATGGTGGCAGAGGATGCTAAGAATATAATAGGACAAGCCAGACAAGCCAGTAATGCATTACTCGGTCATCGCCGGTTTCTTTGGTGATCACATGTTGCTTCCACCGGGCAAGTTCTTCTCCATGTTCCATTTCTTGGAATACCCTTTCTCTCGCGGCTCCACCCACATTGTTTCTCCCAATCCATACGACGCACCCGACTTTGACGCAGGATTCATGAATGACGACAGAGACATGGTTAGTAGAGTCTTCCGCGATATTCTCATGTCAAGATTGATTGTTAACACCCTGTAGAGCCCCATGATCTGGGCTTACAAGAAGTCAAGAGAGACAGCACGCAGAATGGACTGCTATGCTGGTGAGGTGACTGGATTGCACCCTCACTTCCGTTGCGACTCTCCTGCGAGGGCTTGTGATATGGACCTTGAGACCACCAAGGCATACGGTGGACCAAACCATCTCACGGCTGGTCTCGCCCACGGCTCCTGGTCCAAGCAGCTAGAAAAGCCAAGAGCACCTGCCGCCAGCTACGTCACCAGCAACCAGGTCGCTGTCCGTGAGGACTTAAAGTATGACAAAGAGGACGACCTTGCCATCGACGATTGGGTCCGCCGTCACGTTGAGACTACCTGGCATTGCTTGGGAACTTGCTCCGTAAGTCTCCTTCTGATGAATAGCCATAGCCCCTTGAGACGCTGACATTACTGTACTAGATGGCTCCTCGCGAGGGTAACGGTATTGTTAAGCACGGAGTTCTGGACCCCCGTCTGAATGTCCATGGAACTAAGGGCCTTAAGGTCGCTGATCTTTCCATCTGCCCAGACAACGTTGGATGTTCGTTACTCCCTTTCTTTGTGCCTTCGTTGATTTTTGACTAACGCGGATGCGAACAGGTAACACTTACTCCACAGCTCTTCTCATTGGTGAGAAGTGTGCTACCTTGGTTGCTGAGGACCTTGGATACTCCGGAGAAGCACTCAAGATGACGGTTCCTGTTCTGCACTTGGGTACATACGAGAAGACGGGGCTCGCCCGTCTCTAGACAATTGTCGGCGCTTTCATGAAAAAAAGCCTGACCTGACTTTTTTTTCTTTTTCGGCTTGGTGTTATGTAGTTGGTTTGACTTTAGGGTTGGGTTATTTTTCATAATGGCATGACGATAACGATTCTTGGGTATTCGGCTTGCATGTATGTATATATCATTTTTAGGAATAGCTAGCAAATATGATTATGTTCAGAAACATCGAGGTTCGAATGGCTACTTAACAGTGAATCTAATCATCCGCGTTGTCCGGTTACTCTTTAGAGTAGTTGTGACCAGTGTTCAAACTAATGCGGATACCCGAGGAGCAGAAAACGCACAACAGATCTTAAAGAAAGACCTGTGCCGCTCGGTACAACTCCAACAAAGAAAGAGAGAAGAGAGTTCTTCAGGACTGTGCCAGAGGATAATTCACATTTCCACAGGTCAGATCATCAGAACAAACTTTGTGTCAGTATGTATAAAATACCCATGCATGCCGTCCCCTATACGTAAACTGCACTTATTCAATTCATACCACGACAAACAGGGTCGTATATGTAGGGTTCATCGACAATACGGATGTAAAGTACACTTGTCGGTATCTGATGTTTGATACTTCCGTTGCCTTGTGTTACGGTGCTTTGTTGCATAATTGTGAAAGAGGTGGGGCCTTTGAGAAACCCCTTGGAGATTCTTTGTTTTCGTTCTGCAGCCTTAAAAACAGCCGATCGAAGAGCATCAAGCGTAGTTGAGTTGTTTTGACGAAGTTTGAACAGTGTCCATATTTGGTTCAGGTAGGTATAGTTTGCGGGATTGCGGCGAATTATTTTCTTTTTCTCCGGGTTTTTGAAGACTTGGACTTCGCCAATCAACGACAAAGGAGAGCAGTCCAAGTATAATTAGCAACAAGGAAGATAGTTTTGAGACTGTTCAATGCTTGGTACGGGAGGCGAATAGCTTCCCCTTGGATGGTAGCTCACAAGGGTATTGTGCTGTTTCTCGATCAGTCTCTTCATGAGCCGATTTAACTATCGAAAAGCCGCAGCTTTTAAAGTAGCGTATGAGAGTCCCAATACAATAGGCTACCTGCTCGGTATGAAGCAGAATGTGAGGTTTGTACAGGTTTGTACTCAGACACAGGCTTCTTTCAGGTATAATATTAGAGACTCTTGAAGGTATTGATGAAGTATCGTGGTTGGGAATTGGAACCTTTGTAATAGATATGTGGTTACTCTGCAGGCTCCCTCATACAGCCCTAAACAACGATCCACCACCTCATCCGTACCCAGAATTGCGTTTTTCGCATTCAGAGCAAACAGGTTTTTCTTGACAATGGTTTCTCTTGAGAGTCTAAATCCTCTTTCCGATTCAAGGGGTCCGTGCATGCTACACCATCATGATTGCGGGTATCGATGCTATACGAAGTATACATCACACCATCCAACCATCCATCCGGTCCGTATTCTAGTCTCTTTGTTACACAACCCTGATCACAATTCTCTACAGATGATGAGTAGACACAACAAGTGCAGAGCTGTCAAGGAGCTTGTATGACAATGGCGCTTATTGCGTGTATATATCTCCTCTCCCTACAACATATTCTGTTCCAGGAGAGCTGGAGCAGCTTTACCTACCAGGTTTCGATTCCTTGGCTGGCATTGAGTAAGAAGTAAACATTCCCAATATGTCCCCGACCGACACTAACAGGTACGATAGCTGATAGTTTAATTGACCCCCAACTCGGAACTCGTCTCGAAGCTATTCGTCTCACGAGTAGCATTTGCTACTCTTCCAGCGAAGAAATGGAGCCCATAACCCCACCCATGATCACGTTCACGCCGCCGGCCTCTAAAGCCCCTTCACCAACGCAAGCCGCAACCAGAGATTTCTACCACCTCCCCCGCCTTCACGCCCTCCCTGTCTCTCCCGTCCACATCTACAACCCACTGGACCCCCAATATCTCGGCCGCATCCCATGCTCCTACACAACCCGCAAGCTGCAGGACCTGGGCGACAAATACTTAAACTACGAGCCGAACGCAGACGCCTATATCCGGGTCATCCCCATGAAGCGGTCACAACTCGGGCTTGTGCGTGTGCGGGTGCTGCCAAAGCAGAAGGGCCGGAAGGTGGTGGTTATGCAGAAGCGCTTTTCGCTGCAGTGCCCCGGAATCCGATTTTCACCTTCTGTTAGACCTCTGCAATCATCAATGCCAATTCGTAACCCTCCCTCCATGCCCCCGTGATCCCTGCGTGTTTCGGATACTGACGTGGATAGATATTGAATACGCCCTTTACCGTGCTCCGCTGCTGGCAGCGATCTTGTTGAGCGGACATGTACGGAAAGGGGACACGGTTGAGGTTCCAGTGCCGCATCCGGGAGTGTGGAAGGCAGTGATGGAATGGGTTTATACCGGGCGAGGGTGCGTGGTGGATGACAAGATGTTGACAGATAACCTGCAGTATTTGGGGGCACGGTTATGATAGGGTGCGATGCGGTGCGGAGAGGGGTTATGGTGTAAGCAAGCTACGGAATAAAAAGCTCACAACCTATCTTTGAGATTTCGACTATCCGGACAATAGTATGATACTAGGATTCCATCTTGGATAAGTACTTAAGTAAATCGTGAATGTGGCAAGCTACACGCTGGGACGTCCCGCTTTCTTCCCTTCGCACAATTCGGAATGAATGATATGCTGTGGTTACTGGAAGGAGAAAACACAAGTTTTGAGACATGATAGCATGTAATGTAGTACGTGGTGTTGCTTTTCGGCTGGTTAACGTTTGGTTTGTATTGTCGTAGCGAGTTCTGCAAATGCCATTACCATTAAATAAATAACGCCCAATGTAACTCGGGATATCACAAATCCCGTAAATTTCATATACTCATATTAACTCCCGTCTCTACTCTTTATTGACTCGCCATTCGAACCATCGCCAGAATAAGAAGAATAACCAGGTAAAACTGCATCTCCACATACATAACTCTACAAAACAAAAGTAATGCACCTCTAACCACACACTACCTAAACCGTCTATTTCGTTGCAACGACGGGCCTGCGAATGAATGGGTGCTTCAACGCCTCGTCGGGAGTGCACCTTTTCTCCGGATTGAGGTTCAAACATCTCTCCAATAGATCCACAAACAAATTTAGTTCTTTCAATTCCGTCTCGCTGCCGGTCGCCGCCGAGAGAAGTCTGCTCTTTAGTTCTCGTGTGGGCTTCGTGAAGTTAAGGGTTCTGACGACATCCTATTCATCATCGTTAGCACAGATAGTGAGAAACATGTAGATAGCAATATACCTTGCCGGTGATCTTGTCCTTCTCCACACTTCTGAAATTTCCCATCTCATCGAAATGGAATCCTGTAAACTGCCCTTTCTTGAGTAGTTTATTGCTGAATCTTCCTCGACACTCCATGATACTCCGCAGCATCTGATTGTTAGTCCTGCCGGTGAACAAGATTTTGCCTGTATACAGTTCATAGAGAGTGCATCCAATCGACCACATATCAATCGCAAAATCGTATTGCATTCCTAGAATAATCTCTGGTGCTCTGTAAAAACGCGAGACCAGGTACTGTGTGATATCATTCTCGGAGGCATCCGAGGCAGAACCCAAATCGCAGATCTTAAGGATGTTTTGACCTTCGTTTACCTACAAATTGCAATTAGCAATAGTTATTAAGATGAAAACAAAATTGGAGGAATCATTACCAAAACATTATCGGGTTTTATATCAGCATGCAAGATGTTGCACTTTCGCAAGAGTAACAGACCAAGGAACATCTGGTGTGCGTAGGCACGAACCGCACTGAGACTGATACCTACATCGCGAATCCCGGATTTCTTCAGAACGTCACGGAGATTAATGCTAGAAATAAGAAGTCAACAAGAGGGGCCTGTATGCAAGAGAAGGAACGAACTTAAGATTTTCAAAAACAATGCAAAGATGGCCTTTGTGCTCGAAGTAGCGCTCAAGCCTCACAATATGCTTCTTATCCTCGGGATCCGCGGCGGCAATCTTTTTTAGAATATCTATCTCCTTCATCCCCGCTTTTCGCCTGTTTTCCGGTTAGTTCGTTCATGCGAATACCAGGAAAGGAAACATACATAGTCTCGTTATTTCGGATAATTTTGATTGCCGAATCCTTGCCCGTTGTAATATCCCGGGCCCGCACTACGCCAGAAAACATGCCCTTACCCAGACTCATCTGCACTTTATACTGGTTGTCAAGCAATTCCCCAGGAATCATTTTGTAGTACCCGTCTTGGTCATCCCAGTCATCCAACAAACTAGCATCAAGTTGCTTAGCTTCGATTATAAGGATTGCTTTGGTTGTTTCTGTCTTGTTTGTGGGAGGCGGAGGTGCAAACATATCGTCATCCTCGCCTTCGGCAAACATGTCAAAATCATCATTATCATTATCTTTAGATTGCCCATTGGCGTCGGTTTCTGGGCGCGGCACATCGACTTCCCTCATCAGGACATCACGGTCAGTTGATTTCATCTCATTGTAGGCACCGGATGAAACTTCATTCTTGTGAAGCCTCAGCTCGCTTCGTTTCTGATCGTCCTGCATATCCATTGTTGGGTCATAGTCTGCGGCCGATGGTTCATCATCTGCTTCTTGATCGGGTGCGGCACCTTCTTTGGCAATGGCAAAAACTTCAGCAGACAATGGATCGCGCGGTGATAGCGGGGTATCTATGAATCTATGTTAGCTATGTACGTAAAACCTTTCGCCAAAATCGACATACTCGGTGAATCGACGTCCGTGCTGTCTGATGGAGAACCTGCTGGAGTTTCTTTAATTCCAAGTGCAGAAGCAAGTAACGGAGTGCCTGGGCCCCGATATTTGGCTTTGATAGCTTCTCTCTTCTTTCTGCGTTCTTCGATAAGCTTAGCTTCGTCAACCGGTTCTCCGATTTCCACCACAGGCTCATTGGATTTTTTAGCATCCCTTTCAAAATTCAAAGCTCTGCTGGATGATGTTAGTTCGACTCCACATCGAAGCGTTGGCCTAAAGTATACATACCTTCCATCACCATGTTGCCGCGACGCAGATGATCCATCTCGTTCTGCATGACGATTCGAGTCTTTACTGCGTGCTTCAGCGTCTCGTCTTGTGCGATCAAAAGGAGCTGGGTGTTCTCCCCGTTCACCAGCTGGCCGGTCTGGTGATCTTCTGCGTCCATTCTCATATCTACCATACCGCACGTCCCTATTATCATAGTAACCATTCGGCCCGTCTCGCCTTCGATCATCATAATACCCACGGCCTCCCCCTCCTCCACCTCCACCTCTGCGCCCACGATCTGGCCGAGGCCCTCTGAGTGGCGGTGAGCGACTTCTAGTGCGCGAGCGCTTGGATTCTCGGTAAAAGCGGTCATCGGGTGGGTCGTGGTAGGATATCTCGGGAGCCTCAGAGCGGTCAATATCGGCATAGCTCACCCGCGGGCGTCGAATTGCCATATCCCTCTCGTTGGCCTCGTAGTGGACCCTGTGACTCCTGGCATCATCGTCCCGTTCCCGACTTCGCCTTCGCTTTTCTCCGCGTGGTGGATAGTCGCCGTTACTTCGACGGTCGCGATCTGAATATCGATCATTGTAGCGCGAAGATGCGCTGCGAGCAGGGGATATCGAAGCTCTAGGGATTCTACTGGAATGACGGTCAACGCTAGGGCCAGACACGGAAGGCAGCGATGGAGGTGCCTTCTCTACATCTGATTCGAAGATTTCCCCCTCCTCGTCAAATGAGCTGTTGGGAGATCCCATTCTTAATTCTCCTGGAAAGAAAGTTGACTGATACTTTCGGTTAGGAAAGCACGTATTAGCCTTTTCGTTCGACTTTAAGGTTTGACAAGTCGTGTCAAGAGTCCAACCCCAGTGAGTATGCGCAAGACTGGTGCGATGGATTCTGTCAAGGCAGCGGGCACTATCGACAGGAACGAATATTTGCGTCGGGAAGAGTAGAAGGCGACGAAAGCGTTGTGCTTGAACGCAAACAGAGTAGAGTTGGGGAGTAGTTGAGCTGTGATGATGATGTCGGTAGTGTCTAGGCGATGGCAGGTGCTGGGGAAACTTTGGTTCTAGAGGGAAAGCGTGATCAAAATTACGCCTCTAGCGCAGACCTCAATAGAATGTGTGACATGGGTGGCTGTTAGCCTCGTGTTTCAGTGAAGGGTAAAGCGTGATCACAATTACTCTTCCAGTGCGTGCCTCAGAAACACGGTACAGGTGTGCGGCTCTGCCGCCCAGAAAAGTTACTGCAGTATACCTCCCCGCTGCTCCCCTCTGCTCCATCTCCTTCATCATCAATCATCAATCATGGCAGGAATCTTTTCAGCACCTAGAAACAGCGGTACTTTGTGTAAGTTTTATTCCCGAAAATACACATAGTAGTTGTTCCCTTGTGTTACTAATTCGTTCACTACAGTTCTCGGAGGAGAGAAAATCAGCGGATCCGACATTCGAGATCAGAATGGTAAGTCGCTTCATATATCCTGTCTCCCAGGAACCCCTCATTTACTCTTTCAAACGCAATATAGTTTTGGCAACGCAAGCTATCGCAAATGTCGTCAAGAGCTCCTTCGGCCCCTCGGGCTTGGACAAGATGATGGTGGATGATATTGGTGATGTTACTGTGACAAACGACGGTGCAACAATATTAAGTCTTTTGGACGTCGAACACCCCGCCGGAAAGATCCTGGTTACTCTGGCACAACAACAGGATAAAGAAGTATTGTTTACTCCCAGACTTGATGTCGAAACTAGCATTAACACTTCACCATGCAGGTTGGAGATGGAACGACATCAGTCGTTATCCTGGCTTCCGAACTCATCAAGCGTGCCAACGACCTCATCCGCAATCGAATCCATACTACTACCATAATAACCGGATACCGAATTGCTCTACGAGAAGCCCTCAGATTCATGCAAGATGTTATGTCGACCTCGGTCGATTCCCTCGGTCGGGAGACGTTGGTTAACATTGCCAAAACCTCTATGTCCTCCAAAATCATCGGCTCCGATTCCGACTTCTTTGCCAATATGTGTGTCGATGCTATGCAGGCGGTTAAAGCTGCCAACAATCGAGGCGATGTTAAATACCCAGTCAAGGCGGTTAATATCTTGAAGGCTCATGGAAAGAGTGCTTTGGAATCTATGTTGGTAAAGGGTTACGCGCTGAACTGCACTATCGCCTCGCAGGCCATGCCCACAAGGATCCAGAACGCAAAGATCGCGGTCTTAGATATTAACTTCCAGAAGCAACGGATGGCGCTCGGTGTCCATATCACTATTGACGATCCAGCACAACTCGAGAAGATTCGAGAGAGAGAGGCAACCATGGTTTTGGATCGCATAAAACTTATTCTTGATTCCGGTGCGAATGTTGTCCTTACCACCAAAGGCATCGACGACTTGTGTTTGAAGTCCTTTGTTGAGCGTGGTTGCATGGCTGTCCGGCGCTGTAAGAAGGAAGACCTCCGGAGAATCGCCAAGGCGACTGGTGCTACCTTTGTCGGCTCATTGTCCAACCTGGAGGGTGACGAAGTGTTTGACGCATCAAATTTGGGCTTCGCAGAAGAAGTCGTTCAAGAAAGGATATCTGATGACGAGTGTATCCTCGTGAAAGGAACCAAGTCCTACTCATCCGCTTCCATCATCCTTCGTGGACCCAATGACTACCAGCTTGACGAGATGGAGCGTTCCGTTCACGACTCTTTGTGCGCTGTCAAACGGACACTTGAGAGCGGCAAGGTTGTTCCTGGAGGAGGTGCGGTAGAGACTGCGCTGTCTATCTACCTTGAGAACTTTGCTACTACTCTTGTATGTTCCACTCTCTATAGCTTCTGAGTCCCTACTGATTGTTTGCAGGGCTCCCGAGAGCAACTTGCCATTGCCGAATTCGCTTCGGCCCTTCTTATCATCCCTAAAACCCTAGCTATCAACGCTGCTAAAGATTCTTCAGACTTGGTCGCCAAACTGCGATCCTACCATGCAGCTAGTCAGAATGCAGCTGAGCAGGATGCTAAAAAGAGGGGATATAAGAACTATGGATTGGACTTGCTAAGAGGCAAGGTTGTGGACGAGGTCAAGGCAGGTGTGTTGGAACCGTCGATGAGTAAGGTCAAGAGTTTGAAGAGTGCGGTGGAAGCATGCATTTCTATCATGCGAATTGACACAATGATCAAGCTGGATCGTAAGTAGCTTCTTTCTTCCCTTGTGTTATGTGCATATGGCTGACACAGCCAATTCCTAGCCGAACAAAAACAAGACGATCCTCACGATGATATGTAAACGGGTTGGTGAGAACATGATAACTATGAGGAATGGCAAATATTATAATTAGACCTAGGCGGGGTAAAACAATATTACGATAGCCATTCGTCCTAGATCAATTCATGCTCTTATACCTTCGTGCTGAGTCTTCGACCATTGAATCCCGTGTGAAACAAATAATTCTTTAATCGAGGGTGGACGATGGGTGCATGCTCGCAATTTCACTGCGCTAGCAAAAAAGGGAAAGTCTGGGCACGAGAGCAGGTGCGTGCCTAAATTGGCGGCTTACGTTGAACAAGCACGCTAATTTTCGTGTTCCCCTTTCACTTAACGCGGAAAACAACTACGCGTTACGCATCCACCTCCACTCTCAATCCCCCCATTTGCTCTTTATTGCACTGCAGCCCCACGGCACGATTAACAATTCCCTCCTCACTAAGCGATATATTCCCGGGATTGAACCTCTCTGATCCCTTCCTTCTGTGGCCTTCACGAAATTACCAGCAGCGTACCTCCCCCCGTCAAGACTATCCACATCATCCTACAACATGGAGCGTTCACGTATTGGCGATGTGATACAGAATGATCGCATCCGTATGTTCCAAGAATTCCTCGATCCACATGACGACGCGCAAAAAAGTTATGCAGACGACATCAAGCGCATGCTTGCACGAGGCGAGCGCCGACTGCAGGTTTCTCTTGACGAAATTCGATCCCACAACCGCGAGCTCTCTGATGGGTTGTTGAATGAACCCTTTGAGTTCCTCCAGGCACTCGACAAGGCGCTCAAAGATGTGGTTCGCACTATGCCGAACGACGGCCGCTTCCCAGCTATCACTGATGATTCCATGTACTACTGTGCGCTCGTTGGGAGCTTTGGAGAGTATGCGGTTAATCCTAGGACGCTGAGCAGCAAGCATTTAAATCATATGATATCGATGGAAGGCATTGTTACAAGAGTCAGTTTGGTCAGGCCGAAAGTGGTCAAGAGTGTGCACTGGAATGAGAAGAAGAGACTTTTTCATTCGAGGGAGTATAGGGATCAAACTATGTCCGCAAATGCGCCAGCTACGAGCAGTGTATGTTGATTTCTCCAGTCGAGGGTGGCAATTTAGTGCTAACTATGCGTAGGTTTATCCGCAAGAGGATGAAGAAGGGAACCCGCTAATCACAGAGTACGGCCATTGTATCTACCGCGATCATCAAACCATCTCAATCCAGGAAATGCCGGAGCGTGCGCCAGCCGGCCAACTCCCACGCAGCGTTGATGTGATCATGGACGATGATTTAGTGGATAAATGCAAGCCTGGAGACCGTATCCAGTTGGTGGGCTTGTATCGCTCTCTGGGAAACCGCAATGCTGGCCAGGGATCGTCTACCTTTCGCACCCTCCTGCTTGCAAACAATATTATCCTCCTCTCTTCTAAGGCCGGTGGAGGAATTGCTCAAGCTACAATCACCGACACTGATATCAGGAATATCAATAAGCAAGCCAAGGACAAGAATATCTTCAACAAGCTCTCCATGTCTCTGGCTCCCAGTATCTACGGCCACGAGCACATCAAGAAAGCAATACTTCTGATGTTATTGGGTGGTATGGAGAAGAACCTGGACAACGGAACACATCTTCGAGGAGACATCAACATTCTTATGGTCGGTGACCCATCCACCGCAAAATCTCAGCTCCTCAGATTTGTCCTCAATACAGCGCCCCTGGCAATTGCCACAACGGGTCGTGGTTCCTCGGGCGTAGGTCTTACCGCCGCCGTCACCTCCGATAAAGAAACTGGTGAACGTCGTCTCGAGGCCGGAGCCATGGTACTTGGTGACCGTGGTGTGGTCTGTATCGACGAGTTCGATAAGATGAGCGACGTCGACCGTGTTGCCATCCACGAAGTCATGGAGCAACAAACTGTCACCATCGCAAAGGCTGGTATCCACACATCCCTCAATGCTCGATGCTCCGTTATTGCCGCGGCCAACCCTATCTACGGCCAGTACGATCCCCACAAAGACCCCCACCGTAACATCGCGCTTCCAGACTCGTTGCTATCTCGTTTCGATCTGCTCTTTGTTGTCACCGACGACATTGAAGATGTCCGTGATCGCCAAGTTTCAGAGCATGTCCTCCGCATGCACCGATACCGCCAACCAGGTACTGAGGAAGGTGCCCCCGTCAGGGAAGGAGCAGCACAGCAGATGCTCGGAGTAGGTCTTGAAGACGATAGCGCCACCTCTGGGCGTCCAACGCAGGTATTTGAAAAGTACGACCAAATGCTACATGCTGGTGTCCATGTGACACAAGGTCGCGGGAAGAAAAGGGAACCGGAAATCTTCACCATTTCTTTTGTGAAGAAATACATCCAGTACGCCAAAACGCGGATAAAGCCCGTGCTCACCAAAGGTGCAGCAGACCACATTGTCGCCACATACTCCGCACTGCGTAATGACGAGTTAGAAGGCAGCCAACGACGCACCTCACCAATGACCGCCCGTACTCTCGAAACTCTAATCCGTCTTGCTACCGCACATGCAAAAGCTCGTCTTTCGAACCGCGTGGAAACAAAAGACGCCGAGATTGCAGAAGATATCATGCGCTTTGCGTTATTCAAGGAGGTGATGCAGCCCGAGCGACGGAAGAGACGGAGGGTTGGCGATGACGACGTGGAAATGAACAGTAGCTCGGACGACTCTGACGTCGAACCCGAGGACAATGCGGAGGAAGTGCTGGCTCCAAATGGTGAGGCGATCCCAGAAGTCGAGATGGAAGAGGCGGACGGCGATAACGACGGCGAACTATACTCTGTTCCCGCTCCCCGATCCACCCGTCGCTCCGCAAGAGGCACTACTCAAGCATCTGAGAGTCAGGGGTCTGTATCATTTGCCTCCAGCAGACCGGCGGAGAGTGTCGTCGGCAGCTCTAGCTCGCAACAGACGGCGCCGGCAGGTATCACCCCCGCGCGGCTGAACGTATTCCAGAGAGCACTGGCGGCGCTGTTGGAGGCGCCCGTGTTTAGTGACGATTATGCGGATGTAGACCCGCTTTTGGAGGAGGTCAATAAGAGTGTTGGTACGGCGTCGGCGTTTGGGAAGGAGGAAGCCCTCAAGGCGCTAGAGGAGATGACGGAGAAGAATCAAATCATGTTGAGCGGTAACCAGGTTTATAAGGTCTAGACGCGGTGGATATATGTTGAGAGGGGAGTGAGAGGGAAAAGATACCTTGGTGTACGTAGTATGTGGAATAAGTTAACGATAAGAATTTTGTGTGCATTCACAGTATATCACTCATGTGTGTAAGGTGAATTATGGCAGGGCTACCAATTTTGTGTGGCAAACCTGGTTGCTACTATATAGCCTAGCAGACGGCTTGTCTTTAGCCTCTAGTGTACTGTATCGGGCTTTGAGATTGATACAATGCCGTGACCTAATAGAAATTTTTTGAGATACGCATCTATTCTGACAGCTCTCAGATATCTTCCATATAAGGAAGGACCTGACATGTATTTCGGGCACATTTCTGTCGCGAAACCACGATGATACCCCCCACCAAGCAGTCCAAAATTGTGATCTGACATCTTTCCTAGAATTCTAGCACTGACATATTGGTTACATTTGGAGATAAAAACAGACCGCCTAACATCTAAGGTTGTAGCCGCAAAGCCCGCCACAGTACTCATATCTATTTATATTTGTCATTTTAATGTCGCTTATACAGCAGCACGCGGTCTCGCCCGGTGAAGTACGTATAGATTTAGTTAGACAAGTGAGGCTGTCCAAGTCCCTAACCTAAGCTCAAGAAGTCCAATCAGTCAGTCATGGATGAATGGTCCCTAACTCCCCATTTTTGGGTATTGCCGCTCTTATGTTTATCCTGCGAGTGACATCCCATGTCCGGTCATCTCCATACCTCCTCACTCCCCTTTTCCTTCCCCACAAAAAGAAAAAGAAATGCCTCGTTGAGGATTCGAACCACATCTCCGGGCAACCTCAATCCATCCAAAGACTTCATGAGACTGAGCAGCGCTTTACCAATTAAGCTACCGAGGCCTGTTGATGGCTTGATGTATTCTAGGGGGTCTTGAGTCTCTAACGTGGTTGGGAGTAAGTGGGAGGTTGTGGTTGTGCTCTCAGAGTGTACTTCACAATACTAACTATACGATCATGCCTTCCTACCTTCTCGATAGTGGCTTACACCCACCACAACACTCTTGTGCCTCACACTCCATCCGTCTTTCGTTGGTTCCCACTCATAAAAGTTCATCATTCCGAGCCAGCCGAAAGGAAACAAAAAGGACGGCGTCTGGATGTCCCAGTCAACTTGACTGCCGTCTCAAAATGCCGCGGGGAAAACCTGAATACCGTGGGTTTTTGTCTCCATTCACCAGATGGCTGTCTCTCAATCTCCAACAACTTTCTTGAGTTCCCGTCTGTGGGCTAGTGCATTTACCCCCTTCCTAGGGATGGGATAAGATGGTATAGGATCAAGCACTGCCCCATCTTGTCTCATCAGTCGAAGGTCCCTGATTTTATACCTAACTATGGCACGTCACTTCGTTTCGAATGTTGACACGCGGTGTAAGCAGAACGAGATACTTTATAAGTAGACGGGATCCTAGTGTTCAGAAGCACTACGGCCATGGTACCAGCAAGATTGCACACGCTACTACCATCCTAGGGCTCTCACGGCCCGGGACTACTACTCAGAGGCCCCAAGACGTCCCATTCCTTGTGCAACACTAAACCTCGTCACAGTTATTTTTCTTGTCATTTCCATTCCTTCATCAAAAAGTCGTGGCACTGCAGAGCAGGGGTTCCATCCATCATTTGGAGATAACATTCCAGTGTTCATGTATGGGCTACTCCATCACTTGCCATCACCATCACAAACTAATTCCTTATTCATCGCGAACAAGGGTCACCCAGTCGGCGGAAAGCCGTTACGATCCGTGGAATTCAGGCTGTAGCTTAGAGCTACAAGCTGTGTAGAAGATTAGTAACACCGGCTCAGACAATGTAACAACACTGGGTCATGGAATGTGATGAACAAAGTTATATAAGTAGCCTTGACCTTGTAGTCATGCCGTCCCTGAGAGTGATACTTAGTGATTGGGTCTGGCGACGATTTCGGCCAGACACAAAGGAAGAGAGCGGCTAAGTAGATATCGAAAAGCAAAAACGCCATGTGGTTCAAATTTTATATGTGGAATAATCCCGCTCATACCTGTGGCTATCATAAGGATATAATGTATTACCTCGCCCAGATTATGATCCCCAATTTCAAACCCTACGACTCCATCGCATCCTCCTCCGGCTTCTCCACCACCGTAACTTCCTCACTCTCGGCCGTCCAATACCTACTCCCATTAGCCTTCCATTCACCTTCTGCTCTTGCGGTTTAGGATAACATACGCAACCGGCGTGACACTAAACTCTGCTGTCATCCTTCCAAACAACTTCAACAGTGCAGCTTGCTTACTATCCAACTTCTGTCCCTCTTTACAGACCACATACTCCTGGTCCAGCCAGACCTTCCCCTTCACAAGTTTCGTTGGCATGCCTAGGCCTCTCACCGTGGTCTCAAGTGAGTGCGCAAGTGGCACATCCTCCTCTGCGGGCATCTGTCCGCCTAGACTCATAACTATACCCTGCGGGACGACGAAGTCAATCGGCGAAATAGCACCCATGCGAGCAAAGTCCTCCTTCACGAATTCGTCAAAGTATTCAATCAGCTCCTGTGGTTTCCGCGGGGAAAACAGTAGGCCGACATTGCCGTTGATGTGCGTGGTAAGTTTTGATAGCTCCAGACGCAGCTCGGATTCCGATGTAGTTCCGAGAGCTTTTGCCATCACTTTCGTTTTACCGAAGAAGAGCCGCGAATCTGACAGCTCAGACCGCACATCTTTAAGGTACGTGTTCCGCATGTTGGCGACGGAGAAGACAAGAAGGGTTGGGTAAGTATCCACGCTCTCCTGGATCGAGGCGAAGAGCCGCTCGTTGTTTTCGCGGCTGGGCTTTTTGATGGTCGCTGTGAGTGAGACTACCTTGTTGCGTTTGGAGCGTGGCATTGTGGTAGTGGGCTGTGGGTGTTGGGTATTGAGTGTTTCGTAGTAGTGAAGACGAATGTGAAGGTGAGGTCGCAAGAAGGAATTATTTTTTCGTGTGGGGGAATTGGAGCTTGCTGAATGGAGAATAGCGGCGCCGGTGCGAGTTTAATTTTGAGCCGCAACACCACCGAACCGTCTGAGGAGTTCGACGTGCTTTTTGGGGAAGGAATTTTATGGCCCAAAAGGCTGAGGACTTACTCTCGCTACTATGGAATCAAATGACCAGCAGATGCGGATCAATGTTACATAGAATCGCACTCGCAGCTTGATTTGTCCTAAGCAGCACCATTGGGGCCTTCTCCATCAATACATCCAGGTATCATACAGAGTGTATCCCTACATTGATCCCATAATAGACATATACTATACAAATTTCATCCCACCGTCTAAAACAGCCTGTTCACCGCCTTCTCCTTCTTCCCCTTCCCCTTCCCCCTTGTTGGTTTGCATCCAGCGGCTTGAAGAACAAACTGGGCGACTCCTTATTCACAACAACATCTCCACTCAGGTACTCCCAGTGCTTCGGGTCTCTGTAGTACTCGATATCGAATCTACTCGACAGGCCTGCCAACCGGTGTGGCTTATCAAAAAGATGTGGGTGTGTAATTGATTTGATGCCTATCTTGTTGAAGAACTGAGTCATGATTTCCCCCCCGCCTTCTCAATTCCCTCAATTGCTGATGCAGATTCACACGATACTGTGATATCGATTGGTATCTCGAAGGTGGTGGCACCGTTGCCTAGGAGCTTTATGCCGTCTTTGATGCCGTGCACCGCCCGTGTGTTAAGGAGCTCATTGAAGGTAATAGGTTTTATTGGGTCGATGCGGCCGGCGTTGATCTATTGTTGCAGCTTGTCAAGGTTCAGTGGTGACACTTCGACGGAGAATCTATAAGCCAACCATCAACTCAAATCCAGACTCTCAAATCCAGACTCAAGAGTAGATGCGCGGCGCGGCAAGGTGGGTTTGAACTGGAATCGGAGTACTTGCTCCGCTCCTCATCCCCACGCCACGACCTACTGCAATGTAGAGTGCACATACACATTCTTGAATCCCCGCACCCCATGCACCTTCTCGAGTGGCGTCTGTCCTCCAGCGAAACCAGCCGGCACCTTTCCGTGCTGCTTCTAACTCTTGTGACCACGACCAGACGTCTTTCCCTTGCCGGAAGAGGGACCTCGACCTCGTCGGATACGCTTGTTGTAGGCTTCCGGGACGTCGCGGAGATCACCAAGGATGGAGGCATGCCGGACTTGGGGAGCGTTGAGTTGGCAGACGAAGGAGGAGGGCCGAAGGATTGCCCTCGTTGTGCGACCTATCCACCAACGCTGCAACCCGATTCACCGCCGCTATCTCTCTGTGCTGCAGTTGTCACAGTTCTTGGTTCATAGTTACTACTACCATATCACCTCCTCCACGGTAGCATTCAAAATTATATGAAATATCTGCAAGACCTCTAGATTCCGAGCAAGATCACTCATGTCGCAGGACTGCGAGGCCTAAATGTCAACAATATGGGGTATCAAGTATGCAGATCTTCGTCTGGAGTTCGCTCGTGTGTGCACTGGTGCTCTGGACGCGGGCCCTGAAACCACACCTTCTTTTAGATTATCAAAAGGAATGAATGGAAGGAAAACTCACTAGATTGTCTGCACACAATACGCATCAGTCAATCCGAAGTTCGCAAAATGTCGCGACGAAGACGCCCTGGCGAAACTATTTAACGCAAGGTCTGATAGACTTCATATTGTTCCAGCTCATGGAAATTGAGTTTTGTTGTTACAAACCTCAGTCTCTACTTTGTTGTCTCGAGGATTCTTTCCTGTTTGTACTGTGTAGCCCATAGTTGCCTTCTCACTTGATGTGTTGATCGGGCTTCTGTCATAGTTCGATCTTAAAGATTGATATGTTATGGAGTTATAGTAGGAGCATTACTCAAGGCAGACATAAAGACTATCAAGCGCTCTGACAAGATTTTGTGTATTCACGGGAGACTTCGAGAATAAAAATCAGAGGTTGGGCTTGATGTCAATATTTAGTCTTATGTGTGTTTGTTGAAGGTCGACTCCAAACGGCTACAGGTTTCCTGCATGGGCGGTTGTGTTTTGTGCATAGACAGTCTACATAAACAATGTGCTGGCACCTAGCTGGCTCAGCAACGTCCAGCCTGTTCCTCTTTTTGCTCTTTGCTTTGCGGCTTTAGGTTTAATCCCGGGGTTTGATGATACTACAGCATCTTATCCTCTATCAATTCGAAATTTTGTGTACTGAATGGATCTCCTTTGTTTGCTTGACCTCTCTATTTTCCTCAACTCCAACACAGATATCGCATTTTTCATCACAGCCAATTAATGAGCGGAAAAGTGAATTCTCCTAGAATGCATGAGCGAGTCGGCTATATAGTATTCAATGCGTGCGTAAAAGCAGGATCAACTATGACTGCCAGACCCCAAACACGACCTAAGCAATTTTTGCCCGAACAAACAAAGGCTTTGTTACCCGCTTGTCGCTTGTGGCTAGCCTCGTTTACTTTCTACTGTACTCATCGCCCAAGGCCTCGCGTCACTACCACCAACCACCAAACGACCATCGAATCCTCATCACGACCCTTGCTCTTTAATCGCCTCTCTTGACTAGAGCATCGCGCTCTTCAACAACCATCACAGCCACAACCATAACCACTATTACTTTCTGCCGCTATGACGGATAAACTCCCTCCCAACCTACTCGCGCTGTTCGCGCCCCGACCTCCGCTGCGCTACCTCCCTCATTGCGATCACGAGCCCGCAAAGCGTCGGACCGTTCCCATCACCGGTGTCGCTGCGTTTCTTGAAGAATTTCGCAAACCGGATCCTAACTACGTCCCTACCGAAAGCTGGCTGCAGAAGCGCGATCGTCTGCAGCTGGAGAAAAAGGAGCGACAGGAAAACAAGATTAAGGAAGGATTGGAAGTCTGTGAGTTTAGATGCAACCATATTTTGTCGTGAACCGGTAGGCATTGTTAAAGAGCTGGCGCGCTAATACGGGTGGTACATGCAGACAAGCCTGATGCCGATGCGCAAATCCGTGGCGACCCGTACAAGACGCTGTTTGTATCGCGATTAAGCTACGAGGTCAAGGAGCCCGATCTCGAACGCGAGTTTGGCCGCTTTGGACCAATCGAAAGGGTGTGATTCACTTCCGGTAATGGCATTACGAAGATGGTGGTTGACTGAGGGTGAACAGATTCGCATTGTGCGCGACAAGAATAGCAATAAGCATAGAGGTTATGCGTTTATCGTCTACGAGCGAGAAAAGGACATGAAGGGTACTGTTGCAATGATATTCCCCCCCCTTCCCCCTCTCCCCATCTCTCGTTGCCGCATAAATCAACCAAGCCAATTTGCATATTGGATTCATTTTACGTCGTGAGCAGTGCATGGCCACGATTTCCCGCTCCTTACCCTCCCCTGAAATGGTTATTCACACACTAGGAACACATTGACTAACACACTGCGCTCAACTTGCCGCATCTACTCACCTACAGCCGCCTATAAAGAAACCGACGGAATTCGCCTAAAAGACCGACGCGTCCTTGTTGACGTTGAACGTGGTCGCACCGTTAAGGGCTGGAAACCGAGACGTCTCGGTGGAGGCCTTGGAGGCCGCGGTTACACTAAGGTTCCTGTCGCTCGTCCTGCCGGCCCCACTGGTGGGTTCGGAGGCGGCGACCGCTTCGGCGGCGGACCCCCTCGCGGAGGTGGCTTCAGAGGTGGCTTCCGGGGTGGTCGTGGAGGTGGAGGGTTCTCCGGTGGAAACAGGTTCGAAGTCGGCGGCGGCGGCGGCGGAAGAGGTCCTCGAGGCGGTATTGGATATCAAGGTGGTGGAGGATTCGGCGGAGGTGATAGGAACGGCTTTGGTACTTCTGGAGAGGGAATGCCGAACGCACCTACAGGACCTGGTGGCCGCCGAGGCGGTGGAGGTGGGTATCAGGGAGGAGGTGGGTATCAAGGCGGATATCAAGGCGGTGATAGTGGACGAGGCGACCGAGGTGGATACGGTGGGTTTGGAGGCGACCGAGGTGATCGCGGTGATCGCGGTGATCGCGGTGACCGACGTGGAGGTTACGATCGTGAAGGGGGACAGAGAGGCGGTGGTGATAGGTATGGTGATCGAGATAGCGGTGATCGCGGTGACCGAGGAGGACGGTACGGTGGGCACCACAGGGACGACAGAGACGACCATGGAGGATACCAGAGGAAACGCCCCCATGATGACGGCGGACACGGAGGTGGTGACCGCCAGCGAAGAAGGTATTAGATTGCCATTGAGCGCAGTGTATGTTTCGCGCATATCAACATAGGTGGGAAAAAAGGTATACTTTCATATATCCTTTCAACTTCGGGTTTGATCAACAGAACAGCAACACACCCTTTCAACCGCTCGATGCCTCGTCAATGGCTTTTACATAGACACAATGCACTACACTGCCTCCATCAACATACCGGGTTTGTTTGTTTTCGCTTCTGTGTAGGATAGGATAGGTTAGTTAAAAGGTGACTGCTCGGAGGCGGAGGGTTCATATGTCTTGTTCTTATTGTTTCTTTGGGTAATGACGGTAAGAGTTCGTTGACGAAACCGAGAGAGTGTGTGTGCGGTTTTCATGGTTTGTATTTCTTTCCTTCTGCCTTGGTTAATCGATCCCTTTTGTAGAGTTTGTTTTGGTGTCTTTATTTTGTTTGGTAAGAAACAGAATGTCTGCTGTTTCTTTCTTTCCAAGAATATGGGTAAGGTAAGGTACAAAATACATGGATGGAGAGGGAACAGAACCTGATATTCTATTATCATCGTCTCCTAGTTGAACACAGCTTGTGTTCAGGTAGGTGGGAAGGGTGAGTTGAAAAAAGTCCGCGTAAGTTATTTTTTTTTTAATTGGCTGGTTTTGTTTCTTGTGTAATGTATTGGTAGCTTTATATGCTCATCGTGATTGTATGGATGATGAATGGACAGACGGTGTTGAAGTCATGGTGGGTCACTGTCTGTTCCTCACGATGCGCTAGCTTGACACTCACGTGCTATAAATAGAGCACACAAACAACGCCCAACTCTCAACTCCCAAATTCCAACTCTTCCCCACATCATGGACAAAATGACCAGCCATGGTCATTTTCGGAGGAAAACATTCAATAGTTCCCGGGTTGCAAGTTCTCAACCGTCAACTACTACCCACACAGCTTGTCACCTGAAACCTTGACTGCGCAGCGACACTCGACAATCTTCCCAGGCAAATTCTAAGGAGAAGAGCTGCTGTTGCAGTTAGTCACTGATTATGCTCGCTGAGTGGTGGACAAGCACTGTACCGATCTTTGTCGTCAAGATGGGCCTGAGGATTTGCACATTCTTAATATTTTGAACTTTGTCGCTGTGTCTTCTAGTAAGGTAGATGAAGTATCATAAGGTATGGAGGAGTTTACGCAGGTATAAATTTTGTGTCTAGCGAAGTTCCTTCTAAAACTTGTCCAACTGCCGCAACCACCGCAGTAACGATATTGCTAAGACTGTCAAGGGAAGTGAGTGGCGAGTGTCCCAGCTCCTGTCGCTCCCAATGTGCCAGGTGAACCTGGTGTTGCACCTAGCAGCTGCAAACACGTTCACTCAGTCTTTGTACCTAGGATGGGTAACAGGGTCAACAACATCTCGCAGCATATAAGGCTACAAGAGGTATTAATTCATACTGCAAAGCGAAGGGAGATCATGGACGCCTTTCTGAATTAGCTCAAGCCGATCAGTCAAGTGCAAGATTTATTATTTCAGCCATGCTGCCTTTGTACCTAGACTTCTATGGGTATCTATGTCACTACTGGCTATCTGATATCACGTATAACATGGGTTGGGTACTCTTTCTCCGCCAACACTGGCGGCTTGGTAAAGACAGTCAGATATCCGTGGACCAGTCAAATGATAATTTCAAAAGCCTGCCTTGGTATAGAATCGACTAGAATCATAGCCGGTCGGGTCCTCAGAGAGTTTCACTGTGGTATTAAGCTGCTTCATACCTTAGCAAAAAGATGATGGTTCCTAAGTAGTGATTATCCCCAAGGAATGGGTGATCACAAACGATAATGACCTTCCGAAAGAGTAACCAGGACTGCATATGAGCTAGGGGGAAAGTAGTGGAAGCGCGATCGTTCACCAAAAGCCCCCGTTCCTCTTTAGCAATCGATCGTCAGCGGATGCACGATTCTCTGGCATTTCATTCAGCTCATTCTCGCAGATCGCAACCCACAACCCGAAACGAGTATATTGGGGTAAATGGACAATTCCACTCACACGGAAGATGAAGTCGTCGGAGCTCTTAACATCGAGTCCCGCAAATTAGCCATTTGATAGCTACCCCCTTGGGATACCTGGATGTTCCTCTGACGTGGAATATAACCCCGTGGTTCAGTTTTATCGGCACGCGTATCTATAGCGGTTTAAGCACCGTAACTTTTCTAGTGGAGGGACGGAAGATATTTAGTAATACACCCATTTGGCAGAATTGAATTTACCAACCATTGCTGATTGAGTAAATCAGTGAAGCTTACAGAACCACGACCCTGAACTTCTTACAAACAGCTGAAAAAAACGCAAAGACAGTGACCTTAAAGCCAATGTTTGGTATGGGTTTTGCATCCCATATCTCGGCAAGTTTTACCGGTGAAAGATACGGCATCCATAATTCTCGTCAGTTTAGTATCTCCCTTGTATTTGAAACACTCGAATCCTATTCCGACGGAGTTGCAAGCTCCATAAAGGTTTAACTATCTGGCCCTGCTTCCGGGCGAAGTCAACTGCCAGTTCCGTTGCATACAAATGCCCCAGTAACCTTCCCACATTGGAATCAAGATACGGCTTTGAGTTTAAACTCAGAACTTGTAGCCACAATCAGTGGGGTATCAGTCCAAGGCGCCGAGATCCATCGGAAGAAAATGAATCAGCACCAACGCCCGGGATAAATTCATTATGCCTCAACATGTCAAAGGACACGATGGTTCTAGAGATTGGACTTGATGAGCCGGTGCCTTGGTTCTAAAAGTTTTCTGGTACTTGCTTTCTGCGAAATCGTGTGTAATATATCTGTATGGGAAAGTCGTGTTTCTAAAGAATTCTGTTTCTTTGATACTTTGCTCTGTGTGGAGTGACGATGGGATGTAACAATGCCCACAGATAGCTCCTCCCCACGGGCAGAAGTGCGGTCGCGGCGACAACAGGTGGCGTCATGGCGACGCGTTCCGGCACATAAACACTGCACTGAAAAGCACTTGTTGGTCAAGTCGGCGACTCCTGTAATAGGGTAGTACTTTGAATCCGCTTTTCGTTCAGACCGTACCGCTGCTTCTGTCTGGAGCGGCGATGTGCATGATGGACGAGCGGCGCATATCAGAAGACTCGTAGACACCCGGTATTCATGAAAAAGGGAGGGAAAGTCCATACTCTCTACAACTAGGACTGATAATCCTTACAGCACAGCGCTACCACTGGCGATGCGGTGATAAAGGCGGCCTTAGTAGATAGCCAAGAATTTATGAGTACACTCCGTGGTACAGAGCGGCTGAAGCCTACGAGGCTACGCGGTACCTGAATTGGTGAGTGACAATAATCCATGCCGAATGAGACTAGATTACCTCGGCGAGATACTGAGGTCTGATTATTATACTCTACTGATGATGGTGATGGAGCGACCAGTATGGCTGTGGAGTTTGTGAAGAATACTATATCCGCAACTGATTCTCTTACGTATTATAGCGTAGCACAGAGCTCCCGCATCCCCAGATTTAAGGGGTCTCGGCATGCATGTGAAAAACCTTGTTCACGATGTCATGCACACAGCTTCTCTCCCTCGACCCGAAATTATTCCGCTCAGCCGACCATAAGGGCACGCGAATTTCTCCATCGGCGTTCTGTTACCTCCTGCATTCTCCGGCATTCTCTGAAATAGTTGTTTGCCACCCACCCACCTCCCCTTCCAAACGCTCCAGCTCTCACGGAACAGATGTTGTCAAACGTGTTCTGCCGAGGCACAGCTAGGTCCGTTACCTCGGCCGCATTCCGACGCCCTCTCATCTCCTCTTTACAGGTAAGCTGGATTCTGTAGTTAATGACGAGAAGAAGCATTGGAGAGAGCGCTGGTTTTGTTAACTTTGTGAAGAACAGAACTATGCCTTCTGCTGTGCGATCAAACTCGACGACCGTCGCTGGTGCGTGTGTTCCACTGCCCTGCCTCTGGCATGTGATTTTGAGCGCTGACGGAACTTTTTTGAATAGGCTATAAGGAGTACCCAAGCAAAGGGAGGATGCTACGATTCCAGGAATCGCTTCCCAAGCTCCCCGTTCCAACGCTAGAAGAGACCGCAGAGCGCTACCTCAAGTCGGTCGAACCCATAATTACGCCGAAGGAGTTCGAGAACACAAAGGCCGTCGTTCAAGGTTTCATTAAGCCCGGCGGTATTGGGCAGGCGCTACAAAAGAACCTTGTTGCGCGCCGCGAAGACCCAAATGTTAAGAACTGGATGATAGACTGGTGGAATTCCGCAGCATACCTTGGTTATCGCGATCCCGTGGTGCCCTACGTCTCGTACTTTTACTCCTACAGGGACGACAAGAGGTATAAGAACCCAGCGAAGCGCGCGGCGGCTATCACAACGGCGGCCCTAGAGTTCCGGACACAAGTGGTGACGGGGAACTTGGAGCCCGAGTATATGCGGAAAGCGCCCATTTGTATGGACTCGTACAAGTACATGTTCAATATGTGCCGCATTCCCGAGAAGCCGGCGGATTACCCCAAGAACTACAACTATGATCAGAATAAGCATATCGTGGTAGCGCGGAAGAACCGGTTCTTTAAGGTGCTGCATGAGGTCGACGGAAGACAGTTGACAACAGGAGAGTTGGAGCATCAGTTTAACCGCGTCTATGAGTTGGCGAACTCGGAGAAGGTACCGGCGGTGGGTGCGCTGACCACCGAGAACCGCGATACTTGGACGGATGTTGGTTTTTCACATTTGCCCGAGAATTGAGGACATTTTATTCACGCGATTTGTAGGCCCGCAACCTCCTGCTCCAGGCGTCGCCCAATAACGCTAAGGCACTGGAAGCTATCGAGTCCGCGTCATTCGTGGTCTGCCTCGATGACACCGCGCCAGTAACACTAGAGGAGCGAGCACACCAGTTCTGGCATGGCGACGGCCAGAACCGCTTCTTCGACAAGCCGCTGCAGTTTATCGTGAACGAGAACGCAACTGCTGGATTCATCGGCGAGCACTCGATGATGGATGGTACCCCAACCCTGCGATTGAACGACTACGTGTGCAACGCGATTGTGAACAACAAGCTCATCTTCGACACCGAGACGATCCGAAGCAACCTCCCAGAGCCTGTACCAATCAAGTTCACTATTAACGAGGAGATCCAGGAGAAGATCGATCAAGCGCAGACACACTTCCGCGAAGTCATTGCACAGCATGACCTACGGGTACTGCAGTACCTCGGCTACGGAAAGAACTTGATCAAGAGGTTCAAGTGCTCGCCTGATGCTTACGTGCAGATGGTCATCCAGCTTGCATACTACAAGATGTCCGCCTCCCTCCCTCTCCGCACCTACTTACACTAATCCCCACCCTAGGTACGGCAAAAACTGCCCTACCTACGAATCCGCCGCAACCCGTAAGTTCCAACTCGGCCGCACAGAAACTTGCCGCTCTGTCTCCTCAGCTAGTGTCGCATTCTGCAAAGCCATGTCCGACCCCACAGTCTCCACCGCCGACTCCATTGCCCTCCTCCACAAAGCCATCGCCTCACACGTAGAATACATCACCGCTGCCAGCGAGGGCAAGGGTGTAGACCGGCACTGGTTCGGACTGAAGCAGTTGTTAGAACCCGGACAGGAGGTCCCGGAGATGTTTAAAGACCCCACATTTACGTACTCGAGTAGTTGGTTCCTGAGCACGAGTCAGTTGAATTCGGAGTATTTCAATGGGTACGGGTGGAGCCAGGTTATCGACCAGGGATTTGGGATTGCATATATGGTTAATGAGAATAATCTGCAGTTTAATATTGTGAGTAAGAAACTGGGTGCGGATAAGATGTTGTTTTATCTCACGGAGGCGGCAAATGAGATGAGGGAGATGCTGGAGACGGAGTTGGAGAGACCAAGGGCGAAATTATAAATCGGACGGGGAGGGGAAGTTGTAAATGCTGGCAGAGTTAGAAGTTATAGATGAGGTGGGGAGAAGGGGGAAGGAGAGGATGTAAACTTTTTGCTGGTAGATTCCCATTGCTTTTTTGGTTCATTCGGTTTCGCGTTCGCGTTTGGGTTTGCGGGTTTTGGGAATGTAGAATATAGTAGATTGCGTGCCAATATACTTTTATGTATACCTTCTGGGAGAAGATCGCGGGAGGCGGTATTATTGGTGTGTATGACCGCATCTTTGTGATGGATACTGGAGTAATACCTTTTGCAAAAGACGATCGATGAAACTGCGTTTCAAGTACCATCACATTCAGCCTCGCCACGAAACGACGGATAGCTGTAGTAAATTTATAATGTCTGTTTTAGATTAAAATGTGCTCCTTGAGTTGATTGAACCGCGTTGAGCAGGTCGGAGGAGGAAGTCGTTGAAAATTGGAGAATAAAAAAACCTCGGGTATTTGGACCTCCAGACACCTCGGGGTGATGGAGTTTGATTCTTTCCTCGGACATCTACTTCATTCATCAATACCACGAGATGAAAGATCTCTGCTGAACACACTGATGTTTTATTTAGTCTATCTACCCTAACTCAAATGTCCACAATCCCATACAATCATAAACGCCAATCATAGCAATACCAAGACGCCATATCGTACACCTTCTGCAACCATCTTATATTCATAACCCCACAACTCCTCCTGGGAGCTGCTGAAATGACTGTCCCTGCTTCCTCATATGTAAAACCCCCCAACACCCACAATCCCAGTTAATCATAACAAATACATCCTACCAACCACCCATACTGCTCCCGCTAGCATCATCAACATAACCAACCTCTTCACAACCCCCACAACCCCCCATCTCCTCCGCCGCCCCACTACCCTCCTTGGCGCAACAGCAACAAGCTTCTCTGCCCTCTCATCCACCTCCCGATCCACAATGCCACCCACCCTCACTCGCGCCTCCAACGTATCCCTCAGCTCCTGCGTCACAACCCTAAGTATCTCCCGGTCAGCCGCAATAGCGTCATCCAACGTCCGCAGCAAATCCAGCCTTGCAATCTCAGGTCCCCGAGAAAATTGCGACCACCGCTCATGCGTCGATATCATCTCCTGGCTCTCTCCGCGGCGCTTGAGCGCAATCGTGATGTCTGCGGCGCGCCGGGATTGGGTGGTGCGGTAGGCGGCGACGGCGAGGGTTAGGGGGTCGAGGGTTGGTTTTGGGGGTGGAGGGGGAGGCGGGGAAAGGGCGAGGGAGGGGAGGGAGGGGAGGTGTGGGAACCGCGAGGACGAGGGAGGAGAGGCGAGTTTGCGTTTTTTGGATTGTTGCGCGCGGGGCTGGTCGGGCGGTGGGTGGGATGTGATTTGTTCGCGTGGTTTTCGGGGGGAGTGGCGCGGGAAGTCGCGGGGTTGCCGGTCGGGTTGCCGGTCGGGTTTGGGAGCGGGTTGGGGAGCAGGTTGCTCGACGTCCGGGGTGGGGGAGGGTGTTTTGGGGTCGGTTGCGGCGTCTTTGGTGGGTAGGGTTGGAGGCTTCATGGTTTGGGCCATGGTGAGATCGGTATGGTGTTGATCGTAGGATATTTGGCGGGGATTATTTTTGAGGGTTTGGTGGAAGGTGGAAGGTGCGCGATGTGGAATGGAGGTTAAGGGTGATACGAATGATATGTAGCGGTCTGTCAACACGCTAGTGTCGTCACGGCAACAAGAAACTCCGTGACCCGTGCAGCAGGATCTTCCCGGTGTTACACAAGAGATGGGAATATCCGAGGAAGGTGTTCGATGCTGCAGTGATACAGTGGTGCATTCTAGTTTTCAATCATCACCAGATGGCAATGTTGTCGATAATTCCATTTCACATCTCAGTCTCTGACCTGTTATAACATGGCCTCGTGCTCACTGTCGCCGTTGCCTCAACACCGACGTCACACGTCACACCCGTCCGTTCTCTCCCCAGCGTCAAAATGCTCGACTTTATGGACCATGTCCAAAATGCATTCCACTCCGCCACAAAATGGAACAACGACAACTCCTACTCTACCCTCGATGCCTCTACCCGAGGCAACCTCCCCCCTTCACCTCTCCTACACCAAACACTAACCTCCCCTGCCAGCCCTCCTCGACTTCCCGACCCCCCGCGGCCTCCGAATGCACCTCTCCTCCCTCTCCACCCCCAACTTCGCAACTGCCTACACCCTCGGCTCCCTCAGCGTCATTGACGGCTCCTTAAGCTACCTATACTCCAGCCTCCCTCTCTCTCTCGCAAGAAGCAAAGACGTCGACCTCCGTCTCCTCTCCCCAGGCTACCGACAACTCCTCCCTTCCCGCACCCCAACCCAAAGCAACGCCGCCCTCCTCTACGGCCGCATGTTCCTTCCCCGCGGCACCCTTGAAGCACTGTATCTCCGCCGCCTCGGCGCAACACGGCAGGTACGCGTTACAGCGGTCAGCGATAGTCGGCTGAAACACGGCGGGACGATAATGGCGATGCTGCAGCATGACAATGGGAAGTGGTGCTCCGAGTACCTGTACTCAACCGACGTGGCGCTACTCGGGTGGCGGGGGCTATATAATTTTGGCCCGGAGCCGGTGCAAGATGGTGATAAGCCGGTTGGCAGGTTCAGTGGGGGCGCGGAGGCGTATTATGGCGTGCTGAATAAGAGTGCTGGGAGTATGTTTCCCACAGATGGGGAGGAAGGAGGCTGATGATGATAGTGTCGACGGGGTTGAGATACTCCACGCTCCCTGAGCACCCCGGGATCCCGCTGACGATGACGCTGACGCTGAATCCATTGATGGGACACCTATCCGCCACGTATGCGGTGCGGGCGGGAGAGTCGGCCGCGTTCGCAAGTAGGTTTGAGTTTAATATGTTTTCGTACGAGAGCGATATTGTGTTAGGAGCGGAGGTGTGGCGGCATAAGGGGGAGGAAGGGATGGAGGGGGTGTTGAAGGCCAAGGTGACACAGAATGGGAGCTTGGGGTTGTTGTGGGAGGGAAGGATTAAGGAGTTGTTGTTTTCGGTGGGGGGGTTGGTGGATTTTAGGAGGAAGGAGGGAGTGATGAAGGTTCTTGGGGTGGAGGTGGCGTATTCTTCGTAGGCTTTGCATGGAAGGCGTTTTGGGTGTTTTCACTGGGGGATGCATATAAAAGTGTACGTACTTCATATCTGGTGCTTTGTGTTGATGAGCTAGTGGGACTAACGTAGAATAGATCTTGGGGTTGAGCGTCACCATCGAGCACTCACTATGTCCAGCGTTGTACATTACACCTACCCCACCAATATATGGGGGTTTAATATTAATGTCGTCTTATCTCTTAGGGCTTAGTGTTGAGGGCGCATGTAGAGCGGCCACGAAAGACCCCCAGAGAATAAATACCTCTCGCTGCCGTTTCTCTCGCTCCAACAGACATCAACTCAAGCTCACTTGAGCTACACCAAGAATAACCCGCCACCACATCAACATCAACACGAACTCACTAGAGTAACCCACCCACCCCAAGAAACAATTCATCACATGATCAGATCAAACTCACTAGAGTCACCGACTCCAAGAAATCCTCGCAACCACATCAAGTACCCTAACCCATCCTGGGTGAGGTTGTAGGAAGAATGTAGCCTCGACACCACGTCAAGTAAAGCTTCATGCTCTTCGCCCCAATCCACCCATACTTACAATTACGCAGACAAGGAGCAAGATGATACAGGATGAAGTTCCCAGGTTGAAGAAGTTGGATCGCAAGGAGTCGACTCGAGACGAGACTCGCGACCCCGCCACGCCATCAGCTGCTTCCACTTTGGAATGGCAAGCAAGACACAAATATTTCGCGAGGACCCCTGGTACAATACTATAATACATGATTTCCCTACCCATTGGAATAGCAAGAAACAGGAACAACAGGGTTATAGGCGACATTAAGAGATAGCGAACAACTGAGCAGTGTTCGTAAGGTCGCCGGGCTTTCTAGATATTCGCAGGCCGGTCAGGCCTTAATCTCAAAGCCACCCTTAGCGCAGGAATATCCAGTTAAAAACACTATGACTAATGCACTCTGTGAGAGAATCCTATACCCATGCATTGACCAACTACGTACTGGCCAGAGCGCTTGATCGCGCCATTGGACAGGAACTAGGAAATACAATGTGTGGGTTATATTGTGTCAGGTGTTTTCTGAGTCTCCGCCAGATGGGTAACTTAGATAGGGTTCTGGCGTACGGAATTATGGATGTCACACTGGCATCCAAGATCGCAGATACTGCAACACAGAGGCTGGGCATACACATTCATAATACGCAGTCTATCGCTGCAAACCAAGTTCTTATTACAGAGATCGACGGAGATATGCACGAGAAGGTAGTAAGGAAGCTTCAACTTCATACCGCAGGGGCAGACACTGATGTTGAAGTGGCCCGTTGTCTCAATGTCAACACTACCTACTCAGGAATTTTCCAAAAAGTATCCCTTGAATATTCTATCATGGGTATCTGAATCGACAAAATTTACTTAACATCCCCTTTGTGTTATGTGGACATTCATGTGGATGGAGGGATGAGTGCTACTGAATTTGGGTTGCGGCCTGGCGCCACCTACAACCCAAGTACGTAAGTCGTATACACGACGAAGTAGTCTGGCTTATGCTGGCATACACAGACTGCCTAAGCCAATGTGAGAAGTTTTTGGAGACAATAAAACTTCTCTTTCATACTCTCTGGGGAAACTAGGCCGACAAACAGAGCTCTTATCCATTGCTACAGTAACCTAATAACCGGTGGTGGAAAGAACATCTTTATATCAGTTTTCCTAAGCGGTCAGTCCGGTCAGATATGGCCTTCGACCGGGCCGGTCTGTGCCAAGAGTAGCTTCTCTAGAAGTGACCGAGCCGGGCCAGTCTATGGATCTATAGATCATCGGGCGGTCGATCTGACCGCTTGGGAACACTCGATGGCACTGTCATGTTTATGACAGAATATTCTAAAACCCAACGGGCTAGCATAGGCAATGCTTACGATTCGCCTTTATTGATCTAGGGGACAAATGGGACGACCCACATGACACAATGGCCAATTAGAGCACCACAACCGCGAAGTGGAAATTCATCTGACCTTGGACGAACGGGGTGACCCACTCAACACAATGGCCAATCGCAGAACTAAAACCGCGAGTGGGAACTATAGAAAGTCATCCGACCTGGGAGCAGAGATCACTGTGTACAGCATTGGGGTCTATGCACCAATTACTTATGACTGGTGCTGAAGTTGGGAGGTACCGCCCGGAGGAAGTTTCAGCAACCAATGAGTACCGGGAAGGGATCAGGCTGGATCTCCGTTGCTCACCCATGGACTTGATTCGAGAGTGGAGCTGCTAGTCTTCTAGTGCCGGCGGAAAGAGTCTAGCATTCTGCGGGAGTATGTGGGGTTTACGCCGGGGTACGGCGACTGATAGTCCTCACAACGGAGGATGACTAGTGGCTTGTGGCCCATAAGCTTCTTAAGGCTATGGACAACTCGAAGAAACGATCAACACAAGCCAGGGCACAGCAAGGTGCCGTGCCGGATGGTATAGCTGTGCTTGGTGGTTGAGCATAATCTTCCGGATGCTATAGCGTTTGAGGAGAATCTCGGCGCGCTCCGTAATCCTAATTGTAGGGTTTCCGCATAATAGTTACTGCATAACACCGATTTCTACTTTCCATAGCGGCGGCTTCCATGATAGATTCAGCACTTTCGACGCTCAAGTTTCCGGAAAGCAGCAGCAGTTTTACCATATCTGGAGCACTTTTTGATCTGTTTTTTGCTATGTTCATAACAAGAGACTCAGAAAGGGACTCGAAGAAGTAACTCAACTAGAGTTGATCAAGATCAAGGCCAAGTTGCCTGAAAACACATCCAGCTCAGCTCCCGCTTTGACAGCAAGCCTTTTAGTCTCGATCAATCAGCCTTGGAGAAGCTTCGCATCGCAGAAGATTGTCTGGACACTAGTGAAAACAGACTTATAGAGTATGCAAAATGGCTAGATTTTGCTCGCTGGAACTCGGGCCTGGTGGTAAAATGTCTGATAGCTAGATAAATCATAACACCCCACATGAGCTTGGTTCTGAGGTTGGTAGGGTCGGTCTAGTACCACCCTCCCGCCAATCATCCTTAACGTCCGCTCGACTGCTGATTAGACGCTGCTGAATCTCACCGAAATTCTAGCAGTTATAAATTCCTGCACAAACTATGTCCATATTGAGGACATGTTTAACCATGGTGACAAATACTACTTGATTAAGTTTAAAAGTTGAGAGTAAGTTGTGCCAGCCTCAGTGGTGTCCCTAAATGTACAACTGCGTACGACTCGGCACAGTCTGGTATGTATTTGTTCAATGGGACTACCTAGAAACGAAAAATGCTACTTCTCAAGTAGCGCGGGGCTAACGGGTTGGTCACAGGCAAGTGCATGGCACAACTCGCTGATGCTTATAATTACTCCGTACCAATGATGACTGGGCGTCTTCCACCAGAATATATTAAATACTTACTCTTGCTCATCCGCGGGCACGATATATCTCTTAGATGGTCGCTTGATAATGAGTCTCCGAACAAGACACATGAGTTATTCATTCAACTTGTTCAAGATTTCCAACTTTTGTAGGTGGATATTAATGATCATCCTGCGAGGGAACGGTTCTGCTCAACGAATATTCATCGCCTTCTCCATATTGTTCCACAAGTTCGGAATTGTGGACCACCGCACGTGTGGTGGGGATGGAATCTAGAAACCTATATCGGCGGAATCAAATCAAGGGCTAGATCACGGTCAATGATTGACGAATCGGCAGCAATTGCGACGTTTATCGAAGAGCTCATAAAGTGCGTCAATTGGGCCCGGCCAAGTCTGCAACTCCGCATGACAAGCCTAGCAGCTGGAATCAGCTACAATGCATACAAAATTGAGGATGGATATTTATTACCTGCAAAATCCATCATACAATTGAAAGAGCTTACCAATTGTCACATGGCTGTGTTGGAACAGTACTTCACAATGCTCACAAATAATAAGGTGGATTTCGTACTACCGGAAGATGCAGTGCGGTGGGAACAATATCAAATGAAGAAACAGCTGCCAGACAATTCTGGTAGCTTAACCAGGGAACAGCTCAGTAGTCATTTAATTGCATCCGTTCGATCTCAACATAAATCTCGCGTCAACCGGAGCAGCTATTTCGTCAGGTACTAGTTGCTTTGGGAGGATCCTAATCATTAGCCTTTAGAACCATCGAGCTACGCTGCCTATTTGGGGGAGACACTGCGCTCTATTGCACGGCCTAGGCGGGGTTTTTTTTCGGCCTCAGTAGTTGCAGTTTATGCGTGCGAGGTGGTGGAACGGGAGTGGGAACTGTCAAGGGGGAGTGGGGGAGAGTGGGGTTTGGCAGGGCGGATTTCGAGATAGCGTGAACTGGGTTCTGATTAAATGGCACATTGAGCAATGTAAGGAAATGAAAGGTGTTGATAGGCATTCTCCGGTTATTCCAGTCTGGTTGCAATCGGTACAACTTGCCAATTCCGCTCTGTATTGGAGGCAGCGCCGAAAGGCTACATGTATCAAAGTTACTTCCGCTGAAATTATGGACAGACGTGGTCCTCTACCGGAAGTCTGCGCCACTTCGCTGCGATGAGGGACGAGGATGAGGCGAATGCGATTGCTAAGATAGTGAAATGTAACTTGCTATTGTATACTGTAATGACAGAACACCGTGAAAACAGTTCAATCAGACGCAGTTAAAGCAAACCAATCAATGAACGATTATCTCGCTTGGTAGCTTGCATCTAGCCTAGCAGTGGGACTCACAGCCTCTAAGCTCTTGCTGCCAGGCCAAAGCACCTCCCAGCCTCGCCCGTGGGCAGATATCCAGGAACTCAGAGTGGGGCAAGAGAAACAAGGGGGGTTAGGGAGCGAAGGAGGCTAACACCGTGTTCCCCTTTGATCCACAGCCATAGGCCTCGTACCTTCGCTGCGTCCCGCTAGCCCACAGTTCAATTATTTATATGGTAATAAATCTATGACAAGATGATGATATAAACCGTGGCAGGCCTCAAATCATGATCAATTGGCAAATGAAGGCTTGAAACAAACCAACTCTCGAAATGAATTGTCGAAATTAAATGTCAGAACAGGTAGGTCGGAAGTTTGGGCAACAAGGCATTGGCCACCAGGGGCTATCAAAAAGCCTTCGCTGCGGGCCTTCTGAGACCGGCTCACAGATCCGGCTGGCCCGGCTCAATTCACCTCATGCATACGGCCCAGGCGCCTTATTAGGGGCGTGGGCGCGTCCAGCGCACACCTAACAAGCTGCTAGCGGGACACCTCGTAGCCACACTCCACCAGAGCCACCTCCCCCGCTCCCAGCTCCCACATCTATTCAACTTTGAGCTCAATTAACTCCATGAGTTTTACTTTGACCAGGATATTGTTTATATATGAAATGTAGTTAACAAAATGCTCTTTCACTTGCTTGCCTCCTCTTTTAGTTTTCTCTAATATTCAAGGAGTTGTAGATCAAGTACAGTGGCTTAGAATATACTCAGCACTGCTTAGTACTACTGATATTTTGCGTCAGGTAAATTATTTCTACCTGATGCTTAGATACATGTTGTATACCATCAGGTAAATCTTTTCTACCTGACTGTAAAGTGCATCTGTGATGAGTGACAGCTCATGACTCAAATGTAGTGACCTAAACCAGTTCACAGACAGTTCTAGTATCTGCCCAAGGATAATGCAGAATCTATCTACATATAGTAGAGCTACTCTATGCAAAAGGGCATGGAATATGACGAAGAATTGGCAGACTTAGGGGGGTGGTTGGTAGGTGGGCAGGTGGAAAAGGAGGAGGACTAGGGCCTACCCCACTTGATTTCTCCACCAATTCTGGTTGGAATTCAGTGCCCTTGCTGCCAGTGTCTCTTATGCATAGCAGAAGACTATTCAGGGTCAGCTTGACAATTTCTAAATTGTGTAAAATGTCAC
>Ga0307515_10000925_pt1 | contig 67421 bp, 77 predicted proteins | sample 17_EM_MG_FD_194513 | JGI IMG/M metagenome (GOLD analysis project Ga0307515, IMG submission 194513) | Populus trichocarpa ectomycorrhiza microbial communities from riparian zone in the Pacific Northwest, United States - 17_EM | ecosystem: Host-associated > Plants > Roots > Unclassified | place... | reverse complement strand
TCCCAGGTGCTCCCAAACTTCTCACAACCGCTCCCATGGTGCTCCCGTACCAGTCATCAGAGATCCCAGTTACTCCGATGGCCGGCCAGAATGCCCTCCTAGGGTCTGGTTCTCTCCTGAAATTGACGCTTCTAAGTTTACACTCCGCCTCCTCTCAGACACTCCTGGAGGCTCCCAGTGACTAAAATACATTTTGCTGATGTATAGGATCCGAGAAGTCAGCAATATACAATGATAGACTACATAATCAATGGCTGGAGAATTGCGAGCAGCTTCTACAAGAATCAGCATTCGAAAGGAAGACGATTGCCAAGACGAATTTGAAGGCTAGTAAGAAGTTGTTAAAAACTAAGCCTAAAAAAAACCATAAGACTCTGACGGAAGGAATTGAGATTTGTGAGTTACGACGAAGAAAAGCCGCCGGAGAGTGTCAGCGTTCTGCCTGGCCTAGTGGTCATAACGGAAGTCATAAGATGATTGATTGCATCCAGTGGAAACGACTGGCAAAAGGAACAGTACCTATTCCGAAGAAACGATAGAAGTATCTACGGCTGTGTACCTAGTATCTACTTAGAAGTATCTGGGATATAACTAAGTATAGTTACTTAGGTGGAAGCACCCCCGTAACATTTTGGAACGTTTGGGAGTCTTGGCTGCGTCTCCAAGATTATTCGAATATATCTCGAACCTGGAGCAATACTCTGCAGGATTGATTATTATAATATTTATATCAAATAGTACAATTTGATTGACCATCATCCTCCTGCACACCTTGATTCAGGCATTGTAACCTAATATACAGTCCAGTAGGTATCTAACATCATCAAAAACTAAATTTCATTCATTAAATTGATTTAGTTTTTTGTACCCCCAAACTCAAAAAAATGAAATCGAGGTTTCTCTGAAAAATGGCATTGCTTCAGTGTTCCAGAGTGTTCTTTGAGTTGTCGCAATGCTGTTTTTAAGCGTTACGACCAGTGTACCCACTTTTGTGAATGTGGCAATGAGCACTTGACGAATGGTTCACACTGCCTTTGGCCATATCATATATCACCTCTCGGCATACTCCTATGTCACCTAGTATTAGCAAAGGGTCCGGGTAACCCGCCAGCGGTCCGGGTTCGGTTCGATTCTGGAACTGTCCAAAAACCTGATGCACTGCATCTTGTCGGGCCAAACCCGGACCCGTACCTGTCAACCCGTGGGTCTTGCCGGGCTTCGCTAGACCTGTCGGATCCAATCTCTGTTCCTGTGCTTCGGGTGTTTCTATTTACGGTCGCATTTAGATATTCTACTGCTAATCGCAAAATATTTACTTTGGTACATCATTGTCCTTTTGGGATGAATCGGCTGCCTTTATAACCGAAAATAAGAGAGACACCCTCGCTGCCCCATCCTGAACATGATAGTCAACAGCGTGTCAATGATTTTTGCGCTTGCATCATGGGTAATCTAGGTGGTGATTGGATGCAGACAATTATAAATGAGATATTGGCTGTATTTCAACGCAAAAGAGAAAGTGACATGCTTGCTGCCCCACTCTGAAAATGAGCGTCAACAGAGTGTCAATGATTTTTAGTCTTGTAAGTCAGGTAATTGAAAAGTGATTTGTTCTTTGTTAAGCATAAGCATTGTATTGGCCGCCTTTAAAGGCCAAAGAGACAGTGACATGCTCCCTGCCCGATCTTGAAATTGAGTGTCAACCGAGCGTTAACGACTTTTGGCCTTGCATGATGGTTAATCAAAGCACAAGATGGCCGCTATTGTCTATATATGGAGTTTTGACCGGTTTTAAAGGCTAAAACGTTCAGGATCACTGAGTTGCAGCATTAGAAACGAATTAAGTTGTGATTGTCTGAAAGGCTGTCGCGGGACCATCTCTTGCATATCAGCCTATAAAGCCTGCCAAAACCTTGTTTATAGATGTCTGCGATTATTTACCACCAAGATTACATAAGATTCGAGACCAATACTCATTGTCGCTCTGTTGACGCTCATTGTCCGAATGGGGCAGGGAGAGTGTAGCATTCTCTTTTGCCTATGAAGGCGGTCAATATGATGATTATAGAAAACAATGACTAATTCACATTTTAATAACCTGACTTACAGGACAAAAAATTGTTGACGCTCCATTGAAGCGCATTTTGCCACAGGCATATTCACATTATGCAACCATTCACTTTGGTAGAGAACATCAATAACTGTGTTTTGGCAGTCGTTCTATCCTTTTCATGTACGTTTTCATTTATCACTACATTGTTCTTTAATTGTGCAAATAAATATATCCTTGAAAGTATACTTTAAAGTGTCTGCTAATTGTAGATAATGATAATACTCAAAACTCACATTCCTTTCAATCAATTCATGTCTTCACTCTCAGATTCACTGAAAAGGCTGCTGTCGTCTTCAAAATCAATGTCAGTGGTATTACCATGCAGCAGATAGTGTACTCGGCAAATCTGGAATAACATCTTTATTGCGCTTGCAATCCTTGGCATATGCATTATGATTTAAAAATTGAGTGTTGCATCAGCAAAATGTATTTTAGTCTCTGGAAGCCTCCAGAAGTGTCTGAGAGGATGAGGAGTGTGAACTTAGATGTGTCAATTTCAGGAGAGTATCAGACTGTAGGAGGGCATTCCGGCTGGCCTTCGGAGCAATAGAGATCTATGTTGACTAGTACAGGAGTACCATGGGAGTGATTGTGATAAATTTGGGAACTCCTCAGAGCGCAGGAGAGAACTTTGGGTGCACCTGAAAGTGCATGCGACAAGTCTCGGAGCATCTGCGACAAGTCCGGGAGCTCATCAAATCACAGTAGAGCAGTCTGGGAAAAACATCTTCTCTGGGAATTCTACAGGTGTGCCTGGGATGCTGCAGGTGGGCCTGGAAATCATAGCTACTATTTATCGTGCAACAATTGTTAAAATTGATGTACTAAGATTGTATTCTCATCTATGTATCTATGTATCAATGTATCTATGTATCTATATAGTTACCCATCTACACACGATATATCTGGACTGGCTGCAGGTGGTGCTTGAGAGCAATTCGAGGTGCGCCTGAAAATGACGATCAATTGAACTCAGAGGTACACTCCGACGCTGTGATCGAGCGAGTTCGGAGATGCACTTGCAGGCGGTCATCGAGGTGATTTGCAGATACACTTAGACCCCATGATCGAGTGAACTTAGAAATGCACTCCGAGATCATCATCGAGCGAGTATGTGGATGCACTTGGAGGCCATGATCGTGTAAACCTGGAGGCCGTTATTGTGCGAGTTTGGAGATGCACTTGGAGACCGTGATCGAATGAGTGTGGAGATACACTGGGAGGCCATAATCGTGCGAACTTGTAGGCTGTAATGGAGCGAGTTTGGATGAGTACTTGGAGGCAGTCGATGGACGGCACGCCTGGTGCTGAGACCCATTTCGTCAGTTAGTTAACTTGCAACCGTGGGAATGTGAAAATGTGACTGAACCTTTGAGCTGTCATGGAGAGCTGGCTGATGGTAGTCGATTGTGTAGGGAGGCACACCGTAAGCTGAAGCTACATTCAGGGGTCAACTGGTAATCATGAGAATGCAGGGAAGACAAACGAACTTGGGTGGATGCTGCACTCAGTGTACACTGTGCTCGGTGTATGCTTTTACTTAGTGTTAACTCATGATCATGACATAGAGAAATAGAGAGGGATTACTTAACTTTGTGTTCTGTGATGATGCTAGAGTTGTGGACGAGAAAGACAGAGATGGGGGATGAAGATGAGACGGATGTAGAGAATACGAGCAGATATGAGAAATCATGGGTACGACTAGCCTGATTGGGTTGGGAAGACCTCGTATTGGTGTAATTACACGCCGGATCGGGACCTGTACCTGCCGTATCAGGGATGGTAAATTGAATGGCACACGAAATTTTCTTCATTCCAAGTTTCTCATGATGATTTGTCACATCTCCTCTCATCTCTCGGTTTCTTGTCCTCAACTCTACCATCACCTAAGAACATGAAGTTAAGTCATGCCTCTCTATCTGTCCATGCCATGATCAAGAGTTAACACCAAGTACAGCATACAACGAGTACTGCATACACTGCATACTGCATCATGCCAACACCGACTGTCTCCCGCTCCCAGCCAGTCTGTTATCTCTTGGCAGACCATGTTGTACCCAATTCTCTACATTCCCACCATTATGAGTGAACCAATGGATACAGTCTCAGCTCCCGTTGCGCCTCCCTCCCAAACTACCGCCTTGACATTGACCGCCTCGAAGTACTGCTCCAATCTCGCTTGATCATGGCCTCAAAGTGCATCTCTAAACTCACTCGATCATAGCACCAAGTGTATCACCAAACTCGCTTGATCACGGCCTTGGAGTGCATCTCAAAGCTCACTCCATGGTGTTGTAAAACACTGGAACTAGAATGCAGACATCCCATCATCAACAGTCTGGCACACCTCGCATGGCATCTGAAGGGAATTTGTGAGGAAGAGTGGTTCTGGCTCAAGTAGCATAGTAAGAGAGTAAGAGGATATGAAAGGATACCAACCATGATGAACCACACAAATTGCTTTGATCTATGAAAGGTTGGCAAGAGTGCATGAGACTGAGAGTTAGGAAAGATAGCAAGTGTATTTTTTAGAATAAGATAATGTCTATCTACACCAGGGTCGTTCAAATAGATACTTCCTGTTGCTGAGTCAATCTCTATTATCCCTGAATCTCCGTATGTATATATATAGGGAGACTTAGATAATACATGCCATATTATGATGTAGCAAATCATGTGACTGTAGCAAAGACAAATATGACAGACGAAATGCCTCATCAGCAATGACCATAATATCGGTCTGAAAAACCCCGGTGTTCCGGACGGCTCTGACGGCTCTGACGGAACCTCATATACTTTGACGGAGAATTACATGCTACCCGTCGCCCAGGCGATGGGTTGCGTTGCATACGTACCTCCTTGACTTTGTGGTGACGTATACGCACCATCAGAATGACATGTGTGTTACACTCTTCGCAGGGGCTGCAGTTATGCTGAAGCCGTTTACACAACGCCTGGCGATCGACGACAAGCCCGGGAGCACCTGGGAGCAACGGCGAGATGTCTGGGAGCACCTCGAATCACAGTCATGTATTCAGTTTGTATTCTCATCTATGTATCTATGTATCTATATAGCTACCCATCTACAAACGCTATATCTGGACTGGCTGCGGTCTGCCGAATATATACTCCCCGTCACCCTGTCCACCTCCGTTACCCTTGTATCTCCGTACAACCGCTATCGCTCCTTGAAGATATACTTGATCGAGCGTGTTTGAGATGTACTTGGAGCCGGAGATTGAGTGAACTCAGAGATGCACTTGGAGGCCGTGATTGAGCGAGTTTGGAGATGCACGTGGAGGCCGTGATTGAGCGAGTTTGGAGATACACTTGGAGGCCGTGATTGAGTGAGATTGGATGAGTACTTGGAGGCGGCCGATGGATGGCGTGCTGGGACTCAATTCAGCAGTTAGTTAACTTGCAACCATGGGAATGTGACAAGGTGACTGTACCTTTGAAGCTCTTATGGAGAACTGGCTGGTGGTGGTCGATCGGTAGGGAGGTACACCGGAAGCTAAAGCTACATTCAGAGGTCAACTCGAAATTGTGAGAATGAAGGGACGACACACAATCTTATGTGTATGCTGTACTCAGTGTTAATTCATGATCATGGCATGGAGAGATAGAGAGGGATGAATTAACTTTGTGTTCTGCGATGATGGTAGAGTTGTGGACGACAAACAGAGAGATGGGACATGAAGATGAGAACGATATGGAGGATACGAGCGGCTATGAGAAAGCAGGGGTACGACTTGCCTGATTGGGTTTAGAAGGCCACGTATCGGTGTTATTACCCGCCAGATCGGGACTCGTACCTGCCGTATCGGGGATAGTAAATTGACTCGCACACAAAATTCTCTTAAGTCCCAGTTTCTCATGATGATTTCCCCCATCTCCTCTGATCTCTCTCTGATTTGTGCTCAACTCTACCATCACCTAAGAACACGAAGTTAAGTCATCCCTCTCTATCTCTCCATGCCATGATCATGACTTCACACCGAGTACAGCATACATCAAGCACAGCATCATCCCAAGATCAACAGTCTCCTGCTCCCAGCCAGTTTCCTGCTCCCAGCCAGTTTCCCATCTCTCGGCGGATGTTGTTGTACTCAACTCTCTACCTTCCCAAAATTCCATGTTGACCAATGGATAGATTCTCAGCTGCCGTTGCGCCTCCCTCCAAATCGGCCGCTTCCAAGTACTCCTCCAATCTCGCTCGATCATCGCCTGCAAGTGCATCTCCAAACTCACTCAATCACGGCCTCGCAGTTCATCTCTGAGTTCACGATCACGGCCTCAAAGTGCATCTCCAAACTCGCTTGAGTATGCCCTCCAAGTTCGCACGATCACGGCCTCCAAGTTCGCACGATCACGGCCTCCAATTGCATCTCCAAACTCCCTCGATCATGGCCTCAGAATGCATCCCCAACCTCGCTCAATCATGGCCTCAAAGTGCATCACCAAACTCGCTCGATCACGGCCTCCATGTGCATCCCTCAACTCGCTCAACCACGACCTCCAAGTACATGGTTAATGAGCGACGGCGGGTTTACGGAGATACAGGGGTAACGGAGTTGCACTGAGCGACGGGGAGTACATATTCGGGAGACCCTGGGGTAGCTAGACATCATCTCAATTTCATCTCATCCGGATCTACGCAGTTGCATGGATTCTCACAGCCGGGTAGTATCATATCTTCTCACTTTCTTCCTAGGCTCCTCAAGCTAGAACCGCTCTCTCTCACGAATTCCGTCATGGCCAGATTGACCGTATGTATATATACAGAGATACTTAAATAATGCATGCCATATTATGAGGTAGCGAATCTTGTGACTGTAACAAAGACGAATATGATAGACGAAATGCTATGTGCTTATGGAACCATAAGAACCACTGCTTTGAGAATACGGCACCAAGTCTCCCGCAGAGCTGTGCAGCGGTCTCAGCTGCTCCAAAAATTGACTATCCTAATAGTCAAATCTTGTAGCGTCCTGAATGCACCTCCATAACTGCAGGTGCTTTCAGGAGCATCTGAGAATGCTCTTGCAGAGTCTGAGGAAGATATGGCGAAACTGCGATCGGAGGGCGATGTGCAACGCGACGCGTGGTATTGCCGCCGGGCGCAGAGGAATCCGGCGCCGTGGTGTCTCTGACGGCTCTGACGGAGTGCGTCCACTCTGATGGAGCCATTCCGCCCAGACGGAAATGTTTTTGGTTGATGCTTGTGGTTGTGGAACGCTACGAACCACTGGTGTGAGAATAAGGCATCAAGTCTCCTGCAGAGCTTGTGCTGAGGTCTCAGCTGCTCTTGAAGTCTCCTGCAGACCTGTGCTGTGGTCCCAGCTGCTCTTGAAGTCTCCCGCAGACCTGCGCAGAGGTCTCAACAGCTCCAAAATTTCAATATTCTAATTGTCAAATCTCGTAGCATCCTGAATGCACCTCCATAACTGCAGGTGCTTTCAGGAGTACCTGTGAATGCTCTTGCAGAGTCTGAGAGTACCTTGCAACAGTCCAAGGGGGGCTGGGAGCATCTGGAAGTACTTAGAAGCACTGGTGAGAGCTACCGGAGTGTCTGGGAGGTATGCATATGGCTTCCGGACCGATTTACATTTTGCTGATGTGGGATGCGGAGCATCTATATACACGCACCTGGATGGCAAACCATATATTTCATGACTTTCGTTTCCGTCAGTGTCACCTGGTGGCACAGGTGACGTTCTGGGTGGAGGTGGCATTCCGGGCGGATGTGCCGCTGGTTCTGGTGGAGGTGCGCCGGTTCCTTTGGGCCTCCAGCGTTTCTGCAGATCTTTTGCTGTGGCATTTTGGCATGGAAGGCAGCCATCCATATGATTTGTATAAACCATTGCCGGGTGTCTTTCTATCGCAGCGTTCACCTTTTTATACCCAGGAAACTCAACTCCTCGCTTCTTCTCTTCTTGGGCTTTGGCGTGAGGGTTCTTAATTCGTTGTTGCGTTTCCTATATTGCGGGGTGCGAAAACCCCCCTTTGGCCATTTTGTCCATATTCAAGGCAAGGTGCATGTCGGACTGTTCTAGCTGTCCCTGACCTCCTTGCCCTGCCATAGTAGGAGACAAGTTGAAAACCTACAAGAAATTAGGTGCTGCTTCGAGAAGGAAGATTTGGCAATTACCTCAACCATATCCGACTCTGTAACCTGCACTAAGGTCTTTAAAGCCTGTTTTGCCCTCTCCTAGGGACCTTTATCACGAAATTCGTACGTGAAAATCCCTGAGCTGACGACATCATGATGGTCCATTTTGCGGAGTGTGCGGACAAAGGCCTTTGTCAACCATGAATGGTTGCCATTGCGGGCAGCAATAAATTGGTCACGAAGCTCTCTAGGTACCCCAGCTGTAGATTATATTGTCAGTTGACCGCCTTCTACATCGATATGCATCTGCAAAATGAAAATCAGTCGACATGCAACATGCAATCTTCCCAGACACTCTGGGCGACCTCACCAGTGCTTCTAAGTACTTCTAGATGCTCCCAGACCCCCCTGGAGCTAAGCAATGTGCTCTGAGACTCTGCATGAGGATTCTCAGGTGCTCCTGAGAGCACCTGCAGTGGTGGAGGTGCATTCAGGATGCTACGAGAATTGACTTATAGGATTGTCAAATTTTGGAGCTCCTGAGACATCTGCCCAGCTCTGCGGGAGACATTGAGAGCAGCCGAGACCACTGCACAGCATACAACCACAAGTCATTTCATCTTATCATATTTGTCTTTGTTACAGTCAGAAGATTCACTACATCATAATATGGCATGCATTATTTAAGTCTCTGTATATATATACATATGGTCAATCTGGCCACAGATGGTAGTCGAGCTCAATAGGAGGAGCACCTGGACAGGGCGATTGAGAGAACGTAGAGATGCACCACTTGGAGGCCGTTGCGGTGAAACGATGGAGTTACAAGGCAGAGAGCCCACCATCAACACTTAGCTGCACCTCTCGTGACATCCAAACAGGATTCATGAGAAAGAGCGGTTCTGGTTTGAGGAGCATAGCAATTGGGTGAGAAGATATGATACCACCCAGCGTTGATGATCCATGCAATTGCATGGATCCACATCTCGGACAGATCGAGTGAGACCAAAAGTTGGGAAAGATAGAGTGTGTATTTTCATTGTATAATAAGATGAGATGGAAATGGGATGATGTCTATCTACTCCGGGGTCTGCAGAATATATACTCCCCGTCACTCTATTCACCTCCGTTACCCCTGTATATCTGTACACCCGCCATCGCTCCTTAATGATGTACTCGGAGGCTGTGATCGAACGTGTTTGGAGATGTAGTTTGAGGCCGTGATCGTGCGAACTTGGAGGCTGTAATCGGGTGTATTTGGAGATTCACTTGGAGGCTGTGATCCAGTGAACTTCGAGATGCACTCCGAGATCGTGATCGAGCGAGTTTGGAGATACACTTGGAGGCTATGATCCTGCAAACTTGGAGGTCGTGATTGTGCGAGTTTGGATGCCGTAATGGTGAAAGTTTAGAGATGCACCTCGAGGCTGTGATCATGCGAAGTTGGAGGCTGTAACAGATTGTATTTGGAGATACACTTGGAGGCCTTGACCGAGTGAACTTAGAGATTCACTCCGAGATCGTGATCGAGCCAGTTTGGAGATCAACTTTGGAGGCCATGATCGTGCGAACTTGGAGGTCGTGATCGAGCGAGTTTGGAGGCCGTAATCGAGCTAGTTTGGAGATGCAATTGGAGGCCTTGATCGAACGAGAGTGGAGGACGACTGGGAGGCGGTCAATCTGTAGGCGGTAGTCCGCGAGGGAGGTATGATGGGAGCTGAGACTCTATTCATCGGGTAACTCGGATGTTTGCAACCAATCGGAACATAACTTACCTACGATGCAAAGCCAAAAATCATTGACGCTCCGTTGACGCTCATGCTAAGGATGGGGCGGTGACCGTGTAGCTATCTCTATTGCCAATACAAGCTGCCAATACGTTCGGTATGCATAACAACGACCAAGTCACTGGTGAATTACGGTACATACAAGACCAGAAATCGTTGACGCTCCGTTGACGCTCATTTTAATGTATTGTCCATTCATCATCTGCTGCCGTCGATCATTGTGTTCATCCTGATTTGACTTTATTGGATGTCTTTCTGCATGATTATGACTCGGCCCTGTGGCAAAGCCGAGCGGCATAATAATCTTGCACTGTTCACTCTCACATGACTAAAAATGAGGTATCATGCCAAAAGATTGATTGCGCCTGCTATACATCTTTTTATGAACCGATATTCACACGCTACTTCTTACAATTTGCACACAATATATCTCTGACTGAAACTCTCGGTCATGCTACATAACGCTGGTGAACCCTTGATGCATTCTCTCCTACTTTTTCTTCCCTCCTTTATTTCTCCGCGTTTCTGCTGCATTCACCGTCACCAACAACTTTTCAGCCTGTCTCATTGACTTCCGGGTTGGCCAAACCAATCCGGGCATATTTGGCACGGCGCTCACATCCTGCTGCTCTGGGCATTCCGGATCCTCGATGCCATTATTCTGCTCTATATCGGATTCATCGTCCGCTGCGCAATCCTCTTCGCCGTTAATTGGATTATCCAAGTCGCCATTCCAGTGTAGCCAATCATCGGTGTCCGATATACCTTCAGGTGCGCTATCCTCGTCGCTTTGGACTGGATGACGGTTGATTCTTCGGATTCGGCGGACATTTAAGATTTGAGTTCGTCCTCCAGGGAGGTCCTTTGCAGACAAAGGTGGTGGCAAAGGTGATCTTTCTGACAATTTAAATGCAGCCACACCATCATGTTGAAAGAGTGACCAGGATGCTTTGACGATCTCTTCGGTGTCTGAAATGTATCCTATGGTGGTCATCTGCTTGTTTTAAGCGTGAGATTCTTTCTGGGTAGCACGTTGGTTTTGGCTGCCCTGCCACATCTCCAAAAAGTCGTGAACCTTGGCAATTCTGTGCAATTTCCTTTCCTACACCTCTTTCTTCATTTCCGAGTCGTTTTCTGTGTTCAAGGTATCCAATTCTAGGTCAGTGCCTGCCAAAATCCCGTTATTGGCTCGAGCAAACTGCCTTACAATGACTTTTTCGCGAAGGGTCTTGCCTGTGGTTTTTGAATGCCTCCATCCAATGACATCTTGGCCAATGGAAGAACTGGCCTCCCCTCCGACACCATGTGGTATGATAGAGAATATTTTGCGCGCCACATTCGAGAGATCGGCGTACTTTGAGTGCGTTTCTTCCTGTTGGCGCCACCAATCGGTTATGTCCGGTATCCAAAATGTACTACTAATCTCCATTGGGTCAGAGTGGTAATCATTGAGATTTGGATTAATTTGTGCCCAGTTCTTCGGCGCTTCAGGCGGCGAATTCAAATTGAGCCTAGCGGCGGTCAATATGCAGGCTGCGCGATTGCTTCGTCCGGGTGTCGTCTCAGCTACATTGTTTGGCGTTAAGTATTCCTCATCATTGCTGTACAAATCATATGGATCAAAGGATGATTGACAGGACCCTGATGCCGTTGCAGAGGGGAGGAGATTGTTGCTTGGTACGGTTTCGAGTTTATTGACAGGCACACGTCGATGTTTGGCACAGTTTTCATCCTCCACATACTTCAGAAAGGCCTCTTGGTAGTGTGTAGTGTAGGATGTCTCGTCCTCAGGATCAATATCCATTCCCTTGTCCCACTCGCTAAATGATCGCAACTTCCCGGAAGGATCGAGGAAGTGTGCGGATATAAGATGCATGCCCTTCGTTGGAGTCACTTCAGCGTAGTATTTGGAAAGCTTCTGTCGAGCTAACTTCACAGTGAAGAACAAGTCTTCTTTCCACTGAGTCTTCTTCTTAGCCAAAGCTCGCATTACGCCATCCATGTGATTGAACATGTCATTGTACACTGTGATGATGTGATGCAATGTGACTGTATGCCTCTTTGACATCCAAAGGGTCCAATATCGAAATGGCCTCAATACTCCCATGACATACTTGACAATTGTCCACTCATCCTGAGTTGTGAACAGTGGCCGGTATTCACTGTATTTTGGATTTTGAAGCCAGTTGAGTGTGAATTCCCGTAATCGGTAGGCGCGCTCGAGCAACTCCAGTGTTGAGTTCCAACGTGTCTTCACATCCATAATCGGAAGTCGTGCAATGTGGACTTTAGCTTTTTGACAGTCAATGAACTCGTTTTGGAGTCCAGGTGTTAGCGTAATTCAGACAGCAAGCATTCTTTGCTATATGAAGGTCAGCTTCAGGACATTCAAAATATCATGAAATAAGTACTTTCTCAATTCTCTTTGCTAAACCTGGTTTCATGGCCGACACCTTGTTGATTCTAGCATTGCCCTCTTTTCGATGTCTCTGACTCTTCCCAATGTCCATGCTTGCATTCTCTCCAAATTGCTGATTGCGCTCAAAGGCTTCCCAAGACTTGGTGCGGCCTTTCACACTGAGACTGCTCATGAATGCACCTAAAGCCAGCTGTATGACGTGCGCCATGCATGGTATGTGGTTCCTCAATGCCGGCCACTCGATTCCAGAGGCCTCAAGTGTTGATTGCAGCTCGCGTGTCATCGAGTAGTTTCCGGAAAGATTATCAGTTGTAATTCCGAGTAAACGACTGTCGGTAAGCTCAAAACGATCCAGCACGTCCTTCAACTGTACAGCTAGCCATGTTCCAGTATTTTGGCCCTTGACCAATCATCCTTGATTAGCTTTCAAAACTGGAACAGAACAGGTGATAAACCTCATCGAAAGCGAGTTGAACTTCATGCAATGCCCAATTTCGATCCATATAGTAAGCAATGACCGACGTTATGGCTAGTTTGTTTGTTGAAGTCTATCCATCCAAAGCTAAACTAACATTATTTCGTAACGGCAATTGCTTCTTAATTCCATCCACAGTCAGTGCATATTCCCTCCGGCAAATGTTACTAAAGGTTGTAGCCGACGGTAGGACCAGGTGGTCGCATAATGCCTTATATGACTGTCGTAGCTCAAGATTGGATATAGCGTTCCATGGAATCTGTGCCGAAACAAATCCTAACATGAGGTAGCGATTCCACGTGTTTCGGTGAAATTCGGAAGTTTCAAAATCCCTCGCGGCCAGTTCGGAACGTTTTCTATGTCATTTAGATTAATATGAATTCAACTGAGTATCAAATCTGATTTTCGTCTGCAAACTTACTATTGTGATTCCTCGACTTCCTTGCCTCTTCAGGATGGCCAAAGCTGTTTCATCCACAGTCGAACTAGTCAATTCAGTCACCTCTGACTCTGTTAATTCGTTCAACTTTGCGATGTGAGTCTTTGCCAGCAAGTGTTTCCCCATTGAGCTGGTCCCATGTTCTGATGGATGGCGAAGAACTCGATGACAAATGATACAGATGATGCCAGGGCTGCTGGTCTCCTCAATTCGGCAGTGTAAATAGAATCGCCACGACGGCGCATGTCTAGAATTGTTCCAAGCAATAGGCCGCTTTGACCTTTCATTTATTGAAGCCCACCAAGCATCAAAGATGATTTGCAGTGTAAGGTCGCTCAAATCACCAATAAAGACACGTTCACTTTTGGAAGAGATCATAACCTCCAGCAATGAGGTGTTCAAAGTTTTTGTATCCGACATGGCGGTAGAAATTAGGATGCTGGGTATTCCGACTCCAGAGACTGCCGAAAATAACGATACAGTACAGCCGACCGCCCGTTCTTAAATATTGACTCTACAGCTACAAGGAAGATAATCAGATCAGTAAGACATTGCATGCATATTGGTGAAGTTGAATACAAGGACAGATTGCAACGACTGACCGCGTAATACTCCATTTGGGAAAGGCATAATGCAGTTTATTGCTGTGTAGCGTTCGGAGCCTTGACGCACAGTGCGCGCTGAATTGTAGGAGGCGGACGCGATATCGTCGCATGCATTTTTATCAATACAGGCTGTCGATAGAATCATTGTGGTTTATCTGTGTTCCATTCCGGTTAGATTATCTAAGATGCCAGCGCACAAATCGTTGATGCTCCGTTGACGCTCATTCTGGGACATGGTTACGATCTTGTCGTAAGCATATTTGCCTAAAAAGGCGGCTAATAGTACGATTGTAGATCTTTGTGGTCGCATAGCCCCTTGATTTTCCAAGATGGAAGGCCTAAAATCGTTGACGCTCTGTTGACGCTCATTTTTAGGGCATAGTGGCGATGTCGTTGGAACCATTTTTGCCTAGAAAGATAGCCGATAGTTCAATTATGTGTTAATGTCGCCTCACTGCCCTCGCATTTTCCAAGATGCATGGCCAAAAGTTGGTGATGCTCTGTTGACACTCATTTTCAGAGCATATTGACGATGTCGTCGAAATCATTTTTGCCTAGAAAGACGGCCGATAGTTCGATTATGTGTTAATGTCGCCGCACTGCCCTCGGATTTTCCAAGATGCATGGTCAAGAGTTGTTGACACTCCGTTGACGGTCATTCTTAGGGCACAGTGACAACGTTCTCGAAAGCATTTTTGCCTAGAGAGACGGCCGATAATTCGATTGTGTGTTATTGTTGCCGCACTGCCGTCGGATTTTCCGCGATGCCTTGCCCAAAGTCGTTGACGCTCCGTTGACACTCATTTCTAGGACATAGTTGCGATGTCGTAGTAACCGTTTTTGCCTAGAAAGGCAACCGATACTCTGACTATGGCTCAATGTAGCCATACAGCCCTAGGATAATACATGATACAAGGCCAAAAGTCGTTGACGCTCCGTTGATGCTCATTTTCAGGACATAGTAGCGATGTTGTTGAAAGTGGTTTTGCCTAGAAAGGCGGCCGATAGCGTGATTACGGGGTAATGTCGCCGCACAGCTCATGCATTTTCCAAGATGCAAAGCCAAAAGTCATTGACGCTCTGTTGATGATCAGTTTTAAAACATAGTAGAAATGCTGCCACCACCATCGTTCGATAGAAAGGCGGCCGATATTTCGATTATGACATACTGGAACCGCGCAACCTACTGGATGTTTCATGACGCAATGCCAAAAATCATTGATGCTCCATTGACGCTCATTTTCAGGATGTGGCAACGAGCGTGTCATTTACCTTTTTCGCAATAACGCCGACCTCTACATCTGCTTTGGAACAATGTGACAATACAGCCCATTGATTGTTGAGTGTGTAAGACTCAAAATCGTTGACACTCTGTTGACGCTCACATTGATCACATTGAAACAGCCTTTGTACACTCAATGATTGTATGCAACCAATCATATACTCAGTATTCACCTCCATTATTGCGTTTGTATGCATTATCATTTGCATCCAGGAGTTTTGTTACAACTCAATTTCTGATCAACTGCTATCTGCGCTATCTGAGTGAGAAATGACGTGGCCCTATCACATTCCCTCGCTTTCGGCCTGCAATTGACGGCATGTGGTTCATTTCACTAGTTTTTGGTAAATATAGCTCAACTTCCTCACCACTCCTTATCCAGCTCCTTCTCCTCGATTTCCATGACGTACCACAAGCAATTTCAAATATCGCAACCATGTGCACCAGGTCTGTGCGGTGAGTTATGCAGTTGGATACATGGCTGAATTTAGCATGACGGTTGTTGTTCAGATCGATTCGTCATGCTCACTGACCGCTCTTTCTATGACACGTATGACATCACTCACTTGAATTTTGTTAGCACATTTCGTCACTAATATTGCTTTTGCATTGTCACTTAACAGTCACTTGCAGAAAGAAACTGCACGTTTTGGCCATCTTACAGTGTGAATTCGATTTTTGAACTTTCACATGGTGCGTTCGACCCTTGCACATGCACAGACGAATTATCATGTCTCACAATTTTGTCATTGAAATTAAGACAAAGCTGACACATAGCGAAATGGGTAAACAACTTGCTTTTCACCGCGATCGGACGTCAAGAATTACAGTTTGCATATCTATCCCTCCGCAGACACAGGAGCCGTCACCATCTCTTCGTCGGAATCCGATATCTATATGGTAATTCGCTGGAGGCCCTATGCAGGGGTAAAAGCTCATTGGCTCAACAGAGCTTACTGGTTCAACTGGCTTCGCTTTCAGCAACGTTGACGAATCAGGCTCCGCAGCTGGTTCACCGTTAGGTATGCTTGATTTTGACTGCGGCTTCACTGAACCTAGCCTGATATGACTACTTCCTGGTCGAGAAGTCCCTTGCAGCCTTTGCGATATTCCGGGGACAATGTCAACACTGTCCATAAGCTGTCTAAATGTTGTCGGTGGAGGTGCCGGAGCGACATCATTCGTTTGCAGCTGAACGACTGCCGGAACCCTCAATTTGAATGTGCCGTACATCATATGTCGTTCACAGAAGTAGTCGGCTGGATCCTCCCATCCCGGTTGAGTCAATTCGTCTAGCTGCATCTGCTTCTGCAGAAACCTCTCCATGCGCTGCTGTACCGTTTTGGTGATTGTGCCCATCACACAGCCGGGTTCGTCATCTTCGCTCAGCTTGCCCGGCTCAGACTCTTCACCATCCTTATCTTCCCCATCCTCCTCATCATCGGAACTTGCAAGATCACTCAGACTGTCTCCGATAGCAACCAGCATCTGCTCAAACGTCTTTTCGGGCTCTCTGTATGTCAATCCCACAATTTCAGCATGCTTCATATTGTCCTGCTCTTGCTGAACCGCTGCCTCTGCATCTTCAACTCGCTTTCTTGCCACAGCGGTCTCTCTCTCAACATAATCCTCAATCCATTTCACTTTCTCTTCATTGCTTAAGAAGTGCGTTTCTTGTCGTGTCTCCGCCGCAAACTTCTTTTGGATCTCAAGCTGCGCAATGCCTCAAGTGCTCGGACTCTCTCTGCTTCCAAGCCGCTCTGGCCTTCATTCGCATGATGATGTCATTGGGTTGACTGCTGTGTCGATTTGCCGTATCTGCCAGCCGGAAGTGGCCAAAAGGTCATTTTCGGAGCATTGACCATTGTAGTTTGCGTGGATTTTGTTGTTGGGCAAGATGTTGGATGTTGCAAGTTATGGACAATATGGAGGCAAGCTGCGTCTTTTATGTCAAGGTTGGTACGTTTACTCATCTTGAACAAAGCAAAATCTCCCTCTTGACTGTCAATAACTCAGGAATAGTGACGCTAACTGTACAACATGACATGATTGTTAGTGTCATTTTCATGCAATATCCCAGGGATTGTTTGAGACAAACATCAGCAGACGTTGTTTCCCTCAAACAACATCTTATCAATATATAGCGATTAGGCGATTCCGGTGGTCGTACACCGCAGTATATCCCTGTGACCTAACACACAACATAAGGCCGACTTTTTGCAAATTGTGGGGCGGTGGGAAACCCCTGCAACTTGCAGCCATACCCAGCAGGATTCATCTTGAGCATAACGATCATTTTGGCTGCCACTTATTCCATTCTGACAAGAAGCTAACTATATAGTCCTCACGGCTTCCCACTTCCTCTCGTTATCATCTTCCTCTCCTATCCCTCACCAGCACATCATGGATACACAACCACCTCTGCCAGGTGAGAGCGGATCGAATACAGGCCGATTGGTGGGCGCTACAACAAATACCGACATTCTTGGCACACAACAAGAGCACAGACACAAGTTAGTTCACCGCGATGCTGCCAATGCAGCCACCAAACATATGACCCAGGATGCCCATTTAAAAATTGTCCGCAAGACTGGAAGAAGAAAAAATAAGAAGCAGTATGCAGTGATATGTGAGTATATCCATATCAAGCAAAAGGGCAGTCAATCAACTGTATAATGTACAGCGGGTGTCCGTAGAGAGCTACGTAACATATTTATTGCTGCCCGTAACGTGAAACCTCCATGGTCGACAAAGGCATTAGTTCAGACAGTCCGCGAGATCGAACATCATGATGTTGTCAGCTCTGGGATTTTTGCAGATGAATATCCTGATAAGCATCCCCATGAGTGGACGAAGCAGGCATTGATCACCTTAGAGGAGGCCACGGAAGCATATATGGTAGAGGTAACAGCCGAATTTCATTGTTAGAAACAGCAACTAATGTCTTGTAAGTTTTCATCATGTCTGCAACTATGGCAAGGCAAAGAGGTCGGGTACAGCTGGAAAAGTCCGACATGCGCCTGGCATTGAATATGGCCAGAATGGCCACAGAAGGCTTTTCGCGCGCCGCAATCGAGGAAACTAAATGTCTCATTAAGAAACCATGCGCCGAGGTCCGAGAAGAGAAGAAGTGGGGTGTTCAGTTTCCTGGGCACAAGAAGGTGAAGGCTGCGGTTCAAAGACACCCGGCAATGCTTCGTCAGAACCAAACATCCGGCTGCCTTCCTTGCCGAAATGACACCGCAAAGAATCCGCAGACACGCTGGAGACGCAAAGGAACAGGTGCATCTCCACCCGACCGCTGCAGAGAGCCGACTCCAGAGCCGACTCCACCACTGCCCGGCACGCCACCCGCCCCAACCAATAACTCTTCCGCAGTTCAACTTTCTCAAATGGTGAATTTGCCTGCTCGATATACATATTCGAATACAGCTCTTCCCTGTACGGAATTTTTCGATGATGAGGATACCGAGCTCGATACCGATTTTGATCCCGATATGCTGACTGATGAAGGTCAGTACACTCTCTGTGGTGTGGTAATGCAGCTAACAATCATTTCGAAGACAACAACAGCAGATTAAGCGATCCTGCAACTAATGACGAGCATTGAGCAAAAGACACGGGATTTTGGAGATTATTATTAAATATATCTATGTATTATTAAAGAACAACGTAGTGATCAAGGAGAAAGTAAACAAAAATGCTAGAAAGGCAGCCAAAACAATGTGAATGATGGACTGTGCCTAATTGAACGATTGCATATTGCGGATACAGCCATGGCAAAATGAGCGTCAACATAGCGTCAACGAATTTTGGTCATGCATCCCGGGAAATTACACCTCCGATAGGTTGTAGTCAGTCATAGAGGAATTCTTGGCTGCCTTCATAGGCAAAACAGATTGTAATAACCTCCCTGCCCCATCATGAAAATGAGCATCAAGGGAGTGTCAACAATTGTTGGTCATGCGTCCTGGGAAATCACACCTCCGATAGGTTGTAGTCAGTTATAGAGGAATCTTTGGCTGCCTTCATTGGCTAAACAGATTGCAATACCCTCCCTGCCCCATCATGAAAATGAGCGTCAACGGAGCGTCAATGATTTTTGGTCATGCGTCCTGGGAAATCACGCCTCCGATAGGTTGTAGTCACTCATAAAGGAATTGTTGGCTGCCTTTATAGGCAAAACAAATTGCAATACCCTCCCTGCCCCATCACGAAAATGAGCGTCAACGGAGCGTCAATAATTTTTGGTCATGCGTCCTTGGAAATCACACCTCGGATAGGTTGTAGTCAGTCATTGAGGAATTATTGGCTGCTTTTTTAGGCAAAACAGATTACAAGACCAAATATCGTTGATGCTCGGTTGACGCTCTGTTGACGCTCATTTTCAGGATGTGGCTGGGCGCGTCAGTATGCTTGTTTTGAACATCAAGGTGGCTATTACATCCAAAATGAACCGTGGCGTACCATTCTCGATATTTTACGATTAACAGTAGCATATCTAATTTCGACCATAAATGCATCAGCAAAAAACATTTCCGTCTGGGCGGAATGGCTCTGTCAGAGTGGACGCGCTCCGTCAGAGCCGTCAGAGACCCCCCAGTGGCGGATTACTCCGCGCCCGGCGTCAATACCACACGTTGTATTACATATCGCCCTCCGATCGCCGTTTCGCCATTTCTTCGCGCTCTGTCGGTATCCTATTTTAAACAAACGCTCTGGCGATATGGCCAACTGTGACCATACGTCGGAATGGGTTCATTGGGCACACGCTTGCATCGGGATTGCAATGCAATGGGTGACGCTGCGAAAATATCTCCTCGCGTTCCTTCTACATTAAGCTCGAGGAGCGTAGGAAGAAGGTGAGAAGATATGATATTACCCGGCCGTGAGGATCCACGCAATTGCATGGGTCCACGAAATCTCGGACAGTGCGAGTGAGACCAACAGTTGGGAAAGATAGAGTGTGAATTTTCATTGTATGATAAGAGGAGATGGAAATGAAATGATGTCTATCTACTCCGGGGTCTGCCGAATATATACTCCCCGTCACTCTGTCCACCTCCGTTACACCGGTATCTCCGTACAACCGCCGTCACCCGTTGAAGATGTACTTGATCGAGCGTGTTTGAGAGGCACATGGAGACGAAGATCGAGTGAACTCAGAGATTCACTTGGACGCCGTGATTGAGGATATGCACCTGGAGATTGAGATCGAGTGAAATCAGAGATGCACTTGGAGGCCGTGAATGAGCGAGTTTGGATATGCACATGGAGACTGAGATTGAGCGAGTTTGGAGATGCACTTGGAGGCCATGATCGTGCGAACTTGCAGGCCGTAATCGAGCGAGTCTGGAGATACACTTGGAGGCCGTGATCGAGCGAGTTTGGAGATGCACTTGGAGGCCATGATTGAACGAGTTTGGAGATATGCACTTGGAGGCCATGAACGTGCGACCTCGTAGGCCGTGATCGAGCGAGTCTCGAGATACACTTGAAGGCCGTGATCGAGCGAGTTTGAAGATGCACTTGGAGGCCGTGATCAAGCAAGTTTGGCGATGCACTCTGAGGTTGTGACCGAGCGAGTGTGGAGATGCACTTGCAGGCTATAATCGAGCGAGATTGGAGGAGTACTTGCAGGCAGTCGATTTGGAGGGAGGGGGAAACTGGCTGGAAGCGGGAGACTGTCGATCTTGGGCTGATGCTGTACTTGGTGTATGCTGCACTCGGTGTTAACTCATGATTATGCCATGGAGAGATAGAGAGGGATGACTTAACTTTGTGTTCTTAGGTGATGGTAGAGTTGAGCACAAGAAAGAGAGAGATGCGAGGAGATGGGGGAAATCATGATGAGAAACTGGGACTTAGAGAATTTCGTGTGGAAGTCAATTGACCATCCCCGATACGGCAGGTACGAGTCCCGATCCGGTGGGTAATAACACTCACACGAGGTCTTCCAAACCGAATCAGGCAAGTCGTACTCCTCATTCCTCATAGCCGCTTGTATCCTCCATATCGTTCTCATCTTCATCCCACATCTCTCTCTTTCTCGTCCACAACCCTACCATCATCGCAAGAACACAAAGTTAAGTCATCCCTCTCTATCTCTCCATGCCATCATCATCAGTTAACACTGAGTGCAGCATACACCGAGTACAGCATACACCTAAGATTGTCTGTCGTCCCATCATTCTCTCGATTTCGAGTTGACCCCTGAATGTACCTGCAGCTTCCGGCGTGCCTCCCTACACGATCGACCGCCCTCAGCCAGCTCGCCACATGCCATCATAATGAGTTAACGCCGAGTGCAGCATACGCCGAGTGAAGCATACACCTAAGATTGTCTGTCGTCCCTTCATTCTCACGATTTGGAGTTGACCCCTGAATGTAGCTTCAGCTTCCAGCGTACCTCCCTACTAATCAACCGCCACCAGCCAGTTCTCCATAAGATCTTCAAAGGTAAAGTCACCTTGTCACATTCCCACGGTTGCGAGTTAACTAACTGATGAATTGAGTCCCGGCGCGCCGTCCATCGACTGCCTCCAAGTACTCGTCCAATCTCGCTCGATCACGGCCTGCAAGTGTATCTCCAAACTCGCTCGATCACGGCCTCCAAATGCATCTCCAAACTCGCTCGATCATGGCCTCCAAGTGTATCTCCAGACTCGCACGATTACGGCATGCAAGTTTGCACGATCATGGCCTCCAAGTGCATATCACCAGACTCGCTCGATCACGGCCTCCAAGTGTATCCCCAAACTCGCTCGATTACCGCCTCCAAGTGTATCTCCAAACTCGCTCGATCACCGCCTGCAAGTGCATCTCCAGACTCGCTCGATCACGGCCTCCAAGTGTATCTCCAGACTCGCTCGATTACGGCCTGCAAGCACGCACGATCATGGCCTCCAAGTGCATATCTCCACACTCGCTCGATCACGGCCTCCTAGTGTATCTCCAAACTCCCCCGATAACCGCCCCCAAGTGCATCTCCAATGTCGCTCTATCATGGCCTCGGAGTATATCTCTGAGTTCACTCGATCGTCATTTTCAGGCACACCTCGAATTGCTCTCATGCACCGCCTGCAGCCAGTCCAGATATAGCGTGTGTCGATGGGTAGCTATATAGATACATAGATACATATATGAGAATACAAACTGAATACATGACTGTGATTCGAGGTGCTCCCAGACATGTCGCCGGCGCTCCCAGGTGCTCCCAGGCTTGTCGTCGGCTCTCCCAGTTACTCTAAAGGTCGGCAGGAATGCCCTCTTAGGGTCTGATACTCTCCTGAAATTGATGCATTTAAGTTTACACTCCACATCCTCTCAGACACTCCTGGAGGCTTGCAGTGACTAAAATACAGTTTGCTGATGCAATGCAACGCGACCCGTCGCCTGGACGACGGGCAGCGTGTAATTCTCCGTCAGAGGGTACGATGTTCCGTTGGAGCTGTCAGAGCCGTCCGGAACCCCCGGGTGTTTCTGACAGAAACTAGAGTTGTTGCTGATGTGTGAGACCCAAAACGCAGAACCGGTGATTGGAACCAACAGGTCTGGCCAATCCCGGCGATACCCACGGGTTGACGCGTACGGGTCCGGGTTTGGCCCGCCAAGAGTCAGTGGTTCGGGGTATTGGACGGGTCTGGAACCGAACCGACCTGTTTTAGCGATCGAAACCCGGACCGCTGGCGGGTTACCCGGACCCGTTGCTAACACTAATGATGACTTGTTCCTGATAATCCCCAACCCAGGTAGCCAAAAGAGTGTAACATTGACGCTGTAATCCAGCTGCATACTCCCATTTCAAGCCAAGGCCAGCGATGTCACGATGCCTAAGTAGAGACAGCACAGTTCCAACCACGTTATGCCGTGCTTCGTCATTGATATTGGCACTTTTTGGGGGACATGGGATCAGTCCAACCAGAATCCAGGCGAGCTTTTTAGATGTCTGGTGGATATCTTTTTGAATATTACCAATCGTGAGTTTCAGTGGCCAGGCATGCCAATCGCCCAAAAAATTGGTAAACTGACATATGACTGGCACAATTGTCACTCCGGCAGAATGTTGATCCTGTGTATCCCAGTACCAGTCGGCCGTGTTCATCTTGCGGTGAATTCGATGACCCTCAGAGTCAGCGAGGCGCACCAGATCAAAATCAAGGTGTGTCTGACACGGGAGATGTGCTAGGCAGAACTGAATACATTTGAAAATATCCCTGTAGTTTAATGTTCCGAAGATATGTGAGTCATCTTCAATCCAACTATCATCGCCAAGACCAAAATCTAGTCCAGAGAGGAACTTTTGCATGGCATCTGCTGATTTGAATGATTCAATTTTGACATTGTCCAGTCTATGCCTGAGATGTTGATGTATCCATGTTTTCATTTGCTGGCTCAACAATTGAGCCTGCTGAAAGTCGTGTGTGGACCGAAATGGATGCCATTGATTCCATTGTTCTGAGTACTCTCGATGCTTGTTGTACAATCCTGTTGCTTCACCATATGCTTACCCCCCCCGCATTTTCCACTCCAACTACCTGCCTATGAGGCTTTGTCTTTGTTGGATCAGGGGTACAGGTGAGATCAGGCTGCTGAGGGTCTAAAGGTTCTTCATTGGGAGTATCTTCAGGTGGTGGTGCACCCGGTATGTTGTCCATGAGTAGATCATTAATTGACAGCTTGTTCATGGCGATTCAGGTGCACCTACTGTAGTCAAACCATGATGGTTCAGGGTGAGGGAAGCCAGCAGGTGGTAGAATCCCATTGGGTAATAGCCCTTCATTCATCGATATTGAGTGATATTGTTGATAGTGAGCTTCCAATCAGTTCTTGTCGCACAATTTCTGTCTGTAGAAAAAGCATTCAACATGTTTCCGGCGAGTGTTGACCATCTTTTAATCTCAATGATGCTTCAGGCGGTATGGTTTGTTGCTGGATTTGAGCCTCAAGGACATATGTTTGAAAGCGAGCTAACTCAGGTTAGCGTATCACTTTCAAAGCTGCATCACACCCCACCAAATGTAGAGGAGGGGTAAAACAAAGTCACCTTATAATCAGTTTTCTTCACAAACTAGGATAATATGTATCAAATCCCGCACACTAATGCTGCACATTTTCTACTGAAAATCCTCAGCAGAGAAAGTTTCTTTTGTTATCACTGCGATCAACTTGTAATACCGTTCATCACGTGCTACGACTATGATTGACCTTATATACTACGTCGTTGCAGCATTGTGCAGATTATGTCTACACTCAAGCCTTAAGCAGCGGATGACATCAGCTTAATAGAATGAAATAGGTAAGTTTCCTAGCTGGCTGTATGCCCGCTGAATGATCATCAAGAACTGATAGGCTGGTAGGATGATTTCTTCAGTAATAATCCTTGACCGGTGGGTGGATCCCAAAGAGGTAATGAGGTTCTAAACCAGGAGCTCAACAGGAAGCAATCACTGTTGCTGCTCGACTAACAAGGCCTCACATTGATCAAACTGCAGGTCGTACACACAAATTTTGAGTGTATACTGCCTAGTCATGCTAACCTTCCAACCGGATACAATTCTTGTTGGGTTCCTGGAGATATCCTGTCGAATCCGTTCTATGGCCTTTACTGTCATAAAATGAACAAAGGTGAGCTTCTATCAAAGATCCTACTATATGAATTCGAGCATGTAACAAAGAAAGGCAGAATTTGTATGACAATGATTTCTTTTTCCCAGCCGGGTGTCATGCGATCAAAGATGCAGTGAAACACAACAGTCCATGACAAAGAAGATGGATACAAGAGGCCTTCATTCCGCGGAAGGTCACTGCTACCTTCAATATTCTCAACTATACTCTGCTGCATTCGAAATCATCAATTGAATTGATAATTTGTTTACTACCATCTGTGTGTTCTCATACAATGTTGATGAACAAATCTCCGCTGAAGACAACCAAGGTGGCTCCAACCGGTGGGCTGTTTGTCTCACATCAATACCCAGATGACAATGTGGGAGCATCAGAAAATAATGCTGGAAATACACCAAGCAAAGACACTCTGAAATCCAGGCAACCCACAAATCAAATTCATCCTCCACCGGTCTATAGTTACCCACCTTCCCAGCCACCATTTCCAGGTGCTCCATTGTTCTACCACCATGCCCCATTCAACATGACACTAAGCTCACAACCAAGCACTGGTGAAACCCAAGGATATCCAAGTCATGGGCCATCATGGCAAGCATATGATGTCCCCCAACGAGGATATGGTGGACCTCAAATGTTCCCCCCTCCGCAATTCACAGGACATGAGCCGTCATCTCCAGATGCACCTCGAGTGCCTCCAGCACTGCCTTGAAACCATCCAGTCATTTGGCCGACATCTTCCTCCTCTACTCCGCCAGGATAACCTTCCGGCACACCTGGGAGACCCCCCATTAGCCTCGCTACGAAACAATTCCAGCCAGCTGCGGAACTGCCGAGGACAGATGTTGCAGGGATTGCCGATTTGCCCCCATTACCAGAGATTTCCTCTTGCGAATACGACACAGATTATGAGAGTGACCATTCGTCGGACTTGGGTGGGGCCGAAGGCAAAGCCTCAATTAGCTTAAAGCAAACAGAATTCTCCTTGAAACAATTTGCCAAAGGATGGGGCATTTCAATGTTAGTGCCTTCAACAAGTGGATGAAAGTATGGGTAGCTGGGTTTCTGGAGAAGAAGCATCGGTCAACTATCCGGGGACAGAACCGTTTGGAACAGCTGCGAGATGGACCCTTGCACTGGGAGACGGCTGTTGCAGATATTGTGGAGACTTTGGAGACCTGGCTGCCATTGGAAATTTTCGATAATGCTGATGGAATTCGGCGACAGTGGGCTGAGATGAGTGTGAGGAAATGTGCATACAAGGTTCCGGAGGTTCGGGAGAAGGGAAGGCGAAGCAACAAATGACCGGCGACGGATTAGAGAGAGCGTGCTGGCCAACGAATGCGATGTAACCTCCGAGAGTTGCCAAATACACCTTTCATGGGAGTGATTCATCGAGTGCCGAACGGCAACAATGACCAGACATCCAGCATGCAACTCCAAGCCTTGTACACAGATGTGAGGCACTGGGAGGAGCTAATTGATTTTATCGAAAAAAAATTGTGGCCCAAAAGCACCGTACTGTCTGACTGCAATGTACAAATGCAACTTGACGCAGGAAGAATTGGATCAAGAGTATATAGGATTATATGCACTGGGGCAAAAGATGAATGACCCTCTATATGGTCCAATTTCATACAACAGTTCCCTTTCTAATGCCTTCAAGTTGAAACTGGGACACAATGTGAAACTGTTGTTGGTAGAAATGAAGGCAGCTACAGCCTCAGCAGAATGGATTTTAGTCACTGGGAGCCTGCAGGAGTGTGTGAGAGGAGGCGGAGTGTAAAGTTAGAAGCGTCAAATTCAGGAGAGAATCATACCCTAGGAGGGCAATCCGGCCAGCCTTCGGAGTAACTGGTATCTCTGATGACTGGTACGGGAGCACCATGGGAGCGGTTGTGATAAGTTTGGGAGCACCTGGGACTGTCGCCCAACCAATGCGGGAATCCCATAATAACTCTTAGAGATGTCTGGGTTTTTAGGGATATTCATTCGAAGGACTGCAGGCATTGTCTGAGATTCTCCGGATGTACACGAGCAATAGGAATACCCTCCACATACGATACATAGATTATTGTTCATTATCAACTTTTAAATCATACTATAGTACCCAGCATCTCATTCAACATTCTACTGTTTGCATCACTACATTAAGGAGAACCAAAGAAAATGACGACTGATTCAAGAATGACAGCAGGTACACCAGAAACAATAACCCGGCTAAGCGATCGAATGATATCAATCGAACATGGTCTTCATGTCATCCACTGAATCTCCCATGTCATCACGGCCGACAAAGGCCGGAACACACAATTCATCAACGGCGCAAAGAAGCTCGAGGCGTTCCTTGTATTTCCGAATGAATCGGGCCTAGCGAGTGGGCAAAATTTCATTCTAACGTCATTTGGCTCGATTTGTGATATCTATAGGGTTGGAATTCAGAGGATAGCTCGCGGTAAATCAAAATGGAGTTTGAGAGGCAATATGATGAATTCGCAGGGAAAAGAGGTGCACCACCAGGAAAGATGGAGTGCCTGATGTGGAGTGCAGGGTGGGCAAGGGGTGAGATGATGGTGATGGAGGAGTGTGGAATGAAATTGTGGGGCGCAAATCCAGGCCAAGGAGTGCCTATCCAGTGGCCCAGCCCATCTATGCTGAGCATCGCGAAAAGGGAGGGAGGTAAATTGTTTAGAATGAAATTGAGGCGCTCGTGATCGAGGTCGAGGAGGGGATTGAGGAGGGCCCATTCTAGAGGAGGAGTGCCGACAGAAATGCAGTATGTAGCGCTGAATGAAATATCAAAGCACCAATCCAGACTGAGGAATGCCGATGGGGATTGAGGAGCGCCTATTATAGCGGAGGAGAACCATGGGGGGGGGGGTATGAAGCAGCATACCATGTGTAATTGATGAGTGCAGTGGCTTCTGCAGTAATACAATCCATCATGGTGGAAGGGCAAAATTTACCTCAATATTCATCTTGAGAAAACATAACTGTAACCTTCTTTCCAGTGGCATATTCAGACAGCGCACAATGAATAGCTGCGGCCACAAGGGCTAATGTCTGGGGAGTGAGCAGTTGAAAGAACTGCGATGCGGTCAGTTGTCGCCCCAAGCTATTGGCGGTGAAGAAAATCTGATGGTAGATCAAATCAAGCACTTCCATCCGCGTGAACCAGGACTTCTCATCATCGATGACCTTCGAGAGATAAGCATCATCAAACAGGATCTCCTCAACCAGGATTCGAAGCTCAGTCTGTGATTCACAATCCAAGCAGTGACTTCGGACGATAGTTCGAAGAGCTCCATTTGCCAAACGCCCTCCAATAGTACCAATGTTTCGTTTTCACTATGTATACTTTTGGGGATGAGTATCAGCACAAGTCCGATCGAGGAGCAGAAAACAGAGTAAACACTTACGGCTTCTCAGGTTTGGGGATCAATTTTAAGTGATGGACCACTGGGCAATTGACACACAGATGGTGTACCTACAGGAGCACCTGCTAATGCCCGCTGTCGATCCTGGGCTTCAATGGCTAGTATCCAAGCTTCCTCAACAATCGAGTACTTCCCATCGGAAATGATTGGCCAGGGAGTCTTGGTGAAGACGATTGCGTCCATGAACCGTTTCGCTACCCCAAAGGTAGCCTTTTGGTGTTGAGGAATGTTGTGATCTCCACCGGCCTTTGGTTGAGGAACTCTATGGTCTCCACCAGCCTTGGGAAGCGGGAGCGCCTGGGCGGGTACAATGTCAGACTCGCGTAATATGTTGATGGTTGACGTTTGGTGTTTGAGCAATGGTGGTGCCATGGCCCCGGCTGGATGTCGCAGATTTGGAAGTGATATGCGGGCAATGACCATATCAGCACGGTTCTGTTTCTTTGGCAGTGCAACCCTTGCAGTCTTTATTATCTGATCACGGCGCGCCTGGTCTAGATGTAGGACCTCTTGCTGGTTGTCCAAATCATCTTCTTCGATATCGGATGACAAGATGGACTCTCCAGCGTCTTCACTGTTGTCATCGCTGATCTCCTCCCGATCAGTATCATCATCATCCTGCTTCATATGAATTATAGCACGGACATTAGCTATCTCTAACACTATACATGAAGGTTCGAGTGCAAACGTTCGATCGGCAAGCAAACGTGGCTGTCTCCTTGAATGCACGTGCCAGTGCTCGCTCATTCTGTGCTTTTTGGTTCTTCTGTGAATAGTGATTTCTCACCTGGCTGGCCGTAGGTTCCATGTTCATGAAGTGAAGTTGCGGTATGTAGACAGAAGCATAAAAGAGTAAATACAGTAGGAAGTTAAAGAGAATAACGGGAAAATAGGGCAACAAAGTAGCACGCAGTTGAGGAGGATGCAATCCGAGCCGTGCCTGGAAATTGTCCGGTAGTGTCTGCGGTTGATATATATATTGCCGAAGCTAGTTCCGTGTTGTGGTTTAGGAAGCATCAGGTGCACCGGATTTGATGGATTCTTCAGGCCCCCAATTCCTGAATGTTAGCATTCGTATCCAAATACGCTATTGATGCAAGAATAGAAGGTTGGATTATGCCAACATACCTAGAATTTGAACCAGTTGCGCCTGAAGAGGTCGAGACATTAACATGGTCAAATCACTAACTAACTCTCAGGGCCGGACATATGTGGAATACTGAGAACTAGGTTGATCACGATCGCCCCTGCATAGAACTCCGCCAAAGGTAGTTCATTATGCATCTGGTTCGAGCATATGAGAGGTGACCGCATGGCACAGAACTGTCGGTGTGTTGAAGAATTTTGCAGGACTTGGACGGAGGATAGAGTTGGGACCTTGGTGAGTGGCAACAGTTCAAGTTACATGGGTTCAAACCAAGTGTGTTGCTGATAGTGGATAAATATGAATCTCCGAATGCGGTATACCAGTCGGATAGACACCCTATTTTGATGATATTCTGTTGTTTTAGAATTCTGCAGCAAAGTTAGCAGTCGATGAGGCAATATTGGGTGTGGAACTTCCCTTTCAGCGGTCCGAGTCTGCTGAAGTCGCAATATGTATGCAGTCAGTGCAATTGAGGACAGAGAATTTGGGTTTACAAAGGAGAGATTCAACATAGAGAAAGAACGGTAAAGGTACAATGAAGACTCAGGAGTAATCGAATCAATTCCAGGTCTCGTCAATGCCAAGATTGCTAGCAAATGGGTCATATTTTGTCACTCACATTAAGATGTTGTGCATACTATCATGTAAACACCGCATCATTTGATCAGAAACATTATGAGTCCCAATGTGACAATTTTGACTTAACATAAATATTGGCGATCAAAGCAGTGCATAAGAACAATATGAATGCATCATGAGGCTTTATCTGACAGCGGAAAGACGAATAACAGCATGCAGTTCCGGCCAATTGAGGTGCAGCTAGCATTGAATTGGCACGCAGGGTACAATCTAATAGCTGCGATTGCAGGCTCGCCTTACTTTGACAGTTAACTTGTACTCTCAGAAACTGCGTTTTCTTTACTCGAGCATTCATCTCGATTTGTTCTTCATGCACACTTGGGATTGGACGTTGGCGGAAATCAGATATCGCCTGTTAATGATTTGCCATGAACTTCAGGCATTCAAGGTATACAGTGAGCGGGAGCTTGCCGGTCACCGATTGAGCTGCTGAGCAGAGACTGGCATTCAGATTCTATCTCTTCTATCTCTCTTGATGGAAATGGGTTCACATAATCAATTTTGAGATACGGTTTTTGGCAGCCCAAACATACATGTTAGTCAAAATGTAGTTAAGTCTGCATTAGAAGCGTTGTGAATTTAAGCCTATTCAAGAAAGGGTGGTATATAAGTGAGTGGGAGTTGCCGGCCATCTGCAGAATCGCTGAGCAGAGGATGTCTTGTGAGGTTCACTCCCTCAAGCTGCACCTCGATTATGGAGCCCGAACGATAGAATCTATTGTAGGATCATGGAAATGTAAGGTCCGAACACACTTCTTGGTCAGAATTCAGTTAAGTATGGGTACTTAGCGGCCGGGGCAGTGCATCTACAGTAAGCGTGTGGTCGACACCTTCCTCCAAAGAATAGGTTTAAATGGAGCATGACAGTTATGGCATTTAAGCGGCGGCCTTCACATACTGATCAAGTAAAGATTCAGATATTTGCTGGGTTCGAGTGGGATGAGCCCCCCTGCACCCAGAAGTATAGTGTCTGACAGATGACACTCTGTGTGCTGGCAGCGACAGATTCAAAGGTAATGCAAAGTGGGTATTCACGGTTCAGAGGCATGCCTGGAGTGGGATCATATGTGAGTAATGAGCGCCTGCATGTCGAAATTTGCCGTTGAATAGAATATGTGTGCGGTGTCCAATCTGAGACCATCACACCTGACAGGTGAGTGGATCTCAGGTGTGCCTGAACTTCGTTCCTGAGCGAGGAAATACTCGGCTGGCTGCTTCCGGTAGGCCTGGAATACGCGGGCTGTCTCTTACGATTTGATACATCAACTCGATATCGCTTAGACAGTCTTTGTATCCCTGCATGATTGGAGATATACTGTGATGGATCAGTCTCAGGAAAGTCGAAATGTTGATAGCGATACTCATGTGCAATTGACTGTAAATTATTCAGCCTTGATTATTCAGCATTGTGGATTCAGTGAATATCACGAATTGTTTCGCAATTCTAGTGTCCGGTGCGCCTGCCATAAACAAGAAACAAATAATTTGAATGACACATGCAGGGTCAGGCGCACCTGATAACTGGAATCCCGTTCGCAGGATTTGGTATTACAAATCCACACGGACAATCTACGATGAAGATGATATGTGACTGCGGCTTCGTCAAATTGACACAAAGAGAAATGTATGGCACCGCAGAATTTGGCCTAGTCGGCCATTGAACCGGCGCACCTGCTTTTCATCAAATATTGGAGCATCCAAAGAGGCTATGTTACCGTTTACCAGATATCTGTTGATCATTGACATCATCCCATATTCATCTCAATAATCAACTAACACGAAATGGAATCGAGCTCTAACCACTACTCCCCACGAGCGCCGTATTCTTCATACCATTTGCCTATTCTACATCAGTTGGTGAGGTTGTGTTGGTAGAATGTTTAAAGAGGCGTACCTTGATTACACTGCCCAGATACTTATCGTTCATCCTCACCATCTGACGGTACGAAATCTCCTTGCTCCGTAAGCGGCTTTGTATGGTCTTCGCGACACTACACAATCCGGTATATCATCGAAGTCGTGATGTTTAGTCGGCTCGTCAGGCCATGCAGGACTTTCATTTGAGCCACTCCGGAGAGTTGGTGGAGATCACTCGCTCTGTTATCATAACCACCAGGTCCAGCGTTCAATAGCCAGATGTGTGGAACTCTGTTTTGCCCCAGTCGGACAACCCGTGCAAATGCCTAGCACTGCTCATTCAATACCCAGAACTTCTGAGTTATTACCGCATGGTTTGCTGCTGTGAGATTTAGGCCTGTCCCACCCACTTTGGGTGTAGTTACAAACACAGAGGGATTTGGCGAATCTTGGAATTTGAGCTGCATTTCTGTGCGCTCATCGTTGCCCATTTCCGCATACATGTAGAAAATATCCAAATTTTCTGCAAAAACTTTGTGAGCCACCACTTCAAATGATGAACTTGGCCTGGCAGCGGACAAAATGGCGCCGCCTTTTGAGGAGGAGGTGCACAAGGCAAGGAGCTTTTATTACTTTCATGCTCGAGCAGGAGCGCCTCATTTGATGCTTCATCATTGTCAGGCTCGGGATACTCCGCAGGTTCCTTGACAAGGATTGGCAGAAATGTGTCTCTCAGCGATTGGAAAATTGGAGAATCCACCCAAGTGTCGAGTGGCCATTCATCGTACCATTGTCCAGAAACGTCATTCCGATCCTTGGTGTCTCCCAATACCAATGAGAAGCATGCCAGCTGCCATCTATGAACCCTCCACACTCCTAAAGCACCTCGTGAAGTGTATCTCTCCACAAGGGTCTTCAGTTTTGCTTGCTCTTCTTCAGTACATTCAAGATCAACAAGGTGAGCATTCTCCTTCGATATCCGAACAAGTGGTCTCCCATTCGCAAGTTTCGATGCTGACCTCCTCCTGATCGTCCAGGGCTTTGCTAGTTGGATCATCCAGTATGCCGCATCCTGTTGAGCGTCTTCGTCTTCAGTCCGGATAGCGTGCTTCAAACTCTTCACTGCGGAATACAATACCTCGGCGCTGTGCTTTTCCATCACAGTATCATCCTCTGGATATTCAGGCGCACCTGGAAACAGCCACATCATCTGAAAACACCAGTCATAGAGTGAATGGAAACCCGGTGTTGCTATGACTTGAAGTTTGAATCCAATTCTCGCATTCATCGCAATTCACCAGCCCACACTATTTTTCATCTTGTACCGATGAGACTCATCACATATCCCATAACTCCATGAACAGTGTGACAGTTGGCCATTTCTTGATGGTTTCGCTCTGGATGTTAAGGTATCATATGACGCAAGGTGGATATTCAATTGGTTTTGTGGCTCGTCAATACTGGTGTTCAAATCCTCGTGGGTGAGATTCACATATTCCGCGTGCAACGAGTTAATGAGTTTGGAATCTGTTGCAAATGTCATCTCGTCGATGACACTCTTGAACGTCTCTGCAACTCCGGGCATTGTCACTACCAGGATTGGTTCAAGGGTGGATGTGAGCGCTGGATGCCCCTGCGGTGGAGTTGTCTGGATCTCCATGAGGCGGCGGGGCACTGAATTATGTCTCCCCAGTGGATACCATTCCCGTTCTTCACCGATTATCCTGGGAAAGTAGTTCTGTACCATATTCACCCACTCGTCAAGGGTATTCCCCGACAAAATTGACAGCGGCAACCCCATTACGACTTTCTCAGTCCGAAGTTTGCAAATCATTGCTGCTGCCACCGAGGTGAAAGTCTTTCCAAGTCCCATTTCATCCGCCACCAGTGCTCCTGGCATATCAGCATCCCAAACCCACCTCCTCACAATGAACCAGATCGCCCAAACCTGATGCCCCAGAAACTTCGTTCCAGGCAGGCCTGGAATTGAATACTTGTGGCCTGGAACACAGTCATCTATTGATTAATGAATCAGATGAGCATTCAGCAGGCTGACCGCCTCCTCAAGGCACTCGTGTTCAAATTCGTTGTTGATTGTGTTGAGACCGGTATTGAATACGAAACTCGTAATTTCTGGATCGAGGTCCTCCGAGCCATCCTCCACTTGCTCTTGAATCTCTCTTGCACCTTTGTCGGACTTCTTTTCGTCCTCAATAATCTCTTTCAGTTGCTCTGATGTAAGTTGGGCAGATGGGCTCATACTCCGGCGCTCCTGGAATTCTCTGCGATGTTAGGTATTTCACAGACAAGCATTTGGACCCAACGAGTATGTGGAATATAATCAATTCTATTCACTCAATCAGAACTTACATTAATACTACTATCAGTCTCTTTCCCACCTACATCCGCATCCACCACGCTTTCATTTTCATTGGCTCCCTTCCCGGTCTAAGTATATGGATTAGCAGTGGGGCACAACTAACCGGAAAAAGGCTAGCGGGGATTACCTTCACCAGTCTAATTACGTGCTCCGCAATATCCTCCCCTGAAGCTGCCTTCATGTCTACCAAAACTAGTTTCACATCATGTCCCAGTTTCAACCTGAAGGCATTTGAAAGGGAACTCTTGTATGATATCTGACCATATAGAGGGTCATTCATCGTTTGACCCAGTGTGTATATTCCCATATACTCTTCGTCCAATTCATTTTGCCTCAAGTTGCATTTGTATATCGCAGTCAGACAGAATGGTTCTTTCGGGCTACAATTTTGTTTGATGAATTCAATCAGCTCCTCCCAGTGCCTCACATCTGTGTACAAAGCTTGGAGTTGCATGCTAGATGTCTGGTCATTGTTGCCGTTTGGCTCTCGACGAATCACAACCATGGAAGTTGTATTCGGCAACTCTCGGAGGTTACCGCTTGCTGTTATGCCCGCGCGCTAACCCAAATCTGTCACCGGTCGCTTGTTGCCTCGCCTTCCCTTGTTCCTTGTCTCCCGAACCTCGCTGGCACCTTTCTTTAAAAACATCTCCTCCCACTGTCGCCGAATCCTTGCGGCATTATTGAAATTTTCCAAATGCAGCCAGGTCTCGAAAGTCTCCAAAAAATCTGCAACCGCCGTCTCCCAGTGCAGGGGTCCATCTGGCAGCTGATCCTGATGGTTCTGTCCCCGGATAATGGACCGATGCTTCTTCTCAAGACACCCTGCCACCTATACTTTCTTCCACCTGTTGAACGTACTAATGTTGGGCTTCCCCATCCTGTTGGCAAATAGCTTCAAGGACAATTCCGTTTGCTTCAAGCTGATTGGGGCGTTGCCTTCGGCCCTGCTCAAGTCTGACGAATCGTCGGTCTCATAATCTCCATCGTATTCGTCATAGGTAATATGTGGCAATGGGGGCAAATGGGCCATCCCAGTAACATCGGTCCTCCTCGGTTCCGCAGCCATCTGAAATCGTTTCGTTGGGAGGCTAATGGGGGGTCTACCAGGTGCGCCGGGAAGTTGTCCTGGAGCAGTGGAAGTGGAAGATGTTGGGCGAATGACTAGATTGTTTCCAGGCGGTGCTGGAGGCACTCAAGGTGCGCCTGGAGATGACGGCCCATGCCCTGTGAATTGCTAAGGGGGGAACATTTGAGGTCCACCATATCCTCCTTGGGGGAAATCATATCCTTGCCACAGTGACCCATAACTCTGATATCCTTGGGTTTCACCAGAACTTGGTTGTGAGCTTGGTGTCATGTTGAATGAAGCCTGGTGGTAGAACTGGGGAGCACCTGGAAATGGTCGCTGCAAAGGCGGCTAACTATACCCTGGTCGTGGTATCGGTGGTTGAAATTGATACGTGGGTTGCCCGAATTGAGTGTGATTGCTCGGTGTATTTCCAGCATTATCATCTGATGCTTCCACAATGTCATCTGGGCATTGTTGTGAGCCAAACAGCCCACCTGTTGGAGACATATTGGTTGTCTTCGGCGGAGATCCATTTGTTAACATGGTACATCAGCGAAAAACAGTTCCGTCGGGGCAGGAAGGCTCCGTCAGAGTGGACGCGCTTGGTCAGAGCCGTCAGAGACGCCCCGGTGGCCGATTACTCCGCACCTGGCATCAATATCCCACGTCGCGTTGCACATCGCCCTCTGATCGCAGTTTCGCCGTTTCTTCCTTAGACTCTGCAAGAACATTCGCAGATGCTCCTGAATGCACCTGCAGTTAGGGAGGTGCTTTCAGGACGCTGCGAGATTTGACTATTAGGATAGTCAAATTTTGGAGCAGCTGAGACCGCTGCGCAGCTCTGTGGGAGACTTGGTGCCGTATTCTTAAAGCAGTGGTTCTTAGGGTTCCATAAGCGCAAGGCATTTTGTCTATCATATTCGTCTTTGTTACAGTCTCAAGATTCGCTACCTCATAATATGGCATGCATTATTTAAGCATCTCTATATATATACATACGGTCAATCTGGCCACAACGGAATTTGTGAGAAAGAACCGTTCTAGCTCGAGGAGCCAAGAAGCAAGTGGGAAGATATGATACTACCCTGCCATGAGAATCCACTCAATTGCGTGGATCCGGATGAGATGAAAATGAGATGATGTCTATCTACCCTGGGGTCTCCCGAATATGTACTCCCCGGCGCTCAGTCCACCTCCGTTATCCCTGCATCTCCGTACACCTGCCGTCGCTCATTCACGATGTACTTGGAGGCTGTGATCAAGCGAGTTGAGAGATGCACTTGGAGGCTGTGATCAAGCGAGATTGGTGATGCACTTTGAGGCCGTGATCGATGGAGGTTGGAGATGCACTTTGGCGCCATGATTGAGGGAGTTTGGAGATGCAATTGGAGGCCGTGATTGTGCAAGCTTGGATGCCGTAATCGAGCGAGTTTGGAGATGCACTTTCAGGCCGTGATCATGAACTCCAAGACGCACTGGGAGGCCGTGATTGAGCCAGTTTGGAGATGCACTTGCAGGCTATGATCGAGCGAGATTGGAGGAGTACTTCGAAGCGGTTGATTTGGAGGGAGGCGTGACGGCAGCTGAGACTCTATTCATTGGTTAACTTGTGATTGGAGGAAGGTAGAGAGTTGGGTACAACAACATCCGCCGAGAGATTGGAAACTGGCTGGGAGCGGGAAACTGGCTGGGAGCGGGAGACTGTTGATCTTGGGATGATGCTGTACTTGATGTATGCTGTACTCAGTGTGAGGTCATGATCATGGCATGGAGAAATAGAGAGGGATGACTTAACTTTGTGTTCTTAGGTGATGGTAGAGTTGAGCGCAAGTAAGAGAGAGATCGGAGGAGATGGGGGTATTCATTGTGAGAAACTGGGACTTAAGAGAATTTCGTGTGCGAGTCAATGTACCATCCCTGATACGGCATGTACGAGTCCCGATCCGATGGGTAATAACACCGATTCGAGGTCTTCTTAACCCAATCAGGAAAGTCGTACTCCTGATTTCTCATAGCCGCTCGTGTCCTCCATATCGTTCTCACCTTCATGCCCCATCTCTCTCTTTCTCATCCACAACTCTACCATCATCGCAGAACACAAAGTTAATTCATCCCTCACTATCTCTCCATGCCATAATCATGAGTTAACACTGAGTACAGCATACACCTAAGATTGTGTGTCGTCCCTTCATTCTCACAATTTCGAGTTCACCCCTGAATGTAGCTTCCGCTTCCGGCGTACCTCCCTACCGATCGACTGCCACCAGCCAGTTCTCCATAAGAGCTTCAAAGGTAAAGTCACCTTGTCACATTCCCATGGTTGCAAGTCAACTAACTGATGAATTGAGTCCCGGCGCGCCGTCCATCGGCTGCCTCCAAGTACTCTTCCAATGTCACTCTATCACGGCCTCCAAGTGTATCTCCAAACTCGCTCAATCACGGCTTCGAAGTGCATCTCCAAACTCGCTCAATCACAGCCTTCAAATGCATCTCCAAACTCGCTCAATCACGGCCTCCAAGTGCATCTCTGAGTTCACTCAATCTCCGTCTCCAAGTGCATCTCAAACACGCTCGATCAAGTATATCCTCAAGGAGCAACGGCGGTTGTCCGGAGATACAGGGGTAACCGAGGTGGACAGGGTGGCAGGGAGTATGTATTCGGCAGACCGCAGCCAGTCCTGATATAGTGTGTCTAGATGGGTAGCTATATAGATACATAGATACATAGATGAGAATACAAATTGAATACATGACTGTGATTTGAGGTGCTCCCAGACATGTCGCTGGAGCTCCCAGGTTTGTCACCGGTGCTCCCAGGTGCTTCCAGGCTTGCCGTCGATCGCCAGGCGTTGTGTAAACGACTTCAGCATAACTGCAGCCCCTGCGAAGAGTGTAACACACGTGTCGTTCTGTTTATGCATATACGTCACAACGAAGGAAAGGAGGTAGGTATGCAATGCGACCCGTCGCCTGGGCGACAGGTAGCATGTAATTCTCCCTCAGAGGGTACGAGGTTCCGTCAGAGCCATTAGAGCCGTCCGGAACACCCGTGTGTTTCAGATGGAAATTTGGGTCATTGCTGATGTATGTGAACAAACGCTGGTAGTAATCAAATAATCAATTCAATTGGTGATTTCGAATGAAGGGGAGTATGGTTGAGAATATTGAAGGTAGCAGTGACCTTCGGCGCAATGAAGGCCTCTTATATCCATCTTCGTTGTCACGAACTGTGGTGTTTCACTTTGCCTTTGATCCCAAGAAACCCGGCTGAGAAAAAGAAATCATAATCTCACACTTCCCGCCTTTCTTTGTTATATGCTCCCATTCGTATAGTAGGATCTTGGATAGAAGCTCACCTTTCTTCAGTTCAAGACTGTATAGGTCGTAGAAGGGATACGGCATGATATCTCCAGGAACCCAACAAGAACTATATCTGGTTGAAAAGTTAGCACAACTAGGCATTTTACACTCAAAATGTGTGTGTATGACCTACACTTCATTCAATCTGAGCCCTTGTTAGTCGAGCAGCAACAGTGATTGCTTCCTCTGGAGCTACTTGTGTTAACCTCTTTGTCTCCACAGGATCCACCGACCGGTCAAGGATCGTTACTGAAGAAATCATCCTAAGAGCCGATCAGTTCTCGATGATCATTGTGCGGGTATACCACCCACTAGGAAACTTACCTATTCATTGTATTGAGCGGATGTTATCCGCTGCTTGAGGCTCGTGCGTAGACATACCCTGCACAATGCCGCAATGCTGTAGTATACGATAAGGCCGATCGTAATAGCACCTGATCCACCATATTAAAAGTTGATCGCAGTGATGACATAAGAAGCTTTCGATCCTAACCATTTTCAGTAGATAATATGCAGCATTATTGTGCGCGATTTGATAGTTATTATCGCAGTTTGTGAAAAAAACTGATCATAAAGTGACTTTGTTTTACCCCTCCTCTACATTTGGTGGGGTGTGATGCGGCTTTGAAAGTGATACGCTAACCTGAGTTAGAGTTAGCTCGCTTTCAAACAAATATCCCTGACGCTCAAATCCAGTAACAAACCTTACCCCCTAAGGCATCATCGAGATGCGTCAGAACACTGAGCATTTCTCAAATATGGCCAACACTCGCCGGAAACATGTCAAATGCTTTATCTGCAGAATGAAATTATGCAACGAGAACCGACTGGAAGTTCACTATCAACAATATCACCCAATATCGATTAATGAAGGGCTATTACCAAATGGGATTCTACCACCTGCAGGCTTCCCTCACCCTGAGCCATCATGGTTTGACTACAGTAGGTGCACCTGAATGGCCATCGACAAGCTGTCAATTATTGATCTACTCATAGACAACGTAACAGGTGCACCACCACCTGAAGATACTCCCAACAAAGAACCAATAGTCCCTCAGCAGCCTGATCTCACCTGTACCCCTGTTCCAACCAGGACAAAAGCTCATTGGCAGGTAGTTGGAGTGAAAAATGCGGGGGAGAAAGCATATGGCAAAGCAACTGGATTGTACAACAAGCATCGCAAGTACTCAGAACAATGGAATCCATGGCATCGATTTCGGTCCGCACACGACTTTCAGCAGGCTCAATCGTTTAGCCTGCAAACGAAAACATTGATAGATCAACATCACAGGTGTGGACTTGACAACTTCAAAATTGAATTATTCCAATCTGCATATGCCAGCCGAAAACTCCTCTCTGAACTCGATTTCGGGCTCGGCAATGATAGTTGGAATGAAGATGACTCACATGTCTTTGGAACATTATACTACAGGGATATTTCCAAATGTATACAGTTCCTCCTAGCACATCTTCCTTGTCAGGAACACCTCGATTTTGAACCAGTGCGCCTCGCAGACTCTGAGGGCCGTCGAATATACAGCGATATGAACACGGGTGATTGGTGGTGGGATACATAAGATCAAATTCCTGCCGGAGCGACGGTTGTGCCAGTCATTTGTGCATCCGATAAGACTCACTTGACAAATGTTTAGGGCGATCAGCATGCCTGGCCGTTGTATCTCACAATAGGTAATATTCAAAACGATATTCACTGAACACCTAAAAAGCGCACCTGGATTCTCATCAGCATGACCCCATGTCCCCTGACAGGTGCCAAAATCATAGACAAAGCATGGCATTCCGCGGTTGGAACTGTGCTGTCTCAACTTAGGCATCTTGACATCGCTGGCCCCGGCTTGGAATGGGATTGTGCTGATAGATTCCGGCGACAATGTTACCCGCTGTTGGCTGCCTGGGTCGGAGATTTTCTGGACCAAGTCATGTTTGCTCAAGTCTCATATGGCTCATGTCCAATGTGCGAAATTCCTAAATGTGCGCCGATGGGGCACTCCACCTTTCGACCACTCGATAACTCAAAGACCGGCATGTTTACTCGGAGCTGCTGGAGGATAAGATTATTGATGCTCTGCACACTCTAGGTGTTCACCCAATCCGCAACCAGTTCTGGCTATTCCCTCACTGCAATGTCTATCGGCTTTGGTAGCCTGATGAATTGCATCAGCTGCTCCTGGGTTTAGTCAAAGACTTATTGCACTGGCTGCTAGAATACCTGGAAGCAAGACTGGTCAAGGATCAGTTTGACAATCGATTCACATCGGTGCCACGATATCCTGGCCTCCAGCACTGCTCTAAACCATTCGATTCTTTCAAAAGCAGCACCAGGCAAGGTAGAGAGATCCGTGGAATGATCAGAACACTGGCAGTGAATTGCAGTCCAATTCTTGTCTGCTCCAAGGGTGACGAGGAAACTGCGGCGGAAACTGCCACTGATGAAATGGTAATGGGAGTCATGCGGGCATTATGTTAATTCCCTTTTCTTGTTAGCCAACAAAATCACTCTGAACTATCACTCAAAGCACTAGATGATGCACTCAAGCGATTTTACCAGAAGAAAGGGATTTTTCGAGAACAGAAAATGTCGAAGTCTGCACAGGCCAAAGTAGTTGACCTGGGGGCAATGGAATTCTATCAGTTATGCGTACAAAAAATTCATAAGATTCATGCTGCAATGGAAGCCCTTGTGTATGGAGCTGAAAATGTTTCCTCAACAAAACACAGGCAATTTCAGGTGTGCCTGGATAGAGCGCGGCAAGCAGCAACCACTTGGTCAGATGCTGATTGTCAGAAGGCAATCGAGCGATTGGAGCGCTAAATCCATCAAGTGACATCTGCTAAACGCAAGCTTTTCAATAAATCATTCCAACGTCATGGGCAACAACTCTTGCAGGAAGTTGGGACCAATGCAACCGGTCCCAGTAGCAAATTCGCCCAAGAACTTGCCTGATGGAAAACTGCCGCAGAATACAAGGCTTACGGGGCGGCAAACATGACCGCCGACAACCGACTGCAATTTCCGATCCGCATATCTGATGCTGCGACACAAGCCATGACCTCGAGCTTGGCTGATACAGAGCGCGTCACTATCCAGCTGGAGAGAGAGATTTACGGCATCACCTTGAATGTACAGAGGGGTTTCGAGAAGGAATCCTCCATCCGCATGATCGAGTTTGAAGTTTGGTGTGAGACAATTGGCATTCAGGAGCTCCGGGAAACCATTGAACAGCGCATAATCCATTTCGGATATCCCACGATGCATCTTCCGAGCCAGATATCAGAGTCAATTCGCCGAATGGGTTCCGGTGACAATTTCACTGCTGATATTTCTGAACGGCTTCATATCACCAACGTGAAAGAGGCATATCGATCTAGCAACAACGTCAATTACATTCGACAGATGCTTAAGCTCAATGACCGGTGTACCGGTCTTGACTATATGAAGGAGACACTGTCATATCTTGCACTTGAAGGCTGGTACGATGTTGACTCTGCAAAAGTTTTCAACCTACTGTCCGCTACCGATAAACAGCAAAGTACACGCAGAGCCGATCTGTCATGTCTCCAAACATTTCAGGACGAGCCCTGTATCCACCCTGTATCACAGCATGTATATCATTTGAGAGAAATGCATGTCCGCAGAGTGTGCAGAAGTATCAAATTAATTTCACTCCGAGATGCATCAGAAGATGTCGGAATTCCCAACCTTATTCAGCTATTCCGCACTCAAATTCAAGAGGACTGGGGATCCGAAGTTTGTGGACTTGTGCTCGGATATGATCAGAATGTACTCATTGACAGTATATTACTTAAACTTCAGAATGGGCTGTTGTACTACCATCAACCATTTCACAACCCTACTTCTGTTGAGCGTCTGGGACTTGATTGCAAGGTAGAATATACCAATGCCAACCAAGGGGTTACGCGTGAAGCTCATGACATCTGGGTCCAGTATACGCAAAGTGAAGAGAATGACCTCGATAACACCTTCCAAGGACAAATTACTCCTTTCCCTGTTGTATACTTCAGCTGGACTCCACTGAATCAGATCCTGCAATTTCAGGAGCGCCTGCCAGCCGGCAAAGCATTATCGATGTTTTCTCAGAGGTGCAAAAAGACCCAACAATGGGTATTACGTCCTCAAGCTCAAGAATACGCGGTGGTGATTCCAACAAAGTTCAAATATCTTCATGGTTGGGCTGATTGTGTTGACCGGTTCATCCGGGTGGCCAACAAACGAATAGTATGCATATTGTACCCATTGGAGCAATAGTTGGACCGGCACAGTTGGTGTGGGGGAATGCTGCATCAGGCGGCATCGATAGCGTATGGCTTGTAAATAATTATGTTGATTTAGATACGTACTGGACTGTATATTAATTAGATTAGAATGGCTGATTCAGGTGTGTAGCTGTTGGATAGTGTATCGAATTGAACTATTCGATATCAAACATTATATATTATCGCTCCTGGTGCACCGGAATGGTCTTTGCGACGAGTGTCATACTCCCAGCAGCTCCGAAACTTTACCAACTTAGAGGCCTGATTGTATAGCATTCTGAAGATGACTTCATACTCTGTAGAATATTCTTGTATTCTGTTCCGCAACTTCACGAGCGTTGAGGAACACCTGACAGTAGGTCTCAGAGTACCTGAGAAGCACATCTTTTGCATTCAGCGTGTTCGTGAACTTCTGGGAGCTTCAGGAAGCATCGGTGTGGCTGTTCAGAATAGCTGAGTCATTGAGTTATGACTTCCGAACCATTTTACATTTTGCTGATGAGGGAAGGATATTGCGGATCATGTAATTAGACAGGCCATGGTAATCCCCGCTAGCCTGGTTACAGTTAGTTATGCCCCACTGCTAATCATTATACTTAGACTTTGGAGGGATCCCATGAAAATGAAAGAGTGGTGGATGAGGAGGCAGGTTGGAAAGAGACTGACAGTAGTATTAATGTAAGTTCTGATTGAGTGAATAGAATTGATTGTATTCCGCATATTTATTGGGTCCAAATGCTTGTCTGTGAAATACCTATCATCACCATGAATTTCAGCAGCGCTGGAGTATGAGCCCATCTGCCCAACGTACCTCAGAGCAACTGAAAGGGATCATTGAGGACAAAAAGAAGACCAACTAAGGAGCAAGAGAGGTTCACAAGCAAGTGGATGGTGAGGAGCACCTTGATCCAGATAATGCCAGTTCAGTATCAAATACTGATCTCAACACAATCAACGACAAATTTGAACATGAGTGTCTTGATAAGGTGGTCAGGCTGCTGAATGCCCATCCGATTCGTCAATCAAAAGATGACCATGTTCCCGGCCACAACAATTCAATTCAAGGCCTGTCCGGAACGAAGTTTCTGGCACACAAGGTTAGGGCCATATTGTTGATTGTGAGAAGATGGGTTTCGGATTTTGATATGCCAGGAGTGCCAGTGGCAGATGAAATGGGTCTTGGCAAGACTTTCACCTCGGTGGCAGCAGCAATGTTATGCAAATTGCTTACTGAGAAAGTTGTAATAGGGTTACTGCTATCAAACTTGTTGCGGAATACCCTTGAAGAGTGGGTTGATCTGGCAAAGAACAACATTCCCGGGAATATTGTTGATGAACGGAAGTGGTATCTATTGCGGAGACAGAATTCAATGCCCCGCCGCCTTTCAGAGATCCTGTTAACTCCGCTGCAGGGGCATGCAGCTCTTACATCAGCTTTTGAACAGATCCTGGTGCTGACAATGCCCAAAGGTGCAGAGACATTTAAGAGTATCATCGACGAGATGACATATGGAACCGATTTCAAACTCATTGCCTTATTGCACGCAGATAATGCGAATCTCACCGACGAGGATCTGAACACCATTACTAACGAGCCGGAAAACGGATGGAATATCCACCATGTGTAGCATGATACCTTAACATGAAGAGCGAAACCATCAAGCAACGGCCAACTCTCACACTGTTCATGGAGTTTAGGGATTTTTGATGAGTCTTATCAGTACAAGACTAACAACAGTGTGGGCTGGCAAATTGCGATGAATACAAGAATTGGATTCAAACTTCATGTGACTGCAACGCCGGAATTCCATTCACTCTATGACAGGTGTTTTCAGACAATGTGGCTATTTTAAGGTGCACCTGAAGATCCAGAGGATGATACTGTGATGGAAAAGCAAGGCACCGAGTGACTGTATTCCGTGGTGAAGAGTTTGATGCATGCCATCTGGACCGAAGACCAGTATGCTCAACAGGATGCGGCACACTGGATGATCCAAATTGCGACAGCCTGGACGATCAGGAGGTGGTCAGAATCGAAAATAGTGAATTGGAAACCTCATGTTTGGATACCAAAGGAGGATGCACGCCTTGTTGATCTCGAATGGACTGAGGACGCGCAAGCTAAACTAAAAACACTTGTGGAGGGATACACTTCGTGGGGTGCTTCAGGACCGTGGATGGTACATAGATGGCGGCTGGCATGGTTCTCATTGGTATTGGGAGACACCGAAGATCAGAATGATGTTTCTCGACAATGGTAAGATGAATGGTTACTCGATAGTTGGGTGGATTCCCCAATTTTCCAATGGCTGAGAGAGACATTTCTGCCAATGCTTGTCAATGCACCTGTGGAGTATCCCGGACCGGATGAGGACGAAGCATCATATGAGGCACACATCAGCAAAACGAGAAATTACTTTCTGAAACCAGAACCCACGCGCTGACATCAGCCAGGTTTCCCAAAATTATGAATTAGCTCACAATGGCATGTTCTTCGATCAAGATTCCAGCAGCTTTATTTCATCGTTACAATGACCAATCGCAATGCTGGATATGTGAATTCCCACTGCCGATTGCATGTTGCTGAATTTTCACTTTGAGATTTGTCTTACTAACCCAGAACCCCTGCAACCATATTTCATTTGCTTGAACTGTATTTGCAGCGTGATCACCATCACCATCACCATCACCATCATCATCCCCATCAACCTGACAACCATTTCGACCCCTGAAGCTGGGATTTCACTACTGCATTCTTCATTTGCATCATCGCCATCACCCTGGCCATCTCAATGCACTAATTTGCTACACGAAGCCTCATCCCTACCTTCTTCTCCACTGCTGACCGTCTATTTCAAAATTGTCCAAAGCAACCATGGTTGATTCACAGGGAGACTCAGTCAATTCGCCTTGTCGGGTACATCAAGACAGTGCAAGGGTAGTGGAGTATGTGCATTATTGGCACTCGATTTGATGTTCTACTCCACCTCCAGTGCTGACCACTCTCAAACTTTTCCAGAGCAACTCCGATTGACTCGCTTGTAGGCTCAGTCGATTCGGCTCGTCGAGGACATTGAGACCTTGCCAGGATGGTGGGGTACGTCCATTATTGACTCTCAATTCGCTGCTCTACTCCTCCTCCTCCTCCTCATCCTCCTCCACCTCCTTTTGCAGGGCTGACACCCTTCGATCTTTTCCAGATCAACTCCGATTGACTCGTTAGTAGGCTCAGTCGATTCGGCTCGTCGAGTACATCAAGACAGTGTAAGGAGGCTGGGATACATTCATTATTAGCTCTCAATTCGCTGTTCTACTGCTTCTGCAGTCTCAAGGGCAGACCCCTTTCGAACTTTCCAAATCAACTCCGATTGACTCCCTCGTAGGCTCAGTCAATTAGATTCCTCTCGTCGAGTACATCAAGACCTTGTAAGGATGCTGGGGTACATCCATTATTGACTCTCAATTCGCTGCTCTACTCCTCCTCCTCCTCTTTCTCCTCCTCCTCCTCTTTCTCCTCCTCCGCCTGCAGGGCTGACCCCCTTCAATCTTTTGCAGATCAACTCCGATTGACTGACTGGCAGGCTCAGTTGACTCGGCTGGTCGGGTACATTGAGCCGGTGCAAGGACGCTGGGGTATGTCCATCATTGACTTTCAATTGACTGTTCTTCCTGCTCCTCCTCGTCCTGCTCCTCCAGGTCTGATCTGTTTCGAAGTTTTGCAGATCAGCTCTGATCGACTCGCTGGTATGCTCAATCGATTCGTCTCGTCGAGTACATTAAGATGTTGCATGGACGCTGGGGTATGTCCATTATTGACTTTCAATTCCCTGCTCTACTCCTCCATCTCCTCATGCTCCTCCTGCCAGGGTGACCACTTTCAATCTTTTGCAGATCAATTGAGTTTCACTCACCAGAAGGCACCATCAATTCGGCTCGTCGCGTACGTTCAGATGGTGTAACCACGCAGGGCGATGTCCAATATTGACCAGGCAACGGGGGCGTATGCAGATATGGAGGTAACTTATCTCATCATCATACAACAAATTACATGCTGTATCTTTCTGTGCTTTTGCTCTCACTTGCTCTTTCCGAGATTTTGTAGATCCACACAATTGTGTGAATCCTCATGGCTGGGTAGTATGATACCATCTCACCCACTTACAGTCTGTCTCACAAATTCCTTTTGAATGCTGCCAGAGGTGCGGCAGAGTGTTGATGATGGGCTTTCTGCCTTCTAGCTCTGCTATTTCACCACATTGCCCTCCAGTGCTGCCCCCCTTAGATTGCAGCTTAGTAGGTGTTTGTGTGGGACCCTAGATTTTAGTGCTGGAGATAGATATTAGTTTAATGAGAACTCGTATACAAGTAATCTGTGGTTCGGAAATTGCAATGGTGAATTTGTAACCCGGAAAGAGTAAAACACCCATTGAAATGATTAATTTCCACCTTCCAGGGTGAGGTTTCTCAGATTCATCAAATGATTGCAACTACTCCTTGAACATTTGGAATCATTAGAGCAACGCCATATGTCAGGGAAACCTCAATTTCAGTTTTTGGGGAATGTGGCTACAATAAGCTGATTCAGTTTAATGAAGCAAATTTCGCTTTTACTGATGCACCTGCACGAACCTGAATGTAATAACAGCACATTGCCTTATGCACCTCCTTCTCAAAACGCGGCGCTATTTTGTCCTCTGCCAGGCCTAGTTCGTCATTTGAAGTGGTGGCTGACAAAGTTTTTTGCCGATCATTTGGATATTTTCTACATGTATGCAGAAATAGGCAATGATGAGCGCACAGAAATGCAGATCACATTCCAAGATTCACCCAATCCCTCTGTGTTTGTAACTACACCCACAGTAGGTTGAACAGGCCTCAATCTCACAGCAGAAAACCATGTGGTAATAACTCAGAAGTTCTGGGTATTGAACAAGCAGCACCAGACATTTGCACAGATTGTCTGACTTGGGCAAGACAGAGTCCCACACTCATGCTTATTGAACACTGGACCCGGCGGTTATGATAACAGAGCGAGTGATCTCCACTAGCTCCCTGGAGTGGCAGAAATGAGAGTCCTGGATGGCCTAATGAGCCGACCAACCATCTCGACTACGATGATATTCAGCATTTTGAAGTGTCGGGAGGACCATGGAATGCAGCTTAAGAAGCATGGAGATGTCATGCGGTCAGATGGTCAGGATGAATCGTAATTATCAGGGCAGTGTAATCAAGGTACCCCCCTTCAAACATTCAAACCAATACAATCTCACCAACTGATGCAAAATAGTATAATGGTATGGAGAATAAGGCGCTGGGGAGGAGTCCAGGAGGATTGGTTAGAGTTCGATTGCATTTCGTGTTAGATGATTATTGTACTGAGTATGAGATGAAGTCAATGATCAACAGATATCTGGTAAACTGAACCATTGCCTCATTTGGATGATCCAATATGTGATGAGAAGCAGGTGCACCGGTTTAATGGTCGACTAAGCCACATTCCCCAGTGCCATATACATCTCTTTGAGAGAATCTGTCGAAGCTGCAGTCACTGCTCATGGTATATTACCCGTGTGGACATGGGGTACCTACATCAGCGAACGGGATTCAAGTTTTCAGGTGCACCTTAACCTCTAATTGTGATTCAAATGATATGTTACTTGTCTATTTCAGGCACTCCGGACACTAGAGTTGCGAAAGAATTCGGGACATTCACTGATCGACAATGTTGAATAATTCACAGTCAATTGCAATAGAGAATTGCTATCAACTTCTTGACTTGCCTGAGACAGATCCAGCACAGTATATCTCTGATGATCCAGGGATAGAAAGACTGTCTAAGCGATGTCGAGTTGATGTATTGTATCCCAAGACACGGCTCGCATATTCCAGGATTACCAGAAGCATGTAGCCGAGTATATCCTCGCTCAGGAATAAAATGCAGGAACACCTCTTATTCACTCTCCTGTCAAGGTTGATGGTCTCAGATTTGACACTGCATGCATATTCTATTCAGCGGCCAATTTCGACATGCCACCATTTATTACTAACAAATGATCCCACTCCAGACACACCTCTGAACCGTATATATCCACTTCACATTACCCTTGAACGATTCATTTTGCTCCATTCCAAGCATATTTTCTTCTTTTCTGAATGCATTGAATCTGTGGCTGCCAGCACACACAGAGTGTCCATCATTATGACACTAAACTTTTAGGTGCAGGCACGGCTCATCCCGCTCAGCCCCAGCTAACATCTGAATCTATGCTTGATTGGTATGTGAAGGCCGCTGCCAAAATGCCATAACTGTCATGCTCCATGGCAACTCATCCATTGGAGGAAGGTGTCCACAACACACTTCCCGTAGATACACACCCCTTGGCGATAAGTAACCACACTTAACTGGATTTTGACTAACTGGTATGTTCAGACCAATACATTTCCAAGATCCTGAAATAGCTTGTGTCGTTCAGGCTCCATAATCAAGCTGCAACTTGAGAGAGCGAACATCAAAAGCCAGCTTCTGCTCAGCGACTCTGCAGATGACCGGCAACTCCTGCTCACCTGTATACCACCCTTCCTCGAACAGACTCAAATTCACAACGGTTCCAGTGCAGACTTAACTACATTTTGATCAACTTGTATGATTGGGCAGCCAAACAACTGGATATTAAAATAGATTGTGTGAACCGATTTCCATCAAGAGAGCTTGAAGAGATAGAATCTGAATGCCAGTCTCTGCTCAGCAGCTCAATAGGTGACCAGCAAGCTCCCACCTTGAAGTTCACGACAAATCATAAACAGATGATATTTATTTTTCCTCCAACGTCCAATCCCAAGCGTGCATGAAGAACAAATCTTGATGAAAGCTCGAGTTAGGACAACACAGTTTCTGAGAGTACAAGTAACTCTCAAAGTCAGGTGAGCCTGCAATTCCAGCCATTGCATTGGATTGAATCCTGCATGCTGATTCAATGCTCGCTGCACCTCAATTGGGCGGAACTGCATGCTGTGGTTCATCTTTCTGCTGTCAGATCAAGCCTCATGACCCATTCATATTGTTCTGATGCACTGCTTTGAACCCGAATATTTATGTTAGGTCAACATTGTAGCATTGAGACTCATAATGAGTTTGTGATTAAATGATGCGGTGTGTACAAGATAATATGCGCAACATCTTAATGTGAGTGACTATTTATGACCCATTCGCTAGCAATCCTGGCATTGACCAGAACTGGAATCGAATAGATTACCCCTGAATCTTCATTGTACCCTCACTGTTCTTTCTGTATGTTGAATCTCTCCTTTGTAAACCCAAATTCTGCCTCTTCTCTGACATTGACTGCATACATATTGTGAATTCAGCAGACTCGGAACGCTGAAAGTGAAGTTCTACACACGATGATGCCTGATCAATCGCTAACTTTGCTGCAGAATCCGAGAACAACAGAATACCATGAAAATAAGGTCTCTTTCCGACCTGTATACCGCATTTGGAGATTTATATTTATCCACTATCTACAACAAACTCAGTTGGAAACCATGTAACTTCACATGTTGCCACTCAGCAAGGTTCCAACTCTATCCTCCGTTCAAGTTATGGATGATTCCTCAACACACCAGCAATTCTGTGCCACACCGTCACCGCTCATATGCTCAATCTAGAGGCACAATGAACTACCTTCGGCAGAGTCATATGCAGGGACGATCATGGTCAACCCATTTCTTGGTATTCCATATATCTGGCCGTGAGAGTTAGTTCGTGACACACCCTTGTTAATGTTTCGAGTTCTGCAGGTGTATCGAGATCTCCAGGTGCATCTGGTTCAATTCTAGGTATGCTGGCTTAAACAAACCTCCAAATCGTGCATCAATAGCGTACTTCGATACGAGTGCCAACATTCCGGAACTGGGGGTATGACGAATCCATCTTACCCGGTGCACCAGACGCTTCCGAAATCACAACAAAAAGCTAGCATTGATAATATAAATATTAACTGCCGACATGTCTTCCGGACTCTTTCCAGGCACGCCCCAGATTGCATCCTCCTGGGCCGAGTGTCACTGTTTCCACGCACGGCTCAAATTGCATCCTCCTCGACCGAGTGTTACTTTGTTGTCCTATTTTCCCATTATTCTACTAAACTTCATACTATATTTTTCCTTATATACTTCTGTCTACATTCTCCAACTGCATTATCATCAACATGGAACCTACAGCCAGCCAGGTGAGGAATCACTATTCACAGAAGAATCAAGAAGCCCACCTTGAGAGAGCACTTGCACGTGCATTGAAGAAGACAGCCAATCTTCATTGCTGATCAAATGTTTGAACTTCCAACCCAGCCTTCCAGTATAGTGTTGGAGATTGCTAATGTCCGCGCTATGATTTGCATGAAGCAGGATGATGACGATACCTATTGGGTGATCAGCGAGAACCAAAGTGAAGACCCTGGAGAGTCAACCTTGTCATCTGATAGCGAAGAAGACGATTTGGACAACCAGCAGGAGGTCTTACATCTAGACCAGGCGCACTGTGATAAGACAATATGAACTACAAGGGTTCCACTGCCAACGAAACAGAGCCGTGCAGATACAGTCATTGCACCCACTTCACTTCCAAATCTGCGACCTCCAGCCGGGGCCATAGCACCACAATTGCTCAAGTGCCAAGGGTTAACGTTCAACATATTACGCGAATCTGATGTTGTACCCGCCCAGGCGCTCCAACTACCGATGGCTGGTGGAGACCAGAATGTTCCTCAACCCAAGGCCGGTGGAGATCACAACGTTCCTCAACACCAACTGACAACTTTTGAGGTAGTGAAATGGTTCATGGAGGCAATCATATTCACAAGACTACCTGGCCAATCATTTCCGATGAGAAGTACTTGATGGTGGACAAAGCTTGGAAACTTGCGATTGAAGCCCAGGATCGTCAGCAGGCATTAGCAGGTGCCCCTGTTGGTACACCATCTGTGTGTCAATTACCCGGTGGTCCATCACTTAAAATCGATCTGCCAACCCAAGAAGCTGTAAGCGAATATCCTGTTGTCTGCTCTTCAATTGGACTTATGATGATACTAAACCCCAGAAATATAAGTAGTTAAAACTAAAGATTAGTACCAGTCGAGGGTGTTTGCGAGAGTGGGTTTGTCGAATTATTGTCCATAGTTACCGGTTGGATTTACGATCAGAGACTGACCTTCGAATACAAGGTAGCAACCTCCTGTTTGGGGATGTCTATCTCTCGAAGATCATCGATGATAAGAAAGCATGGTTCACACGGATGGAGGTCCTTGACTTAATCAACCATCAGTTTTTCTTCACCACCAATAGCTTGGGGTGACAACTGACCACATCGCTGTTGTTTCAACCACTCTCACTGCAGACGTTAGCGCTGGTGGCCGCAGCTATCCATTGCGCGCTGACTGAGTATGCCACTGGAAAGACGGTTACAGTTATGTTTTCTCAAGATGAATATCAAGGTAAATGTTGCCCTTCCACAGTGATAAGATTGTATTACTGCAGAAGCCACTGCACTACTCATCAATTACACATGGTGGGCTGATTCATACCCCCCTCCCCAATGGTGCTCCTCTGCTAGAATAGGCGCTCCTGAATCCCTGTCGTCGCTCCGCAATCAGGATTGGCGCTTCGATATTTCATTCAGCACTCCTCAATCCCCACTCTGACCTTGATCAGGAGTGCCTCTATTTCATTCCACACTCTTTACCTCCCTCCCCTTTCGGCAATGCTCAGCATAGATGCCTGCTCCGCTGGATAGGCACTCCTCAGCCCCCATCGGCGCTCCTTGGCCTGGCATTGCTCTCTCAATTACATTCCGCACTCCTCCATCAACTTCAGCATTCCCCTTGCCCACCCTGCACTCCACATCTGGCACTCCTCCTGTCCTGGTGGCGCACCTCTTTTTCCTCCGAATGCATCCTATTGCCTGTCAAACTCCATCCTGATTCGCTGTGAGCAAACCTCACAATTCCAACCATTTAGATATCACAAATCAAGCCCAACAACATTGCAATTCAATTTCATGCACTTGCCATGCTGGAATCATTTGGGAATACAAGGAGTGCCTCCAGCTTCTTAGCGCCGTTGATGAATCGTGTGTTCCTGCGTTTGTTGGTGCTGATGAGATGGGAGATTTAGTGGATGACATTGACACTATGTTCGATTAATATCATTCGATTGATCAGTCGGGTTATTGTTTCAGTTTTACCTGATTTCAGTTTTGAATCACTCGCCATTTTCTTTGGTTCTCCATAATGTAGCGATGCAAACAGTAGGATGTTGAATGAGAAGCTGGGTACTATAGTATGATTTAGAAGTTGATAATGAACAATAATCTATGCATCATATGTGGAGGGTATTCTTATTGCTCGGGGTACACCAGGAGAATCTCAGATAGCGCATGCAGTCCTTCCAATGAATATCCATCAGAACCCAGACATCTCTCAGCGTTAGTTTGGGATTCCTGCATTGGTTGGGCGACAGTCCCTGGTGCTCCCAAACTTATCACAACCGCTCCCATGGTGCTCCTGTACCTGTCATCAGAGATACCAGTTACTCTGAAGGCCGGCCGGATTGCCCTCCCAGGGTCTGATTCACTCCTGAAATTGACACTTCTAAGTTTACACTCCGCCTCCTCTCACACACTGCTAGAAGCTCCCAGTGACTAAATTACATTGTGCTGATGCACACATAGGCTTCTGGGCACCAGCTGTGCCATCAGCTTGTTGGGCACAATCAACGACGCCAAAATGCGTTGGGTGGCTTAATTTCATCGCTGCCTCTACTAATCTGGCAGCAGTATTGGTATCGAAGCTTGGGGTAACATCATGGGCGTATGGACCACCACCTCCATTACACTCCTCCCTGCAGCCCCAAAGCTCTCGGATCATCCAGCTGGGGATTGGCAGACCAGCGATTGCAGCATTCACAATTGACAAACTTGTCGTATTGACGACTGATCTTACTATCAGAAGTATCGATTCATCATCTGCAGGCCAGTGCCATGAGAATAGCTCAGTATTGTTTTCACCCACCCTCTGCCAGGCAATGTGGGGATCCACCATTGCGATGGTAAAGCTAAATGGCTCGACAAGGAAATCGGTCAAGGCATTGCGCTGCACCTTTATCGGCGAAGACCTGTGATGTGAGGTTTCCTCCTCATCATCTTCTGTATCTACACTTCATCAGGAAGCGCAAAAGAAGCATCAGCGAGGAAATAGATACCAACATGCACATGTTACCTCTTCTAAGTTGGGGCATCTTCGAACCTATTCGTCCTCCAGCAAAGGCCAACCTCCGCGAACTCGTCCAGTGCTGCCTTGAGTTTCTGACCATCGAGGTTAGTCTTGTCTGCCATGTACCATTTCCAAAGTGGCCTTTTAGACGGCAGATCATTGATTCGAGTAACGCAATGATCAATTAGGAGATCTGTTTGCTTGGGGCCGGCGCCTTGCTTGTTGATGATGCTCATGGACTTGGCAATCTCCCAATCACGCTCCCTGACTTTATTATCTATCTGTGGTGTTGTCAAGCCACCCTTATCCTGCCAAATCCCCGGCGTTTCTGCTGCCCATCGGCTGACTCCAACACCGGCGTTCTCGGCCCAGACGCGGACGTGTAGAGTCAGCATCTGGATTGTATTGCCATCTGTGACAACTCATTTTGGCAACCACAAGGGATCACATGACATTTTAGGTTCTCAACGGTGGTCAATGATTGAGTTGTGGATATCGAATGCTTGTTACTCTAAACCAGCGTCGGGATATCAGCAAAGACAAAATTTGCTTCAGTAACTGTATTCAGCTTATTGTACCCACAAACCCCGAAAAATGATATTGAGGGTTCCCTGACATTTGATGTTGCTCTAATGATTCCGAATGTTCAAGGAGTAGTTGCAATCATTTCATGAACCTCAAAAACCTCACCCTGGAAGATGGAAATTAATCATTTCAACGAGTGATTTACGCCTTGCAGGTCAAAAATTCACAATTGCAATATCTGAACCCCAGATTACTTGGATACGAGTTCTCATTTAACTACTATCGATCTCTGACACTAGAATCTAGGGTCCCTCACAAACCCCTACTAGGCTGCAATCCAAGGGGGGCAGCACTCGAGGGCAATGTGGTGAAATAGTAGAGCTAGAAGGCAGAAAGCCCATCATCAACACTCTGCCTCACCTCTGGCAGCATACAAAAGGAACTTGTGAGAAAGAGTGTAAGTAGAAGAGATGTTATGATACTACCCGCCAATGAGGATCCACACAATTGTGTCGATCCCCGAAATCTCGGAAAAAGCTAGTTAGAGCAAAAACACGGAATGATAGAGTGTGTAATTCATTCCATGATGAGAAGATGAGTTACCTCTGTAGAATCTCTGTACGCCACCGTTACCTGGTCAATATTGCATATACCTCTGCATGATTACACCATCTTAATGTACTGGACGAGCCGAATCTATGGCGCCAACTGGTGAGTCAATTCGAGTTCATCTGCAAAAGATCGAAGAGGGTCAGACCGGCCGGAGGAGCAAGAGAGGTTGGAGGAGTAGTGTTAGCAATGATTCCAACTTGGCGGTTCGGTTCTGGTTCTGGGTTGCAACCGAACAGGAACCATTGCAACTGATTTTGCCCCATCAAAATACCAAACCACATCGAACCCGCGGATTCTTGGCTCGTTACTTATTTTCGCAAACCCAGAACTTTGGCTCCAATTAGGCATATGAGTTCTGATCATATCACAATATGAGATGTATGTACAAGATGCTCTTTTGGATACTCTATCAACCCCCATTCTCCAATTTGGAATCCAGGCACTATTTGTTGCATTGCTGTGAAATCACGCCAAAAATTGGCCGTTTTTCAAAGTAACTCAACAATTATTGATGGGATTGCAAATTGAGGAAATCGAGATGAAAGTAGTGTTAGCAATGGGTCTGGGCAACCCGCCAGCTGTCAGGGTTTTGACCAGCGGTTTGTTTTGGTTTGGTTCCAGACCCGGCCAAAAACCCGACCCGCTTTGTCTTGCCGGGTTTGTTACCCGGACCGGACATAGAACCGCGGGTATTTGGCCCGGTTGGAACCGGACCACAGATGCAATCATATGGTTCCTACCCTTTTCGCTTCAATTAAGTATTTGAGTTTTGATTGTATCATGTCATAGTCAATACGTAAATTGGTCAGCTTTAGCCCCTCTTTCACCTCCTGCATTGAAATTTGCGATCCGACTGATCTTCATTGATTGGTTGTGAAATAATGGGTGATTTTAAGCGAAATTGGCGGGTTTTTGATCGCGACTCAAGAATACTTGCCGGATCGCAGATCTGCAAGCGCGAGGTGAAAGAGCGACTAAACCTGCACAATCTACGTACTGATCATGTTGTGATACAATCAGAACTCAAATACTTAATTGGAGCCAAAATGGTCAATTCCACATACCGGGATTTTGGTGGTGAAACCGCCCCATTTCCAACGGTCTGGGTTTTTCGTGTGGTAAGACCAGGTTCCACGGTCCGGGTTCAGGTGGAACAGGACCCGGAACCGACCCGGCAAGTTGGACCCATTGCTAACACTAGGTAACAGAGCATCTAAAACTGCATTGTTTACGCATATATCATGTTGTAATAAGATCAAAACTCAAATACTGAATTGGAGCCATAGATCCAACTTCACGAAAATGAGACTCTGCTGTCCGATAAACGCGGCCAAAATTCTGCGGGTTTAAGTCCGGTTTGGGTACCAACCCCTCCAAGAGAGAGTAGGTCAGGTTGTTGGACGGTTTTCGGACAGAACCGTACTGTGTATCCGGTCCAAACCCGGACCGCTGGTGGGTTACCCAGACCTGTTGCTAACACTATAGAAGAGTAGAGCAGCAAATTGAGAGTCAATAATAGACGTACCCCAGCGTCCTTACAGGGTCTTAATGTACTCGACAAGACAAATCGATTGAGCATACCGGCGAGTCAAACAGAGCTGATCTGCAATACTTCGAAACAAATCAGACCTGGAGCAGCAAGAAGCGGAGGAACAGGAACAACAGTGAATCGAAAGTCAATGATGGACGTAACCCCACGTCCTTGCACCGGCTCAATGTACTCGACGAGCTGAGTCAACTGAGCCAACCAGTGAGTCAATCGCAGTTGATCTGGAAAAGATCGAAGGGGGTCAGCCCTGCTGGAGGAGGAGGAGGAGGAGAGGAGCACATTGAGACTCACTAATGGATGTACCCCAGCGTCCTTGCAGTATCATAATGTACTCGACGAGACGAATCGACTGAGCCTACCAGCGAGTCAATCAGAGTTGATCTGGAAAAGTTTGAAAGAGTTCTACCCTGGAGACTGCAGAAGCAGTAGAGCAGCAAATCGAGAGCTAATAACATCAGCAAAATGTAATTCAGTCCGGAAGCCATACGCAAACCTCCCAGACACTCTGGCAGCTCTCACCAGTGCTTCTAAGTACTGCTAGATGCTCCCAGCCCCCCCTGGAGCATTGCAAAGTGCTCTCAGACTCTGCAAGAGCATTCTCACGTGCACCTGAAATCACCTGCAGTGATGGATGTGCATTCAGGATGCTACGAAATTTGACTATTAGGATAGTCAAATTTTGGAGCGGCTGCGACCACTGCACATGTCTGCGGGAGACTTCGAGAGGAGCGAGGACCTCTGTGCAACTTCTGCAGAAGACTTGGTGCCGTATTCTCCCAGTAGTGGTTCATACAGTTGCATAACCACAAGGCATTTCATCGATCATATTGGTCTATTACAGTCACAAGATTCGCTACATCATATTATGGCATGTATTATCTAAGTCTTTTTATATATATATATGCAGAGATACAGGGATAATGGAGATGGACTCAGCGACAGGCAGTATATATTTGGAATACCCCAGGGTAGATAGATATCATCTCAATATAGAAAATACAAACTCTATCTTTCCTAGCTCTTGGTCTCATGCACTCTTGCCGAGCTTGCATAGATCCATGCAATATGTATCGTTCACCATGGCCAGGTATCGCTTCATATCCTCTCACCCTGTTCCTAAGCTACTCGAGCTAGAACCGCTTTTTCTCACGGATTCCCTTCGGATACCATGTGACGTGTGGCGGAGTGTAGATGATGGGGTGTATGCCTTCTTGCTCCACCATTTCACCACACCATGATCCAGTGAAGTTAGAGATGCACTGCAAGGGCGTAATCCAGCAAGTTTGGAGATGCACTTGGACGCCATGATCGAGTGAGTTTGGAGACCATAATTGAGTGAGTTTGGAGATGCCCTTGGAATCTGTGATGGTGCGAGCTTGGAGGACATAATCGAGCGGGTTTAGAGACACACTAGGATGCCGTGATCAGACGAGATTGACCATCGTAACCGACTGAGTTTGGAGATGCACTCCTATGCGGTAATCAAGCAAGTTTGGAGATGCCCTTGGAGGCCGCGATGGAGCGAGTTTGGAGACCTTGATCGAGCGAGTGTGGAGATACACTTGGCGGCTGTGATGGTGCGGACAGGTAGGCCGTGATCGTGTGAGTATAGTGATACACCTAGAGGCTGTGATCGAGCAAGTTTGGAGATGCACTTGGACGCCATGATCGAGCGAGATTCCAGGAGTACCAGGAGGCGGTCAATCTGGAGGCAGTAGTTCAGGAGGGAGGCGCGAAGGGATCTGAGACTGTATTCATTGGTTAACTTGTAATTGTGTGAATTTAGAGAATTGAGGAAAACATGGTCTGCCGAGAGTTGAGGGACTGGCTGGGAGTGGAAGATGGTCGATCTCGGGATGATGCAGTACGCAGTGTATGCTGTGCTTGGTGTATGCTGTGCTCAGTGTATCCTGTACTTGGTGTAGGCTGTACTTGGTGTTAACTCTTGATCATGGCATAGAGAGATAGAGAGCAATGACTTAACTCTGTGTTCTTAGGTGATGGTAGAGTTGAGGACAAGAAAGAGAGAGATGAGAGGGTATGGGGGAAATCATCATGAGAAGCTGGGACTGATGAGAATTTCGTGTGCGGATCAATTGACCATCCCGGATACAGCAGGTATGAGTCCCAATCCGGCGTGTAATTACACCGATATGACGTCTTCTAAACCCAATCATGCAAGTCATACCCCTGAGTTCTCATATCTGCTCGTAATCCTCTACATTGTTCTCATCTTCATCCCCCATCTCTCTCTTTCTTGTCCGCAACTCTACCATCATCGCAAAACGCAAAGTTTAGTCATTACTCTCTATCTCTCCATGTCATGATCATGAGTTGACACGGAGTACAACATACACCGGGTACCGCATACACCCAGCATTTTTTGTCTTCTCTTCATTCTCATGATTACGAGTTGATCCCTGAGTGTGGCTTCAGCTTCCGGCGTGCCTCCTGACACAATCGACTTTCATCAGCCAGCTCTCCATGAGAGCTGAATGGTAAAGTCGCCTAGTCACATTCCCATGGTTGTGAGTTAACTACCTGATGACAAGAGTCTAAGCACCTGGCGCAGCGTCCATCGACTACCTCTCAGTACACATCCTAACCCACCCAATTACGGCCTCCAAGTTCGCATGATCATGGCCTCCCAGTGCATCTCCAAGTTCACTCCATCATGGCCTCCATGTGTATCTCTAATTTTGCTTGATCACTGCCTCCATGTGCATCTCCAAACTAACTCGATCACGTCCTTGGAGTGGATCTCTGAGTTCACTTGATCCTCATTTCCAAGCGCACCTCAAATTGTTCTCAAGCACCCCCTGCAGCCAGTCCAGATATACCATGTGTAGATGGGTAGCAATATAGATACATAGATACATAGAATACATGAGTTTTAAAAATTGTTGAACGATAAGTAGTAGCTATGATTCCCAGTCGCACCAGCAGCGTTGCCAAAAAAGATGTTGTTATTCCCAGATGTCTCTACTGTGATGCGAGGCGCTCCCGGTGTGTCACCAGCGCTCCCAGGTGCTCCCAGGCCTGTCGTCGGCACTCCAAGTTACTCTGAAGGCCGGCAGGAATGCCCTCCAAGGGTCTCATACTCTCCTGCAATTGATGCATCTAAGTTTACACTTCACATCCTCTCAGACACTCCTGGAGGCTTCCAGTGACTAAAATTCATTTTGCAGATGAATCAATGTATCCCAGCATCCTTACACCATTTTGATGTAATCGAAGAACCGAATCGACTGAGCCTAGCAGCCAGTCAATCAGAGTTGATCTGAAAAACTTTGAAGTGGGTCTGCCCTGGAGACTGCAGAAGCAGTAGAGCAGCGAATCAAGAGCAAATGATCAATGTATCCCAGCGTCCATACACCATCTTGATGTACTTGATGAGCCGAATCGACTGAGCCTAGCAGTGAGTCGAGCTGAGTTGATCTGAAAAACTTCGAACTGGGTCTGCTCTGGAGAATGCAGAAGCAGTAGAGCAGCGAATTGAGAGTTAATAATGACTGTATCCTAGCGTCCTTGCACCATCTTGATGTACTCGACGTGCCGAATTGACTGACCATCGCAGCGATTCAATCGGAGTTGATCTGATGAAGTTGGAAAGGGGTCTGCCCTGGAGACCACAGAAGCAGTAGAGCAGCGAATCGAGAGCTAATAATGAATGTATCCCAGCATCCTTACACTATATTGATGTACTCGGACTGCCGAATCGACTGAGCCTACCGGTGACTCAATCAGTGTTGATCTGGAAAAGATCGAAGGGGTTGAGCCATGCAGGAGTAGGAGGAGGAGTAGCAGGAGGAGGAGTAGAGCAGCGAATTGAGAGTCAATAATGGATGTACCCCAGTGTCTTTGCAAGGTCTTAATGTGCTCGAGGAGCAGAATTGACTGAGCCTGCCAGTGAGTTGATTGGAGTTGATCTGGAGAAGTTCGAAAGGGGTCAGCACTGGAGGTGGAGTAGAACATCAAATCGGGTGCCAATAATGCACATACTCCAGTACCCTTGGACTATCTTGACATACCTGACACGGCGAATTGATTGAGCCTTCCTGGGAATCATTCACAGTTGATTTGCACAATTTTGAACTTGATGACAGTCAGCTGTAGAGAAGAAAGTTGTAATAAGGCTTCATGTAGCGAATGAATGAATTGTGATGGCCAGGGTGATGGCGATGATGCGAATGAAGAATGGAGCGAGAAAATCAAGGCTTCATGGGTCAAAATGGTTGTCAGGGTAATGGGGACGATGATGGTGATGGTGATGGTGATGGTGATCACGCTGCAAATACAGTTCAAGCAAATGAAATACGGTTGCAGGGGCTCAAGGTTAGTAAGACTAATCTTCAAGTGCAAAATCAGCAATGTGCAATGGGCAGTGGGATTTCACATATCAAGCATTGAAATTGGTCATCGCAATGATGAAATACAGCTTCCAGAAACTTGATTGAAGAAAATGCATTTGCAGCCTATTTCATATTTTCGGGAAACCTGGCAGATGTAGTGTTAGCAACGGGTCCGGGTAACCTGCCAGCGGTCTGGGTTCGGATCAGAAAAACGGTTCTGTTCGGGTCCAGAACCGTCCAAACCCCCAGCCCCCAGTGTCTTGGCGGGCCAAACCCGCACCCTTACCCATCAACCCCCAGGTCCAATCTCTGGTTCTGTGTTTCAGGCTTTTTTAATTATGGTCGCATTTAGATACCCTACTGCTAATCGCAAAATATTAACTTTTGCACGCAATTGTCCTTTTTGGATGAATCGACCACCTTTATCACTAAACACAAGAGACACACACTGTATGCCCCACTCTGAACATGGTAGTCATCAGCGCATCAATGATTTCTAGTCTTGCTTCATTGATAATCTAGGTAGCGATTGGATGCAAATGATCATAAATGAGGTATTGGCTGTATTTCAAAGCAAAAGAAATAGATAGACGCCCCTTGCCCCATTCTGAAAATGAGCGTCAATGGAGCATCAACGATTTTGAGTCTTCTAAGTCAGGTATTTGAAAAGTGACATGTCCGTTGTTATGCATAACTGATGTATTGGCCGCCTTTAATGGCCAAAGAGAAAGCATCACACTCTCTGCCCGATTTTGAAAATGAGCGTCAATGGAGTGTTAACAATTTGTAACCTTGCATGTTGGTTAATTACAGCGCGAGATGGCCGCTAATGGCTATATATGGAGTTTTGACCAGTTTTATAGGCTAAAACATTCAGGATCACTGAGTTGCAGCATTGAAAACGAATTGAGTTGTGATTGTCCAGGAGGTTGTCGCGAGACCACCTCTTGGTTATCACCCTATACAGGCTGCCAAAACCTTGTTTATAGATGTTTGCGATCCGTTGACACTCCGTTGACGCTGATTTTAAGAATGGGGCAGGGAGCGAGTTACTTTCTCTTTTGCCTAAAGAGGCGGCCAATACAATGATTATAGATAACAACGATTAATTCACATTATATTAACCTGCCTTACAGGACGAGAAATCGTTGATGCTCTGTTGACGTTCATTTTGCCACCGGCGTTTCCGCATTTCACAAACTTTGACTTTGGCATAGAACATCAAACAATGTGTTTTGGCAGTCATTCTATCCTTTTCATGTATGTTTTCCTTTATCACTACATTGTTCTTTAATTGTGCATATAAATATATCCTTTAAAATATACTTTAAAGTGTCCGCTAATTGTAGATAATGATAATACTCAAAAATCCCGTTCCTTTCAATCAATGGTCATCTTCACCCTCAGATTCGCTCAAAAGGCTGTTGTCATCATCAAAATCAATGTCAGCAGTATGTCCACGCAGCAGATAGTGTACTCAGCAAATCTGGAATAACATCTTTATCGCGCTTGCTATCCTTGGCATATGCATTATGATTGAAAAATTGAGGGTTTGGAAGTGGAGAATGTAAATACACACACTTGGATGGCATACCTTCAATTTCATAACTTTCATTTCAGTCGGTGTCACCAGGTGGCCCGGGTGGCGTTCTGGGCGGAGGTGGCCATTCGGGTAGAGGTTCCGCCGGTTCTGGTAGAGGTGTGGCCGTTCCTTTGCACCTCCAGCGTGTCTGCCGATTCTTAGCTGTACCATTTTGGCATGGAAAGCAGGCGGCCGTGTGATTATTAAAAATCATTGCCGGGTGTCTGTCTATTGCTGCCTTCACCTTCTTATGCCCAGAAAACTCAACTCCTCGCTTCTTCTGTTCTCGGACTTCGGCGCGAGGTTTTCTAATTAGTTGTTGCGTTTCCTCTATTGCAGCACGCGAAAACGCTCCTTTGGCCATTCTCGCTATATTCAAGGCGAGGCACATGTCGGATTGTTCCAGCTGTACCCGACCTCCTTGCCTTGCCATAGTAGCAGACATGTTGACAACCTACAAGTGATTAGTTGCTGCTTCTATAAGGAAGATTTGGCTATTACCTTAACCATATACGACTCCATAGCCTCCTCTACAGTCTTTAAACCCTGTTTAGTCCACACCTGGGGACCTTTATCACGAAAATCGTCTGCGAAAATCCCCGAGCTGACAACATCATGATGCTCGATTTCGTGTACTATGCGGACAAATGCCTTCGTCGACCATGGAGGTCTGGCATTGCGGGCAGCAATAAATTGGTCGCGGAGCTCTCTACATACACCAGCTGTACACTATATTCTTAGCTGACTGCCTTCTATATCGATATGGAGCTACTCACATCCGATTGCATGCTGCTGCCTATTATTGCTGCATCTGGTCCTACGTACTATTTTCAGATGTGCAACCTGGGCCATATTGTCGGTGGCTGCAATTGCAGCGTCGTGGTGGACTAACTGGTGTCTGCATTGCAGCTGTGTCCCAGCCAGGGGCGCATTGGATGATGCGCCCATCGTTCGGCTCGATTCGGATTGTATCACATTGGGCTGAGGCCATTTTGAAGCCATGACTTGCTGTTGTGGAAAAGATGAGGAAGATGATAACGAAAAGTGGAAAGTCCTGAGGAATATATAGTAAGCTACAGGTCACAAGTGAATGAATGACTGTCAACTTCCACATTCTACTCAAGGTATATCCTGCTGCCTATTGCGGCAAGTTGCAAGTGATTCCAACGGTCCCGCGATTAGCAGTACGTCCATCCGATGATGTTTGTTTGTTTATTTCCAGGGATTCATTGAAGTGCACGACAGCTGATATCTCATGGTTGATAGATATAAAAAGGAAACTCTACGATGCAAAAGTTATCTGGTGATGTTTGTCTCAACACATAGCCGCAATCTTACATGAAACAGAGGCTAACTATCATGTCAAAACATACGATTAGCATTACTATTACAACTGAAAAGACGGTCAAACGCAGATTTTGCTTTGTTCAAGTTGATCAAACGTACGAACCTTGACAAAATGGACTCAGCTTGCCTCCATGTGGTCCATATCTTGCAACATCCAACATCTCGCCCAACAACAAGGTCAACACACGATACATTGGTCAATGCTCCGAAAAAGAACTTTTCTCCACTTCTGGCAGGCAAAGAGGGCAAATCTACAAAGAAGTCTACACGTCGACGTCATCATGCGAATGACAGCAAGAGCGGCCTGGAGGCAGATCGGGTCCGAGCGTTGGGAGCATTGCACAGCTTGTGATCCAAAAAGAATTGTTCAGCGGAAAAATGACAGGAAACGTACTTTTTAAGCAACCACGAGAAAGAGAAATGGATCAAGGATTATGTGGAGAGAGAGACCGCTGTCGCAAGAAAGCGAGTTTAAGACGCAGAGACAGCGATTATGCAAGAGCTGAATGATATGACTACTGCTGAGAACGTGGGGGGGACAACCGGAAAGCCGGAAACACCGTGTAACGGCGGGCGGTTAGGGTTGCCGCAAGTGGCACGTGACGTGTCCAGGGCCGGGTAACGGCTATTCTATATAGTCGGCCCGCCACCAGTCTTAGATCTCTAGCGATAATCTTACCGTACACTTATACATATACTATCACTCGAGTCCACGTTCGCAACCGTATTCACCTAATTACCGTCTATATCGGTACGCAGCCGCACGCTGGCGTACGTGCCCTTACACTATTATCGCTTTTTCAGTAAACGGATGCGTTTCGCTCACGGGATTCGCTGATGACACTTTTACTCCTTTTGCGACGCGTCACTGCAACTCGACAATCGGACAATGAGAGTCAACTACACATACGTTCAGAGATCTACCAATCATAACGATGATCATATGGACGAGTCTACCCCAAATTGAGTCAATTGACGAAAGCAGAAATGACTTGGGAAGCCGCATCGCCAGTGACACGCGTCAGTGGTCAAGTTGACCAATTCCCATTCACCAGGAGTCTAAACACATCGAACGAGAGAAATCGCATACGATCGAACGAAATACTTAAACCAATGCCTGCAATTGAGCACCGACTTCGGAGAAGCTGCAACTACAAGATCACGTTACCCCTTCATGCGTCAATTAACGGTGGAAGTGCAACGAAATCAAGAGACAATATATGAGTCAACTTTGTTACATTTTCTACGATCAAGTTCACTTACGATTAACAGATGAGAGGAGAGCGCACTTACGGAGGAGAGCCAGCCCAGTTGAAGCTCACTTCCAGCAAGAAGAAGGGAAGAGCCAGCCCAGTCGGAGCTCCTCACCTACGGCAGAGAAGAAGACGAAGTGAAGAAGAAGGGGAAAAGTTAGTCCACGGTCGAAGTTCATTTCCGGCGGAAAATCATTTCACAAGTAAAGCGCACCTACGGTGGAAACATACACGATGCGGAAGACCCGCTATAGTTACGAATACCGCCTACAGAAGCATACAAATCAGATGGTCAATTCCGATGACCAATTCCGACCTATTCGGAAGACCGAGTCGGATGATACCAAATACCCTATCGGCAGAGGCGAAGTTATACCGCATCCTGCCATGCTACAGTCAATCGTGCTTTGTACCGGCAGATACGAGAACGCCAAATTTCATATATCCAGACAGACGATCACGCAATCGGCAACTGAGCATGATCTCATTCGACCTCAGACAAGAGTCCACCCTCGGACAAGTGTCCACCCACGGACAAGTGTCCACCCTCGGACAAGTGTCCACCCTTGGACAAGTCTCCACCCTCCACAGTTTGTGCCTTAGGCACCCGCAGTTTTTATCGATCCAGCTTGTCTCGGCTGAGCATCTGAGATCAATGGCTTTATGCCTCAAGGACAGTCTGGCCAACGCGTTCCTGATGAATATACTATTACAACTCGTCACATCCCGTTGCGGATGGACAGACCTGAGACCCCAAGTAGGGGGCTGGATGGCCCGGAGGAACCTACACCGGAGAGGGACGACTATCTTATCAGTCCTGTTGTGGGCATCGACACGCTCTCAGAAACCCGGGATGGGGAAGGAGCACCTCCGGAGGCAGATCTCATTAGTACTCTGCAGTCGGAATTACATTTTATCAAAAGCTCTGAAGGCAGATCCCATTTGTACTCTGCGGTTGGAGCGTAACGCGGTGAGGACTGAAGACTTTCCGAGGTACTATACTGGGAGCACCGCAGATATGACGACCTATCCTGCAGGCTGGGCGTCATGGCACTCGCCCTTTGACTGGGAGTTTGCACTAGGATTGCCGAGAGCTACGGGTGAGCGGTCTCAGAAAGTTGAATACCCTCGTACGCTGGACGAGCAAGCAGGAGCAACGGCGGTAGTTGCGGCAGAAGAGTTACACATTGACGGTGCTTGAATGACTGCTACCGGCTGGCCGAGTCACGAAGGGAGTGTTTGGACAGCGGGGCTTGGCCCTATTGTGGCGAACCATTCAGATCCGGCCTCCTGGATTTACCCTTAACCGCTTCCATCCTCTTTTGCATTACCAATTGAGCTAACACAAGTAGATGGAGCTGGAAATTGCGATGGCACCGATGGCGCTACAGGAGGCCTTACCAATCAGAGACCTCCTGGTTATCGCGAGAATGGAGTACAGACAACTGAAGATACCGCTGACAGAATCTTGGCAGCAAGACGCGCCTGAGGCATTGCAGAGGCTTTGCAAAGGCACCGCGGCACGGAGATTTTCGCAAATGCATGCATGCCACCGATGATATCGGTCATGCAATAGGCGATCATTATGAAATGACTAAGAGCTATGGCGGAGGCCACAGAAAACGAGTACAAATTACATGTCCCAGAAATGACCGACATAAATGACATCAGTCTACTGCGTGAGGGCGATACACGAGGTTATGTGGAGTTCTACCCTTCTCATGATCCCTTTCGTTAGATGACAAGTTACAAGACTAGCGATTGAGTGCAGAAGATATACAGAGACACAGATACGTGATGTACCGGCGGCATAACTCCACCGAGTACACTCCCGAGCACTATGTGCAGATACCTAACTACAAAGCCGAATGCCGAATACGACCCAAACTCTGA
>Ga0307515_10000924_pt1 | contig 67427 bp, 55 predicted proteins | sample 17_EM_MG_FD_194513 | JGI IMG/M metagenome (GOLD analysis project Ga0307515, IMG submission 194513) | Populus trichocarpa ectomycorrhiza microbial communities from riparian zone in the Pacific Northwest, United States - 17_EM | ecosystem: Host-associated > Plants > Roots > Unclassified | place... | reverse complement strand
GTGAGCGCTCGGCGAGCGCTACCGTTTGGTGAGTACTTGCTGAGCGCTTACAGGAGGTCCTTCTCATGTCGCCGTCCGCCAACCCCGTACGCGAGCGCCGCGTCGAGCTCGCGCTCACTCAACAGGAGGCCGCGAAGCGCGCCGACGTCTCGGTCGCCACCTGGCGCCGCCTCGAGGCCGCCACCAATCTGGACGGGTTCAAGCCCGACAACGTCCGGGGCTTCGCCCGAGCGCTGCGCCTGGGCCTGGCCGAGTTCCACCAACTGATGGGATCAGAAACAGCGGACAAAGCCGACCCGGAGGAAGACGGCCTTGTGCGCCTGTTCAACTCCTCGTTCACCGGCGACCCGATCACCGCAGCCGACGCGATGGCGCTACACGGAACCGTCGCGTTCTCCGACTTCGCACCGATGAAGAGCGAACAGTTCGAGGTCGAGCCTGCCCTCGGCTGCGGCTTTCCCGCCTTCCTCAAAGGCGAAGCCTCCATCAGGGAAGTCGACCTGCTCCGTGACCTGCCCGAGCTGGCGCTCACCCAGGTCAACAACCACTGGCTGGTCCGCATGGGCGAACGCATCATGCGCGTCGGCCACGAAATCGGCGAAGGCCGGATCCCCCGCCCCGTCTGCCTCGCCGACGAATACGCCCTGTCCATCGTCATCATGAACACCGACCCACCCAGCCTCAGCGACGTACTCGACATGTACCCCGGCCTCAACCACCACAACGACGAAAACGCCGACGACTGGGACGACGACCCACAGGAGCAAATCTGGGACTGGCGCGACCGGATGATGGGCGCACTGGTTCCCCCGGACGAAGCTCACGACTACCGCCGACACGACCTGATAGTCATGGAAGCCCACGGTCAGGGCATCTACGACACCGCCGACCCCCGACACCCGGTGCGCTGGTTCGACCGAGACGATCTGCGCGAACGATGCGACTCGTCGCTCGCCTACGTCCGGCTAACCGAAGAGGAGCAAGCCGCACGCGACCATGAGGCGTTGGAACGCTTGAGCACCCACCTCGTTCCTCGCCGCACGCAGCCGTGAGCGACCGTGTACGCGCCATCGGCCAGCATCGTGAATTCCGCTACCGATACCGGCCGCGGACGTGCAGGGCCAGAGCGTGACCGTCGTCAGCTGCCCATGAACCAGCAAACGATCGCGTACGGCTGGACGCGTCACGAGTCCGCGTCCAGCCGCACGCCGATCAGACGTTCTCGCCGATACCCATCCGGACCTGAAGTTCCTGCGCCCGTTCCGCAGCCGCGCTCGCCCCGTACCGGCGAGGCATGTCTTCCGATGCCCAGCCGAGCAGCAACATCAGATCACCGGTGTTGCCGCCGGCCTTGTGCCATTCATGGGCGAAGTTGTGCCGCCACCGATGGGCGTGCGTGTTGTCCACACCGGCTGCGGCACCACGACGTTTCAGCATCAGCTTGATGCCGTTCGGGGTCAGCGCGCGGGCGCCCTTATCGGCCATCCACAACTGCGGCACGTCGCCGGCGCCTTTGCGTTTGGCGCGGGCCCGCAGATAACGGGAGACCGCCCGTGAGGTCTTCGGCCCGAACCGGACCCTGCGATCCTTCGCGCCCTTGCCGTGCATACGGACGGACTCAGTGTTCATGTCCAGATCAGTCAGCAGCAGATTCCCGATCTCCGACAGCCGGGCGCCGGTGTTGTAGTACAGCCGGATCAGCGCCTCGTCGCGTAGCGCCATGAACGTTCTGCCCTTGGTGGCGTCGAGGAGTTTCTTCGTGTCGTCGTCGCCCATGATCGGCACGAGTTTCTGCGGGGTCTTCGGCTGCTTCACCCGGGCCATCGGTGACCGGTCGATCTCCTCCTCGTCCACCAGGAACTTGAAGAACTGCTGGAGGCCTTTGTGCTTGTTCAGCGCGGTCGAGGCGGAGCGGGTTTCGATCATCCAGGCTTGGAAGGATTCGACGTGAGCCTTCGTCACCGCGGTCGGGTCTTTGGCCGCGTCGTCGGCGTCGGGGTCCGGCGATTCCGCCGCCAGATACTTGGCCAATTGCGCTGCCGCCAGGAGGTAGTTGTAGCGGGTTGTCTCCGGGTGGTTCGCGGCCCTCAGGCTGCGGTCCCAGTCGCGCAGGAAGCCGGCCCAGTCGCCGTCCTCCAGGTCCTCGCACAGTCGGTCGAGGTTCATCAGGGGCATCGTCGTCACCTGCCGAGTCAAGGGGTCTACAAGCGGCGTGCTTGACCCGGCAGAACGTCCTAGATCACGAAAAAGGGCCTCTGACCTGCAGAGACCCTCTCGCTGTCGGGCTGACAGGATTTGAACCTGCGACCCCTTGACCCCCAGTCAAGTGCGCTACCAAGCTGCGCTACAGCCCGATGCCACGCCCCAGAACCCCAGTGCGCGGCAACACCCAAAGCCTACCCCAGCCCCTCAACCGACTTCACACCGGCATGCCGAGGCCAGGACCGACAACCTCAGCCGTGCGCCTTGCCGCGCCCGCCAGGACCCAGCTTCTTCCGAGGCTTGACCGACACCTCGATCGGACTCCCCTCGAAGCCGAACTCCTCGCGAAGCTTCCGCTCGATGAACCGCTGATACCCGGCATCCAACGGTGCCGTTGTGAACAGCACGAACCTCGGCGGCGCCACCCCAGCCTGCGTCGCGAACATGATCCGCGGTGCCCGGCCGCCCCGCACCGGGTGCGGCGTGGCCTGCGTCAGTGCCGTCAGCCACTGGTTCAGCGTTCCGGTTGGGATGCGCTTTTCCCAGCTGTCCAGCGCCTTGCGGAGCGCCGGCGCCAGCCTGTCGACGGCTCGACCGGTCTTCGCCGAGATGTTCACCTTGATCGACCATGGGATCCGCTTGAGTTCACGGTCGATTTCCTTGTCCAGGAAGATTCGCCGGTCGGCGTCGACCAGGTCCCACTTGTTGAAGGCGATGACCAGCGCCCGTCCGGCCTCGACCACCTGTGTCAGCACGCGCTGGTCCTGCTCGCTGATGACTTCCGAGGCGTCCAGCAGCACGACGCCGACCTCGGCCGCCTCGACGGCGCCGGCGGTGCGCAGCGACGCGTAGTACTCCGTGCCCGATGCCTGGTTGACTCGCTTGCGCAGCCCGGCCGTGTCGACGAACTGCCAGACCTCGTCGTCCATCTGCACCAGGCTGTCGACCGGGTCGACCGTCGTGCCCGCGACCGAGTCTACGACCGCCCGTTCTTCGCGGGCCAGCCTGTTCAGCAGCGACGATTTGCCCACGTTGGGGCGGCCGACCAGGGCGACCCGGCGTGGGCCTCGGGGTGCGTTCTCGATGATCGCCGGGGCCGGCGGCATCGCCGCGAGGATCTTGTCGAGCAGGTCACCGGCGTTGCGGCCGTGCAGCGCGGACAGCGGAAACGGCTCGCCCAGCCCGAGGCCCCAGAGCGCCACCGTTTCGTTCTCGATGTTCTGGTTGTCGGCCTTGTTGGCCACCAGGATCACCGGCTTGTGGCTGCGCCGCAGCATCCGGACGGCCTTCTCGTCCACGTCCGTGGCGCCGACCATCGCGTCCACCACGAAGATCACGACGTCGGCGGTCTGCACCGCGATCTCCGCCTGGGCCGCGATGGCGGCCGCCCGGTCGCGGGCGTCGGGTTCCCAGCCGCCGGTGTCGACGACGGTGAAGCGGCGGCCGTTCCACTGCGCGTCGTATGGCACGCGGTCGCGGGTCACGCCGGGCTTGTCCTCGACCACCGCCTGGCGGCGGCCGATGATGCGGTTGACCAGCGTCGACTTGCCGACGTTGGGGCGGCCGACGACGGCGACCACCGGGACGGGGCCTTCCTCGGCTACGGACTGGAGGAGAGCGGATTCCAAGGCCGAGACCTCGGAAGAAAAGTCACTCACGAACTCACCTTGCTATTGAGCATGCTCAGGAGCTGCGCCACGACGTCGTCGATGCCGATGCCCGTGGTGTCGAGCGTGATGGCGTCGTCGGCCTGGCGCAGCGGGTCGGCGGCGCGACTCGAGTCGAGCTGGTCGCGGCGGTTCAGGTCCGCCTCGGTCGCCGCCACGTCGGTGGCGTCCTCCGCGCTGCGGCGCTGGGCGCGGGCGGCGGCGGACGCGGTCAGGTAGACCTTGAGGTCGGCGTCGGGGGCGACGACCGAGGCGATGTCCCGGCCCTCGACGACGATGCGGGGGGCGGTGGCGATGATCTCCTGCTGGCGGCGCACCAGCAGCCGGCGTACCCCGGGCACCGCGGCCACGGCCGAGACCGCGCCGGTGACCTCGGGGCCGCGGATGGCCGCGTCGACGTCCTCGCCGTTGGCCCGGAAGTGCGGGGCCTTCGGGTCGGTGCCGATCGTGAGGTTGGTCTCCTGGGCGATCTTCAGGATCGAGTCCGCATGCTGAAGGTCGACGCCGGCCTGCAGCACGGCCCAGGTGATCGCGCGGTACATCGCGCCGGTGTCCAGGTAGATGCCGTCGATCGCGGTGGCGAGTCGCCGGGAAACGGTGGATTTGCCCGATCCCGAAGGACCATCGACGGCCACCACGCATCGTTCGGGCCGCGCTGCTTGCTCCACCGTTACCTCCAAGACCGGAAACACGAACAACTACCTATTGTGCCGGGCGGCCGAAGCTCAGTCGCCGACGGCCTTGAACAGCGCGCTCACCTCGGCGTTCGACAACCGGCGGAAACCGCCCGGGCGCATGTCACCCAGGCGGATCGGGCCGACCGCCGTGCGGATCAAGCGCGAAACCGGATGGCCGACCTCGTCCATCATCCGGCGCACGATGTGCTTGCGGCCCTCGTGCAGGGTGATCTCGATCTGGGCGGTCTTGCCGATCGCGTCGATCAGCTTGAACGTGTCGACCTTCGCCGGGCCGTCCTCCAGCTCGATGCCGGTCTGCAGCCGGCGGCCGACGGTGCGCGGCAGCGGGCCGGCGACCTCGGCCAGGTAGGTCTTGGCGATCCCGTACGACGGATGCATGAGCTTGTGCGCGAGCGCGCCGTCGTTGGTGAGCAGCAGCAGGCCCTCGCTGTCGGCGTCGAGCCGGCCGACGTGGAAGATGCGCTGCTCGAACGTGCCGAGGAAGTCGGCGAGCTCGTTGCGGCCCTTCTCGTCGTCCATGCTCGAAACCACGCCGCGGGGCTTGTTCATCGCCAGGTACACCAGCTTGGTGTCGGTGACGATCCGCGCGCCGTCCACGCGGATCTCCACCCTGGCGGGATCGACCTTGTCGCCGAGCTTGGCGACCCGCCCGTCCACGGTGACGCGCCCGCGGAAGATCAGATCTTCAGACGCGCGCCGGGATCCGACTCCCGCGGTGGCGAGAATCTTCTGCAGCCGCACGGAGGTATCCGGATCAGCCTGAGGCATCGAGCACTTCTTCCACATCGTCGGGTAGGAACGGGGCCAGCGGCGGAAGCTGGTCGACCGAGTTGAGGCCGAGCTTCTCCAAAAACAGCGCCGTGGTGCGGTACAGGAATGCCCCGGTCTCGCCCTCGATGCCGCATTCCTCGATGAGGCCGCGAGTGTTAAGCGTACGCATGACGCCATCGCAGTTCACACCGCGGATGGCCGAGATGCGCGACCTCGTCACAGGCTGCTTGTAGGCAACTACAGCGAGCGTTTCCAGGGCGGCCTGCGTGAGCCGCACCGACTGACCATCCAGCACAAACCGCTCGACATAGGCCGCGTATTCCGGCCTCGTATAGAGACGCCAGCCACCCGCGGCCCGCCGCAGGTCAAACCCGTGCCCGGCCGCCGTGTACCGCGCCGAGATGTCCTCAAGCATGCCACCGACCCGCTCGGCCGGCTGCTCCACGATCTGCGCGAGCTGCATTTCCGCAACCGGCTCATCGACAACGAGCAAAATCGCCTCCAGCGCCGCCCGCAACTCGGCATCCTCCATCGGCGCGGGTGGTTGCGCTTCTTCTTCGGTACGGGTCGACAACGCCCCAGAAGCAGCGGCGCCTCCCTTGCTGCCACGGCCCTGCGCGGGAATCCCGGAACCGGGCCGCGCCCGTGACACAGGCTGACGCGCCACGGCCCCGGCGCCAACCGCGGCCTCAACATCGGCACTCCCCCGAGCGGCCGCATCCACAGCGGCCGACTCAGCAACGACCGGCTCGACAACAGCCGACTCAGCGGCGATCGGCTCAGCGGCGATCGGCTCAGCAACGACCGGCTCGACAACAGCCGACTCAGCGGCGATCGGCTCAGCGGCGATCGGCTCAGCGGCGATCGGCCCCTCGTCCTCTTCCGGTCCCGGCACCTTCTCGGCGAAGGGCAGGTCCAGATCCGCCTCCTCGCCGATGTCGTCGTCGGCGGCCGCGTCGAAGACGTCCCCGGCGTCGTCGCCGTCGAGGGGCGCGTCGACCAGGGGCGCGTTGCCGATCTCGTGCTCGGCGGCCTGCTCGATCGCATCCGGCAGCGGCAATTCCGGCCCGGCGCCGACATCGGTCGGCTCGCGCTCCGCCTCGCCGGGCATCTCCCTGGGCGCGTCGACGGTCGGCGGCCCACCGACCTCCTCCGGGAACGGCGGAAGCTCGGTCGGCACCCCGTCACCAGCGGCCGGGTCTGGCCCTTCGAAGGCGGGATCGAAGTCGTCGTCGTCCGCGAGGTTCGACTCGGCAAGTTCCTCGTCGTCGCTCTCCTCGGCCCGGGCCTTGGCCGCGAACTCCGGGTCGGGCGGCCTCGGGGCCCGCTCCCAGGGCGGCACCCAGGAGGCGGCCTGCGCGGCAAGGGACTCGGGACGCTCGTCGGTCATCGCTCTTCCTCGTCGGTCGAAACACGGTCTGCGGTGTGGCTGTCCAGATCCGGGCGGTCCAGATCCGGGCGGTCCAGATCCGGGCGGTCCAGATCCGGGCCGTCCAGATCCGGGCCGTCCAGATCCGGGCCGTCCAGATCCGGGCCGTCCAGATCCGGGCCGTCCAGATCCGGGCCGTCCAGATCCGGGCCGTCTTCCAGGTCTTCGTCGCCGACAGCGACGTCCGGGGCGGCCGCGTCGGGGTCATTCGGACCGGGATCGACCGGATCTTCCCCACCAAAAGCATCGCCGTGGTCGGCCAGGCCCAGGGCAACCAGATCTTCCTCGCTGACAGCGCCGCCCGACACGGTCGCGTCGGGATCGTCCGGGTCCATCGCGGCGGTGTCGGGCTCCACGGGCGTGCCCTCGTAGTCGTCGATGTCGAGGTCGCCCTCGATGTGGTCGCCGCCGATCCAGCGGACCGTCATCTCTTCCAGGGACACCGGTTGCTCGAAGTCGATCAGGCCCTCGCGGTAGAGCTCCAGCAGCGCCAGGAAGCGGGCCACGACTTCGAGGGTGCTTTCGCAGTCGGCGATGAGCAGGCTGAAGGTCGCGCTGCCGGCTCGGCGGAGGCGGTCGCGGATCAGCGTCGCGTGCTCGCGGACGCTGACGCGGACCTGGTGGATGTGCGCGATCGACACCTCGGGCGGGCTCGGCTTGGGCAGGAACTGCCGGAGGGCCAGCTTGAGCAGGCGCTCCGGGCCGATGCCCAGGACCAGGTCGGGGAGCGCCTCGGCGTATCGGGCCTCGAGGCTGACCGCGCGTGGCCAGCGCCGGGCGCCGACGCCCTCCAGGTCGGCGATGACGGCCGCGGCCTCTTTGTATGCCTTGTATTGCAGCAGGCGCGCGAAGAGCAGGTCGCCGGCTTCGAGCAGGGCCAGGTCGTCCTCGTCCTCGACCTCCGCGGACGGCAGCAGCCGGGCCGCCTTCAGGTCGAGCAGGGTGGCGGCGACCAGCAGGAACTCGCTGGTCTCGCCGAGGTCCCAGTCGTCGCCCATCGCGCGGATGTAGGCGATGAAGTCGTCGGTGACCCGGTGCAGGGCGATCTCGGTGACGTCGAGCTTGTGCTTGCCGATGAGCTGCAGCAACAGGTCGAACGGGCCGGTGAAGTTGGTCAGCCGGACGGTGAACTTGCCGGAGTCGGCCTCCGGGGGCGCGGAAAGATCCGGCTCGGCGAGATCGGGCACGGCAAGCGCCAGCACGGTGGGATCCGGCACGGCAAGCACCAGCGCGGCGGGATCCGGCACGGCGGCATCCGACTCGGCGAGATCGGGCGCAGCGGCATCCGGACCGACGTCGGGCGACGCGGCGACAGGCTCTGAGACCGGCTGTTCAGGCACGTGAAGACCGTAGACCACGGGTCCGACATCCTGATCCCCGCTCAACCCCGTACCCCCGCTGTCCTGCGGAACACCGCTCCGCGTTGGTCCAACGGCGCTTCGGGCCACCGGTCACGGCCCGCCTCCTCTTGACACCTCGGAGGTGACCGTCAACACTCCCTTCACATAGATGTCCATAAATGGAAACCGCTTTCCTGGACACCCGCGATGGAGCAGTGATGACCTCCCCACACCCGAGAGCCAAGAGTGCACTGCTGACCGCCGCCACGCTGACGCTGACCGCCACCGGCGCCGTCGTCGGCCTCACCCCGGCGTCGGCCGCCGCGTGCGGTGCGCTGTCCTATCAGGCGGACGCGACGCTCAGCGGCAGCACCTGGACCGCGCGCCGCGCCGGCACCACCGTCTACACCGGCACCGACATGCGGGCGGCCGTGCAGGCCGCGATCAACAGCCTGCCCAGCCGTACGGGAAAGCAGAACGTCCTGGTCCGCGGCTCCGGCTCGATCAGCGCCAACTCGCGGATCTCCCTGCCCAGCTACACCCTGCTGGACGTCTGCGGCACCATCAACGTGACCGGTACGGGCACCGGCGACCAGGCGCCTGTCTATTCGCGCGGCACCCACGACGTCGAGGTCGCGCACCTCAACGTCACCGGCGCCCCGCTGTACGGCATCTTCATGCGCAGCGTGTCCAATCTGATCCTCGGGCAGATCGACATGCGACTGTCCGGCGGGCTCGGCGTGCGCATCGACAACTACGGTGACAAGACCGTGCCCTCGCGGAACATCCGGCTCGACAGCGCCTACGTTTCCGGCGCCAGTTCGCATGCCGTGGAGACCTATGGCGTCGACGGCATCACCATCGGCACCGTCACCGCCCGTAATGTCGGCGAATCCGGGTTGCTGCTCAACCAGACGGTCAACGCCACCGTCGGCACCGTCGACGCGGACAACGCCGGCGCCGGCACCGGGTACGCGGCCTTCCGGATGGCCAACCGCAACGGCCGGGTCGGCAGCAGCTACCCGACCAACATCCGGGTGGGCACCGTGAAGGCCCGTGGCGGCGGCCGCGGCATCTTCTGTGTCTCGGAGAGCGGCGGCGCGGTCATCGACCGGGTCGACATCGCGAACACCGGCAACAACGCGGTGCTGGTCGAGAACTGCTACAACGTCGTGCTGGCGGGCGTCTCCGGAACGATCAACGGCGGCGGCGAGGTCCGGATCTCCTCGCGCACCGAGTTCGCGCCGTCGTCGGACGTCCGGTTCCAGAATCTGGCCGTCAGCAACACCAACATCCGGTGGAGCCCGTGCACGGGCACCAACAACACCGTCAGCAACGTCACCCGTACCAATTCCACCCTCACCTGGTGCTGACCCGGAACAGCAAGCGTTCGGCGCGCCGCAGGGATGCGACCATCCGGCGCTCGCGGCGCAGCAGGGCCGACGGATCGCGGGCGCCGAGGAAGCCCAGCCGGGCGATGACCCGGGCGGCCCGCTCGGAGTGCCACGGCAGCGGCGTCTCTCCCCCGGTCGCGGGCACGTCGAGCAGCGCCCGGCCGGGCAGGCCGAGGACCTTGGCGGCGAGGAAGCGGATCCGCGGCAGGTGCTCGCGGTGCGAGACCAGGCCGAGCGGGTGTACGGCGTCGAACACGTACCCGTCGAGCAACCCGTCCTCGACGGTGTGCAGCAGGTTCTCCAGGGTGCTCCGGGAGCGGGTCTCGGCGCGCAGGTCCGCGCGCCGGTCGAGGCCCGCCGCCTGGGCCTCGACCAGCATCAGGTCGCCTTCGCGCCGGCCCGCCGGGGGTTGACCGGCGCCCTCGGCGGCTTCGGCCCAGCCGCCGGCGAAGATGATGCGCGAGACCCCGGGCCGCGCGGCGGTGTAGTCGACGGCGGCCCGCACCCGGGCGGCGCTGGCGGGCGTGAGCGTGTAGTGCCCGCCGGCGCCGATGACACCGCGCCCGAACACCAGCAGCACGGCGGCGGTCCTCTGGTCCTGCACCCGTCGATCGTGCCAGAAGCGGCCGGCTCAGCCGGTACGGGTGAAGGTCATGATCCAGTTGACCGGGTCCCAGGTGGTGCCGCCGTCGAAGGAGAAGTCCTGCTCCCAGCGGGCCGAGGTGGGGGTCATGGCCGACCACAGGTAGCGGACCAGTGCCGGCTTGCCGGCGATCTCGTCCTCGCCGAGGAAGACGCCCCGGCCGTCGCGGAACCGGCCCTCGACCGGCGGGTCGAGCTTGCCGGGGTTGGTTGTTGAGGACCACCAGATCCGCCACAGGTCGGCTGCGGGGTCGTACAGGCGCAGCGTCATGCCTTCCAGAAAGCGGCCATCGGGCATCGGCCCCGAGACGGTGTCGACGTTGCCCAGGCCGCCGAGGACCGGCCATGCCCGCCCCACGCTGTCGAAGTCGATCCACTCGGTGCAGTCGCGGTCGGTGACGTCGGCGAGCCTGTGGTGGTGGACAGCCCAGTGGCCCATGAAGAAGTCGAAGTCGGTGCTGCCGTTCTGTGTCATGCGGCGACCGTAGGGCCGAGCTGTGTCAGTACCTGTCAGGGTTGAGCGGCATGATCGAGGCATGCCTGCCGGTCGCCTGTTGTCGATGCTGTTGCTGTTGCAGACCCGCGGGCGGCTGTCCGCCGGTCAGCTCGCGGCCGAGCTGGGGATTTCGGTACGCACGGCGTATCGGGATCTGGCGCGACTGCAGGCCGCTGGGGTGCCGCTGTATGCCGAAGCGGGTCAGCACGGCGGTTACCGGCTGGTCGAGGGCTACCGCACCCGCTTGACCGGGCTGAGCGGCGGCGAGGCCCGGGCGCTGTTCCTGGCCGGGCTGCCGGCGCCGGCCGCCGATCTGGGGCTGGCCGAGGAGGTCGCCGCGGCCCGGTTGAAGCTACTCGCCGCGCTGCCGGCCGAACTGCGCGAACAGGCCACGCGTACGGCCGCGGTCTTCCACCTGGACGCGCCGGGCTGGTATCAGGAGGCGGAGGCCCAGCCGCACCTGACACTGCTCATGGACGCCGTGGTGGCGCAGCACGCCGTCGAGGTCGGCTACCGGCGGTGGCGGGCACCGCAGGAGGTCCGGCGCCGGCTGCGGCCGTACGGGCTGGTGCTCAAGTCCGGCACCTGGTATCTCGTGGCCGCCACCGGGGACACCGGCCGGCTCGCCACCTACCGGGTGGCGCAGGTGCGCGAGGTGACCGTCACCGCGGAGCACTTCGCGCGGCCGGCCGGGTTCGACCTGGCGGCGCACTGGTCGGCCTACCTCGCGGAGTTCGAGGCCCGGCGGTTCACAGGGGTCGCGATGATCCGGCTGTCGGCGGAGGGCCTGGCCCGGCTGCCGGAGCTAGCCGATCCGGCGGTGGTGCGGGCGGTGGCCGGTTCGGTGGGCGCGCCCGGCGGTGACGGGTGGGCCGCGGCGACGATCCCGATCGAGAACGTCCGGCACGCCTGCGAACAACTCCTGCCGCTGGGCGCCGAGGTCGAGGTCACCGGGCCGCCGGAGCTGCGGCAGGCGATGGCCGAGACCGCCACCGCCCTGGCCCGCCGGTACGACTCTTCGTGAGATGGCTGTTGCGCATCGGCGGGTCTTCGCCGAGCATCGACGACATGCCCAAGATATCGACACACATTAATGGATTCTGCGGCGCCCTGCTCGTCGCGGCACTGACCCTTCCGCTCCTCGCCGCGCCGGCGGCCGCCGCGGCGCCGGGCGCGGGGTCGTGGACGGGAGCCTGGGCGACCAGCCCGCAGCGCGAGGCCGGCCCGACCTTCGCCGACCAGACCCTGCGGATGCTCGTCCACCCCACGCTCGGCGGATCGCCGTTGCGGATCAGGCTGAGCAACACCTACGGCGCCGAGGACGTCACCTTCGGCGCCGTCGGCGTGGCCCGGGCCGTCGCCTCCGGCTCGCCCGGCCTGGTCGCCGGCACCGGCCGCCGGGTCACCTTCCGCGGCCGGACGACGGTCACCGTGCCGGCCGGCGGGCAGCTCTTCAGCGATCCGGTCCAGCTGAGTGTCGGGTACGGCCAGGACCTCGCCGTCGACCTCTACGTCACCGCCGGGGGCGACGCCGCCGCGATCACCGGGCACGACGCGGCCCAGGGCACCCAGTTCGTGGCGGCCGGCAACCAGGCCGGTGCCGCGGGCACCCCGTTCACCGGCACGGTCAACTCGTGGTTCTGGCTCAGCGGGGTCGACGTGCGGCCCGCGCGGGCCGTGCCGGGCAGCATCGTGGCGCTCGGCGACTCGATCACCGACGGCGCGTACAGCACCTGGAACGGCAACGACCGCTGGACCGACGGCCTCGCGGCCCGGCTGGGGGCGTTGCCCGCCCACCGGCGGTTCGGCGTGCTCAACGAGGGGATCGGCGGCAACCAGATCCTCACCGACCGCACCGACTGCTGCGGCGCGGGCACCAGCGTCTCCGCCCTGACGCGGGAACGGGCGGACGTCCGCCGGCAGACCCGCGTCCGCTACCTGATCCTGGCCGAGGGCATCAACGACATCGGCTACCACGCCGACGCCGACGCCCTGATCGCCGGGATGCGGACCATCGCGGACCGGGCGCGGCGGGCCGGCATCACGGTCATCGGGGCGACGATCACCCCGTACGGGTGTGAGTCCGGCTGCTTCAGCACCGCGCAGGAGGCCACCCGGCAGCAGGTCAACGCCTGGGTGCGCACGAGCCGGGCGTTCGACGGGGTGGCGGACTTCGACGCCGCGATCCGCGACCCGCAGCAGCCCAGCCAGGTGCTCCCGGCCTACCAGGCCGACCACCTGCACCCCAACATCGCCGGCCAGCGCGCCATGGCCGACTCGATCGACCTGAGCCTGTTCCGCTGACGGCTTCGCGCCGGCCTACGTCGGGTCGTGAGCGCCGAAGGCCGACCGGATCTCGGCCTCGGCGTCGGCCCGGTCGGCCCATCGGTCGCCGCCCAGGTCGACGCTCTTGCCCGGCTCGATGGCCTTGTAGATCTCGAAGAAGTGCTGGATCTCCAGCTGCAGGAACGCGTCGAGGTCGGTGATCTCCCGCAGTTCCGTGAGCCGGACGTCCGCGGTGGGCACACACAGCACCTTCGGGGTCGGCCCGTGCTCGTCGCTCATCCGGTACATGCCGATCGGTCGGCACCGGATCAGGCAACCGGGAAAGGTGGGTTCGCGGACCAGCACGAGCGCGTCGAGGGCGTCCCGCTCCGGGGTCCAGGTGCCGTCGATGAAGCCGTAGTCGGCCGGATACTGGGTCGCGGTGAAAAGCGTCCGGTCCAGGCGGAGGCGACCCGTCGGGTGGTCGAACACGTATTTGTTGCGAGTTCCCTTGGGGATCTCGATGGTGACGTCGAACTCCATGGCCACGCGCTCCTTCAGCACCCGGAACGCTACACGCAGCGGTTTCCTTCGATGGATGGAAGGGGTACCGTCGCCGTAGTGGACAGGTAACGCACCGTTTCTCCGCGTGCGTTCCGACCGCGGCGGAAGGATCGCAGATGGCGGGTGTCGCCCCGACTCCGATCGCCGACGAGACCGCGCTCGCGAAGGGCCAGCCGCTGCTCGGGCGCGGGATGGTGCTCCTGTTCATCGCGCTGATCGGCTGCTTCACGGCGTGGGGCGTGGCACAGGATCTGACCACGCCGATGGTGGCCGGCTTCAAGCGGATCTTCGAGATGAGCACGTTCCAGGCGTCGCTCGTCCAGCTCGCCTACTTCGGGGCGTACTTCCTGCTGGCGCTGCCGGCGGCCGTCATCAACCAGCGGTTCGGCTACAAGACGGGGATCCTGACCGGGCTCGGGCTGGCGGCGATCGGCGCCTTCTCGTTCTACCCGGCCAGCAAGATCATGACGTACGAGGCCTTCCTGGTGGCCCTGTTCGCGATGGCGGCCGGCTGCTCGATCCTGGAGACCTCCGCGAATCCGTACGTGTTGTCGCTCGGTCCCGAGGCGACGGCGACCCGCCGGCTCAACCTCGCCCAGGCCTTCAACCCGGTCGGCACGAACATCGGCGTCCTGCTCGCCTCGACGCTCATCCTGCCCAAGCTCGCCGACCCGGTGGACATCGCGACGCTGACCCCGGCGGAGCTGCATACGATCCGCGCCGGCGAGCTCGGCGCGGTGATGGCGCCCTACCTGGGCCTCGCGTTCGTGCTCGTGCTCATCGCCGTCGCGATCGCCAGCCAGAAGGCGCCACCGATCGTCGAGGAGTTCCCCGACGCCGGCCCGCACGAGGGCGGGGCGGCCGGGCTGTCCCGGGTGCTGTGGCGCAACAAGCGCTACCGGTACGGCGTCGTGGCCCAGTTCTTCAACGTCGCGGCCCAGGTGTGCGCGTGGACCTACCTGATCCAGTACGTGCAGCAGGCGCTCGGCGGCAGCCTGGAGAAGGGCGGCTTCTATCTGCAGCTGAGCCTGCTGGTCTTCCTCGCCTCGCGGTTCCTGATGACCTGGGTCATCGGCCGGATCCGCGCGACCAAGGTGCTCGCCGTCCTCGCCGCGCTGGCGGTCGTGCTGTGCCTGTTCGCGATGGCGAGCCCCAACCTGGCCGGCGTCATCGCCGTGGTGGCCCTGTCGTTCTCGCTGTCGCTGATGTTCCCGACGATCTACGGCGTGGCGCTCAAGGGCCTCGGTCCGGCCACCAAGTTCGGCGCGGCCGGGCTGGTGATGGCGATCGTCGGCGGCGCGATCATGCCGCTGGTGCAGGGCAAGCTGGTGGACACGACGAGCGCGGCCTTCTCGTTCATCGTGCCGGCCGCCTGCTTCGCCGTGGTCGGGCTCTACGCGCTCTACGACCTCAGGTCCGCCCCGAACGTGCGGGGCGCGGCATGAACGTCCGGCGGATCGCCGCGGCCGCCGTCGCCCTGATCCTGCTCGCCGCGACCGGCTGCGGCGCCGAGGAGCCGACGAGTGCCACCACCGACACCAAGAAGCTCGAGGTGGTGTCCTGGTGGACCTCCGGGTCGGAGGCCGCCGCCCTGGACGCCCTGCTCACCGCGTTCCGCCAGGCCAATCCCGGTGTCGACGCCGTCAACGGCGCGGTCGCCGGCGGCGCCGGCTCCCAGGCCATCGTCGCGCTGGCCAAGCGCCTGCAGGACAACGACCCGCCCGACGTCTGGCAGACCTTCGCCGGCAAGGCGGTCCAGGGGTACGCCGACCGGGGCGCCGTCCGCGACGTCTCGTCGGTCTACGCCGCGGGCGGGCTGGACGCGGCGATGCAGCCGACGATCCTGCAGTCCGTGCGGCGCGACGGCAAGCCCTACGGCGTGCCGACGGGCGCCCACCGCGGCAACGTCCTGTGGTTCAACCCCTCGGTGCTGGCCCGGGCCGGCGTCGCGACCCCGTCGGGCGGCTACCAGCTCGCCGCGTTCCTGGACGACCTGCGGAAGGTCAAGGCCGCCGGGACCGTGCCGCTGTGCCTCGGCGGCAAGGACCCGTTCACGACCGTCGAGCTCTTCGAGAACGTGCTGCTCGGCACGATCGGCGCCGACGGCTGGCGGGACATGGCCGCCGACCGGCTCGACTGGCGCAGCGCCCGGGTCGGCTCGGCGCTGCGGTCCTTCGGCGACCTGCTCAGTTTCGCCGATCCCGCCGCCGACGACCTGACCTGGGACGCGGCCACCGAGAAGCTGACCGCGGGCGGCTGCGCGTTCGTCTCCATGAACGACTCGGCCTACGGCGAACTGATCGCCGACGGCGCCCGCGAGGGCACCGAGTTCGCGTCGGTGGCCTTCCCCGGCACCGACGGCTGCTTCCTCGCGGTCGTCGACGTCTTCGTGGCCGCGACCAGGGCCACCAACGCCAAGAACGCCCTCGCTTTCCTGACCGAGATCAGCAAACCGGCCACCCAGATCGCGTTCAGCAAGGCCAAGGGCTCGGTGCCGGTGCTGCGCACCGTCGATGTCTCGTCGCTGTCGGCCTACCAGCAGGGCTCGTCGAGGAGCTTCTGGTCCTCGCCGGTGCTGCTGTCGGTCACCCACGGCGAGGCCATGAGCCCGGCGTTCCAGGAAGGCTTCTACGACGCGGTCTCGACCTACATCCGTACGCGTGACCCGGCCGCCTTCGCCACCGACCTCGAGGACGCGGTCTCCGCCGGCCAGATCCCCCCGCGCTGATCTCCGTCTTTCGGCCGACCCGCGCGCCGGGGAATCCGGCCTGCGGCCCGATCTGCGGGGTCCGCCTGCTGCCTAGGCTCTCGGGCGTGATGATCAACCGGTACGCGGCCACGGCGGCGCCCGTGGGCGGACTGCTGCTCGGGGTTCTCGACTTCGTGTGGATCAAGTACGTCCCGTTTCCGTTCGGCGGGCTGGGCAACTCGCTGGCGGTGTGGGCGGTGGCGGGCTTCCTGTTCACCTATTGGTCGCGGTGGGGCTGGGCGCGGGGCGTCACCGCGGCGGTCGTCATGCTGGTCGTCGCCGTGCCGAGTTACTACCTCGCGGCGGCCCTGATCCAGAACGACAACCTCTCGAACATGTACAACGCGGTGGCCCTGATGTGGATGGGGTTCGCGGTGATCGCCGGAGTCGTCTTCGGCGGGGCCGGGATCGCCGCGCGGACGCCCGGACGCTGGCGGACCGCGGCGCAGGCCATGCCCGCCGCCGTGCTGTTCGCCGAGGCCGCGCTGGTCGGCCGCCGGGTCGGTGCCGACGGCCGCGGGCTGGAGCCGCTGTGGGCGGCGCTCCTCGACGTCGCGCTCGGCGTGCTCCTCACGGTCCTGGTGGCGGCCACCTGGCGGCAGCGCCTGATCGCGCTGCTGCTGGCCGCACCCCTGGGGGTGGTGGGTTTTGGCCTGCTGTCCGTCGCCCGCTTCGGGTGAGCGGGCGACGGACGGCGGTCAGCGGACCCGGCAGGAGGCGGTGGCGGTCGCGGCCGGGTCGCTCTCCGAGGTGACGGTGACCGCGACCTTGGTGCCGCGCGGGCCGCCGGCGGCCCGCTTGACGTAGACGTCCACCGATGCGGCGCGCCCGCCCGCCACGTCGGTGACCGCGCGGGGCAGCCAGGGCGTCCACCCTGTGCCCGCCGCGGCCGACACCCGGTAGACGTCGGAGCCGCGACCGGTATTGCGTACCGGAATCGTGCAGCGCGCCCAGCCGGAGCTTGCCGCGACCGCATTCGCCGACCTGGCCGACACGCCGCGGCGGTCTGGCCCGGCGCCGTCGAGCGAGCGGACCGCGACCGTGTACGACAGCACGCCCGCCCGGTCCCGCTTGGTGTCCAGCACGTAGAAGTGCAGCCGGTTGGCCTGGTCGACGTATTCGTATTCGCTGCCCGAGTCGGTGCCGGCGTGGAACAGCGCGTCGGAGAGCTGCCGGTAGTCGCCGATGGTCATCTTCTGCGGCGTGCCGTCCGGGCGGACGAAGTCGACCTTGTCGATGTCCTGCGGGTTGGCGTCGACGGTCCAGATGAACGGCGCCGCGTCCGCGTTCTTGGTCTTGGCCAGCAGCACCCCGGAGTCGGGGGTGAACGAGTCGAAGCCCATCCGGTCGACCACTTCCAGGGTGTAGTTGTCGTAGCGGCCGCCGTCGCAGTACGGGTCGGCGGCGGTGTCGCAGGCCGGGCTGAGATCGCCGCCGTCGAGGGTCACGTTGATCCCGGCGAAGCCCTTCTCGACCGCGCGGGCCGTCACCCGGGTCACCACCACGCCGGAGTCCTTGAGGCCCGCCCGGGACAGGCGCAGCACCGCGTCCTCGGCGACGATGCCGAGCTTGAGCTTGTTGCGCAGCATGTGCTGGGCGCCCATGGACGACCCGGCCGTGCCCGGGATGAGCCAGCGGCTGTGCGGGCCGCCGGGCCCGTTGAACGTGCCGCGGCTGAGCATCTCCCACGGTCCGCTGTAGTCGCGGCGCGCGGGCACCGAATACGGGTTGTTGTAGTTGTCCCCCACGCCCAGGATGTGGCTGAACTCGTGCGCGTAGGTGGACATCCCCGAGCTCTCCGCCTGCAGCGAACTGCCGCTGGTGGCGTTGGGCCAGATGGTCGCCGAGGCCTGCCAGGAGGTCCATTCGACGTAGCGGGTCGCGTTCCAGTTCGGCAGCGCGTCGTCCGGTGGCCCGAACGGCTCGGAGACCTCCTCCTTGGTGGTGAACTTCATCTGGCCGAACTCCTGCCAGGTGGACGACTCGTCCTGCCCGGCCGCGAGGAAGAAGACGAAGTCATACCGGCCGGCGACATCGGCGCCGACATCGGCGATCCAAGCCGCGCGGGCATCGGTACGCAGGTCCCGGCCGCACGTGTCACCGGACGGGCAGCCGAGTCCCCGCTGCATCGAGTTCTCGATGCCGTACTCGTGGCTCTTGGCCGGCATCTGGTAGACGCCGAACGGATCCAGCCCGATGCCGTAGCGCCCGCCGGAGTCCTCCATCCAGTATTCGTGGATGGTGTGGCCCTGGTTGAGCGGGCCGGGCTTGTTCAGGAAGTCGGCGTAGAAGGCGGGCACATCGGCGCGGGCCAGGTCGTGCACGGTGGCCGGGTTGCCGAAGACGGTGGAGTTGGCCGGCTGGGTCACCACGAAGGGCTGGTTCGCGAAGTCGAGGAGCACGAGGGCACCGCGGAAGTTGCTGACCGAGCCCGGCACCGCCGGGTCGGCCCAGTCCGTGCCCGGCACCGACCGGTAGTCGTCCCAGGTCATCGTGTCCGGCAGCTCGTAGTTCTGCGGGTCGACCGGGCGCGGGGCGCCGGCGGCGAAACTTCGGACCGCGGGCTGGTTCCGCTGCCAGGGCTGGGTCTGCGGCCAGTGCCGCATCCGCCAGGGGTGGTCCGGGTCGGGGGCCGGCGCCGCGGCGGCCGGCGTCGGCGTCAGCGCGGCGACCAGCGCCAGCAGCAGCGCGGAAAGGGCCGGAACAACAGATCTCCGCACGGTCACTCACCTAAGTGATAGAAGATGCTCGATCGCTTGACCTCGTCATCCTGACAGCTTCAGCGGGGCCGATCAATCCCCGGTAGTACGCTGCGGCCATGACCGCTGCGGACACGCATACCGCCTTTCGCACCTGTCCCCTGTGCGAGGCGGCCTGCGGCCTCGAACTGACCACCCGCGACGACCGGATCGTCGCCGCGCGCGGCGACCGGGAACACGTGTTCAGTCACGGCTTCATCTGCCCGAAGGGCGCCACCTTCGGCGACCTGGCAGCCGATCCCGACCGGCTGCGCCGCCCCCTGGTACGGCGCGACGGCCGGCACATCGAGGTCAGTTGGGACGAGGCGTTCCGGGTGATCGAGCAGGGTCTGCGCCCGATCATCGAGCGGCACGGCCCGCACGCCGTCGCCCTCTACCTGGGCAACCCGAACGTGCACACGATGGCGGGCGGGCTCTACCTCGCGCCGCTGCTGCGCACCATCGGCACCCGCAACATCTTCTCCGCGAGCACCGTCGACCAGATGCCCAAGCACGTGGCGTGCGGCTACCTCTACGGCAACCCGCTGGCCATCCCGGTGCCGGATCTCGACCGGACGGATCTGCTGCTGGTGCTGGGTGCCAACCCGTGGGAGTCCAACGGGAGCCTCGCCACCGCCGCCGACTTCCCGGGCCGACTCAAAGCCATCCAGGCCCGCGGCGGCAGGTTCGTGGTGGTCGACCCGCGTCGGAGCCGGACGGCCGAGCACGCCGACGAGCACCTGTTCATCCGGCCGGGCACCGACGCGTACCTGCTGTTCGGGATCGTCCACACGCTGTTCGCCGAGGGCCTGGTCGACCTGGGCGACCTCGCCGGGCACGTGACGGGCGTCGACGAGGTCCGCGAGCTGGCCCAGGCGTTCGCCCCCGAGCAGGTGAGCGCGGTCTGCGCCGTGCCGGCCGAGCGGATCCGCGGCCTCGCGCGGGAGCTCGCCGCCGCGCCCACCGCCGCGGTCTACGGCCGGATCGGCACCTGCACGGTCGAGTTCGGCACGCTGACCAACTGGCTCGTCGACGTGGTCAACGTGCTCACCGGCAACCTCGACCGGCCGGGCGGCGTCATGTTCCCCCTCGCCGCGCACCTGAGGCCCCGGACGCAGGCGGGCGGCAAGGGGTTCCGGGTCGGGCGCTGGCACAGCCGGGTCCGGGGACTGCCCGAGGTCAAGGGCGAGCTGCCGGTGGCCACCCTCGCGGACGAGATCGAGACGCCCGGCGACGAGCAGGTCCGGGCGTTCATCACGGTGGCCGGCAACCCGGTGCTGTCCACGCCGAACAGCGACCGGCTGGACCGGGCGCTCGGCGGGCTGGAGTTCATGGTCAGCGTCGACCCGTACCTCAACGAGACCACCCGGCACGCCGACGTCGTGCTGCCGCCGACCGACCCGGCCCGCAAGGGGCACTACGACTTCGCGTTCCTGGCGCTCGCGGTGCGCAACTTCGCCGCGTACTCCCCGCCGGTGCTGCCGCCGGAGCCGGGGAGCATGGACGAGTGCGACATCCTCGCCCGGCTCACGCTCATCGCCGCCGGCCAGGGCGCCGGCACCGACCCGGCGGTGCTGCACGAGCAGATGCTCGACCAGGCCCTGCAGCGGGTGGCCGCGGCGGCGGAAACCCCGGTGGCCGCGCTGCGCGCGCTGGTCAGCGGCGACAACCCGGCCGAGCGGCTGCTCGACATCCTGCTGCGGACCGGGGCGTACGGTGACCTGTTCGGCGCCCGCCCCGACGGCCTGTCGCTGGACCGGCTGCTGGCAAACCCGCACGGTGTCGACCTCGGGCCGCTGGCGCCCCGCCTCCCCGGGCTGCTGCAGACCCCGAGCGGCACGGTGGAGCTGTGCGCCGCGCCGATCGCCGCCGACGTCGAGCGGCTGCGGGCGGCCCTCGGCCGCGACCACGACGACCTCGTCCTGATCGGCCGGCGGCACCTGCGGTCCAACAACAGCTGGATGCACAACGTGCCCGCCCTGGTGAAGGGCCGCGATCGGTGCACCCTGCAGGTCAGCCCGGTCGACGCGGCCCGGCTCACCCTCGTCGACGGCGGCGAAGCCAAGGTGACATCGCGGGCCGGCACCGTCTCGGCGCGGGTCGAGGTCACCGACCGGGTGATGCCCGGGGTCGTCAGCCTGCCGCACGGGTGGGGGCACGACCTGCCCGGCACCCGGATGTCGGTGGCCGCGGCCCACCCCGGCGTGAACAGCAACGTGCTCACCGACGAGTTCGCGATCGACCAGCTCTCCGGCAACAGCGTGCTGAACGGCATCCCGGTGGAGGTGAAGGCCGAAATCGCCGTTCCCGACCGGAGCACCGAGCGGCTGCCCTAGAGTCGATCAGGGGAGCCTGACATGGGGGTGCACGGTGTCCGATCCGATCTGGGGTGAGCCGGACAAGGTCCTCGACACCTATGTCGCGCAGATCGACCGCCTGACCGAGCCGGTGGACCCGGGGGTCCAGCTCAGCCTCACGGTGCACGGCCTGCTGGTCAGCGGCGAGCTGATCCCGCAATGGCAGTGGTTCGCCGAGGTCAGCGCGATGACCAACAACGAGGACGCCTTCTACACCGGCATGGCCGAGCACGTGAAGGAGCAGTCCGACCTCGCCCACGACGCCGTCAAGGTCCGCGACACCGGCGGCGAGGTGAGCCACCGGCAGTACACCGCGCTGATGGCCCCGACGAGCTACATCCACCTGCGCAACGCCCGGATCCACTCGCCGGACCACGCTGGGCGCGGCGGCTGCCTCTGGCGCGGCCGGCTCTGCGACGTCTCAGGCTGGACCCCCGGCGACTCCGTCGACTAGCACAGCCACACTTGCGGGTTATCCACAGGGCGCATTTTGTCGTACGTCTGTGCCAGGTTGGTCGGGGGCTGGAGTTGTTCTCCGAGACCCGCCGCCGAGTCGGCTATGGATGCGAGGGGTGCCTTAACTTCTTGCTGTGAGCCAAACGAGTGCATGCTTGGCGGGCCCATGATGCTTCGTTGGCACCTCGGAGAGTCGTCTTGTTATGACGGCGGCGTCGACCAGGCGGGCGTCGAGCAGCGCTGCCACGAAGTTCCGGTCCTTCTCGCGGAGGGCGCACAGCTTCGCGACGCACAGGTCTTCTTTGTCGAGGCACCAGCCCGTGTACTGCGGGTTTCCGGAGAGCGCGGCGGTGTTCGCGTTCTGGACTCTGATTAGCCGGTCGCGCCATCCGGTCGGCAGGACGGCGGTCTCCAGGTCGACCCCGTCGATACTGAAGCCGTGCTGTTCTTCGAACGCCGACCACTCGCCAGCGACGCCTTCAATCAGGTCGGCAAGCCTTGCGGTCTCGGCGTTGTCGCTGGTGAGGGGAAGGATGTCGACTTCGGCTGACATGGTGGCTTCGGCTGGGAGTTCATCCTCGGTGAAGGATCCGAGGATGGATTGGGAGCCGACAACGACTACGGCGTCGTGTCCGATGATCTGGCAGGCGGTTCGAATCGCGTGTTCCAACTGGTCGCGTCGCATCAGCTCGCCAGCCCGAGAACATCGGATCGCTCTGTCTGTGTGAGCAGGCCACGCATGGGTGAAACCTCACGCATCTCGACCGATTCCGTATCGAGACCGGTCATCACTCGATGCAGCCTTGACAGGTCGCCATCGTCGATCAGGCGTTGCCATCGGTCGAGATTTCGAAGGTGGGGCTGCCCGCGGGTGCCTTCCCGTAGACGTTCGAGGTTGTACAGCATGGTGGGACGCCACTTACTGAAAGTCACGGGCGTCAGGTGACCCGATAGCCGGCGGTGAAGCTCCCAAGATCGCTTCGGTGAGCGGCCCAGTTCCTGCTGGACCGGACGTCGGACGACCTCCAAGCGATACCCCATGCACGAAAGCAGCCGATCGAGCATGTCGTCACTGAGGTGTCCGCGCCCGGATAGGTACTGACTGATGCTGGGCTGACGCACCCCGCTGACCCGGGACAGCTCGGACTGAGTGATGCCGGTTTCCAGCATCACCTCTCGCAGGACCTCACTGCGGGTGGTCATGACAGAACTATAGCAGGAATTGCTATAGCGACACCCCGGGCCCGGACTCGCGTTGGTGCTCCAGCCATGATCACAACGGCGGCGGCGGACTCTCGGCCGGGGCGAATTCTCACCCCACTAGCCGTTCGGTGCGGGTGGGGTTGCCGCGGACGAGGTCGTCGTGGATGCGCCAGCGGCCCGTGACCACCTCCTGGTCCCCGGTCCGGTCCTGCTGCGCCAGCCGGGCGCGGATGCGTTCCAGGGCGAGGCGGCGGTTCTGGCTGAACTGGCGCTCGGTGTCGACGACCATGACGATCCCGGAGGGGCGGTGGGTGGCCCGCACCGCGGTGCTGGCCTTGTTCCGGTGCTGACCGCCGGGGCCACCGGTGCGGCACGCGACGATGTCGACGTCCGCCTCCGCGAAGGCCGTGTGCGGTGCGTCGACCTGGCACGGCTCGGCGATGACGTACCAGTTCTTGCGGCCGGCGCTCGCCCGGTAGGGGCTGGGCGCCTGCCAGCACAGGGTGCCCGTCCACGAGCCGGCGTAGGCCATGGCGCCCGCGCCGGAGAGCCGCACCAGGACCGACCGGTAGGTGCCCGGCAGGTCGCCGGCGACGGTCTCGACCCGGTGGGTGGTCACGCCCTGCCCGGCGGCGCCGGCCTCCAGCCGGCGCAGCAGCTGGGCGACCGCCCAGGTGCACTCCCGCGGGCCGCGACCGGCCGACAGCAGCAGGTGGACGCGGTCCGGCGGCGCGCTCACGACCGGCCCCGGCCGCGGCGGTGGTCCCGGCGGTCCCGCGCCGGCGCCGACCCCAGGTCGGCCGTCTTGTACGTGACCACCGGGACCGTCGTGACCGCGGGCGTCGCCAGGCCGTGCCCGACGAGGTCGCCGATCACCTGCTCGATCCGCTTGTACGCCGTCGGCGCCTCCTCGAACAGCAGTTGCCTGTCGCCGCACACCACCAGCGACCCCACCGGCGTGCGGCGCAGCTCCTCGACCGTGTGCTTGGCCCGGCCCCGCACCAGGGCGTCCGCGCGGGACATCTTGCGGCCCGCACCGTGCGCCACCGAGTAGTTGGCCTCCGGCCCGGCGTGCGCCGCCACCAGGTACGACGGGGTGCCCCGGGTGCCGGCGATCAGGACGTCGCGGCCGTCGCCCCGGGCCGCGCCCTTGCGGTGCAGGTATCCCCCGTCGTGGAGCTCGACCAGGTTGTGGCTCTCGTCGACGATCGGCTCGGTCGGCTCGGCGCCCAGGGCCAGCGCGACCCGGGCGGCCATGAGCCGGCGGTTGAGCGAGCCCCAGCGCACGGCCTCGTCGTGGCGGGCCAGGTAGGCCGCCGGGTCGGCGGCGGGACCGGCGCCGTGCACCTCGGTGTGCGAGCGCAGGATGCGCTCGCCCAGGCCGCGGGAGCCGCTGTGCACGATCAGCACGAGGTCACCGGCGCCGAGCCCGAGCCGGGCCGCGTGACCCTGGTCGAGGACGGTCTGCACCCGGGCCAGCTCCACGAAGTGGTTGCCGCGGCCCACCGTGCCCAGGCTCTCCCGGTGACCGGCGGGGACGTCGGCGTCCACGAACTCCCAGGCCGGGTCGTCCGGCTCCGGTACCCGGTCGAGGTCGGGGAAGCGGCCGGCCAGGCGCTCGGGCACGGCCCGCTTGAGGCCGATGCCGAACACGCCGATGCCGCAGCCGATGTCGGATCCCACCAGATGCGGATACAGCACGGTCGAGGCCATGGCGGCGCCGATCGGGGCGCCCTTGCCGGGGTGCAGGTCGGGCATGGCGGCGACGTGGATCATGCCGTCGAGGGCGGCCACCTGGTGGCACTGGGTGACGGCGTCGGACTCGATCCAGCTGCCGTCGGAGGCGAAGACGGTGACGGTGGCGGACTTCTCCTGAGACAAGGAAGTTCTCTTTCTACGGACGAACAGGGCGCTCAACGGGGGTCTGTTCGTCAGTACGTCATGCCCGCAGCTTGCTGGAGATCACCTGCCGACGGCAAGCGGTTTTCGGCCTACCATCCAGGCGAGGAGGTGCATGACGGTGGCGGACAGCGCGAACAAGACGACGGCGACCGACGGTGACGTCGGCGCGTTCCTCGATGCAATCGGCAACGACCAGCGGCGGCGGGACGCGAAGGCACTGGCCGAGCTCATGGGCGAGGTGACCGGGCAGCCCGCGGTGCTGTGGGGCCCGTCCATCGTCGGCTTCGGGTCCCACCACTACCGCTACGACTCCGGCCGCGAGGGAGACATGCCCTCGGTCGGCTTCGCCCCCCGGGCCGCGCAGACGGTGCTCTACCTGCCGGGCGGCATGGACAAGTACGCGCACCTGCTGAAGCGGCTCGGGCAGCACACGACCGGCAAGGGTTGCCTCTACCTCAAGCGGGTGGACCAGGCCGACGCCGGCGCGCTCCGGGAGCTCATCGCCCTGGCATACCGCCTCGGAACGGACGACTGACGGCCGATCAACCGGCGACCGCGACCCTAGTCACGCCCCGAGGGCTCGCCCACCGCCAGGTCTACCTGCACAGCCCCCGCGTCTCGGTCGCCCCAGCGTCAGGGCGCGGAGCGGGCCACGCCACCGCAAGATCGGCCGCAACTCCGACGGTCCACCATGCGGGCACCAGGTCCAGCTGATGAGCCCGGTCCCGCATACCGGGCACGGTAACCACACCCTGAAAATCCGATCCCACATCCCGGACCAAGAATTCACAAAACCCGCATATCACCGCCGGCGGTTGCGACCTTGATACGTGAGGGTGCCCTCCGCACCCGCCCGCACCACCATCACCCCCGGGCCGACAAACCCCTGCACGGATTCTGCCGCGGTCGTGCGCCGCCATGCCCCACCACCCGGTCACGGCGACTCGCCGGAACCCGCTTCCCGCCAGCTCCACCCTTACCCACGCCGACATCAGCCCAGCTGATGGACCCCGATCCCGCCCACCGGACACCGCCACCACATCCCGGGCATCCCGTCCCACACCCCGGAACACAACCTCACATAACACCCCATAACGCCGCCGGACTCCGGGACCTTGATACGCACGGGCACGGAGCAGACCGCCCCGCACCAAGGTCCAACGTCAGCGGTCGCTGCCACACCGTCAACAACCCCAGCCCCAGCCCTCGCCGACCACATGCTGCGAACCTTGATACGCCCAGCTGTCGACCGAACCCGAAATCATCAAAATCGCCACCCCGCACCCTACGAACAGGGCCCAGAGACGAGCCGGCCGGCACTACCCGATCGCGTAGCCGCAGATCCTCCGGAACCGGAGCGGCGCAACCCTCCCTGCTGGAACTGCACGTCACCCTGACGGGTGTTGCCGACAGCACGCGAGGCGCTCCCGAACAACACTCCAGAAGGACCCTCGACTTTCGCCATTTGCGCCGGCGCAGCCGCAGGTCAGGCCCGACTCTGAAGTGGATCTTGCGTATCGCCTGGTCAGCGCCAAGCAGCAATATTCTCGGCGCCGTGCCCGACATGCGGGGATGAGCTGGGGCGGGATGGTGGATGCCTACGGGGCAAGCAATCCAGAAAATGGCGAAAGTCGAGAGGACCAACCGCTACAAGATCTCGGCAGCAGCCATGGCGTGCAGGGCCGGTCCCGCCCTCAACGGCTGTTGCTGCCCAGGGATCGAAGCCCGCGAATCAGGCACCCACTCAGAGCGGGACCGGCCCGCCCCACAGCCGCAGGAACAGGACGCCGAGCACGTCCAGGATCATCAGCAGCACCGGGTAGCCCAGCGGGAAGAAGCAGAGAACCAGCAGGATCAGCACGCCGATGTTCTTGTCCTCGAGCCACAGCCGCATCTGCTGCGCGCCCGCGCCCGGCTGCCGCAGCGCCGACCACAGGATGCCGAAGCCGTCCAGCGGCGGGATCGGGATCAGCGCCAGCAGCCCGAAGGCCAGCAGCCCCACCGCCAGGCAGAGCAGCACCTGCTCGGCCATCGGCAGCGTGACACCACGCAGCAAGGTGAAGCCGCGCAGCACGTCGGACACGCCCAGCACCGACAGCAGGTTGTCCGGGAAGGCGATCACGTAGGCGGCGAACAGCAGCTGCGAGACCAGGATGCAGACCAGGGGCCCGGACGCGAAGACCGCCGCCGCGCGGCCCCGGCCGTGGTAGCGGGGCACCTCGTCGACCGAGATCGGCTTGCCCCAGCCCATGCCGCCGACGGCCGCGGCGACCGCGCCGAACGGGTCGATGTCCTCGCGCGGGCGGGGCAGCACCGGGTCGCGGCGCTCGGTCAGGCGCAGCGTGCGCGCGGTGATCCGGATCGCCAGGGCCCGCAGCAACAGGCCGAGCAGGAAGGCGACGACCAGCGCGACGAACGCGACCGGCTCGCCGAGGGCGAACAGCAAGCTAGCCCCGTTCGGACTGGGCGGCGATGACCTCGCGGGCGAGCTGCCGGTAGTTGCGGGCGCCGGACGAGGCCGGGTCCAGGCTGGTGATCGGCGCGCCGGCCACCGTCGACTCCGGGAACTTGACCGTCTTGGTGATGACCGTCTGGTAGACCTTGTCGCCGAACGCCTCCACCACGCGCTGCAGCACCTGGCGGCAGTGGGTGGTGCGGCTGTCGTACATGGTCGCCAGGATGCCCTCGAGCTCCAGGTCGAAGTTGAGCCGCTCGCGGACCTTGTCGATCGTGTCGAGCAGCAGGGCCACGCCGCGCAGGCTGAAGAACTCGCATTCCAGCGGGATGAGCACGCCGTGCGCGATGGTCAGCGCGTTGATCGCCAGCAGGCCCAGCGAGGGCTGGCAGTCGATCAGGATGAAGTCGTATTCCTTGCGCACGGTGCGCAGCACCCGCGCCAGCGCCATCTCCCGGGCGACCTCGTTGACCAGCTGGATCTCGGCGGCCGACAGGTCGATGTTGGCGGGCAGCAGGTGCAGGCCGGCCACGTCGGTCTTGATGATGACGTCCTCGGCGGTGACGTCGTCCTGCATGAGCAGGTTGTAGATGCTCAGGTCGAGGTTGTGCGGGTTGACGCCGAGGCCCACCGAGCAGGCGCCCTGCGGGTCGAAGTCCACGAGCAGCACCTTGCGGCCGTATTCGGCCAGGGCCGCGCCCAGGTTGATGGTCGTGGTGGTCTTGCCGACGCCGCCCTTCTGGTTGGCGAGGGCGATGATCCGCGCCGGGCCGTGCCGGTCTTTCGGCATGGGCTCGGGGATCGGGCGGCGCATCGTGTAGGCCGTCGGGTCGGCCGGGCCGAGATCGGCGCCGAGGTCCAGGGAGCCCTGCTGGTCGCGCAAGGCATTGGTCCACGCCTCGGCGCGATCGTGGTTCCCGCTCATGTCCCTAGCCCCCTCTCGACCCGCAGCCGGAGCCGATGCCCGACTGTACGCCAAAAGGGCCGCCCGACCGGGGTCAGCCGTTCGGCGTGTCGCGTGGACTGACGCTCACCTTCTAACGAGCGCGCGGGTGGGAGGTCGCGTACACCTCCCGGAGCCGGTCCACTGTCACCAGGGTGTAGACCTGAGTGGTCGTCACCGAGGCGTGCCCGAGAAGCTCCTGGACGACCCGGACGTCGGCGCCGCCGTCGAGCAGATGCGTCGCGTAGGAGTGTCGCAGAGTGTGCGGTGACACGGCGTGCGGGCCCGCCACGGGCAGCCCGGCGGCGGCCGCGGCCCGGTGCAGGATCGTCCAGGCGCTCTGCCGCGACAGTGGACCCCCGCGCTGGTTCAGGAAGACCGCCGGCGTGCCGCGACCCGCCGCGACCAGCGACGGACGCGACTGGACCAGATACGCCTCCAGCGCGACCCGGGCGTAGCGGCCGAGCGGAACCAGCCGGGTCCGGCCGCCCTTGCCGTGCAGCGTGACCGCCGGCTCGTCCGCGAACGAAAGGTCGTCGACGGCCAGGCCGACCGCCTCGGAGATGCGCGCGCCGGTGCCGTAGAGGACCTCCAGCAGCGCGACATCGCGCAGCGACCCGGGTACGGCGAGCAGGCGCGTGACCTGGTCGACGTCGAGGGCCTTCGGCAGGCGCTTCGGCGGCGCCGGCGGCTTGACCTCGCGGCTGACGTCGTGCGCCACGATGCCCTCACGGGCGGCGAAACGGTGCAGCCCCCGTACCGCCGAAACGGCCCGGGCCGCCGACGCGGCCGACAGCGCCGGATGCTCGGGTGACCCCGCACGCAGGCCGGCGAGATGCCCGGTGACCTGGGCCGCGGTGACGTCGGCAAGCTCGCCGACGCCGGCCGCGGCCAGGGTCTCCAGATACCGGTCCAGGTCCCGACGGTACGAGGTCAGGGTGTTGCGGGACAGGCCGCGCTCGACCGTGAGGTGGTCGAGGTAGGTCCGCACCGCCCTGATCAGGGCCGGTGAGCTCAGCTCAGGACCTCGGCGAGGGACAGCGCCGTCATGCCGTGCGCCTCGGCGACCGGCCCGTAGGTCACGTGCCCGGCGTGGGTGTTGAGGCCCAGGGCCAGCGCGGGGTCGGCCTTGACGGCGTCGCGCCAGCCGCGGTTGGCCAGCTCCAGCGCGTACGGCAGGGTCACGTTGGTCAGCGCGTAGGTGCTGGTGTGCGGCACCGCGCCGGGCATGTTGGCCACGCAGTAGAACATCGACTCGTGCACCCGGTAGACCGGGTCCGCGTGCGTGGTGGGCCGCGAGTCCTCGAAGCAGCCGCCCTGGTCGATGGCGATGTCGACGAGCACGCTGCCCGGCTTCATCCGCGAGACCAGCTCGTTGGAGATCAAATTCGGCGCCTTCGCGCCGGGCACCAGGACCGCGCCGATCACCAGGTCGGCGTCGATGACGGCCTTCTCGATCTCGTACGCGTTCGACGCGATCGTCTGCAGGTGACCGCGGTAGTCGGCGTCGGCCGCGCGCAGCCGGGCGATGTTCTTGTCCAGCACCAGCACCTCGGCCTGCATGCCCAGCGCGATCGCCGCGGCGTTCATGCCGGAGACGCCGGCGCCGATGACGACGACCTTGGCCGCGTACACGCCGGGGACGCCGCCCATGAGCACGCCGCGGCCGCCGCCGGAGCGCATCAGGTGGTAGGAGCCGACCTGCGGGGCGAGCCGCCCGGCGACCTCGGACATCGGGGCGAGCAGCGGCAGGGAGCGGTCGGGCAACTCGACGGTCTCGTACGCGATGCCGGTCACCTTGCGGTCGATGAGCGCGTCGGTGCACTCCTTCGACGCGGCGAGGTGCAGGTAGGTGAAGAGCACCTGGCCCTCGCGCATCCGGCCGTACTCCTCGGCGATCGGCTCCTTGACCTTGAGGATCAGGTCGCCGAGGGCCCAGACGGCATCGGGGCCGTCGAGGATGGTGGCCCCGGCGGCGACGAAGTCGGCGTCGGTGATGGACGAGCCGGCACCCGCGCCGGCCTGCACGAAGACCTCGTGGCCGGCCCGGTTGAGTTCGAAGACCCCCGCAGGGGTGATCGCCACCCGGAACTCGTTGTTCTTGACTTCGCTCGGAATGCCGACCTTCATAGCCGACACCGTCCTTTCCGGGAGAGACGTCGATGGCTCATACCCGAGACGGGCTGCTTCGCAGATTACCGTCCCACCAAGTGGAAGATACTGCCGATCTGTTGCCTGAAGATCAAGAAGCGAGGACCGGCCAGTCAACACTGCCCCTTCGGCCGACATGACGATGGTCACGCAGGGCGAACGCTGACGAGTTACCGTGGTCGATGGGACACAGCAACCCCAGGAGGAGGCAGATCGCCCATGCCTGTCCACCTCAACCACACGATCCTGCACGCCAGCGACCAGCAGCGCTCGGCCTCGCACCTGGCGGACCTGCTCGGCCTGCCGCAACCGACCCGGTTCGGCCCGTTCCTCGTCGTCGATCTGGCCAACGGCGTCTCGCTGGACGTCCTCGCCGACACCGGCACCATCCACCCCCAGCACTACGCCTTCCTCGTCACCGAGGAGGAGTTCGACGAGATCTTCGGGCGGATCGGGGCGCGCGGGCTGGACTTCTGGGCCGACCCGTTCCACCAGCAGCCCGGCCAGATCAACCACAACGACGGCGGCCGGGGCGTCTACTGGTCGGATCCGGACGGCCACAGCTTGGAGATCATCACCCGGCCCTACGGCTCCGGCGGCTGACCGCCTGTGGAACGGACCGCCGAGGCGGTCCGATCCACGACACTTTCAGGCAAGCGGCGGCGTGCCCGCCGGGCGCAGCGTCGCCCAGCCGTCCTCACGGGCGCGGGCGGCGGCCAGCAGGCCGGCGACCGCGGCGGCGTTGGTGATCTCGCCGCGCAGCACCATGGCGACCGCCTCGTCGAGGTCGCGCCAGACGATCTCGATGTCGGCCTCCTCCTCGCGCCGCTCATGCCGCTCCTGCTCGGGCACCGGGGTCAGCTCCCGGGCCAGGAAGATCCGTACCGTCTCGGCGCTGAAGCCGGGCGAGGTGTGCAGGTCCACCAGCAGGTCGAAGCGGGCGGCGTTGAGGTCCGCCTCCTCGGCCAGCTCGCGGGCGGCGGTGCGGACCAGGTCCTCGCCGTCGACGTCGCGCAGGCCGGCCGGCAGCTCCCAGAGCCGCCGGCCGACCGCGTGCCGGTACTGCTTGATCAGCACGACCCGGTCGACGTCGTCCAGCGCGACCACGACCACCGCGTTCTTGTTGACCACCACGTCGCGCCCGGCGGTGCCGCCGCCGGACATGGTGACCTGGTCGGAGTAGACCGTGAAGATCGGGCCCGCATACCGCTCGGTCCGCGACACCGTCTCGTGCGCAAAGGCCGTCATGACGCCGCGATCGCCGCCTTCTCGGGCTTGTCGGTCTCCGCCACCTCGACCGGCAGTTCGTCGGCGGCCGCATACTGCACGGAGGCCTTGACGAACGCCGCGAACAGCGGGTGCGCCCGGGTCGGGCGGCTCTTGAGCTCGGGGTGCGCCTGGGTGGCCACGAAGAACGGGTGCGTCTCGCGGTCCAGCTCGATGAACTCCACCAGCCGCCCGTCGGGCGAGGTGCCGGAGAACCGCAGCCCGGCCTTGGCCAGCCGGTCCCGGTAGGCGTTGTTGACCTCGTAGCGGTGCCGGTGCCGCTCGGAGATCTCGGTGCTCTCGTACGCCTCGGCCACCACGGAGCCCTCGGCCAGCGCCGCCGGGTACGCACCCAGGCGCATCGTGCCGCCCAGATCGCCCCGGCCCGCGACGATGTCCTGCTGGTCGGCCATGGTCGAGATGACCGGGTGCGGTGCCCCCTCGTCGAACTCCAGTGAGTTGGCGCCCACCAGGCCGGCCAGGTTGCGGGCGGCGTCGATGGTCATGCACTGCAGGCCGAGGCAGAGCCCCAGGATGGGAATGGCGTTCTCCCTCGCGTACCGGGAGGTGTTGATCTTGCCCTCGATCCCGCGGATGCCGAAGCCGCCGGGGATCACGATGCCGTCGACGCCCTTCAGGGCGGAGGCGGCACCGGCCGGGGTGTCGCAGTCGTCGCTGGGCACCCAGCGCAGCTGCACCCGGGCGTGGTTGGCGAAGCCGGCCGCGCGGATCGCCTCGCTGACCGACAGGTACGCGTCCGGCAGATCGACGTACTTGCCGACCAGCGCGACCGTGATCGTGCGCCGCGGGTGGTGCACCCGCTCCAGCAGGTCGTCCCAGCTCGTCCAGTCCACGTCCCGGAACGACAGCCCGAGCCGCCGCACCACGTACGCGTCCAGGCCCTCCCGGTGCAGCACCTTGGGGATGTCGTAGATGCTCGGCGCGTCCGGGCAGGCCACCACGGCCTCGCGGTCGACGTCGCAGTACAGCGACAGCTTGTGCTTGAGCTTCTCCGGGATCTCCCGGTCGCTGCGGCAGACCAGCGCGTCCGGCTGGATACCGATGTTGCGCAGGGTGGCCACCGAGTGCTGGGTCGGCTTGGTCTTCAGCTCGCCCGACGGCGCCAGGTACGGCACCAGCGAGACGTGCAGGTAGAAGACGTGGTCCCGGCCGATCTCGTGGCGCACCTGGCGGATCGCCTCCAGGAACGGCAGTGACTCCATGTCACCGACCGTGCCGCCGACCTCGGTGATGACCACGTCCGGTGTGCGCCCGTACTCGTCGGGAGCGGCCATCGCGAAGATGCGCTCCTTGATCTCGTTCGTCACGTGCGGGATGACCTGCACGGTGTCGCCGAGATATTCGCCGCGGCGCTCCTTGGCGATGACGGCCGAGTAGATCTGGCCCGTGGTGACGTTCGCCTTCGCGGACAGCGCCCGGTCCAGGAACCGCTCGTAGTGACCGACGTCGAGGTCCGTCTCCGCGCCGTCCTCGGTCACGAAGACCTCACCGTGCTGGAACGGGTTCATGGTGCCGGGGTCGACGTTGAGGTAGGGGTCGAGCTTCTGCATGACGACCCGCAGTCCCCGAGCTGTCAGCAGATTGCCGAGGCTGGAGGCGGTAAGGCCCTTGCCCAGCGAGGAGGCGACGCCCCCGGTGACGAAGATGTGCCGCGTCTCGCGCACTGTTGCTGCCAAGGCCTGCTCCCGTGGTCGGTCAGATGCGATCGTGCAGACCGGCGCTGGAAGGCGCCATCCACGGGATTCCACGGTAACACCACCGTGGTCGCCCGCACGTTCGGGCTGGTCGTCACGCGTGTCCCCGGCAGAGCTAACGCACGGTCACGCCCGCCGAGTCGGATTTGTCGCCCGGCGCACCGGTCTCCGGGCCGGGACGCATCGACCGCCCCGGGCCGCCCGGGCCGTCGGTGCCGCCCGCCGGACGGGTCCGGTCGGCGGCGCGGCTCAGCACCCGCAGCGTGGTCAGCACCAGCACCGGCACCGCCACCGCGGCGGCCGCGCCCGCCACCGCGAACGCCGCACCGCCGAGCACCCCGGCGATCATCGTCGCGACGGTGGTGCCCGCCAGCGCCGCGCGCAGCGCCGGATGCAGGCCGAAGACCCGGTTGAGGCCGCCCCAAGGCGAGAACTGGCTGAAGGCGAGCATCAGGATGCCGGCGAGCACCAGCAGCGTCAGCGGGCTGTCCAGGGCGTGCCCGTTGGAGGTGGCGGCGCGCTGGATGGCCGGGCCCGCCGTACCCTCGCCCAGGGCCGTCAGGGCCCGCCCCAGGCTGCCCTGCTCGAGCTCCGGCCGGCGCAGGTCCAGCACGGCGAAGCCGATGGTGACCGCGAGGCCGGCCAGCGCCGCCCAGGCGAAGCGCGGGAAGGTCAGCCAGCCGCCGGCGCTGATCGCGGCGGCCACGCACACCCCGGCGGTCACGGCGATCGCCCCGACCGGGTCCGCACCCAGGTACGGGCTGCCGACCATGACCACCGCGACGCCGCCGACCAGCACCACCACCAGGGGCCGCCACGGCCGGCGCACCCACTGGGCCACGCAGCCGGCGCCGAACAGCATCCCGGCCACGAAGACGCCCAACCCGACGCTGCCCACCCCGGAATACCGCGACCCCTCGATCGCCGAATAGCCGGCGACGCCGTTGAGCTGGAGCTGCGCGCCGGTGAGCAGGTCGATGCCGACCACCGCGGCGCCGAGGGCACTGACCACGCCCATCGGCCACAGGGTGCGCGGATAGCGCGGCGCGAGCCGCACCGCGGCCGTGCCGACGGCCACCAGCGCGAAGGTCAGCGCGGCGAAGACGATGCCCGGCCGCCCGGACCGCCACCACGGCGCCGCGTCGGCGACCAGCGCGGCCGGGATGGCCAGGGCCGCCGCGATCAGCAGCACCTCGACGCCCTGCACCAGCAGCCGCGGCGCGGCCGCCGGCCCGGTCGGGCCGGCATGCCGGCGGGCCCGGATCAGCAACGGCACGACCAGCAGGAAAACCGCAAACTGTACGGCGGCCAGCCCGGTGAAGAACATCCCGGCGACGCCGAGCTGGGCGCCGGCGCGTTTGTCCGCGTCGTTCGCGCCGCCGACGGCCTCGGCCGGATCCGCCGTGCGCCCGGGCACCGAGCGGGCGCTGAAGCCGCTGAACAGGCCCTCCGGCGGCGGCCGGCCCAGGGCGGTGAGCACGGTCGGCGCCAGGTCGACCAGCTGCAGGTAGCCGTCCCGGCCGGTGCCGGTGGAGGTCAGCCAGCCGCCCTGCCAGCCCGGGCCCTCGGCGATCGCCACGTGCAGCCGTGAGGTGGTGTCGGTGTCCGACACGCCCGCGACCATGATCAGGGAACGCTCGGGGCGCGCGGCGACGATCCGCGCCAGCGTGGCATCGGCCCGGGCGACCACGGCCTGCCTGGCGGCGCCGGAGCCGGAGACGGTGCCCAGGTCCACCACGCTGAGCACGCAGTCCGAGAGCAGGCGCCTGGGGTCGTCGGGCAGGGTGGCCACGTACCGGTCGACGCGCCCGAACGGCCGGGCCGCCGCGACGGCCGCACCCGGCCCGACGGCCACGGTGCACCGCACGGACTCGGCGAGGGCGCCCGGCAGCGCGCCGTACGGCTGGTTGTCCTGGTTGGCGCGGACCACACCGGCGAGGCCGGGCAGGTTGGCGCCGAGGGCGTCGGGCTGGGTGAGCGCCGGCTCCACGGCCGGGCACTGGCCGCTGACCCGGGTGTTCGCCCAGATCGCGTAGTTGCCGGCGCCGGCGGTGAGCCAGCCGTCCGCCGGGCAGGTGGTGGAGTGCGCGGACCGCACCGAGAGCCAGCCGATCGAGCCGCGGGTGGCCTCCTGCCAGAGCGCGGGGGTGCGCTCCGGGTCGAGATCCTCCCAGCGCAGCCCGGCCGCGCCGGCCATGATGACGTAGTCGGCGGTGTCCTGCGGCGCGCCGGTGGCCGGCCGCACGGCGAGGGCGGCGATGCTCGCGGCCGCGGCGAGCACGATCAACAGGTACGGCACCCAGGTCCGTCCCCGGCGCGCCCGCGACGGCGGCGCGGGGTCCGGCCTGATGCCACGCCGCAGCGTGTCACGCACCCGCGCGGGCCACCGCCGGATGCCGCCGGGCTTGCTCACCCCCGGCCTGCCCGTGCGGTGGTGGTCACCGACGCATACGCGGCGATCACGTCGGCCACGGTGTCCTGCTCGGTCGGCCAGGTCGCCGCCTGCCGCGGGCCGCGGGCCGCATATTCCGCCCGCCGCGCCGGGTCGGCCAGCAGCCCACGCACGGCGGCGTCCAGCGCGTCCACGTCACCCGGCGGGATCAGCACCGCGGCGTCGCCGACCAGCCCGGGCAGCCCGCCCACGGCGGTGCTCACCAGCGGCACCCCGGCGTGCAGCGCCTCCTGGGCGAACAGCTGCCGGGCCTCCCAGTCGCTGGTGATCACGGCCAGGTCGGCGCCGGCCAGCAGGTCGGGCACGTCGGTGCGGTGCCCGAGCAGGTAGAGCTTGGCGCGCACCTCCGAGGCGCGCTGGGCCAGCTGCATGTAGCTGGGCCCGGACCCGGCCACCACGACCATCGGCGGCGGCGTCAGGCCCCGCCAGCGGGCGGTGGCCTCGATCAGGACGTCGTACCGCTTCTGCGGGTGCAGCCGGCCGACCGAGACGATCAGCGGGATGTCGGGGGTGAGCCGGAACTCGGCGCGCACCGCGGCACGACTGCGCCTGGGCGCGGCCAGGGCGGGCGCGGCGACGGCCCCGAGGCGCGCGTTGCGGGCACCCAGCGACAGGGCCCGCTCGACCAGGTCCTCGGAGGCGCCCAGGGTGAGCGTGGCGGCCCGGGCGACGATCCGCTCGACCAGCGCCGAGGCCTGCCCGCGCAGGCCGCGGGCGAGGACCGCGTTGTGCCAGGTGACCACCAGCGGCGCGGTGGGCCGGGCCAGCGAGACGACGAACGCCGCCCGCAGCCCGTGCGCGTGCACGACGTCGACCTCCCGGCCGCTCAGCGCCTTGCGCATGGCCCGGATCGCGCCGGAGTCCTGCGGGCCGGGGTTGGCCGGGATCTCCACCGCGACGAACTCGGCGCCGTGCGCGGCGAAGCCGAACAACTCGTCGGTCGCGGCGGGCCCGCACACCAGCACCCGGCAGCCGGCGGCGATCAGGCCGCGGGCCAGCGAGGCCACATGCTGGCCGACGCCGCCGGTGCTGGAGCCCAGCACCAGGGCGACCGAGCCGTGCCACGTCATCGCCCGCGCTGCGTTGGTCACGATGCGCCCTTCCCCTCCGCTGATGGCTTCCGGTGCATCCGCCCGGCCACGGTGGCGACCAGGGGCCGCAGGTCGTGGCGGTCCAGCGGGTAGGTCACCGCGAAGAAGACGACCGCCACCACGACACCGCCCAGCATGCCCGAAAGCAGGCTCGCCCAACCTGCCGGGGTCGGGCCGAGCGCGTGCCGCAGGCCCTCGACGACAGCCCACCCGGCCAGTCCGGCCGCGACCGCCGCCACGATACCGACGCCGGCCGCGCGCGGCAGTCCGGTTAATGCTCCGGCACCGGCGCGGCGGCGTACCGCGGCGACCAACAGTGCACCCAGGGTGAGCATGCCGACGCTGTTGGCCAGGGCCAGCGCGAACACCCGGTCGTCGCCGGGCAGCACGGCGGTCAGGATCAGGGCGGCCCCGGCGGCGACCGCCCAGCCCGTCGCGGTGGCCGCGGCGGCCGAGGAGGTCGCGCCGCGGGCGTAGAGCGCGCGGGAGAGCAGCGCGAACAGGGCATACCCGAGCAGCCCGGGGGCGAATCCGGCGATGCCGGGTGCGGCCTGCGGCGTGGCCAGCAGGGCCGCGACCGGCCCGGCGACGGCGACCAGCGCGGCGCCGCCGAGACAGGCCAACAGCACCACGGTACGGGCGGTGCCGGCCAGCGCCGCGCGGTAGCCGTCCTCGTCGCCGCGCTCCGCCGTCGCGGACAATGTCGGATAGGCGGCAGTGGCGAGCGGCACAGCCAGCACCGCCCACGGCAGCAGGTACAGCGCCTGGGCCAGGTTGAACCGGGTCAGGTCGCCGTCGCCGGTGGCGAGGGCGAGCACGACGACGACCATGAGCTGCTGGGAGCCGACGGTGACCGCGCCGGCCCAGCCAAGGCGGAGCACCTGGCGCCCCGCGTCGCCGGGGAAGCCCAACGCCGGGCGCAGCCGCAGCCGCAGGCCGCGCAGCGGGATCAGCAGGCAACCGCTGAGCACCACCACGCCCAGGGTGGTGCCCAGCGAAAGCGCCAGCTCGCCGCCGGTGGTCAGCCCGTCGAGGCCGGTGCCGCGGCCGTCCACCAGCGCGTACGTGAGGTAGGCGGACATGACGGTGACGCTGGACAGCAGCGGGGCGAGCACCGGCCAGGCGAAGCGGTGGTGGGCCTGCAGCACCCCGGTGAGCACGATGCCGACCCCGTACAGCGGCAGCTGGGGTGCGAAGACGCGCAGCATGCGCGTGCCCACCTGGTCGGCGCCGGGCGGCAGGTCGAACAGGCCGACGATGTGCCCGGCCAGCAGCGCGACCAGGATCGCCAACGGTACGAGCAGCAACACCGTCCAGGTCAGCAGCGCCGACGCGACGGCGTTGACCCGCTCGCGGTCACCGGCTGCCACCGCCCCGGCCAGCAGCGGCACCACCAGGCTGGCCAGCGCACCGCCCGCAACCAGCTCGAAGACGATGTTCGGGACCGTGTTCGCCGCGCTGTAGAGGTCGCCGAGCGGGTTGGCCCGCACGGTGCTGATGAACACCACCGTGCGGCCGAAACCCGCGATGCGCGCGAGCACGGTGAGCCCGGCGATGAGCGCCGCCGCCCCGACGATGCGGCCGGTCCTGGAGCGTGGCGCGGGTACCGTTCCGGTCATTCCGGCGGCCGGCGGCCCAGCGCGTCGAGCTCGCGCAGCCACGGCGTGTCCTGGATGACCTTGGTGAAGCTGACCTTCTCGCTGGCGGCGGTGAGCGCGACCAGCACCGTCAGGGCGACGGCCCGCCCGGCCGGCCCGGTGCGGGCGGCGAGCGCCACCCCGAGCAGCGCGCCGAGCGCGTTGGCGCCGGCGTCGCCGAGCATGATCTCCTCGCCGAGGTCGGCCGGCAGCAGGGCCACGCCCGCGCCCAGCGTCCCCGCGGCCACCCCGCCGCCATGGCCGGCGGCCAGCGGGACGCCGATCAGCGCGCCGGCCTTCAGCGCCCGCCCGGGGCGCAGGTCGAGCAGATTGAGCAGGTTTGCGGTGCCGGCGATGACGCCCGCGCCGAGCAGCACGTCGGTGGTGCGGCGCACGGCTCCGCCCTTGCGGCGGCCCCGGTGGGCGCGCACCCGCGGGTCGGCGGCGAGCAGGGCGGCGGCGGCGAGCCCGGCGGCGCCCACGCCGGCGATCTTGACAAGGCCGCTGGTCACCCGCCCGTCGCGCAGCGCGCCGAGGTGCCCGGCGAAGCCCTTGGCGGCCTTCTGCTCGGGCCGGTTGCCGACGATGTCGTCGTAGAAGCCGACGGCGCCGGCCGTGGCGCCCGCGGTGACCACGGCGGCGGTCGCGGCCGGGCTGGCGGCACCGAACGCGGCGCCGACGGTGGCGCCCACGGCGAGCGCGGGACCACCCGCCAGGGTGACCGTGCGGCCGTGGAAATTCGTCCGCCGCAGCTCGGCGGCGCGCGGATCATGACGGATCCAGGCCAGGGCCGCGCGGGCCGCCAGGGCCCCGTAGCCGAACGACTTCACGCCCTTGCCCGCCATGTGCGTGTGCTCCTGCCTCGCCGGGCCGCGCCCCTCGGCGACCGACCGCCGAGTCTAGGCGGTGCCGTCTCCCGGACGTTCCCGCACCGCCGCACACTCGCGACTGCTATCCGGCGGCCTTGGGGACCTGGGAGGTCGCGCCGGCGGAGAGGCCGTACTGGCCGACCTTGTCGGCGACGACCCGCTCGACGACGGTCATCGCCGTGGCGAGCTGGCCCTGGTCGGTGCTGACGTAATCCACCGTGGAGATTCTCTTGACCAGGGTCGGGTCGCCGCGGATCTCGGCGACCAGGTTGCCGTCGCCGATGCCCTGGCCACCGACGACCAGCGGGTGGCTCTTGGAGAACTGGTCGGTCAGTTTGACCGCGTTCTGGTTCTTCTTGGCCGCGTCGCGGTCGACCGGCGGCAGGCCGGAGACCACGACGGTGGCCTCGGCGCCGGGCACGATCTTCTCGGAGACGTTGATGTAGCCGGGCTCGGTGTAGGCGGTCAGCACGGCGGTGAGGTCGCCGGCCGACACGGGCCCGACCTTCTGCAGCAGGGCGAGGGCGAGCAGCGCGCTGGAGGTCTCGACCCCGTCGCTGTTGACCGGCAGGCCCTCGGCTTGCACGGTCGGCTGGGTGGCCTTGTTGGCCAGGTCCAGCAGCTCGAACGCGTTCGCCGGGTCGAAGAACTTGTCCTGCAGGGTGACCGTGCCGGTGATCGCGGCGCCGGCGACCTTGAGCATCGCGATGGTGCCCTCGGCGTAGTCCTGGCCGCTCGGCGTCACCACCACGAGGATCTTGCGACCGGTGAGCTTGCCGTTGAGCAGCCCGGGCGAGATCTCGGTGGCGAACTCCTGGGTGCGGCTCAGCTCCTCGCGGTACTGGTTCGCCTGGTCACGGTAGTTGCCGTTGTCCTTGCTCAGCGCGTCGACGCGGTCCTTGAGGGTGTCGACGACCGGCCCGTTGAGCGCGGCGGTGCCGACCACCAGCCCGATCGCCAGGGCGAGGAAGACCGCGGTGAGCGACACCACGTGGTACCGGAAGTTGATCACGCCAAAGCCTCTGAGTCATTCGCGGATTAGAAGAGCTGTCCTAACTGGAAGACCAGATTGTCCCACCACTCGGACATCACGGAGAGATAGGCCTTGCCGACCGTGGAGACCGTGACCGCCGAGGCCATCGCCGCGATCGCGGAGAGCACGAGCAGCACCAGCGAGGAGCCGGAGATGTTCTGCTTGTAGAGCCGGCTCACGCCCTTGGCGTCGACCAGCTTGCCGCCGACCTTGAGCCGGGTGAGGAACGTCGAGGCCATGCCGCCCCGGCCCTTGTCGAGGAACTCGACCAGGTTGGCGTGCGTGCCGACGGCGACGATCAGCGTCGAGCCCTTGTCGTCGGCCAGCAGCATGGCGAGATCCTCGCTGGTGGCGGCGGCCGGGAAGGTCACCGCGGGCACGCCGAGCCCGTGCACCCGGTCCAGGCCCGGGGCCCTGCCGTCCGGGTACGCGTGCACGATCACCTCGGCACCGCAGCGCAGCACGTCGTCGGTGACCGAGTCCATGTCGCCGATGATGATGTCGGGCGTGTAGCCGGACTCGACCAGCGCGTCCGCGCCGCCGTCGACGCCGATCAGCACCGGCTTGAACTCGCGGATGTACGGCCGCAGCACGTCCAGGTCGGCCTTGTAGTCATAGCCGCGCACGACGATGAGCACGTGCCGGCCGGAGATCTGGGTCTGCACGTCGGGCACGCCGACGCCGTCCAGGAGCAGGTCACGCTCCTGCTTGAGGTAGTCCATGGTGTTGGCCGCGAAGGCCTCGAGCTGCACGGACAGGCCCTCGCGGGCGTCGGCCATGGCCGCGGCGACGGTCTGGGTGTCCTGCCGGATGCCGGTGGCGATCGCCTCGCCGCCGAGCAGCACGGTGTCGTCGGAGACGCCGACGACGTCACCCTCGCTGATCCGGTCGAACACCTCTTCGCCGAGGTCGTCGATGAGCACGATGCCGGCCTGGATCAGCACCTCGGGCCCGAGGTTCGGATAGCGGCCGGAGATCGAGGGCTTGACGTTGAGCACCACCGCGACACCGACGGCGACGAGCGAGTCGGCCGCGACGCGGTCGATGTCGACGTGGTCGATCACGGCGATGTCACCGGGGCGCAGTCTTCCGACCAGGCGCTTGGTCCGGCGATCGAGTCGAGCGGTGCCGGAAAGGACTCCCGGTTCGACGCTCCGGGTCCGGCGCAAGGTGGGAAGTCGCATCCAGGCCATCCTGACACGCCGTTTCATCTGTGCCGCACGCGACATGCACAAGGTCACCGACAAATGGTATGAATCACCCGTCACTCATCGTAGTTTTCCGGTCAGCCGCGTTTCTCTTTGTCGGCGACGGCCAGCAGCTCCTCGGCGTGGGCGATGCCCAGGTCCGAATCCGGCAGGCCGGCCAGCATCCGGGCCAGCTCGCGGGCCCGCTCGGTCTCCTCGACGATGCGCACCCCGCTGGTGGTGATCGCCCCGCTGGTGTCCTTGGCGACCACGAGATGCCGGTCGGCGAACGCGGCGACCTGCGGCAGGTGGGTCACGACCAGCACCTGATGGGTGCGCGCCAGCCGGGCCAGCCGGCGGCCGATCTCGACCGCGGCCTGACCGCCCACCCCGGCGTCGACCTCGTCGAAGACCAGCGTCGGCGGGCCGCCGGCACCGGCGAACACCACCTCGATGGCCAGCATGACCCGGGACAGCTCGCCGCCCGAGGCGCCCTTCTGCAGCGGCAGCGCGGGCGCGCCGGGGTGCGCGATCAGCCGCAGCTCGATCTCGTCACCGCCGTCCGGCCCGACCGCCGTCTCGGCGCCGTCGACCGGGACGGTGGGCTCGTCGCGCCCGCCGACCCGCGGCTGCACGATGACATCCACCCGGGAATGCGGCATGGCGAGGCCGACCAGCTCGACGCTGACCTGATCGGAGAAGCGGCCGGCGGCCTCGACCCGGGCGGCGGTCAGCCTGGCGGCCAGCTCACCGACGGTCACGGCCAGGCGCTGCCGCTCCCGGTCCAGCTCCTCCAGCAGATCGTCCGAGCTGTCCAGCGCGGCCAGCCTGCTCCGGGCGTTGTCCGCCCAGGCGATGACGCCCTCGACATCGTCGGCGTATTTCCGGGTCAGCGCGCGCAGCGCGGCCCGCCGCTCGTAGATGACCTCGAGCCGGGCCGGATCCGCGTCCAGCGCGCTCAGATAGGCGGACAGCTCCGCGGAGACGTCACCGATCAGGGTGGCGGCCTCCTCGACGCGGCCGGCCAGCTCACCCAGCGCCGGGTCGACCCCGGCCTGCGCCTCCAGCGTGCGCCGCGCGGCGCCCAGCAGCATGGTCGCGTCCGCTGCCTCCTCGGCAGCCTCCGCGCCCCCGGCCAGTGCCTGCGCGGCGATGGTGGCGGCGGTGCGCAGGCCCTCGGCATGCTCCAGGCGCTGCACCTCGGCGCGCAGGTCGTCGTCCTCGCCGGGCTGCGGGTCGACCCGGTTGATCTCGTCGAGGCCCAGGGTCAGCAGGTCGGACTCCTGGCTGCGGGCGCGGGCGTGCCGGCGCCGGTCGGCCAGATCCTCGACCACCGCCCGCCAGCGGGTGAAGGCCTCCCGGTAGGCCTCCAGCAGCTTCTCGTGGCCGGGGCCGGCGAAGCGGTCCAGCGCGGCGCGCTGCTCGGCCGGGCGCAGCAACCGCAGCTGGTCGGACTGCCCGTGCACGGCCACGAGCTGCTCGCCGACCTCGCTGAGCATCGCCACCGGCATGCTGCGGCCGCCGACGTGCGCCCGCGAGCGGCCCTCGATGGTCACCGTGCGGCTCAGCAGCACCGAGCCGTCGTCGTCCATCTCGCCGCCCGCGTCGGTGATGCGGGTCTGCACCGCGTCGCCGAGCGACCCGGCGAGGCGCAACCGGCCCTCGACCACCGCCCGGCCCGGGTCCGCGCGGACCCGTCCGGCGTCGGCGCGACCGCCGAAAAGCAGCCCGAGGCCGGTCACCACCATCGTCTTGCCGGCACCGGTCTCACCGGTGATGGCATTCATGCCCGTGGTCAGCCGCAACGTCGTGTCGTCGATGACGCCGAGCCCGGTGATGCGCAGTTCCTCCAGCACAGGGCGAACAGTATCGGTGCCCACCGACAATTGCCCACCGCGCCCGGTCAGATTGCCCACCGCGCCCGGTCGATCAGCGTCGATTCCCACGCCAGCCGTCGACCGGCAGGGCGAACTTGGCCACGAGAGTGTCGGTGAACGGCCGCGGCGCGAGCCGCACCAGCCGCACCGGCAGCTCGCCGCGCTGGACGGTGACCTGGGCGCCCGGCGGCAGATCCCAGGTGCGCCGGCCGTCGCAGCAGAGCACCGCAAACGACGTGTACGGGTCGACGGTCAGCACGAACACGGACGTCGGCGCGGTCACGATCGGCTTGCTGAACAGGGCGTGTGCGCTTATCGGCACGAGCAGCAGCGCCTCGACCTCGGGCCACACGACCGGGCCGCCGGCCGAGAACGCGTACGCCGTGGAGCCGGTCGGTGTGGCGCACACGACACCGTCGCAGCCGTACCGGGACAGCGGCCGCCCGTCGACGTCGACGAGCAGCTCGAGCATCTGGGCCCGCTGCCCCTTCTCGACGCTGACCTCGTTGAGCGCCCACGAGTCGGCGATCAGCCGGCCGTCGTACTCGGCGCGCACGTCCAGCGTGAGCCGTTCGTCCACGGTGTAGTCGCCGGCGACGATGTCGCGGACGGTCTGGTCGATGTTGTTCAGCTCGACCTCGGCCAGGAAGCCGACCTTGCCGAGGTTGATGCCCAGCAGCGGAGCCTTGGCCGGACGGGCCAGCTCGGCGGCGCGCAGGAAGGTGCCGTCCCCGCCGAGCGCGACGACGATCTCCACCCCTTCGGCGGCCGTGGGATCGTCGACCGGCGTCACACCGGGTGGCAACTCGAGGTCGGCGACCTCCTGCGCCATCACCCGTACCTCGAAACCGGCCGCGACCAGGTCGCGGGCGACGGTCTGGGCATGCTGGGTGCTCTGCCGGCGACCGGTGTGGGTAACCAACAAGGCGGACCGCGTCACGAATCCTCCATCAGGTGCGAAACCGGCGGCGATGCCGGCCCGGCGGAGGCTACCGTGCCGGACGGTCCGGCGGCGACAACGGCATGCACCCGGTCCGCATCGGCCGGCGGCGCATCCCGGCGGAACCACAGAAAGAACTCCACATTGCCGCTCGGACCGGGCAACGGGCTGGCGGCCACCCCGGCAACGCCGAGGCCCAGCCCGGCGCCGGTGGCGGCCACGTCCAGCACGGCCTCGGCCCGCAGCAGCGGGTCCCGCACGACACCGCCGGAACCGACCCGCTCCTTGCCGACCTCGAACTGCGGCTTGACCATCAGCGCCAGATCGCCGTCGGTGCCGGTGCAGGCGGCGAGCGCGGGCAGCACGAGCCGCAGCGAGATGAACGACAGATCGGCGACGGTGAGATCAACCGGACCGCCGAGCATCTCGGGCGTCAGGGTCCGCACGTTGGTGCGCTCCATGACGGTGACCCGCTCGTCGGTGCGCAGCGGCCAGGCAAGCTGGCCGTAACCGACGTCGACGGCGTAGACATGCCCGGCGCCCCCGCGCAGCAGCACGTCGGTGAAGCCGCCGGTCGAGGCGCCGGCATCGAGACACCGCCGGCCCGCGACGCCCAGCCCGGTGAAGGCGGCCAGGGCACCGGCCAGCTTGTGACTGCCCCGGGAGACGTAGTCGGTGGTCGGATCGTCGCCGGAGACAACGACCGGATCGGCCGGGTCGATCATGGTGGCGACCTTCTGCGCCACGGTGCCACGGACCTGGACCCGGCCGGCCGCGACGAGCGCGGCGGCCTGATCCCGGGACCGGGCCAGCTTGCGGCGGACGAGCTCGGCGTCAAGACGCGCACGGCGGGCCATGAGAATCAAAACCTTTTCTCCGGTACGGGGATCAGCGGTCGATGCCGGCCAGGGTCTCCTGGAGCACCTGGTGCGCGGCCTCATACTCGGCGATCTGATCGCCCGGGGCGAGCGCGGCGGCATTGGCCAGCGCCTGCAGCACGGCGTCAACGGCGGGATGCCCGGTGCCACTGGTCGCGTCCGCGCGGTGCGCCGGCGCACTCGGCACGGGGGCATGCTGTCCAACCGGCTGCTGTCCAACCGGCTGCTCGCCGACGTAGGGCTGGCCGGCGGGCGGTTGGCCGGCCGGCGGCGGGCTTGGGCGGTAGCCGCCGGGAGGCGGGCCGGGACGGGGTGACTGATGCGGGTACGTCACGGCGTGGCCTCCAGTGTGGCGGGGATGGTCATCTTCATATGATCAACTGGGATCAGACGTCCTCTTGGCGGCCTTCTTGGCCGGTGCGCTCTTCGCGGGCCTGGCCGGTGCGCGCTTCGCCACCTTCGCCGGTGAGCTCTTCGCCGCCTTGGCCGGTGAGCTCTTCGCCGCCTTGGCCGGGGTGCTCTCTTCGGTCTTCGCCGGGGCGCGCTTGGCCGGAGCGCGCTTGGCCGGGGCCGCTCCCGGCGTCGCCGCCTTCGCCGGAGCGGGCTGGGCCGCGAGAGTGCCGTCGCTCGTGGTCGGGCCGGCCTTCCGGGCCCGCACGGCCGCGGCGGGCATCGCGTTCGTCGTGGGTGCGGCGGCGGTCGGCATCGCGTTCGGAGTCGCCTTGACCGCCTTACGCGCCACGGCCTTCTTCGCTACCGCCTTCTTCGCCACGGCCTTCTTCGCCGGCGGCACGACACCGGCCGGGCCCGGCTCAGCCTCGACGGCCTCGGCTGCGTCGGCGCCGGCTGTGCCCGTACCCCCGTCAGTCGCGCTCGCGCGCGCCTTGCGCAGCTGCCGTTCCAGATCGCGCACCCGGCTGTTCAGGTCGGAGACCTCGTCGGCCGTGGCCAGGCCGACCAGCCCGAGCGCCCGGTCCACCTCGAAGCGGACGATGTTCGTCAGCGCCTCGCGGTTGGCCACGCCCGTCGACAGCAGGTCCTCCACCAGCCCCTGCAGCTGCACGGCGGTCGCGCCGCCGCGGTTGACGAGCTCGCCGGCCACCTGCTGGGCCCGTTTGCGGGGTGCCTCGGTCAATCCGAGCGCCATTTCCAGATACGCCCGCCATGCGTCCTGCATCTTGCTCCCCTCCGACCCGCGCCACGCGTGTGCTGGTGCCACGCTACCGGGCGTACCCGCAGGTGCCTTGCGGTACCGTGCGAAGCGTCGAGGTGGCGTCGCGGAGGAGGTTCGACTTGGCCAGCGTGGACGAGTGCCGGCAGGCGCTGCATGATCTTGCAGCCCGGCTGGACGCGAACGCGGAGACCCGCGGCAAGCTCGACCTGGACCGCACCCTCGCCTGCCGGGTGAGCGACCTGGACACGGCCTTCCACGCCCGGCTGATCGGCGGCCGCCTGGTCGACATCGCCGACGGCGACGACCCGAAGGCCAAGATCGCCCTGACCGCGGCCGCCGACGACCTGATCGCGCTGGTCACCGGCCGCCTCGACGTCACCCGCGCGATCGCGTCGCGCCAGGTGACGATCAAGGCCAACCCCTTCGACCTGCTCAAGCTGCGCAAGCTGTTCTGAGCCCGACCGTACGACCTGAGGCGTACGGAAACCGTCGCTTCTGAGCGGACGCGCAACACCCCGCCGCCGAGAACGATGGCCTCATGACACCACCCGTCGAGGCCCGGCGACTCACCAAGCGGTATGGCTCCCGTACCGCCGTCGACAGCCTGGATCTGCGCGTCCGCACCGGCGAGGTCTACGGCTTCCTCGGTCCGAACGGCGCCGGCAAGACCACCACCCTGCGCATGCTGCTGGGCCTGATCCGGCCCACCGCCGGCGAGGTGCGCTTGTTCGGCCGGCCACCGGGGCGGCTCGACGGCGTCGGCGCGCTCATCGAGGGGCCGGCCTTCTATCCATACCTCAGCGGCCGCGACAACCTGCGGGTCATGGCCCGTCACGCCGGCGTCCCGCCCGGCCGGATCGCGGCCGTGCTCGACCAGGTCGACCTCACCGACCGGGCCGGCGACCGCTTCGCGGCCTACTCGCTCGGCATGAGGCAACGCCTCGGCGTGGCCGCGGCTCTGCTCAAGGACCCTCGCCTGATCGTGCTCGACGAGCCGACCAACGGCCTGGACCCGGCGGGCATGGCCGACATGCGGCTGCTGGTCCGCCGCCTCGGCGCGGCCGGCTGCACGGTGCTGCTCTCCAGCCACCTGATGACCGAGGTGCAGGAGCTGTGCGACCGGGTGGGCGTCATCGCGGCCGGGCGGCTGGTGGCCGAGAGCACGGTCGCCGAGCTGCGCGGCGAGCCCGGCCTGCGGCTGGTCGCGACGCCGCTGGCGGACGCCGCGGCACAGGCCCGCAGCCTGCTCGGCGCGGCGGCCGTCCAGGTCACCGACGGCGGCCTGCGGCTCAGCGTGCCACCGACGCGCGCCGCCGAGGTGAACGCCGCGCTGGTCGGCGCGGGCATCGCGGTCAGCGAGCTGCGCCCCGAGGAACGCAGCCTCGAGGCGGCCTTCTTCGCCCTGACCTCCGGAGGGGGCCATGCGTGACGACATCAGCGCCGAGACGCTCAAGCTGGTCCGCCGCCCGGCGATCTGGGCGCTGCTGGCGATCGCCCTCGGCCTGAGCCTGACCTTCACCTACCTGATTCCGTACGCGGGCTATGCCGGCGGCACGGGCGGGCCCCGCGCCGACCGTGGCCTGGCGGCGTTGCTGCCGGAGCAACTCGTCGGCAATTCGATCGGCGGCCTGCCGGTGTTCCTCGGCGCGCTGATGCTGATCCTCGGCGTGCTGGCGGCCGGCAGCGAATACGCCTGGGGCACCTGGAAGACGGTCCTGACCCAGGATCCGAACCGCCTGCGGGTGTATGCCGCCAAACTCGTCACGGTCTGCCTGGGTGCGCTTGCCGGGGTGCTCGCCGTGTTCGCCGTGGGAGCGGCGGCGAGCGTTGCTGTCGCGCTCGCCGAGGAGCGGCCGATCGGCTGGCCGGGCGCGGGTGAGCTGCTGACCGGGATCGGCGCGGGCTGGCTGATCGCGGCGATGTGGACGGTGCTCGGCGCGCTGCTGGGCATCGCGCTGCGCGGGGTCGCCCTGCCGGTGGGCCTGGGCCTGGTGTGGCTGCTCGCGGTCCAGAACCTGCTGGCCCTGATCGCCGCACCACTGCTGGATTCGGTGGCGCAGCTGCAGAAGGCCCTGCCCGGCCCGAACGCGGGCTCGGTGGTCTCGGCGCTCGGCGCGGGCACGGACACACCGGGCGTTGAGGCGCTGGTCGGCGGCGGCCAGGCGGCGTTGGTGGTGGCGGCATACCTGCTCGTGTTCGCGTCGCTGGGCGGCGTGCTGCTGCGCCGCCGTGACATCCTGTGAGCGCTATGAGAAGCGTGCGGAGATACCTGCCGGACGGGCTGCTCGCGCTCGCCCTGCTGGCGCTCGGCCTGTTCGGCACGGCGCCCGCGGGCCGCAACCAGGGCATCCCGTCGGTCTCCGGCTGGGCATACGCACTGGTGATCACCGCCGCCGTGGCGCTGGCCGCCCGGCGCCTGCTGCCGGTCACGGTCCTGGCGATCACCACCCTGGCGGTGTGCCTCTACCTGCTGGGCGGCAGCCCGTTCGGGCCGATCATGATATGCCTGGCGATCGCGATGTACTCGGTCGCGACGCACCGCCCGCTGCGACCGGCGGCGACCACGGCCGCGGCGGCGCTCGCCCTGCTGATCTTCTCGGGTCTGGCCGGTGGCGGCTTCACCATGGAGGCGGTCGCCCCGCAGGTCGCCTGGGTGACCGGCCCGCTGGCGATCGGGGTGACCGTGCGCGTGGGCCGCGAGCAGGTGCTGCAAAACCGCCGCGACGAGGCCCGCCGGCAGGCAGACGCCGAACGACTCCGGGTAGCCCAGGAGGTGCACGACGTGGTCGGCCACGGCCTCGCCGCGATCATGATGCAGGCGGAGATCGCCCTGCACGTCCTCCCGAAACAACCGGAGCAGGCCGAGGCGGCGCTGATCGCGATCAGCCGCACCAGCCGCGAGTCCCTCGACGAACTCCGCGCCACCCTGGGCGCGGTCCGCCGCGGCAACGACTTCGACGACCGCTCCCCCGCCCCGGGCCTGGCCCGCCTGGACGCGCTGGTCGACCGCACCCGCGCGGTGGGCGTACCGGTGGCGGTCGAGGTCGCCGGCCCCCTGACCGCCCTGCCCGCGGCGGTGGACCTGGCCGCCTACCGGATCGTCCAGGAATCCCTGACCAACGTCCTGCGGCACGCGGGCACGGCAACGGCATCGGTCAGCCTCGCCCTGACGGGCGAAGGCCTGAGGATCTCGGTCAGCGACACGGGCCGCGGCGGGCCGTCCCAGCCGGCTCCGCCCGGCCACGGCCTGGCCGGCATGAAGGAACGCGTGTCAGCCCTCGGCGGCTCCCTGACAGCAGGCCCCCGCCCGGAGGGCGGCTTCGCCGTAACCGCAAACCTCCCGGTACGCCGATGACAGCCAGGCCGGCCGACGACGCCGCCCCTCACGCCTCCACGAATCCCGGTGCGCCGATGACAGCCAGGCCAGCCGATGACGCCGCCCCGCGCGGGTCCACGGATTCGGGTGTGCCGGTGCCTCCGGGCGTCGCGATCCGGGTGGTGATCGCGGATGATCAGGATCTGGTTCGGCTGGGCCTACGCACCCTGCTGACCAGCGAGGACGACATGGTCGTGGCCGGCGAAGCGGCGGATGGCCTCGGCGCGGTCGAGCAGGCCCGGGCGCACCGGCCCGACGTGGTGCTGATGGACGTGCGCATGCCGGGCATCGACGGCATCGAGGCGACCCGCCGCATCGCCGCGGACCCCGACCTGACCGGCACCCGGGTGATCGTGCTGACAACCTTCGAGATCGACGCCTACGTCTTCGACGCCCTGCGCCACGGCGCGAGCGGCTTCCTCATCAAGGACACCAAGCCCGCCGAGCTTGTCCGCGCGATCCGCCTGGTCGCCGCCGGCGAGGCGCTGCTGTCACCTTCGGTCACCCGCCGGGTCGTGCGCGAGTTCGCCTCCCGGCCGACCCGGGTGCTGCGCCCGCACCCGCGCCTCGACGCCCTGACCGACCGCGAACGCGAGGTGGTCGGCCTGGTCGGCGAGGGCCTGAGCAACGACGAGATAGCGGCGCGCCTGGTCCTGAGCCCGGCGACAGCCCGCACCCACGTCAGCCGGGCCATGGTGAAACTAACCGCCCGCGACCGCGCCCAACTGGTGGTCTTCGCCTACCAGTCCGGCCTGGTCGACTGACCACAGAAAGGCAAGCCGACCATCACGTGGTCTTGGCGAGAGTTGCTCTGCGCCAACCCGTCTTCGCTGGACGGCGCTCATCCGCGTTTCGACCGGCCGCGCACCGACATCCTGCAGGGCTTCGGCCGGCCCACCCACCGCCAGGGTCCTCTCCCACACCCTCACTCTCCAAGATCGGCAGCGGTCATGCCACGAACCGGTCGTCGGCAGGGCCGGTGTCGAGGTCGTCGACGCGGACCTTGAGCGCCCCCAGGGTTCGCCGGGCGCCGTCACGCTCCAAGATCCAGCGATCCGCGCAGTGGGACAAGACGTCGGCAGGAGCGGGGGGTGGCGACTTTGATGATTTCGGGTTCGGCCGATACCTGGGCGTATCAAGGTCCGCGGCCTGTCGTCGGCGAGGGCTGGCAGAGAGCGAGGGCTGAGGGCTGGGGCTGGCAGAGCGGGGGCTGGCAGAGCGGGGGCTGGCAGAGTGCGGGGGCTGAGGGCTGGGCTGGGGCTGGCAGTGGGCTAAGGCTGGGGCTGGTCGAGGGCTGAGGCTGGGGCTGCTGATGGTGCGGCAGCAACGGCGGACGTTGGACCTTGGTGCGCAGCGGCCTGCTCCGCACCCGTCCGCATCAAGGTCGCGGAGTTCGGCGGCGATATGGGGTGTTATGTGAGGTTGTGGTTCGGGATGTGGGAAGGGATGCCCAGGATGTGGTGGCGGTGCCCGGTGAGCAGGATCCCGGTCCACTAGCTGGACTGTCACCGGAGTGGGTAAGGGGCGAAGCCGACCAGGGCGAAGCCGACCAGGGCGAAGCCGAGGCCGATGGTGGGGCGTGGCGGGGCATGGCCGCGGTCAGATCCTTGCGGGGGCCGCCGGTCCGGGGGTGATGGTGGTGTGAGCGGGTGCGGAGGGCGACCACGCCGCCGCAAAGATCCAGTCGTGGCGGCGGTGAGGACGACACGACACCACGCGGCGCGACACAGCGCGGGCTGCATCGGTGGTCACAAGTGAGCCGTGGTCACCTTTTCTGGTTGGGGCGACCGGCCGCCGACCGTGCCGTGCATTATCGTCGGGCTTTTGCCGGGATGGGCCCACCGAATGGCCGTCATCCGCCCGGGTGAAGTCCGGCGGAATGCTTTTAGGGTGACACTCCGAGAGATTTTCCGCTATTCGCGTCGCGCCCGCGCGCACACCGGCACCGAGGTGCTGATCCGACCCAACGACCAGGGGCCATACGGACTACGGCCGGTCGCCGTCGGCGGCCGCGCACCCCGGCCTTTCCGCTTACCCCGGTCGTGGGCGGTCACCCTTCCGGGGCGTTATGGGCCATTCGGCCATTTACGTGATCCCGGGCTCCTGGCTTACCTTTTGTATCTCCGGCCACGTCGTCCGCACTGTTCCGGGAATGCATGAACCACCAGATTAAGCCACGGGCGGAGGTGTCGGCACATCGTCATCGTGGATCTATTTACCGGGCCGGCCCTTGGCACGCTTGTTGTTCTTGCCGGCCTGCTCTGGGGAGTCGCCGGGGCCTGCCGGTGGATGCTGCGGCCCTCGGTTGCCCGGGGGCGCGGCCTGCGGGACTGGCCCGCGCTCGCCCTCTGGGCTCCGCAGGTGCTTCTCGCCCTCCCGTTCCTGCTGGCCGGGGCACCCTATGTCGTCTGGGTCGGCGCCGTTGTCGTCGCGGTTGCCGGACTCGGCCGGGCTGGGTTGCGGATGTGCGGCAGGTTGTCGGCGGACGGCCGGGTCTTCGCGGTTTCCGGCCCGGTGCTGGCCGTGCTCACGGTTTCCACGTTGCTGCTCGAACTGGGTGCCCTGCTCGTGGTGCGGCTGACGGTCGTACCCGATCCGGATGGGACGTTCGCCGGTGGCCTTGCGCCCGATGCCCTGGGCCGGGCATGGTCGGCGCTGGGGCAGCCGGCCATCGGGATCGCTGTGGTGCTCGGGGTGATCCTTTGGCTGAGGCGCACGAACGCCCCGGCCGGGCGGCGGTTGCGGCGGGCCGCCGGGGTTGCCGTCGGCTGGGCGACACGCACCGACAGGCTGGCGCAGATCCACTCCGCTTCGCTTTCGGTGGCGCTGCCCGTGGTGGTGATTCTCCCGTTCGTCCTTCCCCTGTTCCTCGGTTCCGGTCCGGTTGCGCTGACCGCCGGGCCGGTCGCCACCCCGGAGTACGGCAAGCTGCTCCTGCTCGGGGCCCTGTCGTTCGTGGTCGCCCGGGACAGTTTCCGCTTCCGGGCCGTCAGTGTCCTGGACACCTGGCGGGACATCCGGGCCGGCGCCGGCAGCCTGTGGCGCTGGTCGACGGTGCGCGCGCTGTACCGGGCCGGGCGTTTCCTCTGCCTGCCGCTGGCGCTGTTCGGGCTCGTCGCCGTCGCCAGCGGGCTGCGGCATGACTTTGGCACGGTGGTGCCCGCCGCGCTGATGACCACCGGCGTGACCTGGGCCGCCACCCGGCGCAACGTGGAGGTGGACCGGGGTGGGGACGCCGGGCGGGCCGGGTGGGCGGTTCGGATGCTTTCCGCGTACCGGATCTTTATTGCTCTTGCCGTGCTTTTCATCGTCGGGGGCGTGAGCCTGCTCAGCACCGACTACGTCGGGGAGCGGGGGCGGGTCTGGAACGATCCGTGGGCGTTCCGCTGGGATGCCGCCTGCATGGTCGCCACGCCCGGGGAGTCCGGGCCGGTGGTGCCCGCCGGGCAGGTGCCGTGCCGGCGCTCGCTCGCCGCCGATGTGGAGAGTGAGCGGTCGCAGGTTGCCCGGGCGATCGCGGCCACCGCCGACGGCGGCCTCTGGGGGCGCGGGCTGCGCGATACCGCGGCGGGCGCCGTTCCCGCCGGGGCCACCGACTTCGTGCTGGCCGTCGTCTGGAACAAGCTCGGCGGGCTGGTCGTCATCGCCGCCGGGCTGCTGGTGGTGCTGCTCGGTGCCGGATTGGTACGGGTGAACGCGCCCCCGCCCGGCTACGAGAGCCCACCGGTGGCGATGCTCTTCGGCGCCGGGCTGGGCGCGATGATCGTCGGCCAGTTCCTGTTCGTGCTCGCCGCCACCGCCAATCTGGTGCCGCACAGCGGGATTCCCGCGCCGCTGCTGTCGCGGGGTGGGCAGTCGACGCTGGCGATCGCGCTCGGCATCATCCTGACCCTGCTCGTCGCGCGCGCCTCGGCCCGCCCCACGACCGGCCCGTTCGCATCCAACCGGATCGGCACGCCGGCCGGCTCGTCCGGGCCCGACCGATTCGGCACGCCGCCGGGTCCGCTCGGGCCCGGCCGACTCGGCATGCCGACCGGCCTGTTCGGCCGCAACCACGGGACACGAACCCGCCTGTTCAGGAGAAACCACGGCACCCCGACCGGTCTGTTCAGGCGCAACCACGGGAAGCCGATCGGTCCGTTCGGGCGCAACCAGGTCGGCAGGCCGATCGGCGTCGGCACGCCGACCGGCCCGGGCTCGATGACGGGTCGGCCGGGTGAGCGGCGCGTCGAGGCGGCCGGCAAGGGCGGCAGGCCGCGCTGGACGAAACGGTTCGGCACGCCGGCCGGGCGACCGGCGCCGAAGCCGGGCGCGGCCGGGCCGGTACGGGTCGTCACGTCGGCCGGCACGGTCGGCGCCATGGTGGTGATCGTGGCCGGGCTGACCGTCGTCCCCTACTCGGCGCCGCGGCTCGGCAGTCTTCGGTTGCCGACCGCGTACGACCCGCACCGCGCCACCTGCCCCGCCCGTACGGCCGATCGCGCCGGCCTCACCTCCCCGGCGCCCGACCCGGCCGCCTGCTCGACCGACCTCATCGCCCGCGCCCGCACCCGGATCGAGCTGCGCTTCGGCGACCGTCCCGGCTTCGTGCTCGACCGCGCCGGCGACGGGTGGACACCGGCGCCCGCCGCCCGGCCGGCCGGGCTGGCCCCGGCGGATCTGACCGGCCTGATCCGGGTCGGCGACGGGCCGGCCGGGGTGGTGGAACGCTCCTATCCCGCGGTGGTCTCCGGCACCGCCGCGCGGGGCCTGGGCGACCGCCTCCTGCCCGCGCCCCGCGGCGGCGGGATCGACGGCGAGGTCCGCCTCACGCTCGACCCCGGGCTGCAGCACGCCGCCGCCGAGGCGCTGCGGGGCGGCGGCCCGGCCGGGATCGTCGTGCTCGACGCGGCCAGCGGCGACGTGCTCGTCAGCGCCAGCACGCCCGTGCCACCCAGGACCGTCCCCGTCTCCCGCGCCGATGCGACGGCCGCCGCCAAGTTCGCCGCCGCGCATGACCACTACGTGCGGCCGGGGCCCGGCGGGCGGCTCGCGGACGACCGGCCCGATCCGTGGTGCCCGCGGCGCAGCCGGGACGGCGCCGGCCAGCAGGCCTGCTGGCGGTGGTCGCACACCGCCCGGCCGTTCCCCGCCGCCGACCCGGACGCGCAGGTCAACCGGGGCGTCGGGCGGCGCTACGGGCTGGGTTCCGCGTTCGATGTGGTGGTTGCCGCGGCCTACCTGGACAGCGCTGGCGGCGGCGATCCGCCGCCGGCTCCCGGCTGCCCGGGTACGAGCGTTCCGGACGCCCTCGCGGCGTCCTGCCACGACATGTTCGTCACGCTCGCGGGCCGGCTGGGCTGGCCCGCCGTGGCCGAACAGGCGCACCGCTTCGGGCTGCAGACCGGCGGCTGCCCCGCGCACGATCCGTGGCCGGCCGGTCGTCTCGTCGGTGCCGCCGCCTCGTGCGTGCCCGCCGTCGACGGGCTGGACGCGTACGCCGGGCAGTCGACGCGGATCGCCGGCACGCCGCTGGCCCTGGCGGCCGTCATGGCCGCGGTCGCCAACGGCGGCCGGGTCGTGCACCCGCGGCTGATCAGCAGCGTCACCGACCCGGCCACCGGCCGCACCACCCGGGTGGCCGCCGCCGAACCGGAGCGGGCACTCACCGCCGAGGCGAGCCGCCAGTTGCGGCAGGCGCTCACCGGCGGCAGCACCGGCCACTTCCCGGGCCGGGCCTCGTGGGCCGGCGGATTCCTGGACACGCCCCGCGGTCCGCTCGGCTACGCGGTCGTCGTCGAGGCGGGCGACCGCGCGCGGGGTGACCTGCGGGCCCGGCAGCTCGCCGGGGCGATGGGCACAGCGATCGGAGAGACCGAATGAGCACGGCGGACCCGCACTACGAACGGGGCGTCCTCGACGCCTTCCGGCGTGCGGTCGAGCGCTACTGCACCATCGTCAACGCGGGCGGGCTGGATCCGGGTTCGCTGCGGATCTCGGTGTCCGTGCTGACCCTGGCGCCGATGAGCCGGGAGTTCGGCGGCAAGGTGCACCGGATCGTCAACCAGCACGTCGACGCGCAACTGCCCCGGGCGCGGGTCGTGTCGGTCGGCTTCGCCGTCGACCCCGCGCTGCCCGAGCCGGGTCACCGGTTCCTGATCCAGCCGCCGGCCCTGCCGGCGCCGAAGCAGACCCTGCCGCTGACCCGCGCCGAACCCCAGATGCACGTCGCACCGGCGACCGCGCATCTGACCCTGCGGTACGGCGCCGACTTCCGCTGGGTCTGCCACCTGGCCTCCGCGCCGGGTTGGGTGCCGCTGGGCCGCTGGACCGGCCAGGCCATCCGCGACGCCTCGGTGCGCCTGCCGGAGTACGCGACCTTCCTGCCCCGCGGCGAGCTGCTCTACCTGCGTCACGACGGCCGCCGCGTCGAGTTCGCCCGGTCCCGGATCCGGCCGGACTACCTGGTCACCATCGACGGCGTCCCGCTGCACGCGGGCGGCCACCTGATCCAGGCCGGCGCGGCCGGCTCGATCGGTTACGCGGACGGCACCACGTCGTCCACCCTGCTCGACTACCACCTCGCCTGGGAGGGCGGCCATGGCTGATCCGGACGAGCCCGCGATGGTCATCGACCTCAGCGGACCGCAGTGGCAGGTGCTGCTGACCGTCGCCCCGCCGCGCGGGCACGAGCGCAAGAGCGTCGACTTCGACGTGCCGCCGATCGGTGGCGGCGCGACCGGTCAGCTGCGCCGCATCCACACCCAGGTCATCTTCACCACCGCGAGCAACGAGCGCGCCGGCTGGCCGAACTGGCACGTGAAGATCTACGGCTGCGCCGACCTGGGCGACGCCGAGGCCCTGCGCCAGCACCTGCACGGGCAGGCGACGGCGCTGCAACGGGCGAACCGCTACCTCGGCGGCACGGACCGCCGTACCCCGGTCGAACCGCCCTGGGCGGTGGTCCCGGTGCAGGTCGTCCGGGGTGACGGGCAGCTCGAACAGCTCTCCGGCGCGGTCACCACCCGGCTCGGCACCCCGTCCGACCAGATCGTCGCGCAGCTGCACCGCCGGCTGCCGTCCTGGATCGGCGAGGGCGCCCGGCCCGACCTCTATCTGCTGGCGGTGTCGCCGCAGATCGACCTGCTCCGGTGGGAGCCCGTCCGGCGCTGGCCCGGCACCGAGCACCTGGGCGACTTCCGGCTGCTGGCCGCCGGCCTGGACCAGCTGCACCAGCTCCGGTGGGCGCACTGCGACATCAAGCCGGAGAACGTCTGCTGGTGCGCCAACCAGGACAGCAGCGGCTACGTGCTGATCGACACCGACGCCGCCACCCAGGCCGATCCGCCGCCGGCCGTCCTGCGCGGCACGGAGCTCTACGAGTACGGCGGCATCCGGCGCATGCGGTACAACGCCGCCCAGGGCTGGAGCCTGACGCCGGGCCTGCTCTACGCCCAGGACCGGTTCGGCTTCCTCATCGTGGTGCTGTGCGCCCTCGCCGGCCGGCACTGGGTCGAGCAGACCCTGCTGAACGCCGACCCCGACGATCCCTCGGTGCGCGTCGCGGAAAGCGAGGAGGCGGTCCTGAAGGCGCTGCGGGAGCACTGGGCCGACCCCCGCTGGGAACCGCTGATCGTCGTACTGGCCGAGCCGTTCGGCACCGGGCCGCGCGGGCAGATCGCCATCGAGTCGCCGCATCCGTGGGCCGAGGCGTGGCTGGCCGAGGTCTTCGCCGCCGAACAGCGCTGCGAGCGCGACCCGGCGCCGGTCACCGCGCCGACGCGGACCGATCTGGTGTACGCGTTCGCCGGTCCCATCGAGGCGATCCGCGCGTACGCCCAGCACGGACCGGCGACGCGGCCCGAACGGGTGCACCGGGCGTACGACGCCATCGGCGTCCAGGCGCAGGCGGTGGCGCTGCGCCGGGCCGCGCTCTGGCTGTCGATCTGGGTTGTGGGGTGCGTCGTCGCCGGGGCGGCGCTGGGAGTTCTGGCGGTCGGGGGATGACGTGATCACTTCATGGCGCGAGGCGTTGCAGCAGCGGGTGGCCCGGCAGTGCGGCGAACCCGACGAGCAGTTCGCCCGCTACGGCCACACCTTCGGCGACTGGATCGACGCCACCGCGGACGCCGGGCAGCCGGCGTTCGTGGAGGTCGAGGCGGGTGTCGCCGGCTACCTCCGGGTGGCCGCGCGGGCCGGGAGCCGCTGGGGTGCGACCGCGGGCCTGGTGCTCGGCGGCGGCGCGGCGGTGCTCTCCTTCCTGGTCGTCTGGCTGGTCCGCTGATGCGCTGGTCGAAGCCGCCGACCCCGGAGGAGGACCCCTCCAGCCGGTTCGGCATCACCTGCCCGGTGTGCCGGCAACTGCTCGGCCGCACCCAGCCGCCGCTGGACCCGGAGACCGGCCGGTTCATGATGCCGCCGTCGTTCCGGCTCGAGGTGGGCGCGCCGGACGGCCGGAACGGGATGCCGTGGCGGGTGACGATGCTGGCCGGCAACTACCGGCCCGCGGAGTCGCTGGACCCGGTCTTCAACGAGCACGAGGTCGACTTCATCTACCTGCTCTGCGGCGGCGGGCACATCTTCCCGGACGCGACGCCGGTGTTCCGCTCCGGCCCGGCCCGGCGGCCCGACGAGGCCCGCCAGACCATCGACGAGTGGAACATGGTCGCCGCGATGGGCGCGCCGGCCAGCGGCAAGACCTACCTGCTGGTCCGGATGCTCAAGCAGAACCTGGACAACCTCACCCAATGGAACGCGCCGGACGACCCCGGCCGGATCCGGCTGCGCAAGCTCAGCCCGCTTGAGGAACTGCCGCTGACCTCCCGGATCGGCAAGTACAACGACACCCGGCAGACCGGCGAGGCGATCCAGCCCACCGGCACGGATCGGCAGTCCACCCCGGCGGGCATGCTGGAGGATCAGCTGCGCGACGCGCTCGGGGCGATCCAGGAGCTGGTCCGGCGTACGGTCGTCGACGGTGACCGCCGGGCCCAGCAGTGGGGCAAGCAGTTCCGGCAGCCGCTGGTGTTGCGCACCGACAGCGGCGGCCGGCGGACCTGGACCGGGGTGGCCGACCTGCCGGGCGAGTTGTTCGACGAGCGGGGCATCAACCGGCGCGAGGCCGGGATGCTGCGCTCGTTCGACGCGCTGCTCTGGGTCGTCGACCCGGCGGTCGCGCCGAACGCCACCGAATGGATGGCGACCGAGTCCGTCGCCGAGGAACGGCTGCTGCTCGACGGCAGCCTGCGACCGGGCACGGTCAACGCGTACGGGGCCGACGTCGTGCGCGGCAACCGGGAAACCATCCAGGACGGCATCGGCCAGCAGGTCACCATGGTCGACGGGTTGTTCGCCACCGACGAGGGCCGGCCGCTGCAGATGCTGGTGGCGGTCACCAAGTGCGACCTGATCCGCGCCGCGCTGGAGAAACCCGGCATCGACCTGCGCGACATAGGAGCACCCGGGGACGTCGAGCGCGGCACCGCGACCTACCTGTCCGTCGCGATGGACCGCTGGTCCACCAAGGGCGCCGGGGCCGATCCCGGCGCCACCCAGCTGCTCACCTACGTGTGGGGAGCGCGCACCACCGAGCCGGCCGTGCGGCAGCGCCGCGCCGTCCAGGTGGCCCGGGGGCTGCTGGACCACTTCTCGCAGCCCGGGGAGTTCTGGAAGCTGGTGCACACCGGCACCGACAACGAGGTCAGCATCCCCCGCGGCGACATGACGACCGAGGTGCCGCAGCACATCCGGGTGCCGTCGATCGACGAGCACCTCGACAGCGCGCTGCAGCCGGGCTCGGGCGGCCTGATCCTGCTGCGTGACCTGGTCATGTCGGCGGTCGGTTGCGGGCTCGCCTACGGGCTGGGACAGCAGAGCGCGCTGTTCCGGATGCACCGCGAGCCGTGGATCACGCTGCGGTTCTTCCTCTGCTCACCGCTGGCCACCGTACCGATCGCGGTGGACGACATCCGGCTCAAGCCGCTCGACCCCCGCGACCGATTCCCCCGCGTCGACGACCGCGCCGCCGCGCTGACCCAACTCCTGCTGGCCGTACTTGGGAGGGCCCGGAGATGACCAACGGCATGATCATGGTGCAGTGGGCCGACCTGACCGGCCGGGGCTTCAGCCCGCACGACGTCGGCCCGACGGCACCCCGGGAGTACTGGGCGGCCGCCGAGCGCCTGCTGCAGGCCGACCTCAGCCAGCCGCCCGAGGGCATCCGCTCGACGGCCGGCCATCCGATCTGGACCCTGCGCCGGGTCCACGTGCAGGGCCGGTGGCTGTGGTGTTTCGTCGTGCAGGGCCGCCGGGGGCCGTTCGGGGTCGCCGGCACCTGCCGTTTCGCGTTCGCCGCCGAGAGCATGTCGGCGCTGGAGGCCTGGACCGCCGGGGTCGAGGTCGCGGCCGGCGACCAGAAGGTGCCGGCCATCCCGTACGACGCGGACCGGTTCCAGCACGTCGTGATGCAGCTGCTCGGCGGGATCGTCACCAAGCAGGCCGCCATCCCGGTCGACGGCGATCCGACGCAGACCGCGGTGATCATCCCGGCCGCCCTCAAGGTGCTGCCGGAACGCGAGCTGCGGGCCTGGTCCTGGTCCACGTGCATGCTGCAACGCCCGGACTCGTCGGAGCTGCGGGTGGTCTCCGGCGGCTGGCCCGACGACTTCCGCCGCGAGGAACCGCACCGGGCCGACACCATCGACCAGTGGTTCCGCGGGGGCCCGGTGAGCGAGGAGGAGATCAAGATCCGGCTCGGGCGCGACGCCGTACGGCGCGGCTTCGAGTTCCTGGTGCACTACGCCGCGACCGGCAAACGCCCCGACCCCGAACTGCTGCGCGGCGGGCACACCCTCGACGAGATGCTGGTCGAGCTGGGGCACGCCAACCACGTACCGGAATGGCATGACGTGCCCTCCATGCTGGAGACACCCGGTGGCTGCCGGCGACTGGCCGAAGGCCATCTGTCGCTGGTCACGCAGTGGGCGGCCAAGGAGCCGTCGGAGGCGGTCGTCCGGTTGCAGGAGGAGCTGAGCGCGCCGCTCGCCGAGGCCCTGCTCGCCGGCGTGGTCGACGCGCAGGACGGCACGCCCGACAACCTGCTCGGCCTGCCCACCGCGAGCCGGCCGGAGCTGACCGACTGGCACAACCGGCTGGCCGCGCTGCTGCTGAGCGCCTATCCGCAGCCCAAGCGCCTGCGGGCGGTCACCGAGCAGTGGATCAGCCGCTCCGGCGTGCTGGGCGGATCGACGGACCGGGTGGCCGCCCGCCCGTGGCTGATGAGCCTCGGGCTCACCACCCAGCACGACAGCGAGTACTTCCCACCGGACGCACGCATCGTCGTCAGCGAGCTCAACACGCACCTCGTCTACACCCAGGCGGCGCACGACGAGGTGCTGCTCACCACGAAACCCCTGCGGTTCCTGGGCACGCTGACCAAGGAACTGCGCCCGCTGCCCAGCAACGCCGTCGGCACGATGCTGTCGCTGGCGGCCATGGAGATACCCGGGGCGGCCCGGGAACCGGACATGCTCCAGCACGTCGCGCGCGACCTCACCCACACCGCGCTGCAGGGCCGCTGCGACGAGCAGTGGATCGACACCATGCTCGAAACCGTGCAACACCATCTCGCGGGCAGCCGCTCCACCCGGCTGCAACGGATGATGTACGGCGCCCTCGAGGCGCTGCTGGCGGTGGACGCGGAGGCGCCACGCACCCCGGCGCTCCGGCAGCGCTGCCGGACCATCGGCTACGACAACAACGCCTCCTCGCACGTCGCCACCGCCCTGAAGCTGGCCGGCGGGCCGGCGCCGGCGACGCAGCCGCTGAGCTGGGTGCAGGACACCGGCAGCCACCGGACCATCACCCCGCGCGGCACGACCGTCGGCCCGATCGCGACGTGGCGGAACGCCGGCGGGCGGCTCCGCCGGCGATTCTCCGGCCGGGCGCCCGTCTACGTCGCCGGGACCGCCGTGGCCGTCGCCGTGCTCGGCTCCGCCGGGGCGTTCATCGTCACCCGCATGGACGGCGAAACACCCGAGCCGCCGCGGCCGACCCGGGCGGCGGTGGCCAGCACCACCGAGGTCCGGGTGCCGCCCACGGAGATCATCCTGCCGCCGCGCAACCCCCGCGAGCCCGACGACGACGAGCGGAGATTCCTGGAGCAGCTCGGCCAGAAGGTGCCGCCGGGCGCCATCCCGGCCGCGATCACGCTCATCAACTACGGCGGGGACCAGGGCCGGGCCGACGACCTGAAGGAGGCGCTCCGGACGTCCCCGGACCTGACGGGCGTGCCGGTCGAGACCGTGAACGCGGACGAGCCGCCACCCCGGGACCAGCAAGCCGGCTCGCTGGTCGGCACCGTGTTCTACAACCGGTAAAACAGCGAAGGGGGAGAGCCGCCCGGCTCTCCCCCTTCGTCGCGGGCGCCTACTTGAAGCGCCACCGCGGCACGGTGCCATCGGTGCCGGTCTCGTGCTCCGGCTCCGGCAGGGCCAAGGACGTACCGGAGTTCGCCGGGCGGGTGGCCGACTCGTCCGCGGGCCAGTCGTTGTAGCCGGTCCGGTCCTGCTTGGCCCGGCGCGGCATCGGGAACCGCAGCGTCCGGCGGGTCGCGGTCTCCGCCGCGCCGCCGTTCAGCCGGTGCAGCTCCTCGCTGCGCCACCGGTCCAGCTCGCGCTTGCGGATCTCGGTCTGCACGTGCGTCTCACGCCCGGCGGTCTCCTTGCGGATCTGATCCTGCCGCTTCGCCTGGGCCTCCAGCTCCTGGCGCTCCTGCTCACGTTCAAACTCGATCCGGGTACGGGCAGCCTGCACGTCGCTCTGCTCGGCGGTGGCCAGGATCTCGTCGTACGCGGTCGGCGGCCCGATGTTGAGCAGGAACTTCGTCAGCACCGGCAGGATCTCGATGGCCGTGATGAACAACAGCAAGGTCAGGTACGCCGTTTTCAGCGTCGCGTTGCTGTCGGTGATCTGGCTGAGCGCCTCCAGCTGCGCGAGCAGGCCCCGGTCGTTGCCGCTGTCGATCAGATAGCGGTCCTCCTCGGCCTGCTTGAGGCTCTTGAGCCGGGCCAGCTCTGCTTCCTTGGTGGCAAGCTCGCCCTGCGCGGTGGCCTGCTCCTTGCTGCTGGTGGACTTCTGCCGCTCCAGGGCGGCGCTGCGGGAACGGTCCAGCTTCTCCTTGGCCGCGTCCCGCTGCTCCCGCAGCTCACCGGCGGCCTTGAGCTTGGTCTTGTACGCGGGCCCGCCGCCCTTCTGACCGGTGCCGTCCGTGCCGTCGAACTCCGCGATCGCCTTCGCCCGCGCCTCGCTGTACCGCTTGTCCAAGGCGTCGTACTCGACCTGGTCCCGGACCACCGCCGGGTCCTTGCCCACCAGGTCCTCGACCAGCGAACCGGCCGCGACCTGCTGCAGCTTGGTGACCTCCGCCTGCAGGCCGGGAATGACGGCGAAGCGCGCGTCGGACCTGAGCCGCTGCTCGTAGGTGTTGCGCTCAACCTGCTGGGTGACGGTGAGCTGGGCCTGAATCTCCCGCTGGAAGATCCACAGCACCAGTGGCGTGGAGACCACGGCGCCGATCACCAGCGCCAGCAGGATCCGGGGCACCAGCGTGGCCAGGTTCTGCCACCAGAGCTCGCGACGGCCCGCCGCGGCGACGAGCCACCGATCCAGGTTCGCGATGGCCAGCGCCCACAGGACGGCGATCAGCACGGACACCGCCAGCGGTGCCCGTACCCCCGAATGCAGGGCGAAGCCCGCGGAGAGCCCGGCCATGCAGGCGGTCGTGAGAACGACGCCGCCCAGCCCGGAGTATTTGCGTTTCTCGCGGGGGCTGCGCGACAACGTGTCGGGATCGGCACCGGAGAGCCAGATCAGAAGACCTCGCCGCGGGGGCATGATTTCCTTGTTTGCGCTTCCAGCCACTGACTGTCGACTCCCGTCGGGCCACCACAAAGCGTCGGAACCGACCTCTGGGTGTTCACTATCTCCGCCCGCGCCGAACAGGGAAATCCCCCGTAGGCGTGGCGCCTACGGGGGATCAACGACAGTGGCGGGCAGCGGTTACAGCCCCCATGAGGAGAACACGTCGCGGGCCGCATCGGAGCCGGCCCGCGCCTTGCCGCCGTCCCACACGAAACCGGCCAGCAGCCGCAGCGCGTCGACCGGGTCGCCCACGCCTTCGAGCTTGCCGTCGGCCAGCCGCCAGCCGCCGAGCTCCCCGCCGCCGGCCGGCCGTTGGTTGCCGAGCTCGCCGCCGCCGGCCCGCCGCTGGCTGCCGAGTTCGTCGCCGCCGGCCGGCCGTTGGTTGCCGAGCTCGCCGCCGCCGGCCGGGATCCGTGCCGCCGATGCCGCGCCGAACAGGCCCGACAGGTCCGCCGAGACGAACGTCGGCCGCCGCTCCGGCGGGGCCGCGAGCAGCTCCGCCGGCCCGCTGACGCCGGTCAGCACCAGCAGGCTGTCCATGCCGGCGCCGACCGCACCCTCGATGTCGGTGTCCAGCCGGTCGCCGACCGCTAGCGGCCGCTGCGACTTCGACAGCGACGCCGCGGTCTCAAACAACGCCGGCGCCGGCTTGCCCACCACCACGTCGGGCTCGCGGTCCAGCGCCGTGCGCAGCACCGAGACCAGCGAGCCGTTGCCCGGCAGCGGGCCACGCGGGCTCGGCAGGGTGCGGTCGGTGTTGGTCGCCATCCACAGCGCACCGGCCCGCACCGCAAGCGACGCCTCGGCCAGAATCTTCCAGCCGACGTCCGGTCCGTAGCCCTGCACCACCGCGACCGGCCCGTCCTCCAACCGCTCGACCGGCACAAGACCGGCGTCGCGAACCTCGGCCCGCAACGCCTCCGCACCGACAACCAACACCGGTGCGCCCGCGGGCAGCCGCTCGGCCAGCATGGCGGCCGCCGCGCCGGCCGAGGTCAGGACCTCGTCGGCGGCGGCGGACACACCCATGCCGGTGAGCAGGGCGGCGACGTCGGGGGCACGCCGCGACGCGTTGTTCGTCGCGTACGCGATCGCCGTGCCGGCCGAGCGCAGCCGCTCAACCGCCTCGGCCGCGCCGTCGATCGGCTTGTCGATCAGGTAGATGACCCCGTCCAGGTCGAAGATGACCAGGTCGTACGCCCCGACCAGGCTCACGCTTCCGGCTCCTTGTCGCCCTTCGCCGGGCGCTCGGATTCCTCGCCCGCGTCGGCGTCCGCCGGCTTGTCGCCCGCTGCCTTGTCATCCGTCGGGGTGTCGGTGGCCTGCGGCTCCGTCACCTCGTCTTCGTCTTCGTCGTCCGCGTCGTCGTCTTCATCGTCGTCTTCATCGTCGTCGTCCGCGTCGTCGTCCGCGTCGTCGTCATCGTCATCGTCCGCGTCGTCGTCGTCCGCGTCGTCGTCATCGTCGTCCGCGTCGTCGTCCGCGTCGTCGTCGTCCGCGTCGTCGGCGTCGGTGCCGGGCTGGTCGGAGTCGGATCCGGTGGCGGCGGCCGGGGTGTTGCCGGCCTCGTCGGTCTCGTCGTCGTTGTCGTCGCCCTCGATGGTGACGCCGTCGAGTTCGAGCAGCCGCTCGGCCGCGTCGGTGAGGCTCTCCACGTCAGCTGCCGCGGCCCGTGCGAACCACTCCCGGGCCTCCTCACGCCGGCCGGCAGCGAGCAGCGCGTCGGCGTAGGCGTACCGCAGCCGGACCGCCCACTCGCCGTCCTCGTCGGCGGTCAGCTCACGGACCTGCAGCATCGCCACGGCCGCGTCGTGCTGGCCGAGGTCGCCCCGCGCGCCGGCCGCCACGATCAGCAGCTCGATCGCGCCGGCCTTGTCCAGCGTCTCCTTGTCCGCGCCACGGAAGAGATCAATCGCCCGTTCCGGGCGACCCAGGGCACGCTCGCAGTCGGCAAGCTCGGCCAGGTGCGTCTGCCGGCCCGTCATCCGGTGGTACGTCCGCAGCTCGGCGATCGCGGTGGTCCAGTCCCCCACGGCGTACGCGGCGAGCCCGACAGCCTCCCGCACGACCGCGATCCGCGAGGCCAACCGCCGCGCGGCGATGGCATGCTGCAGCGCGAGCTCGGAGTCCTCGTCGATGATCTGACCGGCGGCCACGAGGTGCCGGGCGACCAGGTCGGCGGTGTCCCGCGACAGGCTCAGCAGCTCGGCACGGACCTCCTTGTCGAGGTCGGTCGCCACGACGTCGTCGGGCAGCTCCGGAGCCTTGAACGCGGCCTGCTGCGGCTCGGACTGCTCGAAGCCACGCTCGCCACGGGGCCCACGGTCATCGCGCGGAGCCTCGTCCCGAGGTCCACGGTCATCGCGGGAGCCACGGTCATCGCGGGGACCACGGTCGTCCCGGGGACCACGGTCGTCCCGGGGACCACGGTCATCCCGAGGTCCACGGTCATCCCGGGGACCACGGTCATCCCGGGGACCACGGTCATCCCGGGGGGCGCGGTCGTCTCGCGGGCCGCGGTCGCGGAAGCCGCCGTCGCGGGGGCCACGGTCGCTGGTGCTGCGGTCGTCGCGCGTCCCGCGGTATCCGCCCCGGTCGCCGCCGCCACTGCCGCCGCTGCCGCCCTGGTAACCACCACGGTCACGGTCGCCGCCGCGGAAGCCGCCGCTGCTCTGGGGACGGTCGCCCTGCGGACGATCGGTCTGCGGACGGTCGCTGCGGTTGCCCGGCCGGTCACCGCCACCGGAGAAGCTGCCGCGGTCACGGCTGCTGCCGCCCTGGTAACCACCACGATCGCTCTGCGGCCGGCCACCCTGGGGACGATCGCCCCGGTAGCCGCCGGAACCACCCTGGAAACTGCTGCGCGGGCCGCCCTCGGAACGCTCTCCTCCGCGGTAACCACCACGGTCGCCGCCACCTTGATAGCCGCCACGGTCGCCACCCTGGGGACGATCGCCGCCACTGCGGTAGCCGCCGGACGAGCCGCCACGGTCGCCGCCACCCTGATAGCCGCCGCCCTGCGGACGGTCACCACCGCTGCGATATCCGCCACGGTCGCCGCCACCCTGGTAGCCGCCACGGTCGCCACCCTGCGGACGATCGCCGCCACTGCGGAATCCGCCGGACGAGCCGCCACGGTCGCCGCCACCCTGATAGCCACCACGGTCGCCACCCTGGGGGCGGTCACCACCGCTACGGAAGCCACCACTCTGGGGACGGTCACCACCACTGCGGAAGCCACCACTCTGGGGACGGTCACCACCACTGCGGTATCCGCCGCGGTCGCCGCCACCGGAGGAACCACCCCGGTCACGGTCGCCGCCACCCTGATAGCCACCACGGTCGCCACCCTGCGGACGGTCACCACCGCTACGGAAACCACCACCCTGGGGACGGTCACCGCCACTGCGGAAGCCACCGCCCTGGGGACGGTCACCGCCACTGCGGAAGCCACCGCCCTGGGGACGGTCACCGCCACTGCGGAAGCCACCGCCCTGGGGACGATCGCCGCCGCTACGGAATCCGCCGGACGAGCCGCCACGGTCGCCGCCACCCTGATAGCCACCACGGTCGCCACCCTGCGGACGGTCACCGCCACTGCGGAAGCCCCC
>Ga0307515_10000922_pt1 | contig 67528 bp, 98 predicted proteins | sample 17_EM_MG_FD_194513 | JGI IMG/M metagenome (GOLD analysis project Ga0307515, IMG submission 194513) | Populus trichocarpa ectomycorrhiza microbial communities from riparian zone in the Pacific Northwest, United States - 17_EM | ecosystem: Host-associated > Plants > Roots > Unclassified | place... | reverse complement strand
CCCCCCCCCCCCCCCCCCCCCCCCCCCCCCCCCCCCCCCCCCCCCCCCCCCCCCCCCCCCCCCCCCCCACGAAGCACCACCACCAAGGGTAATTGATGAGTGCAATGACTTTGGCAGTGATACAATCTATCACAACAGAAGGACAAAATTTACCTCGATATTCATCTTCAGAAGACATAACTGCAACCTTCCTTCTTGTGGCATACCTAGACAGCACACAATGAATAGCTGCGGCAACAAAAGTTGATGTCTGCGGTGCGAGTGGTTGAATGAACAGCGATGTGGTCGGCTGTCACCCCAAGCTATTGGCGGTGAGGAAAATCTGATGGTAGATTAAGTCAAGGACTTCCATCTGCAAGAACCAGGACTTCTTATCATCGATGACGAAGGAGAGATAAGGATGGTCAAACAGGAGCTTCTTAACTCGGATTCGAAGCTCAGTCTCTGATCCTAAATTCAACCTGTAACTGTGGACAATAGTATGACGAGCTTCATCTTCCAAACACCCTCGAATTGTACTACTCTTCAGTTTTAACCATGTATGTTTCGAGGTTTAGTATCATCATAAGTCCAATGGATGAGCAGAACACAGAATATTCACTTACAGCTTCTCGGGTGTGCGGATTGTTTTCAAGATATTGACCACCGGGCAATTGCCACCCATATGGTGCATCTGCCGGAGCACCTGGTAATGCCCGCTGACGATTCTGAGCCTGAATGGCTAGTTTCCAAGCTTCGTCAACCATTGAGTACATCTCATTGGTAATGATTGGCCAGGGAGTCTTGTGAAGACGATCGCCTCCATGGACTGTGTTGCCACGTCCAAAGTGCCTTTTGGTGTGGCGGAAAGTTGTGATCTCCACCAGCGTTTGGTTCAAGAACACTCTGGTCTCCACCAGCCATGGGATGCGGGAGCGCCTGTACAACGTCAGACTCGCGTGATATGTGGATGGCTGACATCTGGCACTTGAGCAATGGTGGTGTGATGGCCCCGACTGGAAGTGGAGTGCAGGCGATGACAGTAATGGCAAAGCTCCCATTCTTTGGCAGTGGAACCCTTGTAATTCGTATTCTCTTATCACGGCGCACGTGGTCTAAAATTATGACCTCCTGCCGGTTGTCCCAATCGTCTTCTTCGATATCGGAAGACAAGGTAGACTCTCCAAGATCTTCACTTTCGTCATTGCTGATCTCCCAATAGGTATTGTTATCCTCCTGCTCCATCAGAATAATACCCCGGCCATTAGCCAGATCCGCAACACTATACTTGAACGCTGGGTTGGAAGTTCAAACATTTGATCGGCAGTGATAATTGGCTGTATCCATCAGTGCAGGTGCAAGTGCTCTCTCAAGGTGTGTTTCTTGATTCTTCTGTGAATAGTGATTCCTCACCTGGTGTAACGGCACGGCTGCACATGACGTGTCCAGGGCCGGGTAACCCCCGTTTTATATAATCGGCTCGCCACAAGCCTTAGATCCGTAGCGATTATCATACCTATTTATCTACACCTACAATCACTCGAGGCCACGTTTGCAACCATATCCACTAAATTACCACAGTACGTAAGCCTACGTAGTCGAGCGCAGGCGTACGTGCCATTACACTTGGCTAGTTGTGGGTTACATGATTGATAAAGTGCAGATGGGAATATCGGGAGAAGTATAGACGCGTAAATATAGTAGGAAGTTTAATAGATTGACTGGAAAACAGGGTAACAAAGTAACACGCAGTCGAAGAGAATGCAATTGGAGGCGTGCCTGGCAAATGTAACGCTCGGCCAAGGAGGATGCAATTTGCGGAGTGCCTGGAAAGAGTCCGGAAGACATGTCAGCGGTTCATATTCATATCATTGCTGGTTGTTCTTTGATGTGATTAAGACTGCGTCAGGTGCACTGGATCAGATGGATTCTTCATGCCCCCAATTCCTGAATGTTAGCACTCGTATTCAAGAATGCTATTGATGCAGGAATTGGAGGTTGGTTCAAGCCAACATACGGAGAATTGAACCAGACGCACCTGAAGAACTGGAGATCTCATCATGAGTGTATCGCTATCTAACTCTCAGAGCCGGACATATGGAATACTGAGAAATAGGTTGATCATGATCGCCCCTGCATATGACTCCGCCAAACATAGTTCATTATGCCTCTAGTTCGAGCATTTGAGTGGTGACTGTGTGGCACAGAAATGTCGGTGTGTTGATGAATCTTGCAGGACCTGGACGGATGATAGAGTTGGGACCTTGGTGAGTAGCAACAGTTACAGTTAACATGGGTTCATCCTGAGTTCGTTGCTGATAGTGGATAAAGATGAATCTCTGAATGTGGTATACCGGTCGGATGGACACCCTATTTTCATCATAGTCTGTTGTTTGAGAATTCTGCAGCAACGTTAGGGGTCGACAAGGCAATGTGTTGTACTGAACTTCACTTTCAGCGGTCCGAGACTGCTGCATCACAATATGTATCCAGTCAGTGTAAGAGACGAGGGAGGATTTGAGTTGACACAGGAGAGATTCAACATAGAGAAAGAACGGTAAAGGTATGATGAAGATTGAAGGGTGATCCAATCGATACCATTTGTCGTCAATGCCATGATTGCTAGCGAATCGGTCATAAATTGTGACTCACATTAAGATGTTGCACATAATATCTTGTAAACACCGCATCATTAATCACCAACCCATTATGAGTCTCAATGCTACCATGTTGACTAAACATAAATATTGGGGTTCAAAGCAGTGCATAAGAACGATATGATTGCGTCATGATGCTTCATCTGACAGTGCAAAGATGAATAACAGCATGCAGTCCAGGCCAATGGAGGTGCAGCGAGCATTGAGTCGGCATACAGAATTCAATCCAATGCAATGACTGGGATTGTAGGCTCGCCTTACTTTGAGAATAACTTCTACTCTCAGAAACTTACTTTTCTTGACTAGAGCATTCATCACGATTTGATATTCATGCACTCTTCGGATTGGACCTGGGTGATAATCAGATATCGTCTGTGCATGATTTGTCGAGAACTTCAGGCGGTCAGGATATGAGCTGGGCGGGAGCTTGTTGGTCACTGATTGAGCCGTTGATCAGAGACTGGCATTCAGATTGTATGTCGTCGAGCTCTCTTGATGGAAATCGGTTCACATACTCCATTTTACGATATGGTGTTTGGCGGCCCTGACATACAGGATTGTCAAAATGTAGTTCGGTCTGCATTAGAAGCGTTCTGGATTTAAGTCGATTCGAGGAAGTGTGGTATACAGGTCACCGGGAGTTGCCGGTCATCTGCAGAATTGCTGACCAGATGCTTTCAATTGAGGTTCACTCTCTTAAGCTGCAGCTCGATTATGAAGCCAGAATGACAGAAGATATTTTAAGATCCTGGAAATGTAAGGTCCGAACATACTTCTGAGTCGAAACCCAGTTAAGTGCGGTTACTAATCCCGCAGGATGTGCATCTATGGTAAGCATGTGGTGGTCACCTTTCTCCAAAGGATTGCTTGACATGGAGGATGACAGTTATGGCAGTTAAGCGGCGGCCTTCACATACCGATCAAGCATAGATTCAGATATTAAGCTGCGTTGGAGCAGGATGAGCTGCGCCTGCACATAAAAGTTTGGTTTCAGACAAGATGACACTCTGTGTGCTGGCAGCCGCAGATCTAAAGGTAATGCAATTTGGGTATTCTTGGTTCCGAGGCATGCCTGGAGTGGGATGATATGTGAATAATGACAGCCTGTATTGTTGAAATTAGGCTTTGAATAGAATATGCATGTGGTGTCAAATCTGAGACTGTCACACTCGACAGGAGAGTGGATCTGAGGTGTGCCTGAACTTCATTCCTGAGCGAGGAAATACATGGCTGTATTCTCTGGGTAAGCCTGGAATATGCGAGCCGTGTCTTACGATACGATACATTTACTGGATATCGCTTTGAGAGTCTTTCTATCCCTGGATGATTAGAGAGAGATAAAATACTGGATCGGTCACAGGAGAGTCGAGAAGATGACAGTGATTCTCCTGTGCAATCAAATTTAAATTATTCAATCTTGTTGATTCGTGACTCTAGTATCTAGTACGCGTAAAATAGGCAAGCAACTAATAATTGAAATCACATTTCGAGGTTCCGGCGCACCTGAAAACACAAATCTCGTTCGCAGATTTCGGTGTCACAATTTCGAAACAGACAATATCGCATCAAGATACATAGTGAATGCAGCTTTGACAGAGTCCTCCATTATACTGGCGCACCAGGTTTTCATCACATATTGGTTCATCCAATTGAGGCTATGATTCAGTTTACCAGATATCTATTTACCATTGACATCATCTCATATTCATCACAATAATCAACTAACACAAAATGGAATTGACCTCTGACCAATTCTCCCGGACTCCTCAATTGCACCTTAGTCTCCCTACCAGTTGACTATTTTGCATCAGTTGGTGAGATTGTGTTGGTTGAATGATTATAGAGGCGTACCTTGATTTCACTGCCCTGATAGTTATCATTCATCCTCACCATCTGGCGGCACCAAATCTCCATCCTCCATATGCTGCTTTGTATGGTCCTGCTGACACTCCAGTATCCGGTTTATCATCATCGTCGTGATGTTAGGTCGGCTCATCAGACCACACAGGACTCTCATTTGAGCCACCCCAGAGAGCTGGTGGAGATCAGTCGTTCTGTGATCATAACCATTGGGTCCAGTGTTCAATAGCCATGTGTGTGGAACTCTGTTTTGCCCCAGTCAGACAACCCTTGCAAATACCTGCCGCTGATCATTCAATACCCAGAACTTCTCAGTTATTACCGCATGGTTTGCGGCTGTGAGATTCAGGCCTGTCCCACTCACGTTGGGTGTAGTTACGAACACAGAGGAATTTGGCGAATCTTGTAATTGGAGCTGCATTTGTGTGCACTGATCATTGCCCATATCCGCATACATGCGGAAAATGTCCAAATGATCTGCAAAAGATTTTGTGGGCCACCACTTCAAATGACGAACTTGGCCTGGCAGAGGACAAAATAGCACTGGCATTTGAGGTGGAGGAGCAGGAGGCAAGGCGCTTGTATTACTTTCAGCCTCATGCAGGAGGGCCTCATTTGATGCTTCGTCTTCGTCAGGTTCGTGAAACTCCGCAGGTCGCTTGACAAGCATTGGCAGACACGTCTCTCTCAGCCCTCAGAAAATCGCAGAATCCACCCCTGTATCGGGTGGCCATTTGTTGTACAAGCGTCCAGAATCGTCATTCCAGTCCTCAGTGTCTCCCAATACCAATGAGAACCATGCCAGCCGCGATCTATGTACCCTCGATACTCCTGAAGCACCCCATGAAGTGTATCTCTCGACAAGAGTCTTGAGTGTTGGTTGCCTGTCTTCTGTCCATTCGAGATCAACAAGGTGTGCATTCTCCTTCAGTAGCTGAACCAGTGGTTTCCCATTCGCCGATTTCGAGTCTGACCACCTCCTGAACGTCCAGGGCATTGCAATCTGTATCGTCCGGTGTGCCGCCTCATGTGGAGCGTTTTTGCCTTCAGTGCGGATGGCGTGCATCGAACTCTTCACAGTAGAATACAATCCATCGGCGCCATGCTTTTCCATCACAGTCTCATCCTCTGGATCTTCAGGCGCACCTGAAAACAGCCACATCGCCTGATGACACCAGTCATAGAGTGAATGGAATCCCGGCGTTGAAGTGACTTGATGGTTGAATCCAATTCTCGCATCCGTCGCAAATCTCCATCCCACGGTATTTTTTGTCTTGTACTGATGTGACTTATCAGAAATCCCAAAACTCCACCAACAGTGTGAGAGCCGGCCATTGCTTGATGGTTTTGCTCTGGATGTTAAACCATCACCCGACACAAGGTGGATATTCCATCGGTTCTCCAGCCCATGTATACTGGTTTTCTGATCCTGCTGGGTGAGAGTCACATTTTCGGCCAGCAACAAGTTTACGCGTTTGGAATCGATTCCATGTGTCATCTTATTGATGACTGTCTTGAAAGTGTCTGCCACTCCGGGCATTGTGACCACCATGATTGGTTCTTGGGCCAATAAAAGCACTGGATCCCTGTGAGGTGGTGTTGTCTGTATCTTGAACAGGTGGCGGGGCACAGAATTCAATCTCTGCAGCGGATACCACACCCGTTCTTCACCTACCATGCCAGGAAAGTTGTTCTGCGCCAAAATCACCCACTCTTCAAGGGTATTCCCCATAAAATGGACAGTGCCAAATCCATTACAACTTGCGCAGTCACCATTTTGCAAAGTATTACCGCTGCAACCCCGGTGAAAGTATTTCCAAGACCCATTACATCCGCCACCGGTGCTCCTGGCTTATCAGCATCCCGAACCCATCTCCGCCAAATCATCCAGATGGCCCAAACCTGGTGCGCCAGAAACTCAGTTACAGACAAGCCTGGAATTGAAGATATGTGGCCTGGTGTAACAGCGACACGTGACCTGAGGCCGGGTATGCGTCATTGTATACAGATTGCCCGGTACGACACTTAGATCAGTATCGAAAATCTTACTACTTTACTCTCCATCTATACTCATTCGCTCTCCTGTGCAACAGTATACCATCTCAGATGTCTGCAACTTGACATGGGCATACCGTGTGCCCATACATTATATTCAATTTTCAATTATCGGATACATTTTGCTCACGAGGATATACTAGTTTTACCTGTATTGTCGAAAAACGACACAATCGACAGGAAACGAACAGATCAAGGTAATTCTACTGTCAATTGTCAACTATGCGTCCTAAGAATTCTGCCAGATGTCAATTGCGCTTGGCTAGTATACATTCGAGCACGGAAAACTTATGATGACCTTGCAGCCGAGTAACCCGTATTCTCACCGGAGAGGCCTCCGTACTTCCGGCGGACGAGATCCACGATGAGGACGATCACCACGGCGAAGGGACCACTGCCGACATGGATGATGCCCTGAGCGACGGCCTAGGGGATCACCTGAGTGACGTCCTGGGCGACAACCCGAGCAAGCCCGAACCCACCACGCAATCCAAGATCGTGTCAATGCGAAAGATGATGGAAGAACAGCGAGCAATGCTCAACAATGCCATTTAACAGAATACTCAACTACGTGTCCAGAATGCCGAGCTGATGGAAGCAAACTGGGAATATCTCAGAGAATCTATTTGACAGGAAGCAACGAACACGAAAATCTTCGATATGACCCATCCAGAACTGTACTGCGGTGGAGCCAAAGAGCTTGATATCTTCCTCGGCACCTGACGATCTAACATCTAATCCCATGCGCACTTATTCCCGTACAGAGATCCTCACAAAGTCAAATATGCACCGCTCCTTCTGAGTGCAAGGAATGATCACCCGGACCCGCCACAGAGACACACACAGATGATTGATCCGGTGGCGTGGCTTCGAGACCTACGGAGAGACTCAGACACCTGTTTGGAAGACTTCGAGGCCTTCTCGGAAGAAATGCAAAAGATGTATGGCGACAAGGACCAAAAACTCAACACGGTAATCAAGTGTATAACCGACTTCCTCCAAGGAGCGAATGAACCGGTGAGAGTCTACGCCAATCGAATCAAACCAAATTGGAGCGTAGCGGGATGGCTCCCGCAGGACAACAAGAACCTGTACCAAATTGTTTGGAGCGGACTACGACCAGGACATAATTCCAAGAGCAAGCTGCTGACCCAGAAGAACGGAAGATGTGACATTATGAAAGACCTTTTTGACCGCGCTGCCGATTCAGAAGTCAAGCCGGATGGCAACAAGCCCCAACCGCAGCAGCCACAACAACAGCAAAGGCAGTCAGGAGAATCATCTCAACAAGGCGGCAAGAAACGCAACTTCCGACAATAGATATCTCAGCCAGCCGAAGCACCGAAGCCCGATAAGTCAAAGTCGGACAAGGATGATCAACGCACTCCAGCGCCTTCGGTCACGCCAGAGCTCTACAAAACTCGGAAGTGGGAAGGAAAATGCATATGCTGTGGGTCACCCAAAGGTAAAACATTCCGGTGCACGAAATATTCACGCGCCAACTTCCCCGAAAACCTTGCTGCTCCAGGAGACGGAAAACAAATCAAACACCTGCGGTCCTTCGATAGTCAACAACACAGTCACCAGCCTCCCACTCTCGGTATCTAGCTCGGCGGGAGAGGATGGACAAACGGGAGCTTGAACTACAGTCATTGGGTATGAGGGCGGTGATGGCAACATTAGAGGAAATTCAACCACATCGGATGGCACTAAGGCCAAGGGTTTTCTTAGAGAGCCCGAACGCTCTGATGTCTAGCCAATATTTGTGTGGAACGGGTAGACCGGAATCATCCCACATTGTCCACAAAGTACAGATACGAGATCAACACGGAGAATTGCAACGAATACGAGCACTCATCTATCGTGGCGCTACAAGCATCTGTATATCTCCACAACCTCTCAATAGAGTTGGACTACCCCACAAGGCAGCGCACATCACAACTCACGGCCTTGACGGTCAGGTAATTACGCATGCGAGGGAGAGCCACAAAATGGCAAGGTCCGTCCATTAAGTGGATCACACAGCCCCGGTCCACGAACCGGAGGTGCTAGTCGTCCCAATAAGGGCATATGACCTAGACCTGGGATTACCATGGTTCAAAACGCGCAAGCCGGAGATCGACTGGGATACCAGCAGATTGACTTCCTCAAGAACCTCAAGTGGTCATGGGGAGGCACACAGATCAGGTATGATAGTGCAGTGGTACGAAGGACGGTATGACGAAAGTACTAAAGTACGGCTGTCAGACATTGGTGGGAGTATGCCGACGATCAACTCGACGTCGGAGATCCCTGTGATTCCGGATGGAAAACCACGGGAGAGCGGTGATGACAGTCCTACTCTAGATAGTCAGATATTCGGAGCAACCGCATTCGACGATCTCATAGCTAGTGACGAGACCATCGAGACATTCGCCCTACAAATCAGGGAATGCAGTGGACTGCTGGGAGCGACTATGGAGGTCACCACTTTGGAAGATCCAGGTGAGATTGAGACTATCAACCCAAAGCGCTGGACGAGCGAGCAGGGAGCAGCGGCGGTCGTTGCTGCAGCAGAGCAACCTCACTCAGGTATACTTGAATGACCGCTACCGGCTCGCCGAGTCACAATGGAAGGTTGCTAGACTAGCGGGGTTTGGCTCGTTCCTGGGCGAATCGCTTGATCCGCCGGTCCCTGGTCTTCGTTCTGTATCATCTTCCCAAATTCCAAGTCGGAGATAGAAGCTAATGTACAGATGCTGGACGAGGTACTGTACATACTGATGATTGAGGTCATATCCGCGTGAGATACAAGGACTATGTGGACATAGTCAGCAAAGATTGGGCAGAGACTCACGCACCGCACCGGCCAATTGACCACGCGATCGATCTGGAACCAGACTTCAATTTACCATATGGCAGAATGTATAATCTTTCGGAAGTCCAGTGATAAACCCTCAAGGCCTACATCGAAACAAACCTAGCGAATGGATTCATCCAGCGATCATCGTCGCCTACGGCAGCACCAATCTTGTTTGCAAAGAAGACGCACGGCAGACTGCGGCTGTGTGTGGACTACTGAGCTCTCAATAAAGCCACTGTGAAGAACCTATACCCTCTCCCACTGATCTCGGAGATGCTCGACAGATTGCGAGGAGCCCGGATCTTCAAGAAACTGGACGTCAGCAACGCCTATCACCCGATCCGAATCAAGCAAGGCGACGAGTACAAAACTGCGTTCTGCACTCAGTATGGGCAGTCTGAGTACCAAGTCATGCCGTTCGGGTTTATGAATGGAGGGGCAACTTTCCAAGGCAAAATTGACGACTGCCAATGGCGTTACATTGACGACTTCGCTGGGTGCTACCTTGACAATATACTGATCATCTAGACCGATGAGAAGGAGCACGAAGAGCAGGTACGAAAAGTGCTGGAATGACTACGAGAATTTGGTCTCTACGGCCAAGCCAAAAAGTGCCGTTTTCGAGTCTAGGTGGTTGGCTTTCTTGGATTTGTCATTAGCCCCGATGGGATTGGCATGGAATCACACCGCATATCACGGATTGAGGACTGTCCAACCCCGGAGTCCGTCCGGGTCGTACAGGTGCTCCTTGGATTCACACACTTCCACCGGCAGTTCATCAGGAATTATGCATAGGTAACAACACCGATACCAGATCTACTAAAGAAAGCAGAAAACTCCAGGATGTCTGAACAGGTTAAATGGGAATGGACTCGGAATCCCGAACTTGCGTTTCGGAAGTTGAACAGGTCCTTGACTGATGCACCAATTCCCAACCATTTCGAGCTGGCAGAGCCGACTATTTCGCAGACCGATGCAAGCAGCTTTGCGATAGCCGCCATTGTCAACCAGACTGACGGTTTCGGGATTCTCGGACTAGTCAACCTCTACTCTCGGACATGCCCAGATGCGGAACAGAACTACGACACATACGATCGGGAGCTCCTGGCCATCATGGAGATTTTTCAGCAATGGCGTCACTACCGCGAGGGAGCGGACCATAAGGTCCTCATACAACGTGACCTTAAAAACCTCGAATATTTCCAAACATCAAAAGTGCTATCCCGGCAGCAGGTTAGATGGGCGGAGATCTTCTCTTTGTATGACTTTGTTACCGATCACCTGGAAGGCAAAAAGTACCCAGCAGACGGACCATCAAGAAGACCCAACTACGCGATCGGCTATGAGAATATAACGGGGAAGCTCCTGGCCACCACAGCAGCGACCACAGTCACCGAACATATGATGACATTCTACCGGAAATCACGGCAGCCAAGGTGATCGACTATTTAGCCTCAGACATACGGCCAACCTTGCTCGATGTTTCAACCGCAGATGAGAGTCAATGGAGATCAATCATTGGAGCTCTGACCTATGAGAGGAGGATATACGTGCCTGCGGCACTCCGCAGTGGGGTGACAAGCCATTTCCCCAATAACCCCGAATCCGGTCACTTCAGCGCCCTGATGTGAAGGCACCTATGCCTGCTCTCGACCACCAAGGCTTACGTACTGTGGTAATTGAGTGGATATGGTTGCAACTGTGGACTTGAGTGATTGTATGTGTAGCTATATAGGTACGATTATCGCTAGGGATCTAAGGCTCGGGGCAAGCCGACTATACAAAACAGGGGTTACCCGGCCCTGGTCACGTCACGTGCAGCCCTGCCGTTACATCATCCCCCTCTTTAGGTGCAGACCTCCTGGGCTGCATAACCCCGTACAATAGTAGGAAAGGAATATGGAAAGAACACAATCAACCAACCATTCCTCGTACGCAATCATACGAACCCACATGTCCCACAACCGATCAGTACCGCTCAGGGTGACCTTGCGGTGGATCCGGGCCACAGGGAAACTCCACCTCACATCGATTGAGATCCGGAGGTGGTACAACCTGTGCCGACGCCATTCATACTGGGCCGAGATCCTTGAAGAGCAGAAGAGAAGACAGAACCAAGAAAACATCCAAAAGTGATCCTGTCTCCCTATCTCCACTGCCAAACCCATACTCCAACGACCATCATTCCCGTAGCTCGTATCTCGGCATAGGTCATTGTCGGGATCGTCAAAGTAGTAGAGCTTCCTCTCGTGACTCGGCATTGATGGGAGCTTCCGCTGCCGGCATTGGTCGTAGCTTTGAATCGTATACATCAATCGCATCGTTGTGTAGTCGCGTCTCATTCGTCGACATCGAACAAGTGAGCTTCTCCAATGATGGGTAACCTTAGAGAGTTCAAGCACGCCTGCGCTCTCTTGAGCCATCGTGGAGTGCTTCCGCAGGCTCTGTAGAATATCTATTGCAGCCGGTAGTCGTCAATCAGTGGCATTGACTCGCAGATGCTGCTCGAGTCGTCAATCGTCGTTCGTTATCCGCGTCGGGGACCATTTGGTCGACTTCATGCCTGTGCTCTCAATAGGCGGTTTCAGGAGAATCTTGGTCGACTTCTCGGTACGTGTCTTGGTAGATTTCCCGCTGGGATGTTGATCTGTTGGTAGGATTTGATTGTGTAGACATGGCTATCTCCCCCTTTTGAAAACTCATTGCTCCATCGACGTGTTCTTCATCATATCGATTGTCGATTGCCATTGTGGCTTGGTAGCGGTGTATTGATGATTCGGGATTGTAATCGTAATCTCTTCGTGATTCGACACGTAATTCGGTTCGGCTTTCGCTTCGTCTTCAGACTATCTCCCTTCGGCTTCGGTCGTCCTTCCGCGTTGCCCTCTGCCCAGTGACTACCCTGACTTGCTCTACCTGTTAACTTACTGTCGTATGAGTCGTCCCAATGTCCTCAATCTCAATTGCGACCTCACTCCAACGGCTATGCTTCGTCCATCCACATTTGGGTGTCCTGTTAACTTCGCTTCGCTTATCGACTTCCATCCACCTCCCCGGTGCATACCTCGTCAGGTACGGTTGTCAACTCTGCTCCAGGTGGGCTTCTTGATTCATCTCTAGGTGTGCTGGCCGTTGTGGTGAAACGGCAGAGCCGGCCTTGTGGATCCATGCAATTGGGTGGATCCACGATATCTTGGAAAGATCATCGCCGTTCCCTGAGTCAAGTTTGACAATTGTTCTCCTTGTGCGCTTGTCGCTGGTAGCCGTCTCAATTGGTGAATGCACTTCGCGGTGCTACGTTCCCACACTTCTGGAATGTTGATAGTTCACGGTAGGGGTTCTTGACTGCGGTATGGTTATCCCCCTCGTTTTAAATGTCCTTGTTCTTCTGACGACTAGTCTCATACAGCTTTGTTGGGTGCCGTATCGATTGGTAAACTTGGTCGGGATCTCATTCAGCATCGTGACTCGGGCATGCGTCTGCTTGATTCGGTATCTCGGAACAGTGTTCGGGATTGTACTCGGTGAAGCCATGTCGCCGTTACATCGTGTATCTGCATCTCTGCGCTCAATTGCAACTTTCGTACCATGAACTCACTAGTAAGTGATCTCAAACAGTGTATAACTTCACAGAACCTCGATATCGTCATATAACAAGCACGACTGGTTTTCTCTCTCTTGTAATTCATCTCTGGTTATCTATCTCCGGTAATAATTTCACAAATCTCCAAACATTCATCTTGAGAAGTCTCCGGCTCTCCTAAGTGCGCTTCACCGCTCTCAATTGTCTGTGAGAATTCGCTCCAGACTTCGGACTCTCTCGTATGACTCCGTGTCTGTACCATCCGCATTTCCCAAAGTCGTCGAACAGGCTGGAGGCGGTCAAGGGGAAAATCCACAAGTCGCAGTAGCGCCGCCCCGACACAATGGAGCATGACCATGGCGCGCAGTGCTCCCTTCGTGACTCGGCGAGCCAGTAGCAGTCATTCAAGTATCCCCGAGTTGGCTTCCTCTTCTGCTGCAACTACCGGCGCTGCTCCTGCTCGCAAATCCAGCATATGAGGGTATTCACATTTTCTCGTGAGTCCGCTCTACCATATCTCCCAACCATCAAGTGCAATCCTCTACTCGTGGAGCGAAAGCCATGGCAACCTCTTCGCTAGCAAGCAGATGACCAATTGTTGTGGCCGAAAGGATCACGCTGCTAACACCTGTCCCATCAAGTTGACCGAGTTGGGTATTCACAATATCGTGCGAGCCACTAGGGTTTGCAACGACAATAATCGCTTCCGCGATAAGTGTATCTCCGGGTTCTCCCCTCACAATGCTAGTCGCTCTATACCAGATAGTATGTATCATATCCCTCGCCTGTACACGGGTTTCTGAAGGCTGACCTCGGTCTCCCTGAACAGTGGCATCCGCATCGTTGTTACAGTTCCGCCGGCCCTAGAGTTCTGGATGATGGCTTTCGAACCACATGCACGCAGTTCATCTCATATCTTTCTCTCATTTGCAGTAATGTCAGTCGATCTTCGGAGGTGTCATGGTCTCAACGGAAAGTGCACTTCTCTCGTGTAATGACTCTCGGCTGTAGGTCCTTCATCTTCGCAGGCGCGTTTGACTCATGGATGGCGCCGCATTCGAGTAATGTATCTGTAGGCTTACTTTGACAGTAGTGCACTTCGCGTTGTGCAATGATTCTCCGCGTTAGGTGTGATTCAATTGTGGAGTTCTTCCTCTGCGTAGGTATATTTCGTTTGTTCGTGGTAAGCATCTCCTCCGTCGATGTACATGGATAGTGCAATAGCTCTGCTCCTTAAGTAGGTTTCTTTCTCCTCCTTAAGTGGGCTTCTTTCATCACTGTCATAGGTGCTCATTGCCGGTAGGCTACTAATTCGTATGTGGGCTTCATTCGGCACTCCCATAACGGCGCGTGATTGATCATCTCTGCCGTAGTGGCATCGTCAGGGCTGCCGCTGCAGTCCCCTCGACTCGGTGGAGTGTAACCGTGAGTGCGCATCGTCAGTGTGATTCATCGTGTGATGTAGCCTTGTTGACTTGAATATCGTCTCCCACTTAATGTATGGCTGTGGCTGGTGAATCGACGCGTTAAGGGGTAACGTGATCGCAATTGCATCTATTCCGCCAATCGGTGATTGATTGCAGCCGTCGGTAGGTAATCTTCTCCGTTGATCGCATGCGATAAATTTCATCGGGAGTGGTTTAAGACTCGTTTCTCGGTACGTGTACGAATTGTCGATATTGGCTGTGACGCGTCTCGGTGGCCATTAAAACACCGGAATCATCTCTGCTGCCATCAAAGACTTGATTGAAGGATGAACTTGTTAGGACTCATCGCTCGTGTAATCGGCAGGCCTCCAGACTCCTGTCAACGCGGATTTCTGATTCTTGACTTCATATTCTCCCTCGTCGAAATCAGGGTAAAAGTTGCGCATCCCGCGAGCAAAACATATGCATTTACTGAAGAGCGATAAAAGTGTAAAGGCAGGGATGCCTGCGCTCGACTACGTAGGCTTACGTACAGTGGTATTTGAGTGGATATGGTAGCAAACGTGGACTCGAGTAATTGTAGGTGTAGTTATATAAGTAAGATTATCGCGGGCGATCTCAGGCTCGTGGCGAGCCGACAATAGATTACGGGGGTTACCCGGCACTGGACACGTCACGTGCAGCCGTGCCATTACACCTGAAGACTGCCGAGCTCATATCCCGAGATCTCTATTGGCCTGCGATGGAGTCAGAGATATGGAAGTATGTTGCCAGCTGCGAGTTGTGCCACCGAATCAAAGCACCACGTCACGCACGCTATGGACTCAACATGCCACTGTCTCCGCCTTCCCATCCCCGGGAGGGACGTATGATGGATTTCGTTACCGACTTCTCAGAGTCAATGGCATCAGGATACACTGGGATCTTGGTAATTGTCAACCGTTCAACTAAAATGGGGATCTACCTCTCCTGCAGAAAGGCCATTGACTCCCCAGAGCTAGCACGAATGTGCGTTGAACACGCCATCTGCAACCATGCCGTACCGGACACTATCGCCACCAATCACGACAAAGAGTTTACCAGGCGATTTTCGGACAGAGGTTGCTCCCTCCCCAGTATCAATCACCGCCTCCCGACCGCATTCCACCCGCTGACAGACGGTCAAACCGAGCATTAGAACCAAATGATGGAGCGGTACCTCCGAGCCTTTTGCAACTAGAAGCAGGACAACTGGGTCAACTTGTAACTGCTGGCGGAGTTTGCCTACAACAACTCCATCCACCATTCCACACTGATGACACCCTTCTGGGCGAACTACAATTACCATCCCATGATGCAGTTTAAGCCTCCCAAGGACCCCAGCTTCAGATCACAGGTGCAGGCAGACTCATGGATGGCAGGCGTGGAAGAGATGCACCGAATTCTCCGGGAAAACATAATCCAGGCTCAGGAGCAACAAACACAGTACGCAGGCGGGAACGAGATGATTAATGCGGTTGGAGACAAAGTATGGCTATCGACCAGGAACTTGATAACATCCAGGCTTTCGAGGAAGCTTGATTACAAGCGCACTGGACCATATCCGGTGAGTAAGATCATCAATAAGAATGAATGCTCACAAACTAGACTTACCGGGTACAATGCGGAACCACAACATTTTCCATGTGTCGCTTCTCGATTGTTACACACTGCCTGTCGGAGGTCGGCCATTCCCAGAACCGCAGCCAATGATAGTCGAGGAAACAGAAGAGTGTGAAGTGGACCCCATACTCGACTTCAGGCGGCGCTATCGGAAGCTGCATTATCTCGTCCAATGGGCCGGTTACAACCACATAGGCACCAGCTCGGAGCCGGCGGAAGACTAGCAAAACGCGCGAGATCTTGTTGACAATTTTCACCGGAAGCGTCCGGACCGGCCTCGGGAGTAGAGCTATAGAGTCGGGTGGGGAGTTACGGAGCTACGGAGGACACAGAAGCAGTTTGGAGGTTTCATTGTACTTTGTTTCTTCATTTCCATCTCTTCTCTTTTGATTGGATTTCAGCCTGGTATAATGGCGTCGGCATGGGTTTTGCCACCTACCAATGGAGGTGGAGTTTCCCCGTGCGCCGAATCCGCTGAAAGGTCGCCATTGAGTGAACTGATTGGTTGTGGGACGTATGGGTTCATACAATTGCGTACATGGGATGATTGTTTCATTCTTTGTTTGCTTTCCTTCGTTTCTCCTATGCACTGGCTTTGGCAGCCCAGGAGGTCTGTGCATGGAGAGGGGGATAATGTAATGGCGACACATGACCCGAGGCCGGGTAAGGGTCATTGGATATAGATCGCCTCGTTCAACAATTGGATCAGCATCGAATATCTTACTAATATACTCTCCATCTATACTTACTCACTCTTGTGTGCAATTGTATACCATCTCAGACATCTGTGACTAGAAGTAGGTGTACGTGCCCTTACACCTGGAACACGGTCCTTGGTTGATTGGCAACAAGGATGTGCATTCAGCAGCCTGACCGCCTCATCAAGACACTCGTGTTCAAATTGGTTGTTCATGGTGTTGAGAACAGTCAACAATACTGAAATGGAATTATCTGGATCGAGGAACTCTTTGCCTTCCTCCACTGGCTCCTGAACATCTTTTGATCCTTGGTCAGTCTTCTTTTCGTCCTCAATGATTTCATTCCATTGCTCCGAGGTAAGCTGGGCTGATGGGCTCATACTCCGGTGCTTGTGGAAGTCATCGCAATGTTAGGTATTTCACAGACAAGCATTTCGACCCAATAATATTAACTCAATTCTATTAACTCAATCAGAACTTACATTAATACTATCAATCACATTCCCACTTGCCTTCTCATCCACCACTCTTGCATTTTCATTGGATCCCTCTGAAGTCTATGTATACTGATTAGCAGTGGGCATGACTTTCCTGAAAGAGGCTCGCGGGGATAACCTTGGCCGGTCTCATTACGTGCTCTGCAATATCTTTCCATGTCACTGACTTCATTTCTACCAAAAATAGTTTTACATCGTGTCCCAATTTCAACTTGAATGCATTAGAAGGAGAACTGTTCGATGAAATCTGACCATATAGAGGGTGATTCATTTGCCCCGGTGCGTATGATCCCATATACACTTTGTCCCATTCTTCCTGGGTGAAGTTGGGTTTGTAAAATGCAGTCAGACAGTTTGGTTCTTTTGGGCAACGATTTTGTTCAATGACATCAATCAGCTCCTCCCAGTGCCTCACATCGGGCTACAAAGATTGGAGTTGCATGGTGGTTGTCTTGTCATTGTTGTCATTCAGCACTCGACGAATCACAACCGTGAAAGTTACATTTGGCATCTCTGTTAGGTTACCTCTCGCTGATTTGCCCACGCGCTCTGCCAAACCCGTTGCCAGGTGCTTGTTGCCTCGCCTCCCCTTCCACCTCGCCTTCCGAAACTCACTTGCACATTTCTTCAAAAACATCTGCACCCACTGTCGCCGAATCCATTTGGCATTATCGAAATTTTCCAAATGCAGCCAGGTCTCGAAAGTTTCCAAAAAATCTGCAACCGCCGTCTCCCAGTGCAGGGGTTCATCTCTCAGCTGTTTCTAACGTTTCAGTGCCGGGATAATGACCCGATGCCTAATCTCGAGGAACCCAGTGACCCATACATTCTTCCACTTATCGAATGAACTAAAGTTAGGCTCCCTCATCCTTTTGGCAAATTGCTTCATGGAGAATTCTGTTTAGTTCAAGCTGATTGGGGCTTTGCCTTCAGCAAGGCCCAAGTCCGACGAATCATCGCTCTCATACTCTTCCTCAAGATCGTTATAAGCAATCTCTGGTAATGGGGGCAAGTCCACAATCCGTGCAACATCTGTCTAGCACAGTTCTGCAGCTGGCTGAAATCAGTTCCCTTGAAGGCTAATGGGGGGTCTTCCAGGTGCACCGGGAAGTTCCCCGTATCGAGTCAAGGCGGAAGAGGTCGGCCGAATCACTGGATCCTTTCGAGGCGCCGCTGGAGGCACTCGATGTGCACCGGGAGATGACGGCCCCTGGCCTGTGAATTGCTGAGGGCGGAACATTCGATGTCCACCCTGACCTCCTTGTGGGAAATCGTATCCTTGCCACGATGGCCCATAACTCGGGTATGTTTGGGTTGCTGCTGAGCTTGGTTGTGAGCTTGGTGCGATGTTGAATGGGGCGTGGTGGTAGAACTGGGGAACGCCTGGAAATGGTGCCTGGAGAGGTGGGTAACTATACCCTGGTAGTGGTGGATGAAATTGGTTCGTGGGTTGCCCGAATTGAGTGTCTTTGCTTGGGTGTATTGCCCTCAATATTATCTGCTGATCCCACATTGTCCTCTGGGCGTTGTTGTGAGCCAAACAGGCTACCCCCTGGAGCCATATGGCTGTCTTCGGTGGAGATCCATTTGTCAACTTGGCATGTGAACAAATGATGGTGGTAAACAAATTATCAATTCAATTGGTTATTTCAAACGAAGCAGAGTATTGTTGAAAATTTTCGAGCTAGCAGTGACCTTTGTCGGAATGAAGGCCTCTCATATCCATCTTCTTTGTCATGGACTGTGGTGTTTCACTGCACCTCTGATCCCATGAAACCCGGCTGAGAAAAAGAAAACATAATCTTACACATCCTGCCTTTCTTTGTTATATGCTCGAATTCATATACTAGAATCTTGGGTAGAAGCTCACTTTTATTTAGTTCATGACTGTAATGATCATAGAAGGGATACAACATGATATCTCGAGGAACCTAACAACAACTATATCCAGTTGGAAGGTTAGCCTCACGACTAGGTATTTTATACTCACAATGTGTGTGTACGACCTACTGCTTCATTCAATAAGAGGCCTTGTACTCGAGCAGCATCAGTGATTGCTTTCTTTTGAGCTCCTTGTGCAATCCTGATTGTCTCCTCAGGATCTGCCTACCATTCAAGAATCGTTACTAACCAAAACAACCTACCAGCCTATCAAGTTCTCGATGAGCGGGCATACAGCCAGCTAGGACACTTACCTGTTCATTGTGATAGGCTGATGTTATCCGCTGCTTGAGGCTCGAGCGTAGACATAATCTGCACAAAGCCGCGACGACATAGGATACAATAAGGCCGATCATAATAGCACCTGATGCTTGTTTGTGCAGAAATCTGATCGTGAGGTCACTGTGTTTTACCCCTCCTCTACATTTGGTGGTGTGTGATGCATCTTTGAAAATGATGCGCTAACCTGAGTTAGAGTTAGCTTGCTTTCACACCAATATTGTTGAGGTTCAAATCCAGCAACAAATCATACACCCTAAACCATCATCGAGATTCGTCAGAACACTGAGCATTTCTCAGCTATGGTCAACACTCGCCGGAAACATGTTGAATGCTTTATCTTCAACATGGAATTATGCAACGAGAACCGACTTGAAGCTCACAATCAACAGTATCACCCAATATCGATGAATGAAGGGCTATTCCCCAACAGGATTCCACCACCTGCAGGCTGGGATCACCCTGAGTCATCATGGTCTGACTACAGTAGGTGCTCCTGAATGGCCATCGACAAGCTGTCAATTATTGATCTACTCATAGACAATGTACTAGGTGCACCACCACCTGAACATACTCCCAACAAAGAACCTATAGACCCTGAGCAGCCTGATCTCACCTGTACCCCTGATCAAACCAAGACAGAGGCTCATTGGCAGGTAGTTGGAGTGGAAAATGCGGGAGGGAAAGCATATGGCAAAGCAACTGGATTGTACAACAAGTACTCAGGAGAATGAAATCAATGGCATCCATTTCGGTCCGCACACGACCTTCGGCAGGCTCAGTTGTTCAGCAAGCAATCAAAAACCGGGATTGATCAACATCTCAGGAGGGGACTGGACAACTAAAAAATTGAATGATTCCAATCAGCAGGTGCCCTGCGAAAGCTCCTCTCAGAACTCAATTTCGGGCTCGGCAATGATAGTTGGATTGAAGATGATTCACATATCTTCAGAACATTATACTTGAGCCATATTTTCAAATGTATCCTGTTCCTTTTGGCAGATCTCCAGTGTCAGGCGCACGTCAATTTTGAACCGGTGCACCTCGCTCACTCTGACGGCTGTCGAATCTACAGCGAGATGAATGAAGGCGATTGGTGGGGGGATACACAGGATTAACTTCCTACCGGAGCGACGATTGTGCCACTCATATGTGCATCCGGCAAGACTCACTGGAGCAATTCTTCAGGCGATCAGCATGCCTGGGCGCTGTATTTCACAATTGGTAATATCCGAAATGATATCCGCCGCACACCTAAAACGCGCGTCTGGATTCTTGTCAGGTTGATCCCCTGTCGCTCAAAATGTGCGAAAAACATTGACGAAGCATGGCATTCCACGGTTGGAACTGTGCTGTCTCAACTTAGGCATCTTGACGTCACTGGCCCTGGCTTGAAATGGGATTGTGCTGATGGCTTCCAGCGACAATGTTACCCTCTGTTAACTGCCTGGGTCAGGGACTATCCGGAACAAGGGATGGTTGCTCAATCCTCCCATTGCTTATGCCCAATGAGTGAACTTCCTAAAGGTGCGCAGATGTGGCATTCAACTTTTCGACCACCCGATGACTCAAGAGACCAGCATATTCACTCATAGCTGGTGGAGGACAATCATCTTGATGCTCTGCACACTCTCGGTGTCCACCCAATATGCAACCAGTTCTGGCAATACCCTCTCTGCAATGTCTATCGGCTTTGGCAACCTGATGAATTGCATCAGCTGCTCATGGGTTTAGTTATGGACTCATTGCACTGGCTGCTCAAATACTTGAAAGCTACAAAAGTTAAGGATCAATTTGACAATCGATTCACATCAGTGCCACGATATGCTGGTCTCCGGCACTTCTCTAAACCCTTCGATTCATTGCAAAGCGGCACCTGGTAAGGTAAAGAGATCTGTGGAATGATCAGATCACTGGCAGTGAATTGTGCTCAAGTTCTTGACTGCTCCAAAGATGATGGGAAAACTGTGGCCGAAACAGCCTCCGATAGAATTGTGTTAAGAGCAGTGCGAGCAGTATGTGAATTCTCTCTACATGTCAGCCAACAAAATCACTCTGATCTATCCCTCAAAGAACTGGATGATGCACTCAAGCGATTTTACCAGAAGTAGGGTATTTTTCGAAAACTGAAAATGTCGAAGTCTGTGAAGGCCAAAGTGGATGACCTATTGGCAACGGAACCCCATCAGTTATGCAAACAAATGATTCATAAGATATGTGCTTCAATTGAGGCCCTGGTGTATGGGGCTGAAAAGGTTTCCACAACAAAACGTAGGCAATTTCAGGTGCGCCTGCTCCGAGCCTGACAAGCGGCAACTACTTGCTCAGATGCTGATTGTCAGAAGGCAATTGAGCAATTGGAGTGCGAAATCCATCAAGTGACACCTGCTAAACACAAGCTTTTCGATCAATTATTCCAACGTCATGAGCGACAACTAGTTCAGGAAGTTGGGACCAAGGCAACCGTTCCCAGAAGCATATTCGCCAAATGAACTTGCTCTAATGACAACTGCCTCCCAAGACAAGGCTTTTGGGGCGGCAAACATTACTGATGACAAGTGACTGCAATTCCATGCCCGCATATCTGATGCTGAGACAGAAGCCACCACCTGGAGTTTGGCTGATACGGAGCAGGTCACTACCCAGCTGGTGAGAGAGATTTATGGCATCACCTCGAAAGAACAGAAGCGGTTCAAGATGGAATTCTCCATCTGCTTGATCGAGTTTGAATCTTGGTTGGAGACAATCGGCATTCAGGCACTGCGGGAAACCATTGAACAGCGCGTGATACATTTCGGATATCACAAGATGCATCCTGTGAGCCATATATCAGAGTCAATTCGCCAAATGGGTTCCGGTGACAATTTTACCACTGATATTTCTGAACGGCTACATATCGCGATTGTGACAGAGGCATATCAATCTAGCAACGAAGTCACTTACATCCGACAGACGGTCATGCACAATCACCAGTGTACCGGTTTGGACTATATGGAGGAGACACTGTCTCGTCTTGCACTTGAAACCTGGCACAATATTGACTCTGCAAAAGGTTTAGACCTACTATCCGCTACCGATAAATGGCGAAGTACATGCAGAGCGTGTCTGTTACGTCTCCAAACAATTCAGAATGGGCCCATTATCCACCCTGTAGCACAGCAGGTATATTATTTGAGAGAAACGCATGTCCGCAGAGTGTGCAGAATTAACAAATTACCCTCAGTCAGAGATGCATCAGAAGATATCGGAATTTCCAAATTTGGACAGCTATTTCACACGAAGATTGAAGAGGACTGGGGACACGAAGTTTGTGGGCTCGTGCTGCGATATGATCAGAATGTCGTCCTTTACAGTATATTTATTAAACTCCTGAACGGGCTGTTGTATTACCGTCAACCATTTCACAACCCGACTTCTGTTGAGGATCTGGGACATGATTGCAAGGTAGAATATGCCACTGCCAACCAAGGGATCATCCCTGAAGCTCATAACATCTGGGTCCAGTATACGCAAAGTGAAGAGAATGACCTGGATAACACCTTCCAAGGACGAATTCCTTCTTTTGCTGTATTATACTTCAGCTGGATTCCACCAAATCAGATCCTTAAATTTCAGTGGCGCCTGCCAGCCGGGAATGTAATATTGACATTTTCGAAGAGGGGCAACATTACTCAGCAATGGGTATTTCATCCTCAAGCTCAATAATACACGGTGGTGATTCCAACAAAGTGCAAAGGTCTTAATGGTTGGGCTGATTGAGTTGACGGGTTCATCCGGGTTGTCAAACAAAGAAGTAAAATGCATATTGAACTGGTTGGAGCAATCGTGGGGCCGGCGCATTTGGTGCGGGAGAACGCTGCATCGGGCGGGATCGATAGCATATGGCTTGTAAATAATCATGATGATTTAGATTCCTACTAGACTGTATATTGATTAGATTTGGATGACTGATTCAGGTGTATAGCTGTCTGTATATTAATTAGATTTGAATGCCTGATTCAGGTGTATAGCTGTGAGATAGTTTATCAAATTGTAATATTCGATATAGACATTATCGTCTATCACTCCTGGAGAGTCTGGCTCCAGGTGCACCGGAATAGCCTTGGAGATGAGTATCCGTAGTCCCAGCAGCTCCGAGATTTTACCAACTTCAAACCATGATTTTATAGCATTCTGAAGATGACTTCATACTATTGAGAATATCGTTGTATTCTATTCCGCTACTTCAAGAAGCGTTGAGTAGCACCTGAAAGTACTCTGAGAGTACGTGAGAAGCACATCGTTTTGCTTTCAGCCTGTTCGGGAGCTTCTGGGATCTGCTCGAAGAATTGTTGGGGCTATTCAGAAATGCTGAGTCGTTGAGTTATGACTTCCGAACCATTTCACATTATCCTGATGTTGCCTGCCAATCAATCAGGGATAGTGAAGCTAACCGTACAACCTGACTTGATTGTTAGTGTCAGTTTAACATATTATCCCAGGGATTATTTCAGACAAACATCAGCAGACATCATTTCCCTTGAACACTATCATGTTAATGTCCACCGATTGGGCAATTCCAGCTGTTGTACACCGCAATTTATCCCTGTTAACGAGCACACAGCATCGGCACGACTTGTTGCAAATCGTGGGGCGGTTGGAAACCCCTGCAACTTGCAGCCATACTCAGCAGGATTCATCTTGAGTATAATGATCATGTTGGCTGGTATTTATTCCATTGTGACATGAAGCTAACTTTATGGTCCTCAGGGCTTCCCACTTCCTCCCAATATCATCTTCCTCCCCTATTCCCCACCAGCGAATTAATGATACACAACCACCTCTGGCAGGTGATAGCGGATCGAATTCTGGCTGATTGGCAGGTGCTACATCGAATACGGCAATCCTTGCCACACAGCAAGAGTGCAGATACAAGTTAGTTCACCACAACGCTGCCAATGCAGCCCCCAAATATATGACCCAGGATGCACATTTGAAAATCGTCCGTAGGACTGGAAGCAGTAAGAATAACAAGCAGCATGCAGTTGGATGTGAGTATAGCCATATCGAGGTAAACAGCTGTCAATTAACCGTATAACATACAGCGGGTGTCCATCGAGAGCTACGTAACCAATCTATCGCTGCCTGTAACGGGCAACCTGCATGGTCGACAAAAGCATTAGTCCACACTGTCTGCAAAATCGATTATCATGATGTTGTTAGCTCTGAGATCTTCACGGATGAAGTTCCTGACAAGGATACGTCTGAGTGTACGAAAAGTGTTTCAATCTCCTTAGTGGAGGCTACTGAAGCGTATATGGTAGAGGTAATTGCCGAATTTCATTGTTAGAAGCAGCAACTTATGTCTTGTAGGTTTTCAACATGTCTGCTACTGTGGCAAGGCAAGGAGGTTGTGTACAGCTGGAACAGTCCAACATGCGCCTGGCATCGAATGTGGCCAAAATGGCGACAGAAGGCTATTCTGACCGCGCAATTCAGGATACGAGATATCGCATTCAGAAACCACGTGCCGAGGTCCGAAAAGAGATGAACTGGGGTGTTGGGTTTCCTGGGAATGAAAAGGTGAAGGCTGCGATGCAATGACACCCGGGGATGCTTCGTCAAAACCACACGTCCGGCCGCCTTCCTTGCCGAAATGGCACCACCCAGAATCTGCAGACACACTGGAGAGGCAAAGGAACAAGTGCACCTCAACCTGACAGACGCAGACAGCAGGCTCCAGAGCCCTCGCAACCTTGGGCCCAGTAGGCCACCTTCCCTAACCGCTAACACTTCCGGAGCTCAATGTTCCCAAATCGTTAATGAACAGGCCAGAGATACATAAATGTGTACAGCTCTTCCCCTTCCGGAATTGTTTGATCATGATGAGGATAGCCAGCACGATATGAATCTTCATCCAGATATGCTGACTGATGAAGGAATATTCACTGGTTGGTACAATATCTGTTGTGTGGTAATGCAGCTAACATCCATTTTGAAGACCAGAGCAGCCTATTGAGTGATCCTGGAGATGATGACGAGCATTGACCGAAAGACCCAGGGTTTTGGAGAGTATTATTATGAATATGATCTATGTATTATTCAAGAAAAACGTAGTGATCAAGAGAAAAGTAAATGAAAATGCCAGGAAGGCTGCCAAAACAATGTGAATGATAGACTATGCCAAATTAAATGATTGAAATCTTGTGGATACAGCCGTGGCAAAATGAGCGTCAACAGAGCCTCCACAATTTTGGGTCAGATAAGTCTGATAATTTAAAATTGATTAGCTCATTGGTATACATAATCGATGTATCTGCTGCCTTTATAGGCAAAATGAGTGTGACACGCTCCTTACATCATGTTCAAAATGTGCGTAAACAGAGTGTCGACGATTGTTGATCATGTGTCTGGGGAAATCACACCACCAATAGGTTGTAGTCAGTCATAAAGCCATTTTTGGCCCCCTTGATAAGCAAAGCAGATTGCAATACCCTCCCTGCCCCATCTCGGAAATGAGCGTCATCACAGCATCAACGAGTATTGGTCATGTGCCGAGGGAAATCACACCACTATCAGGTTGTAGTCAGTCATAAAGGAAATAATTTGCCGCCTCTATTGGCAAAACAGATTGCAATGCCATCCCTGCCACATCAGGAAGATAAGGGTCAACGCAACGTCAATGGTTGTTGGTCATGTAGCATGGGGAATCTTGGGGTCGACGGGTTGCAATATGTGATAAACTGAATATAGGCTGCCATTATAAGCGAAAGTTAATGTGCAACGCTCGCTGCCCAATCTTCAAAATGAGCGTCAACAGAGTGTCAATGATTGTTGGCCTTCCATCATGGTTAATCACAGTGCAATGTGGCCGGTATAGTCTATATACATCGTTTTCACTGTTATTTTACACTCAAAGGCTGAAGAATACCTAGTGGTAGCTCTGTAAATGAAATAGGTTGGTACTGTCCCGCAGGATGTGGCGGGAATATCCCGGACATATCTGCCTATAATGGCTGCCATATCCGTCTTTATGGATACTTGTGATCAAGTGCCACTCATCTTACCGAAGATCCAAGACCAAATATTGTTGACACCCAGTCGATGCTCATTTTCAGGATGTGGTAGGGTGCGTGAGTATTCCTGTTTGGCGCATCTAGGCGGCTAATACTTCGAAAATATACCGTGAGGTACCAATGTCAACATGGTATGTTTACTAGTAGCATATCCAAATGCGACCGTAAATGTGAAACCCGAAATGCAGAACCGGAGATTGGAACCGACGGGATCAGCCACACCCGGTGAGACAAGGGGGCTAATGGGTACTGGTCCGCGTTTGCCCGGAAAAGAGTCACAAGGTCTGGTTTCTGGACCCGTTCAGAACCAAACCGACCCTTTTTAGAGCACCAAACCCGGAATGCTCACGACTGACCCGGACCTGTTGCTAACACTATTCATGGGCAATACGTCAAGTGTCGATGTCACCACACCTGCAAATGAGTGTCAACAGAGTGTCCACAGAGTGTCAACAGCGCATTAACAGAACATCAACAGAGCGTCAACAAAACATCAACAGAGTATCTACGATTTTCATTATTGCATCTGTTGTATTGCAAGGGCTGTGCTACTGCATTTACCTACAATCAAAGTATAGGCGACCTTTGTGGGCAACATGCATAGAGTCCATGTTGCTACACCTAAATGGACTGTCATTTGAGGGTCATCAATTTTGGGTGTTGCATCATGTATAGTCGAATGGCTGTGCTGCGGCGTTTACACTTGATCGATGTTTTGCCCATCTTTATGGGCTTATATGTCAATTGTCAATGTTGCTACACATGAATATAATCATCAACAGAGCTTGAACATTTTTTGTTAATCCACCTTTTACAATCATGGGGCTATGCTACTGTATTTACTCATAATCAGAGTAGTACCTGCCATTTTAGGCAACATCGTTACAATCAATGTCCCTACATCTAAAGTGAGTGTCAACAGCAGGTCAACAGAGCATCAATCAGTATTGATGTTGCATCTGGCATCATCCATGCGCTGTGCAACAGTATTTACGCACAATCGAAGAATTGGCCACCTTTACTGGCACAATGATTTGTGTCAATGTTGCTGCCACCTAACGCTGAGAGTCACCGGAGGGTCAACAATTTTTACTACAGTATGTGACGTAATTTGAAAGGAATATCTTCGGCACTATGCATAACCAACATATTGGTCGCCTTTACTTACAAATAAGCAAGCAACAAGGTGACAGCCACATCCTGAACATGAGCATCAATGGACCATCAACAATTCTTGATCATGTACATAACGTAATTGCACAGTGCGTTGCTCGCTGTTAACCATAAAGAATGTATTGCCTGCCAGTACACGCAACAGAGCATGTGACACACTCACTGCCGCATTGTGAAAATGAGCATTGACTGAGCGCCAACTATTTTTGATCTTGTATATATGGTAATTGCACAGCGATTTGCTAGCTGTTATCCATCACCAATGTATTTGCAGCCTTTATAGGAAAAAGAGCAATCAACACCATCACTGCCCCATTCTCAACTTGAGCGTCCACCGAGCATCAAAGATCTTTCAAGTTGGATCTTGGGTTATCTAAGTGGCGATTGGTTTCAGACATCCATGAATAAGGTATTAGCCCCCATTGGCTTCAAACGCAAAAGCGGCATATTTCATGCCCCATGCTGAATGTGGGTGTCAACACAGCCTCGACGATTTCTGGTCGGGCACATTGGGTACTCAAGGCCTCGCGCAGATATATGACATCATTACTGAACTATTGACTGCCTCAGCACTCCTAATTACAAATCATAACAGGCAAAATATTTATTGCAAAATAACTGATGTCGCAACCTGCAAAGTGATCAAAGATGTATTTCAGGATGTTAAATAACTGATTTCAATCAAATACAAATATCAAACAGCAAATCCAAGAGCATTATATAAAACTACAGACGTTCATGCTGCACAACCCGCTGACCACCCGCCAAATTTTGACGGCTTGAAGGATGTCTATCCATCCATACCCAAATTCACTGTTCAGGTGTATTGACAACCAGGACAGTGAATTCGGTGACAGTTCCATTGAAACGTGGACCCTGACCCGAAGTGGCAGTCCCGAACGGATCGTAACACCAGGTGTGGCTGCATTCATGTCTCTGCGAGGTTTCATAACAGCCGGAACTGTCAATTTGGCCGTCCCATACTTCATATCTCTCTCACAGAACTTGTTGGCAGCGTCCCCCCATCTCGATTGCGTCATTTTGTCCTGTCTTATCTCCTTTCGCCGAACACTCTCAACCCAGCGCTGTCCCCTGTTGGAGATTGTGCCCATCACGCAGCCAGGTTCATCATCATTGCTCAGCTTGCCAAGCTCCATGTTTTATTCATCTTCCTCGCCTTCCCGATCCTCCTCATCATCAGACCTTGCAAGATCGCTGGTGTTAGCAACGGTTCTGGACCGTCACTTCGGGTGTGGGTCCAGGTTGAAACCTCACCGGAGCCAGATTGGCGGTCTGGGTTGTCAATAAACGTGAACTGTCGATTCGGGTACGGTTCAATCGACATCTCCCTCCTTATCTGAATTGGGCGGGTTCTCAGCGGGTTGTACCGCGGGTCCATCTGTAAGTACATATAGTGATAGCAAAGATTCCAACCCGCTAGTACGGTTCGGCGTCAGGGTTGGAACTGGAACTGAACCATTGCAACGGGTCTCACCACACGAAGACCCGGACCGTTGCAATTGGGCCGGGTTTACCACCAACAACACAGCATTTCAACGTCACAACTTAGCCTCCAATTCAGTATCTGAGTTCTGATCATATCGGGACATGATCAATACGTGATTGTGTAAAATTATGCACTCTTTTACCACCCACCTTCGGATTTGCGATCTGACCAATATTCGTATAGTTGCTTTCCAAAACTGGCCAATTTTGCCTAAAACTGGGCATTTTTTCAAAGCTGCTCAACAATCATTGCTCGGATTGCCAATCTGAACCCGGGAGATAAAAGAGTGGTTAATTCTTTACACTCTATGTATTGATCATGTCACAATACGATTATAAATTATATACTTAATTGGAGCCAAAGTTGCAGGAACTGTAATATGGACCCGCGGTTGGGGTACAACCCGGCCAAAGAACCACCGGTTTATGTCCAATCTGGGTAACAACTCTGCCAAGACAAAGCAGGTCAGGTTCTTGGCCAGGTCTGGAACTGAACCGAACTGATATGCCAGTCCAAACCTGCACCGCTGGCGGGGTACCCGGACCCATTGCTAACACTAAGCCCATATATCATGCTTGCGTTTGTTTTGTGATTATAGTACTCAATCAAAATCGATTGATTGACATCCAGGAATCACATTCTCCATGTTTCGCATTTTGCGAGATCGACAATATGTTAATTCATCTTTTTCTTTTAATGATTTGTATTTTTGACCATGGAGAGGGTCAATAGTTCATATATAAGCGCAAATATCCATGCGATGCATTCATTACCCAAGCTGCATCACCCACACTTGATGACCCTCCGTTGATAGTGGGTTGACTGATATTGTCAGAATGGCGCCGTGACCATGTCACTTTCTCTAATGTGCATACTGGGTGCCAATACGTTGGTTATGGATAGCAGCAAGCAAATCACTAACCAATTACCTTATTTACAGGACCAAAAAATGAGGAGGCTCCATTGAGGCTTGAGGTGAAGCGGCATTGACACAGACCATATTGCCGATCAAGGCTGCCAATACTTCGATTATGAGTACAAGCCGTAGCACAGCCCTTGGATCATACGAGATGCAACACACGAAAATGTAGACTCTCTGTTGATGCTCACTTCCCGATCTGGGCTGTGACCATGTCGCGATTACTCGTGTTCATAAAAGCTGTCAATACGTTGATTATGGGTATATGCCGTAGCAGAGCCCTTGGATTGTACAATATGCAACACCCAAAATGGTTGACAGTCTGTTGACGCTCTGTTGATGCTCTGTTGACGCTCTGTTGACGCTCTGTTGACGGTCTGTTGACGCTCTGTTGACGCTCTGTTGACGCTCTGTTGACGCTCTGTTGACGCTCTGTTGACGCTCTGTTGACGCTCTGTTGACGCTCTGTTGACGCTCTGTTGACGCTCATTTTTAGGGTGTGGTTGGGCGCGTGAGTATGCTTGGTTTGAATATCAAGGAGGCTAATATGTCGAACATGAACCGTGACATACCAATGTCAATACTTCACCATGAACAGTGGCATATCTGAATGCGACCATAAATGTGAAACCCGAAATGCAGAACCGGAGATTGGAACCGACGGTTCTAGCCAAACCCGGCGAAACCCGCGGGTTGGCAGCTACGGATCCGGCATTGAGCCGCAAAGAGTCAGCGGATCAGGTTTCTGGACGGGTCGGGAACCGAAGTGACCCATTTTTGCGGTCCAAACCCGGACCGCTGGCGGATTACCCGGACCTGTTGGTAACACTATCCACTGCGCTTGGTTTTCGAGCAGCATATCCAGCATAAACCGGTTTTGAGTCGCCATGTCTAGACGACCCTTATCAGTATTTCGGGAACGGAGATCACCAATATCATTGTCAATCGGGCTATCATCATCTCCTTGATCTCCGAGGTCATCATCAAGATCATTGGCATCATCAATCACGGCCTCCGGTTAATGTGCTGCAGTTGTGCGTTCAGGTCTCGATGTCGCTGCCTGCATAGTTTGATCACTCTCAGGGATGTCAGTGACGTGCAATTGAGTTCTGGTAGACTTCTTTGGAGGCTGATTGTTGATGAAACATTTTATTTTGTGGCGAAGCATCGAAAGGGGTAAATCGCGAGATCCTGTGAGCGAAACCTATCAAATTGATTAAGCGCGACAATAGTATAAGGCCGTATATCCGTATATGGCCGCGTATGAGAGTATATGGGAGGATACGGTTGCACATGGATATGTGGTAATATAATGGAGTAGTTGATGGGTAAGATCATCACATGGAATATCAGAGAGATCATGACTCGGCTATATATGGTTGTGGTTTCCCGGCCCTGGACATGTCTCGTGTCATTGGCAAGAACCTAATCATGACTGCCATTACACAACTTCACTAATATGCATGCAATGTCTCACTGATCTGATTTTTGTGTTTGCTGCTCTAGGGTCAATATTTAAAATCCCACGTTCTGCTTTACTATAATTTCACTTTTGGGGGTCTCCCAGGTCGTATTACCCAGCATTCGAATTCACACCGCCAAGTTGTATTCAAAATCTTCAAATCACTCATAGCTAGTGTTTATGATCACTTCCAAAGATGAATCTGTCATCATTTGTGATTTGAGCGACCTTACATTACACATCATCTTCGATGCTTGGTGGGCTTCAATGAATGTAGGCCCGAAAAGTGCGATTGCTTGCAATGGTTCTAGACATGCGTCATCATGGCAATTTTATTTGCACTGTGGAATTGAGAAGCCTGGCAACCCTGGAATGGTATGTATCATATGGTATCATGCTCTTCGCCATCCATCCGAACATGGGACCAGCTCAATAGGGAAACACTTGCTGGCAACAGCTCACATCGCGAAGTTGCACAAGTTAACCGATTCAGAAGTTACTGAATTAACTAGTTCAACGCTCAATGAAACAGCTTTGGCAATCCTGAAGAGGCAAGGAAGTCGAGGAATTGCAATGGTACGTTCGCAGAGGCAATTCATATATGACATCGCACTTATTCCATATTCATCGAAATGACAGACAAACATTGCAAACTGGCGGCTAAGGACTATGAAGGTTCCGAATTTCACCACGACACGTGGAATCGCTACCTCATGTTAGGATCTGTTTCGGCTCATATTCCCTGGAGTACTATATCAAATCTCAAGCTACGATGGTCATATAAAGCATTATGAAGCGTCCTTGTTCTGCCGTCCACCACGATCCTTGGCAACATTCACCAAAGGTAATATGCATTGACGATGGATGCAATTAAGAAGCAATTGGCGTCACGGAATAATGTTAGTTCACGTTTGGAGGGATGGACTTCAACTTACAAACTCGCCAGAATGTCGGTCATTGCTTAATATATGGATCGGAAATATGGTTTGGGTCAAGTTCAACTCGCTTTCGATGAGGTAGATTGCCTCTTCTTTTCCGGATTCAACACGTGATTCAGCATGATAGGTCAAGGGCCAACATGGTGGAGCAAGGCAAGTCGTGCATTAAGAGGACAGGGTTGATCATTTTCAATGTACCGACGGCTGTTTACTTGCAATTACGACTGATACTGCTTCCTCAATTTACTCGATGACAAGCAAGCTGCAATCTACACTTGAGGACTCCGGAGTCGAGTGGCCTGCATTGAGGAACCACATACCATGCATGGCGCACGTCACTCAGCTGGCTTAAGGTGCATTCATGAGCAGTCTCGGGGTACAAGGCAGCACCAGTTCTTGGGAAGCCCATGAGCGCAATCAGCAATTTGGTGAGAATAAAATCATAGATATTGGGCAGAGTCAGAGACTTCGAAAAGTGGGGAATGCTAGAATCAACAGGGTGTCGGCCATGAGACCAGGTTTAGCAAAGATAATTGAGAAAGCACATATTTCAAAATATTTTGACATTCCTGAAATTGACCTTCATATAGCTGAGAATGCTTGCTGGATTGATTACACTGACACCTGGTCATCGAAACGAGTTCATTGAGTGTCAAAACGCCAAAGTCCGCATCGCAGAACTACCGATTATGGATGTGAAGACACCTTGGAACACGCTGCTGAAGCTGCTTAAGTGGGCCTAACCATTACATCAATTCGCCCGCGAGTCGCTCCGAAATCAAAAATGCAGTGATTATCAGCCATTCTTCACAACGCATGATGTATGGACCATTGTCAGGTATATCCTGGAACTATGGAGGCCATTCCGATATTGGACCCTGTGGATGTTGAAGAGGCATGAAGTGAAATTGCATCACTTTATCAAAGTCTATAACAACATGATCGATCATATGGATGGCGTTATGCGAGGCTTGGCCAAGAAGAAGACTCAGTGGAAGGAATACTTGGTCTTCACCATGAAGTTCGCCGGACAGGAGCTCTCCAAACATTATGCTGAAGTGACTCCATCGACAGGTATGCATCTCATTTCAGCAGATACCCTCGATCCTCTCCGGAATTTGCAATGGTTCAGGAGGTGGGACACAGGAATGGATATTCATCCCGAGGACGAGACATCCTATACTACCCAACACCCAGAGGCCGTTCTGAAGTACGAGGAGTATGACTACTGTGCCAAACATCGACGTGTGCCGGTCAATAAACCTGAAAGCATACTCAGCAGCAATCTCGTCCGGTTCGCAACGGCTTCAGGATCCGGTCAAGCATCCTGTGATCGATATGATTTGTCCAGTGATGATGAAGAATACCTGACCCCTAACAATGTGGCTGAAACAACCCCCAGACGAAGTCATTGCGCTGCACACATATTGACAGCCGCCAGGCGCTATCACAATTCGCCTGCGGAAGCACCCAAGCACTGGGGGCAAATTAATCCAAATCTCAATGATTACCACTCTGACACAATGGAGAGTAGCAGTTCATTTTGTTTACTGGACATAACCAACTGCTGGTGCCAACAGGAGGAAACGCACTCCAAGTATGCTGATCTCTCCGATGTGGTGCGTGACATATTCTTTATCATACCACCAGTTGTCAGAGTGGAGGCCAGTTTTCCCTTGGGCGAGATGTTATCGGCTGGAGGCAGTCAAAAGCCACAGGCGACACAATTCGCGAAAACGTTGTTGTAAAACAGTTTGCTCGAGCCAATCGCACAATCTTGCCAAGCAATGACCGACATTGGATACGAGCAACACAGGGCACAACTGAGAAATAAAGAAAGACGCGGAGGATACAAAATTGCATATAATGGCCAAGGTCCATGACATTTTGGAGATGCGGTGGGGTAGTCAACAGCTACGTGCTACACAGAAAGAATGTTGCGCTCCAACCAAACAGATGACAGCCATATGATACATCTCGGACATGGAAGTGATCGTCAAAGCATCCTCGTCACTCTTTCATCATGATGGTGCAGCTGCAGTCATATAGTCAGAAAGATCACCTTTGCCACCAGGTTCAGCGGCAAAAGAACTCCCTGGAGAACGAAGTGAAATATTGAAAGCCCGCCGAATCAGACAAATCAACTGTCATCCAGTCTAAACTGAACCGGTATGCACAACTGAACATATTTCGGACACCAAATATTGCCTCACCTGAGATGCAGACTTGGATACTCACGATGACAGTGAAGACAATGGCGCGGCAGATATTGAATCTGATAAAGAGCAACACAATGCCATCGAGATTCAGCAATGCCCTGAGTAACGGGATGTGAGTGTCACGCCAAATAATCCCGGATTAATTCGCCCTACCCGGAAGTCACAGGGAAAGGCGAAAGAGGTGTTGGTGAAAGTCAATGCAATCGAAACGATGAGGAATAAGGGAGTGAAGACATTGTTGGACACAATGTGCCAATGATTCACCAGCTGCTTTATGTATCATGACTGAGAGTTTCAGTTGGAGATATAATATGCATCAATGGTGAGCAGTAGCGTGTGAATATTGTTTGATAAACTGATGTATTGCAGGCGCAATAAATCATTTGGCATGATATGAAAATTTTAGTTGTGCGAGAGCGAACAGTGCAAGAATGTTACTGCGCTCGGCTTTGCCACAGGGCCAAGGCTTAATCTGTCAGAATGACAGCCAATACGTTCAAATCATGATCAAAACAATTATCAATGGCAGCAGTTGTTGAATGGTGAATATATTGCAATCAGCCTCAACGGAGCGTCAAAAATTTGTGGTTTTGTAAGTATGGTAATTGAACAATGATTTGGTCGCTGTTATGCATAACCTATGTATTGGCCGCAGTTATAGACAAAAGAGGCAGCAATACGGCCGCCACCTCATTGTGGGAATGAGTGTCAAAGGAGTGTCAATGATTTTTAGCTTCGCACCTTGGGTAACTTATTTTCCGATCCATTGCAGACACCCATTTATCACATATTGGCAGCCTTTACTGGCAAAAACAATGGTGACATGCTCCTAGCCGCATCCCGAAAATGAGCGTCAACGGAGTGTCAACAAGATCAATTCTTCCATATTCTGTACTGAAGGCATCAGGCTGATCATTGTGCTCATAACGGAATTATTGACCGCCCTGATAACCAAAAGTACAATATATCAAAGGTAAAACACAGATTCCAATTTAACTGATATTGCAAACTGCAAACCATGCAAACACGTATTATTGGTTGTTGAAAACGCGATTTTGATAACATACTAATAACAAACTGCAAAAAGAAGATCCTTATATGAATCTATAGATGGACCCGCTGGGCGACCCACTGACAACCGGCCCAATTCAGGCAGGTTGGGAGTATCCCATCGAACTGTACCTGAGATGACAGTTCAGGTTTATTAAGGACCCGGACCACCGATTTGTCAATGGTTTGGTTTGGACCTGGACCCAAACTCCAAGTGACAGTCTGGAACTGTTGCTGACACTGTCCACTTCCAGTACTCTCTCATATACACCCACATTTATGCTGAATGGCACAGTTCCAGGCAGCTTGACTGTATACTCGCAAGTATGCTCTACAGCCAGTTCCACAGCAGCAAAATACAATTCTGTCTGGGTGGTAGAGCTCCTCCAGAGTGGACGCGCTTTGTCAAAGCTGTCAGAGACACGCCCGGTGGTAGCTAACTCTACACCCAGCGTCCATGCCATGCATCGCGTTGCATTCCACCCTGCGATCGCAGTTTCACTGTTTCTTCTGACACTGTCGGTCTCTGATTTTAAACAAACACTCTGGAAATGTGGCCTACTGTGACCATACGTCGGAATGAGTTCAGTTGGTACGCGCTTGCATTGGGATTGTGATGCGATGAGCGACGCTGCGGGAATTTCTCCTCCTGTTCATTCTACATACACACCAAATGTAATTCTCTCCGTAATGATTATACACATAATTCCAAGTCGCCAGATCAATCTGGCGATTGACGATCCATTGCTCGTTCCATCTGTTACCTGCTATAGTACTGGTAGTTATCTCTGGAATGACTCGTGCGCAGCCGACGATGTTTCCCACTGAGAGAACTTGAAATGCATCGGCTGCCGGTGCTTTTCCCACCTGTACAAATATTGACCCGGGATCCAGGTAACCCGTGTTTGCACGTATTGTGGTGAGTGCCAGGGCTCACCAGTACTTAACAAACGCTCCATCCACATTCAGAAGCTTGATTTTGAACAGTCCTTGTGGTTGCCACGGGAATCGCCGATTATGCACACCTTAACACCTTCCCGTGCGTTGCTCTACCCACACCCAGTCGTTCCAGCAGTGCCCTCTACGGCAGCTCTGGCTTCCTGTGCATTGACACATCAGAGATATACGTTCACCTTCTAAACCCTCAGCAGGAAGCTTAATACGATCGGAGATACAGAGCTCCATTGCGTGCAGTTGTTCGTCCCATATACTGATCATGTTACAACTCATATGGCTGAGAACCTCCTGCGTTCCGGTGAATATTGCCACTTGGTGCTTTGCATCTTGCGTATTTTCGTGTAATGCTCCAAAGTTTATAATCATGGTGTCAAGATGCTTTCATTCATGGCAGTTTTGGGGACTCTTGAATTCGGGCTTTGCATATGACAGTGAGCTCAGGGGGGCAGCCCGATCAGCATCTGAAGGGAGGACTTGCCAGGTGGCGGCTCTGTTCTCCTGACGCTGGGCGAGGGGTTGGAGATTGAGCTCTCTGATTTCAACGCCGAGAATGAGACGCTGGAATGTGCTTACTCGCGGCCGGTAGTTCATACTTGGAGTGGAGGCATTCCAACAATCCTTCAGGTTCGTTTTCTGTGTTTGTTCATGTCTCTTGGCAGAATACTGTGGCAACGCTCCATATCGACAAATCTGTTCAACCCAATGAGATATCAAGTGGATCTTCGGAAAGTTGAAGTCGGCATCTAACTCCTTGGAAACATCTATCTCATGGCTTGTATAATCCTGGCACGGATTCATTTCGCTCCGCTTGTTGTACAGTGTCCAAGGTTCTTCATTTGTTTCCTTGTCTACCTTTCGTTACTTCACAACTCCTATTCTCAGGGCATTGGGTTTGGCATTCGCCTTGTTGCTGGTACACCCAGGTAAGAAAACATCTTTCATGGTGTGAAAACGATGCAAGGCATCCTGCATGTAACTCAATGTTGCATCATCGTGAGATTTATATTGAGCATACATATAGAATTGTAACAATGCCTGTGTGCATTCAATTGTGTAATTGAATATGGGATGCTGAGTCTGGCTTCCACCTCTCAGAGATTGGGTTACAGCTCCAAGCAGGTACCGGCTCATTTCCTTCATCTCCTTCTTATTCCGTTGAGAAAGTTCCACAACTGGCTATTTGTTTGGTGTGAGGTTGTGGTATGCAGGCACAGATAACGAGATCGCATTGTACATGTTGAGCCACTTGGGTGTCTTCTGCTGTGGAAAATCCACTTCTGGAGGTGGTCAAGCATGCCAATCTGCATTACAGGGAGGAGTTCAGGCTTTGGGAGGTCGCTCACGATACCGGGAACATCACAAAACCCAGTCAATCCTCAGTGAAGAAGGCTGGACAAGAGTTCGGCATCGGCCGCCTTGGTGTTGCCATCGCTGTGCGTCCTATATAGGTTGTGATGCCACTGGGGGTGTTGCTTGTGAGGAGCAACAGAATCTCCAAGTTTGTTCTTGGGATACTCGCACCAAAAACAGACATGCCACTCCAAATGCTGTAGGTCACTATACTCTGGGCAATCTGCAAGCCATGCTGCTGAAACCGGATTGCAACGCCTGAAGTTGCCATCTGCACAGCGAACGTTGTATTACCCACTCTTGGTGCTGGGATTCTGTTCAAAGGTGAGAGGCTCAAGTACCCACTGGAGTATCTCATTCAGCATCTTACTGTGGGTTTGCTGCTGCTCATCAAGCCGCTTCTGAGGAATATTTCCATTCTTGATTCGAATCAGTAGGAGAGCGCCCATCACGACGCTGTGTGTTGAGGGCATCTGGCCGATCTTCGAAGATCCTTGGCCAATTGTCATATTTACAGGCCACTCAGTCTTGTTGCCGGGGAAAATTGGGAGATGTGTTCCATCGGACATGGAGATCGCAGAACCCACTGTATCACCCACTCTGAGCGTTGACTTGTCATCCATTAGTACGTTATTATCCTCGGGTATCTCTCCTTACCTCTGACTCCCACCACCAGTCTGCAGAGTGCTTGTCGGTATAGATGCGTTTCGGTGTTGTATTGCTGTTAAAGCAATGCTGTGGGGCGTATGTGAGATGCTCGGCATTGGCTGGCTGCCACATCAGCCATCTCATGGTTTTGATGATGTCTCGACTCCAGTATTTGATGGGGCATTGGTGATTGTCATTCCATCTGATATCCTTGGGAGTGTGTGGTTCCCACTCCCTGAGGGCCTCATCATCTGGCATGCTAGCCATGATCTTCTGGACACCATCATCATGTGTGAAGGTTGGGAAATGCAGAGCCGTGCTTGCTTCCTTCTGCACATTGTCATAGTACGTCTTCATACCCTTCCTCTTGATCCCACACTGGATAAAGTGGTATTCTTCACGCATCGGAAATGGGTAGTGGGGCTTGTTTCGTCAGGTTGTCTCATGGCAACCCTGAGCGTTGCGTTCCCATGGTTCAGGAATGTAATGCCTCGGTGGAGAGCTGGGGTTGGGGTATGTTTCCGTCCGTGGCAGAGGAGGTGGCGGTGGTTGAGATGCCGAGTCTACGATGTAATGAATGTGTTCAAGGTAGGGAAACACGTCCAAGTCTTCGACAGAATCATTGTTAGTGTTGAATTCACGATGCTGAGCGGGTTCAATGTTCTGGGGCGCAATGCCAATAGTCAAATTCCTCTGGCATGCAATGTGAAGGTGATCGGGATGGTGTAATGTGATATGGTTAAGTCGCGGGCTGTCTGTGTGGAAGTGCTTTCAGCACGAAAATTCGGGGCAACGGAACAGGGTCTTCACTGACATTGTCGATGACATGCGTGGAATGGAGTATACACTGTTCAAAGGGACGAAGATTGGTGCTGGGTCTGACCAGCCTGGTGTGGGTGTAAGCTCACGATACTTTCAGCTAACTCGAGAGATTTATTGTGCCTCAGCAACCTCACCCAGAGGTTGCTTACACCCCAGGAGTTGCAAAAACATTTCGTGTGCAATGTCCCATAACACTATGAATAACATAAAACCATTGCCAAACCCATGAATAAAATCAACCCTGAGTGACCCAAAAACCTTGCGACGTGTGCAATATACAATGCCTGAGACGAATCAATTGGAACAACAGAAATGAACAAGACAAGAACCCAACCCTAACCCAAACGCAATGACCATCGCCCCATGTTCAATGCAAGAACTGGTCCACTCCTTCCCTAGGGAGCCATCCAGGCACACCTCAGGGAGGAAGACATTGGGGAGAGGGGCATCAGCACATGGGACATTGGGGAGAGGGACATTGAGGAAACTGTTGCCCCGTGTTTATTCGCGAAGTAGCTGCTCCTTCACATCCACATCCGAGGTGGTTCAGGCTGCCTCTGCGTATCCCGAAATTGGCACCGCCGGGCGAGGTTCTTGCATTGTCACAAGCCCCAAAATCTCCAGCCCACTGAGAGGATGCATCTCAAGAGTTCGTGGTCATGGGCGATGCTCCAGGGTTTGTGGCTGCGGAGCATGCACTAAAGGTTGTGGCCGGCATCAGCAAAATGTAAAATCGTTCAGAAGTCACAACTTAACGACTCATCTATTCTGAACAGCCAGACTGATCCTTGCAGAAGCTGGCAGAAGCTTCCAAACAAGCTGAATGCAAAACGATGTGCTTCTCCAGTGCTCTGAGAAGTACGTTCTGGTCCTCCTCAACACTTCTGAAGAAGCGCAACAGAATACAAGAATACACTAAGGAGTATGAAGTCATCTTCAGAATGCTAAAAAATGATGCCTTTAAGTTGGTCAAATTTCAGAGGTATTAGGACTATGACACTCGTCTCCAGGACAATTCCGGTGCACATGCAGCCAGACCCTCCGGGAGTGAATATATATAATGCCTATATCCAATAGTACAATTCAATAAACTGTCTCACAGCTACACACCTGAATCAGGCATTCTAATCTGATTAATATACAGTCCAGTACGTATCTAAATTGACATGATCATTTACAAGCCATACAATATCAATGCCGCCTGGTGTAGCATTCTCCCACACCAAATGGGCCCGTCCAACAATTGCTCGAACAGGTACTATTGAAAATACGGCAATATGTATATTTCTCTGTACTAATATTGTACTTTCTTCAGTATTCTCCTTACGATAAGATGGTACTTTATGGATAAGAATAATGTGGTGTGTTAATAACTTTTAATACTTTTATTATCTTTTATGTTTAGGTTGTCTAGAAAGTTCCAGTTAGAACTTGTCTAGAACCTTCTTTTTGTTCCATTGGGAGAGGGATTTATCAGCACTTATCTTAAAAGAACGCGCCTAGATTGTTCTGTTATATTCATTACGGTTCTTATGTATTTGTGTACAGTTGCAGAGTTTTATCTCGTCCTGTTTTGGTTATTGATCCGCGACCGAGGTCACGGACAATCACCCATTCATCATTAGATATATTGATACTGTTTCTCCGCTTAAAAGAACAGTTCTTTAGACTTGCTCAGACATCGATCGGAATACGTCAATATCTCTTCTCGATTCCTCTTCTCAGTATATGCGTGCCTTTCGAACACTTCTTGAAATCATCATACTTGCAATACTACTTCTTCGTATACTTCTTCTCAGATTCTAATAAATCTCTTCGGACTTTCATTGTTATAATCGAATAGGTACTATATGGATTGTATTCGTCTGTTTGACACCCTGGATGAACCCGTCAACACAATCAGCCCAACCATGAAGATCTTTGAACTTTGTTGCAATCACCATCACGTATTCTTGAGCTTGAGGATGTAGTACCCATCATTGAGTCTTGTTGCACCTCTTAGAAATGGTCGATATTGCATTCCCGGCTGGAAGCAGCACCTGATATTGGACGATCTGATTCCGTGTAGTCAAGCTGAACTATCATACAGCAAAGGAAGGAATTCGACCTTGGAAGGTCTTATCGAGGTCATTCTCTTCACTTTGGGTATACTGGACCCAGATGTTATGAACTTCAGGCATGATCCCTTGGATGGCATTGGAATAATCTACCTTGCAATCAAGTTCCAGACAGTCAACAGAAGTAGGGTTGTGAAATGGTTGATGGTAGTACAACAGCCCATTCCACAGTTTAATAGATATACTGTCAATGAGTCCATTCTGATCATAGCCAAGCACGAGTCCACTAACTTTGTGACCGCAGTCCTGCTCAATTTGAGTGCGGAATAGCTGTCCAAAGTTGGCAATTCTGAAATCTTCTGATGCATCTCTGAGTGAGCTTAATTTGATACCTCTGAACACTCTGCTGACATGTGTTGCTCTCAAATAATATACCTGCGGTGATACGGGGTGGATACAAGGCTCGTCCTGAAATATTTGGAGACATAACAGATGAGCTCTTAGTGTACTTCACCATTTATCGGAAGCAGATAGTAGATTGAAAACATTTGCAGAGTCAACATCGTACCAGCCTTCGAGTGTAAGATATGACAATGTCTCCTCCATATAGTCAAGACTGGTACACCTGTCATTGTGCTTAAGCATCTGTCGAATGCAATTGACTTTGTTGCTAGATCGATATGCCTCTTTCATGTTGGCGAAATGTAGCCGTTCAGAAATATCAGTGGTGATATGGTCACCGGAACCCATTCAGCAAATTGTCTCTGATATATGGCTCACAAGATGCATTTCGGGATATCCGAAATGCATTATGTGCTGTCCAATGGTCTTCCGGAGCACCTGAATGGCAATTGTTTCCCACCAAGCTTGAAACTCGATCAAGCAGATGGAGGATTCCTTGTTGAACCGCTTCTGTTCATTCCAGGTGAAGCCATAAATCTCTTTCTCCAGCTGGTTAGTTACACACTCTGGATTAGCCAAGCTCCAGGTCGTGGCTTCTGTCTCAGCATGTCATAGGCGGTTCTGAAATTCCAGTCACTTGTCGGCAGTCATGTTTGCTGCCCCGTCAGCCTCCTCTGCGGCTGCAGTTTTCATTACTCCAAGTTGTTTGGCAAATATCCTCCTGGGACCGATTGCCTTGGTCCTGACTTCCTGCAATTGCTGTGACTCATGATGTTGGAATGATTTATTGAACAGCTTGCATTTCACAGGTGTCACTTGATGGATTTTGCACTCCAAACACTCTATCGTCTTTGGACGATCACCATCTGAACAAGTGGTTGCTGCTCGTTTGGCTCAAGTCAGGCGCAGCTGAAATTGCCTATGTTTCGTTGTGGAAACCTTGTCAGCCCCATACACAAGGGCCTCCATTGCAGCAGATATCTAATGAATCTTTTGATCATGTAACTGATGGGATTGCGTTGACAACAGGTCATCCACTTTGGCCTTTGCAGACTTCAACATTTACTGTTCTCAAAAAATTCCTTTCTCCTTGTAAAATCGCTTCAGTGCATTGTCTAGTGCTTTAAGGGATTGACCCAAGTGATTTCGTTGGCTAACATGTAGTGAGAATTGACATAATGCAGGGACTGCTCCAATTACCATTTCATCAGAGGCTTTGTCCACCTCAGTTTTCCCGTGATCCTTGGAGGAGACAAGGAATAGACTGCAATTCACTCCGAGTGTTCTGATCATTCCACGGATCTCTTTACCTTGCCAGGTGCCGCTTTGCAATGAATGGAATGGTTCAGAGAAGTGCTGGAGGCAGGGATATCGTGGCACCAATGTAAATCGACTGTCAACTTGATCCTTTACCTGTCTCGCTTCAGGTTTCTCAGCAGCTGGTGCAATAAGTCTTTATCCAAACCCTGGCGCAGCTGATGCAATTCATCAGGCTGCCAAAGCCGACAGACATTGCAGAGAGGGTATCACCAGAACTGGTTGCGGTTTGGGTGCGCACCTAGAGTGTGCAGAGAATCAATATTATTGTCCTCCAGCAACTCCAAGTAAATATCCTGGTCTCTTGAGTAATCGAGTGGTCGAAATATGGAATGCCCCATCCGCACACCTTTTGGAATTTCGCGCATCAGGTAGGACCCATATGAGACTTGAGCAACCATGCCTTGTAGCGGATAATCCACGACGCAGGCAGCCAAAAGAGGGTATCATCATCGCTGGAATCCATCTGCACATTCCCATTTCAAGCTAGGGCCAGTGATGTCAAGATGCTTAAGTTGGGACAGCGAAGTTCCAACCGCAGAATCGCATGCTTCGTCAATAATGTTCGCATCTTTCTGTGGACATGGGATCAGGCCGACGAGCATCCAGGAACTCATTTTTGGTGTCCGGCAGATATCTCATCGAATATCAACAATCGTGCGATACAGCAGGCAGCCATGCTGATCGGCCGGAACATCGGTCAAGTGAGTCATGGGGGATGCAAAAATGACATGCACAACCGTCGCTCCAGCAGGAAGTTGATTTTGTGTATCCCACCGCCAATCGCCTGTGTTCATCTGGGTATAGATTCGACAGCCTTCCAAGGGAGCGAGGTGCAACCGTTCGAAATTGAGGTGTTCCTCAGAAGGAAGAACTGCTTCTACGAACTGGATCCATTTGAAAATACCCCTGTAGTATAGTGTTCCGAAGATATGTGAGTCATGTTCAATCCACCTATCATTGCTGAGCCCGAAATCAATTTCAGAGAGGGGCTTTCGCATAGCATCTGCTGATTGGAAGGATTCGATTTTGAAGCTGTCCATTCCACACCAGAGATGTTAATCCATCGATGTTTTGGTTTGGTGGGTGAATGATTGAGCATGCTGAAAGTTGTTCACCGACCGGAATGGATGCCATGGATCCCATTGTTCTGAGTAATTTCGATGCTTGTTGTACAACCCAGTTGGTTTGCCATACGCTTTCCCCCCTGCATTTTCCACTCCAAGTACCTGCCACTGAGACTGTGTCTTTGTTTGATCACGGGTACAGGTGAAATCAGGCCACTTAGGGTCTATAGATTCTTCGTTGAGAGTATGTTCAGGCGGTGGTGCACCCGGTACGTTGTCTATGAGTAGATCATCAATTGGCAGCTTGTCGATGGCCATTCAGGTGCTCCTACTGTAGCCAAACCACATCAGCAACAACCCTAGTGTCCGTCTGAAACACCCGGGTGTTCTGGACGGCTCTGACGGCTCTGGCGTAACCTCGTACCCTCTGATGGAGAATCAGATGCCACCTGTTGCATACAACCCTTGCGGCGGCTATTATACCATGCCTCTTATTCTTGCGACGCGTCATGTTGTATATTACACTCGCCGCTCCAGCGTCAGGCTACCTTGACTTTGTGTCCCGAATATGATGACGTATACGCACCATCAGAACGACACGTATGTTACACTCTTCGCAGAGGTTGCAGGTATGCAGTAGCCATTTACACAACTCCTGGCGATGTTTATGCCTTTCTTCGGCCGATAGCCACATGCCGCACTCCCATTTATGTTTAGCTTTGAGATTTTGTCACTTATTGCAATACAGTCTTCGCTTCGGATACATCGCTTGCCGTTGCATTTGCTTCGCCATTATGGTATTTTACATGTCTGAAATATACTGTTCAATCTTCACACTCTCTAGTACTATGCCCTCAGTCCTCCACATTCTGCGTTGATCCATCATCGGCTTGCGATGCTTCTTCCTCCTGATCTGCATCCGCATCATTGCCATCCTCGCCCTCATACCCATCGACATCACTGGTTCCCAGCTCAAACCACTCGAGTTCAGTCGCGGCCCGTTGTCGCCGGCTGGCGGTGGGAATGGCATTGCTTTCGTCACCTTCATCTTCGAAATCCCCGCTGCCACCTGGCATCCCGAAATGGATTTCGTCATCCGTGCAATTGTTTTCTATCGGGATGTTTGGTCAGTGCTTCCGATCTCAGGTTCCTCAAGCGCCACTTCGGAGGTCAAATAATCAAGAAGAATAGGATTGTCACCACATGCTGCATCCATGCTGATCACCACAGCAGGTGTTGGGTTCTCCGCCTGTTGGATCTGACGCTTGACTGTGGCAAGAGTGTTGTTACACACCCTCTGCTGATAGCTCTCCGGTAGTGTGTTCCAGGTATTCATCAAGAATGTATACATGTCTGCAACGCCAGGCGAGGTTAACAACTTGCGACCCAGAACAGCGCAGCAGGATGCGATCTTACCACCGTCATTCTTGCAGTTGAAGTAGTCTGAGCGACCATGTCGGTCCGCTTTCAGCTTTGACTTGGAAGCTTTCGGATGAACACCTTTGCTCTTTTGCCACTCCAGGAGAGCATGGCGCAACGCGGTGCAGGTTAACATGACCAGTGGCGAGGGTATATGACCGTCCTGGTCGTCAATCATGGAATTATGAAATCCATCAGCATACTTACCGCGGTTATTCGCCCGATGATAAAATTTGATGTAGTTACACCGCGGGATTGCTTCCGCCAGGAAGTAAAGTGGACGTTAGCCATTTGTTAGCAGCTTTCGACTCTCTCTGCGTTGGATTTGTACCGCGTACACCTCCTTCCACATGCTCTGCAATTGCAAAAAGATACTTATTGTCTGCCACAAGGGAATCAATGAATTCCAAACGGTCTGCGGCGGATTCAAACCGGTGGAGATCATAAAGCTCCGCTATGTTTTCCCTTGCGGATTGAATAAAATGCGATTTAACCTTATCGACTTGTGCTCGGACCTGGTACCGGTTTGAGCGTGTAATATCCAACCTGGGCCGTTGATTCAGCATACCTCTTTCAAGATCTCCTTTGTGCGTGCCTCGAATGCTATGGACCAAACGTTGTTTTGCTGCATAGCCGTGTTCCAGTACATCTCTATTATCTGCCAGTGTGGGCCTTCAGCTAATGCTTTCCAAACGCGTTGCGTTGCATAACTTACTGTCTCCAAGTAGGTTGCACTCATAAACGGCCATCTGTTACACATGTAGAGCTCCACGAGTCTGCCCGTTGCAAACACAAGACGCGTCATGTCTCAGTGAGCTAATCGACGGATGGTGCGACGGCCGGAGACCATTGATCGAGGTGTAGTCACCGCCTGCGGTTGCAATTGCCGCTGCCTTTGTGTCTGATTCTTTTCAGTAGCTCGCGTTCGGAGTGGATTTGTAATGATCGCGCGGGCTTCTGGATTAGGGATGAGGGTAGGGAGGTTTTCAAGACCTCGGAGCGGAGTGGGAGTGATAAAAATGCCCGATGCAGGGCTGGATACAATGCGGTGGGTGGAGGTTCCTCCGGGCGATGGTGTGCTACGACTGCTTGTACCCGGTGTGGCGGTTGTAGTATTTATTGACTGTCGCTGTGTAGCGGACAGGTTAGAAGTCATGCGTTGATTGATATCTGCAACGCGAGAATTGTTCAGCGAAGATGAGGGGGTGGAGGTCTGACCTTGGATTGTAGAGGGTACGGAACACCGTCCTTGGGAGGAATCCCTCTCGCCACCCGATACGGAAACGCGTCTCTTAGCAAGCGCAAGTTGAGAATTCCCCAAAGGCCCACGCTTTTGTTGATTCTGACGATTAGCAAGACTTTGAACATTGCATACCACCGGAGTTGTGTCAGGGTGAGGGCTTTGGGAATGCATAGTCCAATCTAGATGTTCGACGTTAAGAAAGTAGGAACAATTGCCTGTGCATGCATATTCAACGGCAGGCGAGGTAGACTCCTATTTGAGCAACCATGTAGGGTTTCGACAAAAAACGGACGCGCAGTGTAGACCGCGCTAGACTCTAAACCCTGACAATACTCGGTGACGAGATCCCTTGAAAAGCATTCAATTATGGGGTTAACTGCGATCAGATTATACTCAGATTAAACTCAGATTAAACTGGGCATTGATATTCACTGTTACAGCAACGTCTGAAGGTATATTTGCATCGCTTGAAGGGTGTTAATGCCATCTTGGCGCGATTATCATCGTATTGCACTCGTTCTTGGCACAATACTTCGAACCATCGATTGTGTATATCTTCAGCTTCCCGGTGGAAATCCCCCTTTGGCAGAGCTACAAGCATTGCAAAGCGAACAATGACATATTCTCTATCCTATGTCATCAGTTGCGTGTGCTTTTTCACTGCTAGCCGTTGGTAGCCGTGTTGGATGGTTGCACAGTTGGCACAACTTGAGAACTACTCAGTTTGCTCTGAGATGCACAAGGTCTGAGCGCTAAAACTGATGTATGATGCAAAAGTAAAGCCCGCCGTGGTAAACTGTCCTCTCCGGGAGTACTAAATCTTCTCTCGAGGCTTGTTGTTGCTGAGGTGCCTGGCAGTTTGGCATGATGAAGGCTGGGCCGTTTTGTGTTCGTTAACCAACAAAACTCACAAGTTGAACCTTGAACCAAGAAATCGCCGGAACTTGAGTATATATATATCCCTTCTTCCCACCTACACCTCCTTTCTCTTTTCCTCCCAAATTATACACACCAACAGCATCCTGATCTTGACATCACATGACTTGCCCAAAACAACGCCTCTCGTTCCAAAACACACCCAATAACCTACACAACTTTCTACTTGCCCACTGGGCTTCCTTCCGGTACAACTGTAATATAATGCTAACGTTTCGGATGTAGATTCATTTTCAACTCACAGCGATGGCACCAAAGGGCAGCAGCAAAGGAAAGGGGAAGGCTAGGGCAAAGTTGCCAACATTGGTTATGAATCGACGCCTGTCAGTGGATCGGGACCGTATAAAGTGATTCATCTTGGAACACATCTGTGGACTCATACGGATATACAATGTTTGCGGCGTCAAGGATGAGAGGGCATGGGACCTCTTTTATGATATAATCTTTCTTGATCCAGTCATGACTCGCCACTATTCACAATTCCAGCTGATGTGGCCGCACCGCTGGAGCAGGAGTTCACCATTTTGGGAGTTGTGGGCTGCCTTCCGTTCATATATGGGGCAAATGTTTGACACAACCCTCCACCAAATGAACAATTGGAGGTGGGGTAACCCCCGTGCCTTCCTGGATCAAGTCGATCGCTCCAATCCGCAGACAACCAGCTCGGGGAAGGTTAAAGGCACTGGTGAGCGTTTCTCTTGGTACGGGAGGGATGATCTCAGGGCAAAGATTGAGCCGCCAAGCTGTCGGCAGTACAAACCAGGCAACTTCCTGGCAGTTAGACCACTGAATTGGGATGAGATAATCGACGAGGATGATGATGATGACAACTGGGCAGATCCCAGTGCGCCGAGTGGTGGAAGGAGCCGTCCTGGCGATGGCAATGACAATGACGACGGCGAGAGTGAGTAGGACACGCAGGGCGGCGAGAAAGGGACCGGGAATGGGAAGGGAACAAACGATGGGAAGGGGAAATGGAAGGCGACTGAGGATGGGAAGGGGAACGGGAAGGGGAAGGGGAAGGGAAACGGTAAAGGGAAAGGTATTGTTAAACACACCCCAGGAGGGGATGATATCTCTCGTTCCGTTGCTTTGCAGTTGCAGAAGGAAATGTCAGAGGCAGACTTGGACACAGAGGGCTAACTAGAGCGGGGATATTTAGAGCCGGAAGCAATGCCCGCCGTGTCAATTCGCTCAGATGATGATACCGACTCTACCGAGTCAGATGGCGAATGTGACTCAGAACTTGATGTGAATATGTGCATGGTGGATGATGTGGACGCACCGGACGGCGTTGACATCGACGGCGATGTGAATATGGAAAGGGACGGTGAAGATGAGGAAGATGAAGAGGAGGAAGATGAGTATGAGGAGGAGGTGGTGGATGAGGATGAGGAGGAGGATGACGATATTGGCAAAGAACCTCGGACGATTGGCCAGGGAGAGATGGTAAATACATCAGCTGACGATGCTAATACCATGGTAGACGATGAGCCAACTGTGCTACCTGAGCAAGGCCATGAGATGCGCGTGCATACCCCACGGCCACAACCTCCGGCTCCTGCTCCACGGCCAAACACTCCGGAGCCTCCCCCACGACCACAAACTCCGGAGACTCATTCCCTCAGTGGGCTGGGGTTTTTGGAGCTTGTGACGCCGCAGAAACCTCGCCCAGGGGCGCCAACTGTGCGAGAAGCTGAGGCAGCCGGAAACCCCTCGGATGTCGATGTGGAGCAGCAGCGACTCGGCGAATCGGCAGGTGGTGACGGTCTCCCTGATGGCCCACTCCCGGATGTCCCTCTCCCGGATGTCCGTCTCCCCGATGTCCCTCTCCCCGATGTCCCTCTCCCCGATGTCCCTCTCCCCGATGCCCCTCTCCCGGATGTCTCTCTCCCCGTTGTCCCTCTCCGGGATGTCCCTCTCGCTGATATCCCTCTCTCTGAAGCGCGCCCGGATGGCTCGGTAGGCGAGCAGTGAACCAGTCCTCGCGTTGCAGAGGAGGCGTGTGTTTGGGTTAGAGTTGTGTTCTTGTCTTGTGAGTTTCCTTTGCTGTGATCTATTCATCTCAGGCACTGATTAAGGCACGCGTGGAGGTGTTTTGTTCGTTTGGGTCAGGGTTGCGGGCTTGTTCGTTTCGTTTGTTCTAATATATGTCTCTCAGGAATTGATTATTCCGTGTGTCGCGAGGTTGTTGGATTGCTCAGGGTGTATTTTTGATTTATTTATAGTATTATGGGACATCGCGCGTGCAGTGTTTTTGCAACTCCTGGCGTGATGGTGTTGAGGCTCAATAAATCTCTCAAGTATTGTGAGCTTATACCCACACCAGACTGCTCAGGCCCAGCACCAACTTTCGTCCCTTTCTACAGTGAATACTCCACTCCTCCCATGTCGTCGACAATGCCAGAGAAGACCCCATTCCTTTGCCCCGAATTTTCATGCCAAAAGAAGTTCACATCAGACAACTGGCGACTTAAACAGATCAAATTACACCATCCTGAACACCTTCAAGTTTCAAAGAATCTGACTGTTCGCAACGCACCCCAACGCATTCAACCCGCTCAGCGTCGTGGATTGAACGCTAACAAAGATTCAGTCGAAGTCTTGGACGGGTCTCCCTACCTCGAACACGTTGAAAACATCGCAGACTAGGAGTCTCAACCACCGCCACCACGTCTGCCGCAGACGGAAACATTCCCCGGTGCCGGTGCCCTGCTGAGCGATTACATTGCTGAGCCATGGGAACGCGACTCTCAGGGTTTCCTTGTGACGAACCTACAGAACAATCCCTACTACCCGTTTGTGACGCCTGAAGAGTACAAATATATCCAGTGTGGGATCAAGAAGATGGGCATGAAGACGTACTATGACAACGAGCTGAAGGGAGAAAACGCTGCTCTGCGTTTCCCAAGCTTCATAAACACGAATGGTGTCCAGATGCTCGTGGCTAGCATGCCAGATGATCTGGCTCTCGGGGAGTGGGAACTACACACTCTCCAGGATATGAGATGGAATGACAATCACCAGCGCCCAATCAAATACAGGAGTCGAGACATTGTCAAAAGTATGAGATGATTGATGCGGCAGCCAGCGTTCCCCGAGCATTGTATTTACGCCCCTCCGCGTTGCTTTAACAGCAATACGCCAACGAAACGCCTCTATACCGAAATTCACACTGTGGACTGGTGGTGAGAGTCACAGGTAAGGAGAGATACTCCAGGATAATAAGGTGCTACTCGACGTTTAGGCAACGCTCAGAGTGGGGGATACACTGGTTCCCTTGATCTTCATGTATGACGGAACACATCTCTCGAATTTTGTTGGCGACAAGAACGAGTGGCCTGTATATATGTCAATTGGCAATCAATCTTCGAAGATCCGCCAGATGCCCTCAACGCACAGTGTCGTGATGGTCGCTCTCCTGCCGATTCCAATCAAGAACCACAATGTTCCTCCGGAGCGGCTGGATGAGCAGTGGCAAACAAACCGAGAGGTGCTGAACGAAGTACCCAGGCGGTTAATCCAGCCTGTCACCTTGAAGCACAATCCCTGCGCCGACAGCGGGTATTTCAAGATTCTTTGTGCCGATGGCAACTTCAGGTGTTGCCAACCGGTTTTAGCAGCATGGCTTGCAGATTGACCGCAGTAAAGCGACCTACATCACCTGGAGCGGTATGTCTGTGTTTGGTGCGAGTGTCCAAAGAACGAACTTGGAGATTATGTCCCTCCTGATAAGCAACACACCCGGCGGGATCATAACCTACATCGAATGCTCAGCAATGCCAACACCAAGGCAGCCAATGCCGAACTCTCGTCGCGCCATGTTCACCGAGGATTCAACGTGTTTCGACATATTCCCTGTATCGTGAGCGACCTCCCTAAGCCCGACCTCCTCCATACAATGCAGATCAGCATACTTGACCACCTCCAGAAGTGGATTTTCCACTTCATGAAGACGCACAAATGGCTCGACAAGTACAATGCAATCTGGTTATCCGCGCCTGCTTACCACGACCTCACACCAAAAGATAAGTCACATGAAGAAGTTTCTCAATGGAATGGGAGGGAGATGAAGGAAATGAGCCGGTACCTGCTTGGAGTTGTAACCCAGTCTCTACGAGGCGGAAGCCCCGCTCAGCGTCCCATATTCAATCACCCAATTGAGTGCACATGGGCATTGTTAGAATTCTATATGTATGCTGGATATAAATCTCACGATGATGCAACATCGAGCTACATGGAGGACGCCTTGTGTCGTTTTCACACCTTGAATAATGTTTCCTTACTCGGGCGCGCCGGCAAAACGGCGAAGGCCAAAGCTAATTCCCTGAGAACGGAACTGGTGAAGAAGCGAAAGGTAGACGAGGAAACGAATGCTGAAACTTGGACGCCATCTAAGATGCGGCGCGAAATGAACGCCTGACGGGATTATATCAGCCACAAGATAGATGTTTCCAAGGAGTTAGATGCCGACTTCGACTTTCGGAAGATCCACTTGATGTCTCATTGGGTCGAACAGATTCGTCGATACGGAGCCTTGCAACAGTATTCTGCCGACAGACATGAACAAGCACACGAAACGAACCTCAAGGACGGTTGGAACGCCTCCAATCACAATCTCAACTACCTGCCACAAGTCATCATCTTTCAGCGTCGCATCCTCTGCTTCGAAGTCAGAGAGCTCAATCTCCAAGCCCTCGCTCAGAGTCGGGAGAACAGCACGGCCGCATTCAATGTCCTCCATTCCGGTGCTGATCTGGCTGCCCTCCTGAGCCCCCAGTCATATGCAAAGCCCGAATTCATGGGACCCCAAAACCGCTGTGATTGAAAGAATCCTGACACTATGATCAAAGACTTCAGAGCATTACTCGACAATACGCAAGACGCAATGCACCTAGTGGCAATATACAGTGGCACATGGCAGATTATCAAGCATAACAGTCGTAACAAGACGTATATATCGTATGAATAACTGCACGCAATGGAGCTCTGTATTCAGCATGGTATTAAGGTTCAAGTTGAGGGTTTAGATGGTGAACGCATATCTCAGATTTGTCGATGCACAGGGAGCCAGAGTTGGCGCGGAGGGGATCGACGGAATGACTCGGTGTGGGTAAAGCAACGCCCAGGGAGGTGTTATGGCGCGCTGTTTGGGCGTCTCCCATGGCAACTGCAATGACAATTCAAAATCAAACTCCAAAACGAGGATAGATCTTTCGTTGAGTACTGGTTAGCCCTGGCGCTTACCACAATACCTGAAAACTCGGGTAACTTGGATCCGCTCTCGAAATTTGTAAAAGTGAGAACAGCACCGGCAGCCGTTGCTTTGCAAGTTTCCAGTGTGGGAAATATTGTCGGCTGCGCACACGTGATTCCAGAGATAGCTACTAGTTGTAAGAGAGGAGACGGACGGAATGAGCGATGGATGTTCAATAGCCACATAGATCTGGCGACTTGGAATGATGTGTATACTTAGTAAAGAGAGAATTGCATCTTGCGCGCAGGTAGAAGGAACGTGAGGAGAGATATTCGCAGCGTCACCCATCGCATTGCAATCCCAATGGAAGCGTGTTCCCAATGAACCCATTCCGACGTATTGTCCCAGTTGGCCACAACGCGAGAGTGATCATTCAAAATAGGAGACCGACAGAACGCGAAGAGACAGTGAAACAGCGATCAGGGGGTGATATACAACGCGACGCGTTGTATTGATGCCGGGCGCGGTGCAATCCGCCACTGGGGTGTCTCTGACGGCCCCGACAGACCGCGTCCACTCTGACGGAGCCATTGCGCCCGAACGGAATAATTTTTTGCTTATGCATGATGGCTCATGGTGAGGGATGCCGGCAGGTGGTAGAATCCCATTGGGTAATAGCCCTACATTCATTGATGCTGGGTGATATTGTTGATAGTGAGCTTGCATTCAGTTCTTATTGAACGATTCGTTGTTGCAGATACAGCATTTGACATGTTTCTGGCCAGGGTTGACCATATTTGTGAAATGCTCAGTATTCTGATGAATCTCGATGATGCTTTAGGAGGTATGGTTTGTTGCTGCATTTGCGCGTCAAGGATAGTTGTTTGAAAGCGAGCTAACTCAAACTCAGGTTAGCGTATCACTTTCAAAGCCGCATTACACCCCACCAAATGTAGAGGAGGGGTAAAACAAAGTCACCTTACGATTAGTTTTTTTCACAAACTGCAATACTATGTATCTAATCCTGCACAATAATGCTGCACATTACCTACTGAAAATCGGTAGCAAAGAAAGCTTCTTTTATCATCACTATAATCAACTTTTGATAGTGTTTATCAGGTGCTACTATGATCGGCCTTATCGTATACTACGCCATTGTGGCATTGTGCAGATCATGTGTATGGTCGAGCTTCAAACAGTGGATAACATCAGCTTAACACAATGAATAGATAAGTTTCCTAGCTGGCTGTATCCCCGCTCAATGATTATCAAGAACTCATAGGCTGGTAGGATGTTATCTTCAGTAATGATTGTTGACTGGTGGGTGGATTCTGAGGAGACAACGAGGTTTATGCACGGAACTCAAAAGGATGCAATCACTGTTGCCGCTCGACTCAAACGGCCTCGGATTGAATACAGTGCAGGTCGTACACACACATTTTGAGTATGAAACGCCTAGTCGTGATAACCTTCCAACCGGATCTAGTTCCCGCTGGGTTCCTGGAGATATCATGTCATATCCCTTCTATGACCTTTACAGTCATGAACTGGACAAAGGTGAGCTTCGATGAACGATCCTAGTATAAGAATTCGAGCATAAAACAAACAAAGGCGCGATGTGAGTGATTATGATTCCTGTTCCTCAGCTGGGTATCATGGGATCATAGACGCAGTGAAACACCACAGTTCGTGACAAATATGATGGATATAAGAGGCATTCTTCTGCCCAAGGTCACTGCTACGTTCAATATTCTCAACTGTACTCGGCTTTATTCAAAATCACCAATTGAATTGATGAGTTGAATACTACCATCTTTTGATTACATAGGATTTCAACAAACGGATCTCTGCCGAAGATAATCAATATGGCTCCACCAGGTGCACTGTTCGGCTCACAACAACACCCAGATGATAGTGTGGGAGCATCAGATGATAATGCTGGAAGCACACCAAGCAAAGACACTCAATTCAGGAAACCCATGAATCAATTTCATCCACCACCACCAGGGTAAAGTTATCTGCCTTTGCAGCCACCATTTCCAGGCGCTCCCCAGTTCTACCACCATGCCCCATTCAACATGACACCAAGCTCGGAACTATGATTAGGTGCAACCCAAGGATATCCGAGTTATGGGCCATCGTGGCAAGCATATGATTTCCCTCAACGAGGATACGGTGGACCTCAAATGTTCCCCTCTCCGCTATTCGCAGCACATGGCCAGTCATGTCCAGGCGCACCTCGAGTGCCTCCAGAACTGCCTGGAAACAATTCAGTCAGTTGGCCGACATCTGCCACCTCCGCTGTCCCAGGACAACTTCCTGGCGCAGTTGGGAGACCCCCCATTGGCCTCCCAATGATACGATTTCAGCTGGCTGCGGAACCGCGCAGGACAGATGCTACAGGGATTGCCCATTTGTCCCCATTACCAGGTATTTCCTATGACAAATATGATGCAGATTATGAGAGTGATGATTCCTCGGACTTAGGCAGTGCCAAAGGCAAAGCCCCAATCAGCTTCAAGCGAACGGAATTCTCCTTGACGCAATTTCCCACAAGGATGGGGCAGCGCAATTCTAGTACCTTCAACAAGTGGAAGAAAGTATGGGTGGCTGGATTTCTGGAGAAGAAGCATCGGTCCATTATCCACGGACAAAACTCTCTGAAACAGCTTCAAGATGGGCCCCTGCACTGCGAGATGGCAGTTATATATTTCTTCGGGACTATCGAGACCTGGCTGCCTTTGGAAATTGTTGAAAATGCGGAACGGATTCAGCAATAGTGGGTTGAAATCACTTTGAAGAAATGTGCAAGCGAGGTTCGGGAGGCAAGGAAGAAGGGAAGGCGAGGCTACAAGGGACCGGTGACAGATTTGGCAGAGCGATCAGGCAAACAAGCAAGATATAACCTCCCAGAGTTGTCCAATACAACTTTCATGGTTGTGATTCGTCGAGTGCCGAATGGCAACAATTACCAGACATCCTGCAATCGACTCGAAGCTTTGTACAGAGATATGAGGCACTGGGAGGAGCTGATTGATTTTATCGAACACAATTGTAGCCTGAAAGAACCATCTTGTCTGACTGCGATATACATATGCAACTTAACACAGGAAGAATTGGACGAAGAGTATATGGGATTATACGCACCTGGGCTTATGACGATTGACCATCTATATGGTCATCTTTCATACAACAGTTCCCTGTCTAATCCCTTCAAGTTGAAACTGGGACACAATTTGAAACTATTTTTGGTAGAAATGAAGGTAGCTACAGGGAAGGATATTGCAGAGCACGGAATTAGACCGGCCAAGGTAATCCCTGCTAGCCTTGGTACAGTTAGTTATGCCCCACTGCTACTCAGTATACTTAGACTTCGGAGGGATCCAATGCAAATGAAAGAGTGGTGGATGAGGCGGCAGGTGGGAAAGAGACTGATAGTAGAATTAATGTAAGTTCTGATTGAGTGAATAGAATTGATTATATTCCACATACTTGTTGGGTCCAAATGATTGTCAGTGAATTACCTAACATTACAATGAATTTCAGGAGCGCTGGGGTATGAGCCCATCAGCCCCACATACCTCGGAGCAACTGACAGAGATCATTCAGGACAAATACAAGACCGACCAAGGTGCAAGAGAGGTTCACAAGCAAGTGGATGGCGAGGCGGTCCTCAATCGACATAATACCAGTTCAGTATTGAGCACTGTTCTCAACACAATCGACCACGAATTTGAACACAAGTGTGTTGGGGAGGCAGTCAGCCTGGTAAATACCCATCCAAATCGCCAATCAACAGATCACCGTGTTCCAGGCCACAATTATTCAATTCTTGGCCTGCCTAGAACCATGTTTCTGGTGCACCAGGTTTTGGCTATATGGTTCATTGTAAGTAGGTGGGTTTGGGTTGCTGATATGCCAGGAGCACTGGTGGCGGATGAAATGGGTCTTTGAAAGACTTTCACATCAGTGGCAGCAGCAATGATATGCAAACTGCTGACTGAGAAAGTTGTAATGGGGTTACCACTGTCGATTTTGTGGGTGAATACACTTGCAGAATGGGAGACAATGGTACAGAATGACTTTCCCGGGATTATCGGCGGAGAATGGGAATGGTATCCATTGCAGAGACATAATTCAGTGGCCAGCCGCCACATGGAGATCCAGAAAACTCCACCGCAGGGACATCCAGCACTGACATCTGCCCTTGAACCAATCCAAGGGGTGACAATCCCCAGAGTTGCAGAGTCATTCAAGAGTGTCATCAACGAGATCAGATATGCAACCCATATCAAACTCATCAACTTGTTGCACGTGGATAATGCGAATCTCACCAATCAGGATTTGAACACCAGTCTGGATATGCCGGAGAACCGATAGAATATTCACCTTGTTCGATATCATACCTTTACATCCTGCACGAAACCATCAAGCAATGGCCAACTGTCACACTGTTGCTGGAGTTTTGGGATTTTTGATGAGTCTCATTGGTACAAGACGAAAAATGGTGTGGGCTGGTGAATCGCGATGAATGTGAGAATCAGATTCAACCTTCGAGTCCCTGCAATGCCGGGATTCCATTCACTCTATTACTGGTGTTTTCAGACGATGTGGCTGTTTTCAGGTGCACCTGATGATCCAGAGGCTGATTGTGAGATGGAAATGCACAGTGCCGGGGCACTGTAGTCCGCAGTGAAATGTTTGATGCATGCCATCTGCACTGAAGACCAAGACACTCAACAGGATGTGGCACACTGGATGATCCAAATTGCAAAGCCCTTCACATTCACGAGGTTGGTGAGAATTGAATCTGGAGAATAGGAAACCACTTGATTGGACACCGAAGGAGAATGTACACCTTGTTGATCTTGAATGGACTGAAGATGAGCAAGCTAAACTAAAGACCCTTGTGGAAAGATACAATTCCCTGGGTGCTTCTGGAGCGTGGAGGGTACATAGATGGCGGCTGACATGCTTGTCTTTGGTATTGGGAGACACCGAGGATCGGAATGATGTTTCAGGAAAATGGTACAATGAATGGCCACTCGACACTTGGGTGGATTCTCCAATTTTCCGATGGCTGAGAGACACATTTCTGGCAATGCATGTCAACAAACCTGCGGAGTATCCTGAACCTGACGAAGACGAAGCATCCAATGAGGCGCTCCTGCATGAGCCTGAAAGTACTATCAGCTACTTGCCTCATGCACCTCCTCCTCAAGAGGGGGTGCTATTTTGTCCGCTGCCAGGCCAAGTTCATCCTTTGAAGTGGTGGCTCGCAAAATGTTGTGCAGATCATTTGGATATTTTCTACGTATATGCAGAAATCGGCAACGATGAGCGCACAGAAATGCAGCTCAAATTCCAAGATTCACCAAATCCCTCTGTGTTCGTAACTATACCCAAAGTGGGTGGGACAGGCCTAAATCTCACAGGAGCAAACCATGCAGTTATAACTCAGAAGTTCTGGGTATTGAATGAGCAGCGGCAGGCATTTGCATGGGTTGTCCGACTGGGGCAAAACAGAGTTCCATGCACCTGGTCATCGAACACAGGACCAAGTGGTTATGATAACAGAGCGAGTGATCTTCACCAGCTCTCTGGAGTGGGACAAATGAGAGTCCTGCATGGCCTGATGAGCCGACCGAACATCACGACTTTGATGATATACCTGGTTCTGGACTGTCAGGGTCACCATACGAAGTGGCTGACGGAGCAAGGAGACATCGTGCCGTCAGATGGTGAGGATGAACGACAATTATCTGGGCAGTGTAATCACGGTACGCCTCTTTAAACATTCAACTAACACAATCTCACCAACTGATGGATCATAATCGAATGGTATAGAGAATGAGGCGCTCGTGAGGAGCCTAGGAGTATCGGTTAGAGCTCCAGTCCATTTTGTGTTAGTTGATTATAGCGATGAATATGAGATGAAGTCTATGATAAGCAGATATCTGGTAAAATGTAACATAGCCTCATTTGGATGATGCATTATGTCATGAAAAGCAGGTGCACCGGTTGAATGGTCGACTTAGTAAAATTCCGTGGTGCCATACAGTTCTCGTGGTGCCAATATGTTGAAGCTGCAGTCTGTTCCCATCTTCATTGCATATTGTCCGTGTGGAATTGTGATACCTAAATCTGCAAACAGGATTCCAGTCTTCAGGTGCGCTTGAACCTCCAAGTGTGATTCAAATTGTGTGTTTCATTTCTATTTCAGGCGCACTGGGCACTAGAATTGCGAAAGAATTCAGGATATTCACTGAATCAACAATGCTGAATAATTTACAGTCAATCGCACAAGAGAATCACTATCAACATCTCGACTCTCCTGAGACAGATCCAGCACAGTATATCTCTAGTCATCCAGTGATAGAGAGACTGTCTAAGTGATATCGAGTTAATGTATCATAGCGTATGACATGGCTCGGGTATTCCAGGCTTACCTGAACAATTCAGCCAAGTATTTCCTCGCTCAGGAATGAAGTTCAGGCACACTTCAGATCCACTCTCATGTCGAGTTTGATGGTCTCCGATTTTACACCGCAAGCATATTCAATTCCAAGGTTCTTTTCAACAAGCAGCTACTCATTATTAAAAGATGATCCCACTCCAGGCGGGCCTCTGAACCGTGTTTACCCACTTCGCAATACCCTTGAACGATTCATTTTGCTCCATTCCAAACATATCTTCTTCCTTCCTCAATGCTTTCAATCTGTGGCTGCCAGCACACAGAGTGTCATCTGTCAGACACTGAACTTTTAGGGGCAGGTGCAGCTCATCCTGCTCGGCTGCAGCTCAATATCTGAATCTATGCTTGATCGGTATGCGAAGGCTACCGCTTGAATGCCATAACTGTCATGCTCCGTGTCAACCTATCATTTGGAGGAAGGTGTCCAGCACACACTTACCGTAGATGCACCGCCCTGGGCGATAAGTAACCACACTGAACTGGATTTTGACTACGACGTATGTTTGGACTTTACATTTCCAAGATTCGATAATAGCATATTTCGTTCGGGCTTCACAATCGAGCTTCTGCTTGAGAGAGTGAACCTCAAAAGACAGTTTCTTCTCAGCGATTCTGCAGATGACCAGCAACTCCTGCTCACATGTATTCCACACTTCCTCAAATAGGCTTAAATTCACAACACATCTAATGCAGACATAACTACATTTTCACTAACTTGTATATTTGGGCCGCCAAAAAACTGTATCTTACAACAGATTATGTGAACCGATTTTCATCAAGAGAGCTCGAAGAGATAGAATCTTAATGGCTGTCTCTGTGCAGTGGCTCAATTCATCAATGGCAAGCTCCCGCCCACTGTGTATCTTGAATGCATGAAGTTTGTGACAAATCTCAAACAGACACTATCTGATTTCCGCCAATGTCAAATCCGAAGTGTGCATGAAGAACAAATCGTGATGAAAGCTCCAGTTAAGAAAACGCAATTGCTGAGAGTAGCAGTAACTGTCAAAGTGAGGCGAGCTTGCAGTCGCAGCCATTATGATGTATCCTGCCTGCCGATTCAATGCTAGCAGCACCTCAATTGGCCAGAAGTACATGCTGTTATTGGTCTTTCTGCTCTCAGATGAAGCCTCATGACGCATTCATATTGTTCTTATGCACTGCTTTGAACCCCAATATTTATATTAAGTCACCATTGTAGCATTGAGACTCATATTGAGTTTGAGATTAAATGATACGGTATTTACATGATATTATGTGCAACATCTTAATGTGAGTCACTATTCGTTACCCATTCACTACCAATCTTGGCATTGACGAGAACTGGAATTGATTTGATTACCCGTGAGTCTTCATTGTACCTTTACCGCTCTTTCTCAATGTTGAATCTCTCCTTTGTAGACCCAAATTCTCTGTCCTGTCTTACACTGACTGCATACAAATTGTGACTTCAGCAGACTCGGACCGCTGAAGGTGATGTTCTGCACAGGATATTGTCCAGTCGACCGCTAACTTTGCTGCAGAATCATAAAACAACAGACCAACATCTAAATAGGGTGTCCTTCCGACCGGTATACCATATTCGGAGATTCATAGTTACCCACCATCAGCAACAAACACAGTTTGAACCCTTGTACCTTCAACTGTTGCCACTCACCAAGGTCCCAACTCTATCCACCGTCCAAGTCCTGCAAGATTCTTCAACAGACCGACCATTCTGTGCCACGCGGTCACCAGTGATATGCTCGAATTAGAGGTACAATAAACTACCTTCAGCGGAGTCATATGCAAGGGCGATCATGATCAACCTATTCCTCACTATATAACATATGCCTCGCCCTGAGAGTTACTTAGTGATACAACCGTGCTGATGTCTGGAGTCCTTCAGGTGTGTCGAGATCTTCAGGTGCATCTGGTTCAATTCTCGGTTTATTGGCGTAAACCAACCTACAATTCCTGCATCAATAGTGTAATTGGATACAAGTGCTAACATTGGTGAATTGGGGGCATCATGAATCCATCCAATCTGGTGCACCTGACGCTTCTGAAATCACAACAAAGAACTAGCATGGACAATATAAATATGACCTGCCAGCAATGTCTTCTGGACTCGTCACAGTCATGCCACAAATTGCATCCTCCTCAACCGAGGATCACAATGTCCAGGCAGGCCTCGACATGCATCCTCCTCGACGGAGTGTTACTTTGTTGCCATATTTTCCCATCATTCTATTAATTTTCATACTATATTTATGCTTATATACTTCTGTCTACATTCCCCAACTTCACTTCATCAACATGGAACATACAGCCAGCCAGGTGAGGAATCATGATTCACAGAAGAATCAAGAAGCACACCTTGAGAGAGCACTTGCACGTGCATTCAAAAAGACAGCCAATTTTCATTGCTGATCAAATGTTAGAACTCCAACCCAGCCTTCTTGTATAGTGTTAGAGATAGCTAATGTCCGCGCTATAATCCTGATGACGCAGGATGATGACTATACCGATCGGGAGATCAGCCATGACAACAGTGAAGACCATGCAGAGTCCACCTTGTCCTCTGATATTGAAGATGACGATTTCGACAACCAGCAGGATGTCCTATATCTAGACCAGGCGCAGAGTGTTGAGACTTTACATACTACAGGGGTTCCACTGCCAAAGAAACGGAGCCGTGCTGATACTGCCATTGCACGCACTTCACTTCCACATCTGCAACATCCAGCCGGGGCCATAGCACCACCATTGCTCAAATGGCAAAAGTCAACCATCAACATACTACGCGAGTCTGACATTGTACCCGCCCAGGCACTCCCTCTTGCCCAGGCTGGTAGAGACCAGTGTGTTCCTCAACTAAAGTCCGGTGGGGATCACAACATTCATCAACCCCAAATGGCCACTTTTGAGGTAGCAAAACAGTTCATGGAGCCAAACGTATTCACAAAGACTCCCAGCCCAATCATTTCCCATGACAAGTGCTCGATGGTTGACAGAGCTTGGCCACCAGCCATCAAAGCTGAGGATCATCCATGGGCATTAGCTGGTGCTCCTGTTGGTACACCATGTGTTTGTCAGTTGCCCGGTGCTTGATCTCTTGAAATCGCTCCGCAAACCCGAGAAGCTGTACTTGTTTACCCTGTTTTCCGCTCCTCGATTGGACTTATGATGATACTAAACCCCAAATATATACATAGTTAAAACAAAAGATTAGTACGCTTCGAGAGCATTTGGCAGATGGCGCGCATCGAACTATTGTCCGTAGTTACCAATTGCATTTAGGATCAGAGACTGTGCTTCAAATCTAGGTTAAGGAGCTCCTGTTTGACGATACTTATCTCTCGAAGGTCATCGATGATATGAAATCATGGTTCACGCAGATGGAAGTGCTTGACTTAATCTACCATCAATTTTTCTTCACCGCTAATAGCTTGGGGCGACAGCTCACCACATCACACTTCTTTCAACCCCTTGCACCACAGACGTTAGTGCTTGTGGTGGCAGGTATTGATGGTGCGCTATCTGAGTATGCCACTTGAAAGGAGGTTACAGTTATGTTCTCTCAAGATGAATATTGAGGTAAAATTTGCCTTCCCACAGTGATAGATTGTATAACTGCAGAAGCCACTGCACTCATTAATTACACATGGTGGGCGGCTTCATACCCCCCGCAATTGTGCTCCTCCTCTAGAATAGGCGCTTCTGAATCCCCATCGGCACTCCTCAGTCTGGATTTGCACTCCGCTATTGCATTCAGCGCTCCAAACTGCCTTTTCTGTTGGCGCTCCTCTTCAAGAATGGGTGTTCATCAATCCCCTCCACCACCTCGATTAGGTGTACCTCTATGTCATTCCAGACTATTAAACTCCCTCCTCTTTCGCCGATGCTCAGCATGGATGGGCTGCTCCGCTGGATAGGCGCTCCTCAGCCTGGATTTGTGCCCCTCAATTTCATTCCTCGCTCCTCCTTCACCATCATCACTCCCCTTGCAAACCCCGCACTCCACATCAGGCACTGCTGCTTTCCGGGTGGCACACCTCTTTTCCCGTGGATTGATCATATTGCCTTTGAAAGTCCATTTTCATTCACGGTGAGCTAACCTCTCAATTCCTACCTTTTAGATATCACAAATCAAGCCAAGAAACATTGCAATTCAATCTCACCCACTCGCCAGGCCCGAATCATTCGGAAATTTTGGGAGTGCCTCCAGCAACTTCACGCCTTTGATGACTTGTGTGTCCCTGTGTTTGTGGGCCCTGATGAGATGGGAGATTCGGTGGATGACATTGAGACTGTGTTTGATTGCTATCATTTGATCGCTTACTCAGGTTATTGATTCTGGTTGACCTGCTTTCATTTGTGATCATGAGTCATTTTCTTTGGTTCTCCTTAATGCAGCGATGGAAACAATAGAATGCTGAATAAGATGCTGCGTACTATACTATGATTTAGAAGTTGATAATAAGCAATAATCTATGCATCATATGTGGAGGGTATTCTTAGTCCTCGTGTACATCCGGAGAATCTCAGATACCATCTTCATTCCTTTGAATGAATTTCCCTAAGACCCCAGGCATCTATCACAGTTACTTTGTGATTGCCTCATTGATTGTGCGACAGTCCCAGGTGCTCCCAAACACATCCCAACTGCACCCAACGCACTCCTGTACCAGTCATCAGAGATCCCAGTCACTCCGAAGGCTGGCTGGAATGCCCTCCTAGGGTCTGATTCTCTCCCGAAATTGACGCTTCAAAGTTTACACTCCGTCTCCTCTCACACACTCCTGGAGGCTCCCAGTGACTAAAATATATTTTGCTGATGGTGGGGTATGCTCGTGCATCTCCTTGCCTTGCTCAGATTGCATGAATGGCTGATAACCTACCATGGTATCTACATCGTCAGGTGATGGGTTTACCATCTCTCCCTGGCCAATCGTCCTAGGTTCTTTGCCATCATCCCCATCCTCATCTTCCTCCTCATCCTCATCCTCCTCCTCCTCCTCCTCATCATCCTCCGCTTCATCTTCCTCCTCCTCATTGTCACCGTCTCATTCCATCTCCTCTTTGCCGTCTAAATCAACAAAGTATGGTGCCCCCACATCATCCCCCATGTGCATATCCACATCAGAATCACGTTCTGAGTCATATTCGCTGTCCAACTTCTCAGTAGATTTTGTATCATCTTTGGAGGAAATTGACACGATGGGCGATGCTTCCGGCTCTACATATCCCCGTTCTAGTTAGCCCTCCATGTCCGAGTCTGCCTCATACATGTCTATCTGCAACTGCAATGCAATGGCTCGAGAGATATTATCTGCCCCCTGGAGTTTGTTTAACAATACATTTCCATTTACCTTTTACCTTTCCCTTCCCCTTCCCTCCCTCCGTAAGAATCCCTTTCCCTTTGCAGGTCCCCGTATCACCGCCCTGCGGGACGTCCTCACCCTCGCCATGATCATTGTCTGTGCCATCTCCAGGACGGCTCCTTCAACCACTTGACACTTCTTGTTCCGCCCAGTTCTCATCATCATTATCATCATCGATTATTTCATCCCTATTCAGTGGTCTGCCAGCCAGGCAGTTGCCTGGCTTGTACTGTCTGCAGCTTGCCAGCTTAAGCTTTGCCCTGGGATCATCACTACCATACCAGGAGAAATGCTCCCCAGTGTGTTTAACCTTCCCCGAGCTCCTTGCCTGCAGATGGAGGCAATCGACTTGATTTCCCAAGGCTCGAGGGATGTCAAACCTCCAATGTTTCATTAGGTAGCGGGTTTTGTCAAACTTTTGCCCCATATATGAGGGGAAGGCTACGCACCACTCCCGAGAAGGCGAACACCTGCTCCTGCTGGTCTGCAACGACGGCTGGATTTGGGAACAGTTGCGAGTCATGACTGGATCAAGGAAGATTACATCATACACGAGGTCCCATGCCCTCTCTTGCTTGATGCCGCATAGATTGTATACCCGTATGAGTCCACGAATGTATTCTGAGCATAATCCATTTGAAATGTCCCGATCCATTGCGTGGTGTAGATTTGTAACCGATGTCAGCATATTTGTTCTAGCAGTTATCTTCCCCTTTCCGTCGAAACTGCCCTTTCGTTAGTGTTAACAACAGTTCCTGACAATCACTTCAGGTCCGGATACAGGTCCAAACCGAACTGTCATCAAATTAGCGGTCACAGTTCATCAGCAACAACCCTAGTTTCCGTCTGAAACACCCCAGTGTTCCGGACGGCTCTGACGGCTCTGACGGAACCTCGAACCCTCTGACGGAGAATTACACGCTACCCGTCGCCCAGGCGACGGGTCGCGTTGCATACTGACCTCCATTACTATGCGCCCGGAATACGCACCATCAGAACGGCACGTGTGTTACACTCTTCGCAGGGGCTGCAGTTATGCTGTAGCCGTTCACACAACGCCTGGCGATGTTTATGCCTTTCTTCGGCCGATAGCCACATTTTACCTCTCCGCTATTGCTATAATATATCGGATGCCGCACTCACCCCGTATATGCTTAACTTTGAGATTTTGTCACATATTGCAATACAGTCTTCGCTTCGGATACCTCGCTTGCCGTTGCATTTACTTCGCCATTATCGTATTTTACAGGTCTGAAATATACAGGATAATCTTCACACTCTCTAGTACTATGCCCTCAGTCCTCCACATTCTGCGTTGATCCATCATCGGCTTGCGATGCTTCTTCCTCCTCATCCGCATCCGCATCGTCGCCATCCTCCCCCTCATACCCGTCGACATCGCTGGGTCCCAGGTCAGTCCTCCACATTCTGCGTTGATCCATCATCGGCTTGCGATGCTTCTTCTGCCTCATCCGCGTCCGCATCGTCACCATCCTCCCCCTCATACCCGTCGACATCACTGGGTCCCAGGTCAGTCCTCCACATTCTGCGTTGATCCATCCTCGACTTGCGATGATTCTTCCTCCTCACCCGGATCCGCATCTGCATCATCGCCATCCTCGCCCTCATACCCGGCGACATGACTGGTTCCCAGGTCAAACCCCTCGAGTTCCGTCACGGGCCGTCGTCGCCGGCTGGCGGTGGGGATGGCATCGCGATCGTCGCTTTCATCCCCTTCATCTTCGTAATCCCCGCTGCCCCCTGGCATCCCGAAATGAAGTTCGTCATCCATGCAATTGTTGTCTATCGGGATGTTTGGGTCAGTACTTCCGATCTCAGGCTCCTCAAGCGCCACTTCCGAGGCCAAATAATCAAGAAGAATAGCATTGTCAACACGCACTGCTTCCACGCTGATCACCACGGCAGGCGTTGGGTTCTCCGCCTGTTGGATCTGACGCTTGACTGTAGCAAGAGTGTTGTTATACACCCTCTGTTGGTAGCTCTCCGGTAGTGTGTTCCAGGTATTCATCAAGAACGTATTCGTGTCTGCAACGCCAGGCGAGGTTAACAACTTGCGACCCGTTACAGCGCAGCAGGATGCGATCTTACCACCGTCATTCTTGTGGTTGAAGTAGTTCGAGCGATCAGGTCTGTCCGCTTTCAGCTTTGACTTGGAAGCTATCGGATGAACACCTTTGTTCTTTTGCCACTCCAGGAGAGCATGGCGCAACGCGGTGCATGTAAACATGATCAGTGGCGAGGGTATATGACCGTCCTTGTCGTTAATCATGGAATTATAGAATCCATCAGCATACTTACCGCGGTTATTCGCCCGATGATAAAATTTGATGTCGATACACCGCGGGATTGCTTCCGCCAGGAAGTAAAGTGGACGCTAGCAATTCGTTATCAGCTTTCGACTCTCTCTGCGTTGGATTTGGACCGCGTACACCACCTTCCACACGCTCTGCTACCGGAAAAAGATACTTA
>Ga0307515_10000921_pt1 | contig 67536 bp, 65 predicted proteins | sample 17_EM_MG_FD_194513 | JGI IMG/M metagenome (GOLD analysis project Ga0307515, IMG submission 194513) | Populus trichocarpa ectomycorrhiza microbial communities from riparian zone in the Pacific Northwest, United States - 17_EM | ecosystem: Host-associated > Plants > Roots > Unclassified | place... | reverse complement strand
ACCGGGCGCAGCGAAGTAAAGGAGGAGGCCCGGCTTGCGCAGCAAGCCGGGCCGGGGGACATGAGCGGAGCCCGGTACCCAGCGGCCTCGGCCCGCTACGACATGTCGAACGAATGTCCGCAACGGGCCGAAAGCCGAAATCTGCGCGGCGCGTTTCATTTCAGCCTCCGACCTTGATGGGAATCGTCCGCTTCTTCTCGCTGCCGAACAGGCTGGTCTCGGTCGTGCCTTCGCTGCAGCCGTTGCCGAAGCTGAAGCCGCAACCGCCACGCACGTTGAACGCGTTTTCGGCGTATTCGCGGTGTGTGGTCGGGATCACGAAGCGGTCTTCGTAGTTCGCGATGGCCATCACCTGGTACATGTCTTCGACCTGCGCCACGCTGATGCCGACCTGGTCGATGGCAGCGTGGTTGGCTGCGCCGTCGATGTGTTTGGCGCGCTGGTAGGCACGCATCGCGAGCAGGCGTTCGAGCGAACGCACCACCGGCCCGGTGTCGCCGGCGGTCAGCAGGTTGGCCAGGTACTTGACGGGGATGCGCAGCTGGTTGACGTTGGGGATCTCGCCGTTCGTGCCCACGTGCCCGGCGTTGGCCGCGGCGGTGATGGGGCTCAGCGGTGGCACGTACCAGACCATCGGCAGCGTGCGGTACTCCGGGTGCAGCGGCAGCGCCACCTTCCAGTCGACCGCCATCTTGTAGACGGGGCTGTTCTTCGCCGCTTCGAGCCAGTTGTCGGGAATGCCGTCCTTGCGCGCCTGTTCGACCACCTTCGGGTCGAAGGGGTCGAGGAAGATGTCGAGCTGGGCCTGGTAGAGGTCCTTGTCGTGTTCGACGCTGGCGGCCTCTTGAATGCGGTCGGCGTCGTAGAGCAGCACGCCGAGGTAGCGGATGCGGCCGACGCAGGTCTCAGAGCACACGGTCGGCTGGCCGGCTTCGATGCGCGGGTAGCAGAAGATGCACTTCTCGGCCTTGCCGCTCTTCCAGTTGTAGTAGATCTTCTTGTACGGGCAGCCGCTGACGCACATGCGCCAGCCGCGGCACTTGTCCTGGTCGATCAGGACGATGCCGTCTTCTTCACGTTTGTAGATGCTGCCGCTGGGGCACGAGGCCACACACGCCGGGTTCAGGCAGTGTTCGCACAGCCGGGGCAAGTACATCATGAAGGTGTTCTCGAACTGGCCGTAGATGTCCTTCTGGATGTCGTCGAAGTTCTTGTCCTTGCTGCGTTTGCTGAACTCGCCGCCGAGGATCTCTTCCCAGTTCGGGCCCCAGACGATCTTCTCCATGCGCTGGCCGGTGATCAGCGAACGCGGGCGCGCCGTCGGTGCGTGTTTCATCTCGGGCGCCGACTGCAGGTGGTCGTAGTCGAAGGTGAAGGGCTCGTAGTAGTCGTCGATCTGCGGCAGGTTCGGGTTCGCGAAGATGCGCATCAGCAGCTTCCACTTGCCGCCCTGGCGCGGGCTGATCGAGCCGTCGGCGTTGCGGATCCAGCCGCCGTTCCACTTGTCCTGGTTCTCCCATTCCTTGGGGTAACCGATGCCGGGTTTGGTTTCGACGTTGTTGAACCAGGCGTATTCGACGCCGGGCCGGCTGGTCCAGACGTTTTTGCAGGTGACGCTGCAGGTGTGGCAGCCGATGCACTTGTCGAGGTTCAGCACCATGCCGATCTGGGCGCGGACTTTCACGGGTTTTCTCCTTGCGACTGGAAGGCAGGGGCGAGTTCGTCTTCCCTCGGTGTGTCGAGCCAGTCGACCTTGTCCATCTTGCGCACGACGACGAACTCGTCGCGGTTGGTGCCGATGGTTCCGTAGTAGTTGAAGCCGTAGCTGAACTGCGCGTAGCCGCCGATCATGTGGGTGGGCTTGAGCACGATGCGCGTGACGCTGTTGTGGATGCCGCCGCGCACGCCGGTGATCTGCGAGCCCGGTGTGTTGATGATCTTTTCCTGCGCGTGGTACATCATCAGCATGCCGGGGTTGACACGCTGGCTCACCACCGCACGCGCTGCGATGGCGCCGTTGATGTTGAAGACCTCGACCCAGTCGTTGTCCTCGATGCCGGCCTGCTTCGCGTCGTCTTCGCTCAGCCAGACTACCGGGCCGCCGCGGTTCAGCGTCAGCATCATCAGGTTGTCGCTGTAGGTGCTGTGGATGCCCCACTTCTGGTGCGGCGTGATGAAGTTGAGCAGGATCTCCTTCTGCCCGTTCGGCTTGATGTTGTGGATGCCGGCGGTGGTCTTCAGATCCACCGGCGGGCGGTAGCTGCTCAAGGCCTCGCCGAAGGCGATGACCCAGGGGTGGTCCAGGTAGAACTGCTGGCGCCCGGTGAGGGTGCGCCAGGGGATCAGCTCGTGCACGTTGGTGTAGCCGGCGTTGTAGCTGACGGTCTCGCTCTCGATGCCGCTCCAGGTCGGGCTGCTGATGATCTTGCGCGGCTGCGCCTGCACGTCGCGGTAGCGGATCTTCTCGTCTTCGCGGTACAGCGCCAGGTGCTTGTGCTCGCGGCCCGTTTGCTTGCTCAGTGCTTCCCAGGCCTTCACGGCGACATGGCCGTTCGTTTCCGGCGCCAGCTGCAGGATGACTTCGCAGGCGTCGATGTCGGTGACGATCTTCGGCATGCCCTTCGTCACGCCTTCGCTCAGCGTCACGCCGTTCAACTGGCCGAGCTGCTCGACCTCGGTGCCGGTCTTCCAGCCGATGCCCTTGCCGCCGTTGCCGAGTTTGTCCATCAAGGGTCCGAGCGCGGTGAAGCGCTTGAACACGTTCGGGTAGTCGCGTTCGACCACAGCGATCTGCGGCGCCGTCTTGCCGGGGATCAGCTCGCAGTGGCCCTTGCGCCATTCCTTCACGTCGAAGGGCTGGGCCAGTTCACCGGCGGTGTCGTGCATGATGGGTGTCAGCACCACTTCCTTCTCGACGCCGAGGTGGCCGACGCAGACCTCGCTGAAGGCCTTCGCGAAACCCTTGTAGATCTCCCAGTCGCTGCGGCTCTGCCACACCGGGTCCACGGCCGCGCTCAGCGGGTGGATGAACGGGTGCATGTCGCTGGTGTTGAGGTCGTTCTTTTCGTACCAGCTGGCGGTGGGCAGCACGATGTCGCTGTACAGGCAGGTGGTGCTCATGCGGAAGTCGAGTGTCACCAGCAGGTCGAGCTTGCCTTCCGGGCCTTTCTGGTGCCACACCACTTCGGCCGGCTTCGCATCGTCGCGGCCCAGGTCCTTGCCTTGCACACCGTTTTCGGTGCCGAGCAGGTGCTTGCAGAAGTACTCGTGGCCCTTGCCCGACGAGCCCAGCAGGTTGGAACGCCAGACGAACATGCAACGCGGCCAGTTCTGCGGCGCATCGGGGTCCTCGCAGCTCATCTGCAGCGTGCCGTCCTTCAGGCCGCGAACGACATAGTCCTTGGCGTCCAGGCCGGCGGCGGTGGCGTCCTTCACCACCTGCAGCGGGTTGGTCTTCAGTTGCGGTGCTGAAGGCAGCCAGCCCATGCGTTCGGCGCGCACGTTGTAGTCGATCATCGTGCCGGCATACAGCGCCTTGTCGGCCAGCGGCGAGACGATCTCCTCCATGCCCAGCTTCTCGTAGCGCCACTGGTCGGTGTGGGCGTAGAAGAAGCTGGTGCTGTTCATCTGCCGCGGCGGGCGGATCCAGTCCAGCGCAAACGCCAGTGCCGTCCAGCCGGTCTGCGGCCGCAACTTTTCCTGGCCGACGTAGTGCGCCCAGCCACCGCCGCTCTGGCCGATGCAGCCGCACATCATCAGCAGGTTGATGACGCCGCGGTAGTTCATGTCGGCGTGGTACCAGTGGTTCATCGCCGCGCCGATGATGATCATCGACTTGCCGTGGGTCTTGTGCGCGTTCTCGGCGAACTGGCGCGCCACCGTGATGATCTGGTCGCGCGGCGTGCCGGTGATGCTCTCGGCCCAGGCCGGTGTGTAGGCCGCGTTGTCGTCGTAGCTCTTGGCACCCGAACCGAAGCCGCGGTCGATGCCGTATTGCGCCGCCTGCAGGTCGAACACGGTGGCGACCAGCGCTTCGCGGTGTTCACCTTCCTTGCCCAGGCGCAGCCGCACCGCGGGCACCTTGACGAAGTTGACCTGGCCGTCCTGCGCGTTGGACTTGAAGTGCGGTGTCGTGATGCCGCCGAAGTAGGGCAGGCCGACACCGACGATCTCGTGCGCTTGCGGACCGTCTTCGACCACCGACAGCTTCAGCTTCACCTGCTGGTCGTGGCGTGCTTCCTTGTCTTCCAGGTTCCACTTGCCCACATCGCTGCGGCCTTCGGCACCCCAGCGGAAGCCGATGCTGCCGTTGGGCAGCACGGCGCGGCCGCTGTCGTCGAAAGCGACCGTCTTCCACTCGGGGTTGTTGTCCTGGCCGAGTTTGCCGTTGAAGTCGCTGGCACGCAGGTAGCGGTCGGGCACCAGCGTCTTGCTGCCGTCGGGCAGCGTGTGCTCCTTCAGCATCACCAGCAGCGGCAGGTCGGTGTAGCGGCGTGCGTAGTCGTCGAAGTAGGCGCTGCGGGTCTTGAAGTAGAACTCGTTCAGCGCCACGTGGCCCATCGCCATCGCAAGTGCGGCGTCGGTGCCTTGTTTCGGGTGCAGCCAGATGTCGGCGAGCTTGGCAACCTCGGAATAGTCGGGTGTCACCGCCACCGTCTTCGCGCCCTTGTAGCGCACCTCGGTGAAGAAGTGCGCGTCGGGTGTGCGCGTCTGCGGCACGTTGCTGCCCCAGGCGATGATGTAGCTGCTGTTGTACCAGTCGGCCGATTCGGGCACGTCGGTCTGCTCGCCCCAGACCTGCGGGCTCGCCGGCGGCAGGTCGCAGTACCAGTCGTAGAAGCTCATGCAGACGCCGCCGATCAGGCTGAGATAGCGGCTGCCGGCGGCGTAGCTGACCATGCTCATCGCCGGGATCGGACTGAAGCCGATGATGCGGTCGGGGCCGTGTTGTTTGATCGTGTAGACGTTGGCTGCGGCGATGAGCTGGTTCACCTCATCCCAGCTGCTGCGCACGAAGCCGCCCATGCCGCGCACTTGCTGGTAGTCGCGTCGCGCGGTGTCGTTCTCGACGATGCTGGCCCAGGCGTCGACGGGCGTCTTCGCCACCTGCAGCGCCGCGCGCCAGCGTTCGAGCAGGCGGCCGCGCACCATCGGGTACTTGACGCGGTTGGCGCTGTACAGGTACCAGGAGTAAGAAGCCCCGCGGGCGCAGCCGCGCGGTTCGTGATTGGGCATGTCCCAGCGTGTGCGCGGGTAGTCGGTCTGCTGGGTTTCCCAGGTGACGATGCCGCCCTTGACGTAGATCTTCCAGCTGCAGCTGCCGGTGCAGTTGACGCCGTGTGTGCTGCGCACGATCTTGTCGTGCGCCCAGCGGTTGCGGTAGGCGTCTTCCCAGGTGCGGTCTTCGCCGGTGGTGACGCCGTGGTCGCCGGAGAAGCTCTCCTTGGGCAGCATGAAGTGCGTGAGGCGGTCGAGAAAATGGCTCATGGTGTCGTCCTTGAGAAAGGCTTCAGCAAGGCATCGGCGCGTTGCGGCGGCTGTAGTGCCACCAGGTGACCGCGATGCAGGTGAGATAGAAGAAGACGAAGGCCAGCAGCGCCGCTTGCGGGCCGCCGGTAAGGGCGATGGCGCTGCCGTAGGCCTTGGGGATGAAGAAGCCGCCGTAGGCGCCGATGGCACTGGCGAAACCCAGCACGCCGGCGGCTTCGATGCTGCCGTTCTTGCGCGTCTGCGTGCCGGTGCCGACGAAGATCGCCGGGATCATGCGGAAGGTGCTGCCGTTGCCCAGGCCGGCGGCGGCGAAGAGCACGCCGAAACCCGCTGCGAAGCCGGCGAAGCTGCCGCCTTGTTCTGCCTGCGGCAGGCTCAGCAGCACGGCCACCGTGCCCAGCGCCATCGCGACGAAGCTCCAGAAGGTGACACGCGCGCCGCCCAGGTGGTCGGCCAGCCAGCCGCCCAGCGGGCGCAACAAGGCGCCGAGCAGCGGCCCGAGCCAGACGGCCTGCGACGCCTCGATGTCGTGGAACTGGCTCTGCACCAGCATCGGCAAGCCGGCGGCGTAGCCGATGAAGCTGCCGAAGGTGCCCAGGTACAGCCAGCACATCAGCCAGTTGTGTTTGCGCGTGAAGATCACCGCCTGCTCGGCGAAGCCGGCCCTTGTTTCGGTCTCGTCGGCCAGGTCGTCCATGCCGAACCACGCGGCCAGCGCGCTCAACACGATGAACGGCACCCAGACGAAGCCGGCGTTCTGCAGCCAGACCGGGCCTTGCCCGGTGCTCTGCGGCGCGCCGCCGAACCCGCCGAAGAGGCTGACGGCTATGACCAGCGGCACCGCCAGCTGCACCAGCGGCACACCCAGGTGGCCGAGGCCGGCGCTCAGGCCCAACGCGTAGCCTTTGCGCGCGTTCGGGTAGAAGAAGCTGATGTTCGCCATCGCGCCGGCGAAGTTGCCGCCGCCCAGGCCGCACAGCAGCGCCAGTGCCACCATCAGCTCGTAAGGTGTGCGCGGGTCCTGCACCGCGAAGCCGATGCCGAAAGCCGGCAGCAGCAGGCTCGCAGTGGCCAGCGCCGTGAAGCGGCGGCCGCCGATGATGGGCACCGCGAAGGCATAGAAGATGCGCAACGTGGCGCCGCACAGCGCCGGCAGCGCGGTCAGCCAGAACAGCTGGTTGGTGGAGTAGCCGAAACCCGCTGCCGGCAGGTGCACGACAACCGCCGACCACAGCATCCAGACCACGAACGACAGCGTCAGCGCCGGGATCGACAGCCACAGGTTGCGCCTGGCCACACGGCGGCCGTTGCCGTCCCGGAACCGCGGGTCTTCCGGGGTCCAGCGGGGCATGGCGCTCATGGCGTTCACGGCGTTCATCGGCTTGGCGTCGGCGCTGCGCTCAGGGGTTCTTCACGTACGCGTTGCGGCGCAGATAGAACCACCAGTTCAGCACCAGGCAGACGGCATAGAAGATCGCGAAGCCGTACATCGCGTACTGCGGCGTGCCGGCCTTGATCTGCGCGCCGATGACCACCGGCGCGATGAAGGCGCCGTAGGCGGCGATCGCCGAGGTCCAGCCCAGCACCGGGCCGGCCTGGGTGCGGTCGAAGATGACGCCGATGGTGCGGAAGGTCGAGCCGTTGCCGATGCCGCTGGCGAAGAACAGCAGCATGAAGAGGCCGAGGAACATCGGGAAGTACTGTTCCGGCGTCGCCGAGCCGTAAGCCTGCATCATCACGTAGCCCACCGCGACCGAGGCCACCGCCATCACCGCCGAGATCACCTGCGTGACGATGGAGCCGCCCACCTTGTCGGAGATCCAGCCGCCGAGCGGGCGCACCGCGGCGCCGATGAAGGGGCCGATCCAGGCGTAGGTCAGCGCCGACGGTGCGTTCGGGTTCTTCAGCGTGTGCTGCAGCACACCGGCTGCGTCGGGCACGTGGCTGATGCCGAAGATCACGGTGATCGCCAGCGGCAGCGCCATCGAGAAGCCGATGAACGAACCGAAGGTCACGATGTACAGCGCGGTCAGCGACCAGGTGTGTTTGTTGCGGAAGATCGCGAACTGCTTGGCCACGCCTTCCTTCATCTCGCCGAAGGCGGCGAACTTCATCACCAGCAGCGCCAGGGCAACGTCGAGCGGGATCGCCACCCACATGCTCAGCAGCCCCAGGCCGGTGGGCTTGGGCAGGTAGAGCCAGAGCATGAAGATCGCGGGCACGAAGGCCAGCGTGTAGAGGTAGGTGATCTTCGCGAACGCAACCAGCGGGTTGCCCGTGGCCGGCGACACCGTCTTCAGGTTGTTCATGCCGAACCAGCACAGGATGGCCAGTGGCACCAGCGACAGCACCCAGGCGAACCCTGCGTTCTGGATCCAGGTCGGCGTGCCGGCCTTGATCTTGCCGAAGATCCAGCCGCTGTCCTTCACCAGCGTCATCGGCTCGCCGCCGAAAGCGCCCAGCAGACCCACTGTCATCACCAGCGGGATCACGATCTGCATCGTCGTGACACCGAAGTTGCCGAGGCCCGCGTTCAGGCCCAGCGCCGTGCCCTGCAGCCGCTTCGGGAAGAAGGTGTTGATGTTGGACATCGAGCTGGCGAAGTTGCCGCCGCCGACACCCGACCACAGCGCCATCAGCTGGAACACCCACAGCGGCCACTCCGGATGCTGCAGCGCGACGCCAGTGCCGATGGCCGGCGCCAGCAGCATGGCGGTGGTCAGGAAGATGGTGTTGCGGCCGCCGGCCAGGCGGATCAGGAACGAGGCCGGGATGCGCATCGTGGCACCCGAGATGCCGGCGATGGCCGTCAGCGTGAACAGCTCGGCCTGGGTGAACGGAAAGCCCAGGTTGAGCATCTGCACGGTGATGATTCCCCACATGCCCCAGACCGCGAAGCCGCACAGCAAGGCCGGCACCGAGATCCAGAGATTGCGGTAGGCGAGCTTCTTGCCGGTGGTTTCCCAGAACGTGTTGTCCTCGGGCCGCCAGTCGGCGACATCGGCGGCGCTGGGGCTTTGCGGCACGGCCGCGCCGGTGGTGGTGGTGGTGTTCATCGTGGGGTTCCGAAAAGGGAGCTCAACGCGCGAAGCTGCGCGACAGCGGGGAGACCGGGGCGTTGGCACCCATGACTTCGGTCTTGCGCACCTCGGTCCAGTACATCCAGATCAGCGAGACCCAGACCACGCCGTACATCAGCATGAAAGCGCTCGAACGGATGCCGGTCAGGTCCATCAGCGCGCCGAACATGATGGGCAGCACGAAGCCGCCCAGGCCGCCGGCCAGGCCGACGATGCCGCTGACGGTGCCGATGTTGCTGGGGTAGTCGTCGCCGATGTACTTGAAGACACTCGCCTTGCCGAAGGCCCAGGCGATGCCCAGGACGAACATCAGCGCGGTGAAGGTGTAGACGTTGAGGCCGAGGTGGAAACTCTTCGGGCCGTCGACGGTGAAGATGGTGAAGTCGGTCTGCGGGTAGCTCAGCAGGAACAGGCAGATCCAGCTGACCCACAGCACCCACCAGGTGACCTGGTGTGCGCCGAACTTGTCCGACAGCACGCCACCCATCGCGCGCAGCACGCCGCCAGGCAGCGAGAAGCAGGCTGCGAGCAGCGCCGCGGTCTGGATCGAAAGGCCGAACTCGCCGACGTAGTACTGCACCATCCACAGCGCCAGCGCCACGTAGCCGCCGAAGACGATGCTGTAGTACTGGCAGTACTTCAGCACCTTGGGGTCCTTCAGCATCAGCAACTGGTCGCTGAACTTGGTGTTCGACGGCACCAGGTGCTTGGGGTCGCTGGCGCTGAAGAACCAGAACAGGATCACCGTGCCCAGCATCACCCCAGCGTAGACCTGCGGCACCAGCGCCCAGCCGCCGATGACCAGCAGCGCCGGGGCGACGAACTTGTTGACCGCCGAGCCCGAATTGCCGGCGCCGTAGACGCCCATCGCCATGCCCTGCCGGCTCTTCGGGAACCAGCGCGCCACATAGGGCGTGCCGACCGAGAACGAACCGCCGGCCAGGCCGACGAACAGGCCGATGGCCAGGAAGTGCCAGTAGGCGGTGGCATAGGCCATGAGCCAGATGGCCGGCACGGTGGCCGCCATCAGCACCGTCATCACGATGCGGCCGCCGTACTTGTCGGTCCAGATGCCCAGCGGTACGCGGATCAGCGAGCCGGTCAGCACCGGGGTGGCGGTCAGGAGACCGAACTCGGTGGCGTTCAGCCCCAGCGTCTTCTTCAGCGGGATGCCGATGACGCCGAACATCATCCACACCATGAAACACACCGTGAAGGCCAGCGTGCTGACGATCAGCACCGACCAGGCTTGGCGGGGGATGGGAACGGGGGTGGTGGCCATGGACAGACTCGTCGCTTCGGATGAAGAGACTGTCCCGCGCAGGCGCCGCGGCGAACATCCGCCGCAATGGCAAGCGTTGCACTGCAGAAGAACGATGGCGCCACGGTGGGCCATCGTTCTGAAGAACTAGCGCGGCGGCTTTCGCGCCGCGGCTTGCGCTGGATCAACCTGCGCCGTGGCGCTCAGCCCAAGGGCTTGTATCGCCCTTGGGCCTTCGCCAGGCACAAGCTCCTTCCGGACCTTGTGTCCGGGCTCAGACCCCCAGCCGCTGCCCCAGCGCCACCGTGTCGAGCGAGGCCGAGGCACCAGCCATCACGACCAGGCCCTTTTCCAGCACCACGGCCTGGTCGGTGTGCGCCAGCACCTCGCGGTAGTTGCGGTCGACGATCAGCGTGCTGATGCCGCTGCTGCGGATGGCTTTGATGACATGCCAGATCTCGGCCACGATCAACGGCGCCAGGCCTTCGGTGGCTTCGTCCAGGATCAGCAGCAGCGGGTTCGTCATCAGCGCGCGGCCGATGGACAACATCTGCTGTTCGCCACCGCTGAGCTGTTGGCCGCCGTGCTCCAGCCGTTCGGCCAGGCGCGGGAAGGTGGCCATCACACGTTCGAAGGTCCAGTCGCGCTGGCCGCCGGGGCCGGGGCGGGCGCTCATCAGCAGGTTCTCGCGCACGCTCAGGTTCGGAAAGATGCCGCGGCCTTCGGGCACGTAGCCGATGCCCAGCCGCGCCATCTTCTCGGGTGGCCGGCCGCTGACCGCCTGGCCTTGCCACGAGACGCTCCCGCTCTTCGCCGGCACGTAGCCCATGATGGCGCGGATCAGCGTCGTCTTGCCCATGCCGTTGCGGCCGAGCAGGCCCAGGGCGGTGCCGGCGGCCAGCTGCAGGCTGACGCCGCGCAGGATGTGGCTGTCGCCGTAGTAGGTGTTGAGACCGTCGACGCTGAGCATGGTCAGTGTTCGCCCAGGTAGGCGACCTGCACGTCGCGGTTGCTGCGGATGGCCGCCGGTGTGTCGCTGGCGATGACCTCGCCGTTGACCATCACCGTGATGCGGTCGGCGATGCGGAACACCGCATCCATGTCGTGTTCGACCAGCAGGATGGCGTGGCCAGGTTTCAGCCGCGCCAGCAGCTCCAGCATGCGGTCGGTTTCTTCGCTGCCCATGCCGGCGAGCGGCTCGTCGAGCAGCAGCACACGCGGCTCGGTCGCCAGGCACATCGCAATCTCGAGCTGGCGTTTGCCGCCATGGCTGAGCGAGCCGGCGCTGCGTTCGGCCATCTCGGCCAGCCCGGCGCCAGCGAGTGCGTCGCGCGCGATGCGGCCGCTGTTGGGGCAAGTGGCTGCGCTCTGCCACACGGCCCAAGGCCGGGCATGTGCGGCCTGTGCGCACAGGCGTGCGTTCTCGAGCACGCTGAACTCAGGAAAGATCGTCGTTCGCTGGTAACTGCGGCCGACGCCGGCGCGTGCGCGCCGGGCCTGCGGCCAGCTGGTGATGTCGTCACCGGCGAGCGTGATGCGGCCATCGGACGCAGGCAACTCGCCGCTGAGCATGTTGATCAGCGTCGACTTGCCGGCGCCGTTGGTGCCGATGACGGCGTGGACCTGGCCGACTTCGAAGTCGAGCGAGACGTTGTTGACGGCAGTGAGGCCGCCGAAGCGGCGTGTCAGGCCGCTGCAGGACAACAGCGCGCTCACTTCGTGCGCTCCAGCAGCCCGATCAAACCCTTCGGCAGCAGCGCAACGAAGGCGATGATGGTCAGCCCCAGCGTCAGCTGCCAGTGGTCGGCAAGAAAGCTGCCGACCAGCGCTGGCGTCGAATACAGCTCTTTCAGCAGCGCAAACGCCACCGCGCCGATGACCGCGCCGCGCAGGTGGCCGAGACCGCCGAGGATGATCATCAGCAGCACCGCGCCGCTTTCGTGCCACGACAGCAGTTCCGGGTTCACGAAGCCGTCTTTCACGGCCAGCAGGAAGCCCGCCAGCCCGGCCAGCGCACCGGCCAGCACAAACGCCGCGAGTTTGTAGCGGTAGGTGGCAAACCCGGCGGCGCGCATGCGCTGTTCATTCACGCGGATGCCCGCCAGCGCATGCCCGAAACGCGAACGCCGCAGCAGCGCAAGCCCGCCGTAGGTGGCGACCAGTGCCGCCAGCGCGAGGTAGTAGAAGTGCAGCTTGTTGCCGGCGTCGACGGGGCCAAGCAGCGGCCGCACGTTGAGGTAGATGCCGTCGCTGCCGCCGCCGAGCTTGGTGTCGTGGAAGACGAAGTAGGCCATCTGCGCAAACGCCAGCGTCACCATGATGAAGTACACACCCTTGGTGCGCAGGCTCAAAGCGCCGACGAACAAGGCGTAGACAGCGGCTACGCCCATCGCCGCCGCTGCCAGCACGACGAGGTTGCCGGCGTCGGACTCCGGGCTCGCCATCACCGCGACGTAGGCGCCCAGGCCGAAGAAGGCCGCGTGGCCCAGGCTGACGAGCCCGGTCATGCCGACCAGCAGTTCCAGGCTCAGCGCAAAGACAGCGAAGATGACGATCTTCACCACCAGGTCGGTGGTGTAGGGCGTCAGCACCGCGGGCAGCGCAGCCAGCAGCAGGGCTGCGACGAGGGGGAGCCAGCGGGTCATGGGCGATGACTTTCGAAGGGCTGCTGTCGGCCCGTTGCTGACATCCGTTCGAAGTGTCGTAGCGGGCCGAGGCCGCTGGGTACCGGGCTCCGCTCATGTCCCCCGGCCCGGCTTGCTGGGCAAGCCGGGCCTCCTCCTTTACTTCGCTGCGCCCGGTACCCAGCGTCCTCGTCCTGCCACCCGCTTGGCATGCCTGCTAGTGGCACGCCACCCGTTGTGCCTGAGCGGGCGCTTGGGGTGCCCTGTGGAGCGAAGTAAAGGAGGAGCCCCAGCTTGCGCAGCAAGCTGGGGCGGGGGACATGAGCGCAACAGGGCACCCCAAGCGCACGCGACCGCCACAGACCCAACGATCGCAACCGGCCGATAGCAGGCACCAGTTCCACGTCAATAGCCCCGCTTCATCAGGCCCTCGGGCCGCCACACCAGCACCACCGCCATCAGCAGGTAGACGCCGATGCCCGAGAGCTCCGCGAAGAAGACCTTGCCGAAGGTGTCGACGAACCCCACCAGCAGCGATGCGATCAGCGCGCCGCTGATCGAGCCGATGCCGCCGATCACCACCACGACGAAGCTGATGATCAGCACATGGCCGCCCATGCCCGGATAGACGCTGCTCATCGGCGCCGCGATCATGCCGGCCAGCGCCGCCAGTGCCACGCCACCGGCGAAGACGATGCGGTAGAGCTGGGTGATGTCGATGCCCAGGCCGCGCACCATCTCGCGGTTGCTGGCGCCGGCGCGGATCATCATGCCCAGGCGGGTGCGGTTGACGACGAAATACAGGCCCAGCCCGACGACGATGCAGGCGGCGCTGGCGAACAGCCGGTACACCGGGTACGTCATCAGCTCGCCGAGCGGGATGCTGCCGGCCAGCCAGTCGGGCGCCTTGACGCCGTGCACGTCGTTGCCGACGAGGATGGAGCGCAGCTCTTCGAAGACCAGGATCAGCGCATACGTCATCAGCACTTGCTGCAGGTGTTCACGCTGGTAGAGAAAGCTGAAGAACACCCATTCGAGCAGGTAGCCGAACAGCGCCGACAGCGCCACGCCCACCAGCAGCATCAGCAGGAAGTTCTGCCCGAACAGCGGCGCGATGCCGAACGCCAGGTACGCGCCAGCCATGTAGAAGCTGCCGTGCGCGAGGTTGATGACGCCCATGATGCCGAAGATCAGCGTCAGCCCCGATGCCACCAGGAACAGCAGCAAGCCGTATTGCACGGCGTTCAGGCATTGCACGAGAAAGGTTGCGAAGTCCACGGCGGCAGCGTCACATGAAAACGGGCGGCTGGGGCCGCCCGCTGGGCTGGAGTTTTGGCGGCTGAAGCGTCAGACCTTGCAGCCGCGCCCCGGGTCGGCCAGCGCCTTCACGGCGACACCGCGGAACTCGTTGTTCACGCCGGTGGCCTGGCGCAGGAAGATGTCCTGCACCGGGTTGCGCTGCGGGCTCAGGCTGAACTTGCCACGCGGGCTGTCGATCGTGGCCTTGTTCATTGCGGCCAGCATGGCGTCGCGTTTGGCGAAGTCGCCCTTCACGGCCACCAGGCCGGCGCCGAGCATCTGTGCTGCGTCGTAACCCTGCACCGAATAGACATCGGCGTTGGCCTTGTAGGTCAGCGCGAAGCTCTTGCGGAAGGCGTTGTTGCGCGGCGTGTCCAGGTTGTCGGCGTAGTGCAGCGTGCTCAGGATGCCTTGTGCGCTGGGGCCTTGCGCTTCCAGCGTGCCGTCGGTCAGGAAGCCTGAGGCCACCAGCGGGATGCTGCGCTTCAGGCCCGCGGCGTCGTAGTCCTTGACGAACTTGACCGCGCCGCCGCCAGCGAAGAAGGCGAACACGACATCGGGTTTTTGCGCCGCGATCTCGGTCAGCAAGGCCTGGAACTCGACGCCGGGGAACGGCAGGCTCAGATCCTTGATCGACTTGCCGCCACCCTTCTCAAATGCCTCGATGAAACCCTTCACCGTCTCTTGCCCGGCGGCGTAGTTCCAGGTGATGGTCATCGCACGTTTGTAGCCCTTGCCCGCCGCCACCACGCCGGCGGCATAGCCCGGCTGCCAGTTGCTGAAGCTGCTGCGGAAGATGTTCGGCGCACATTGCGCGCCGGTGATGGCATCGGCGCCGGCGTTGGGCACGATCAGCAGCGTGTTGCTTTCCTTGGCCGCACGCGCCATGGCCAGCGCGACGCCGCTGTGCACCGTGCCGACGATGACATCGACCTGGTCGCGCTTGATCAGTTTGTTGACGTTGTCGGTGGCCTTGCTCGGTTCACTTTCGTCGTCGACCTTGAAGTACTGGATCTCGCGGCCACCGAGCTTGCCGCCCTGTTCCTGCACGTAGAGCTTGAAGCCCTTTTCGATCATGTCGCCGAGGGCGGCGAAAGTGCCGGTGGCGGGCAGCATCAGGCCCACCTTCAGCGGCGCCTGCTGGGCCTGTGCGGCGCCGGCCAACAGCAAGGCCAGGGCAGCGGCGGCAACGGCAAGGCGCGGGGTGGATCGCTGGAACATGGGACGGGGTCTCCTGTGGGCTGCAGATGCTGATGTGCATCATCGTTCAGATTCTGCACTTTGATGCATAGGGATTACGCTGATTCGCCCACAGCTGGGCGCGCGTTGCCGGGCAGTGCATGCTGCAGCCCGCGCCAATCCGCCGCCACAGGAGATGCCCGATGAGCCTGATGCACCCCTACCCAGTCACCGACAGACAAGGTGTGCGCCGCACCGCGATGCTGGCTGACTGCCTGAACATTCAGCGCACGCCCACGGCGCGCCAGCGCATTCTGGACCGCAGCTTTCACCGTGTGGCCGGCAGCGATGCCTTGATGCAGGTCGAGAAGGCATTTTTCTACCTCGACCTGGCGCGTGGCCAGGCCTTGCTGGTGCAGCCGCCGCGTGAACGTTTCCGCCATGCCGACGCCTCGGCCCAGCTCGAACGCATGCTCGCAGTGCTGCCCGCGGCGATGCGCGCGCAGGCAGCGCTGACACGGGTGGTCTACGGCCTGGAAGAGCTGCGCGAAAAGATCGTCGCCGCCGAAGCCGGGCTCGACGACCGTGCCGTCGAGCTGATGAAGGCCGCCGTCGTGCACGACCACCCGGTGTTGCTGACCCGCGCCCGGCTGCGCCTGGCGCTGGACCGCATCGATGCCCAGGGTGCGCAGTTCCTGGCCCAGTACGACCATTCGCCGAAGGCCTTCAACGTGACCTACGCGACGCCCGAGCTGTTCTGCGACAACGAAAAGGCCTTGAAGGACTGGGCTGCGACGATGGCGCGCCACGATGTCTACAAGCTGGAGGCGCGTGGCGACCACTGGGTCAACTACCGCCGCTGGCTGCCGAGCCAGGACGCGGTGGCGCAGCTGCACGAGGTGGTGGCCGCGCTCGCCAAGGGCAAACCGCCGACGCCTGCGAGCGCCGCGTTCAAGTCGCTGCTGGCGCGGCTGCCGCGTGGCAGCGCGCTGTCGGGCCAGGGCAAGCAGGACCTGCGCAAGCTGTTCCTGTGGGCGAAAAAAAAGAACCTGCAGAAGCTGCAGGACCAGCTGTTCGAGCTGCGCTTCGGTGTTGCGCTGGAAGACAGCTGGTACCGCAACGACGACAAGAACGACATCGACACGCTGTGGCGGCTGCTGAAGAACCTGCCCGACAGCCATGTCGAAGGCAACGCCAAGCTGGCCGAGATCAGCCTCGACCTCGGCGGTGGCGGCGGCAGTTTTTCGCCGGGCACGCTGGAGATAGAAATCGGTTCGGCCGAGCTGGTGATGAAAGAGCGTTTCGAGGACACGCTGCGCCACGAGGTCGGCCACGCGGTGCATGAAGCGCATGCCGACCTGATCAACGGCTGGTTGTGGGAACGTTTCGGCTGGGCCAGTTTCGAGCCGACACAAGGCGGTATCGACGACTGGGCGGCATTGATGGGCGCCAGCGGCGGCTGGGCGGCGCTGAACGCGACGCAGAAGACGCAGATGCGGGCGCAGGTGCGCCAGGCCTGCGCCGAAGGCTCGGTCTGGGGCCCGACGGTGACGCCCAACCCGCCGATGGGCAGCCCCTGGCGCGACAAGAGCTTCGGCCCGCGGCTGGCGTTCGAACTGTCGGGCGAGAACTGGTACGACAACCACGGCCGGTGGTACCGCGCCGGTGGCAGTGATGGAAGTCGTGCCTTCGCCTTCAACTTCTGGTACGGCACGCTGATGTGCGTGAACACCACCACGCTGGACTTCATCGCCGAGAAGATGCCCGACGCCTACGCCGCGATGAGCCCGGGCGAGTTCTTCGCCGAGCTGTACGCGGTGGTCCACGACCCCGACGACCCGCGGCGCAAAACGCTGCCGGCCGACGTGACGAAGTTCTTCAACGAACAACTCGCCCATGTGGCGCCGGGCCGGGCGCCGCCGATGCCGAAGTCGCTGCTCGGTGCGAAGGCGCGGCCGGGGCGCAATCCGCCGAAAACAGCGCCGAAAGCAGCGCCGAAAGCGCGTCAGCCGGGCAAGGGCAGGCCGACGTAGTTCTCGGCCATCACCGTCTGCGCCGGGATCGAACTCGCCAGGTATTCCAGCTCGGCCAGCTGCATCTTGGCGCCGAAGGCACCGTTCTCGGGGAACTGGTGCATCAGCGAGGTGAACCACCACGAGAAGCGCTCGGCCTTCCAGACCCGCGACAAGGCGCGTTCGGAGTAGCGCTCCACACCTTCGCTGCTGCCGGCATAGTGTTCGGCAAAGGCGCGCGCCAGCAACCCGACATCGCCCGCTGCCAGGTTCAGCCCCTTGGCGCCGGTGGGCGGCACGATGTGCGCGGCGTCGCCGGCCAGGAACAGGCGGCCGAAGCGCATCGGCTCGGCGACGAAGCTGCGCAGCGGCGCAATGCTCTTTTCGAGCGACGGGCCGGTGACGAGGTGTTCACGGTCCGCCGCCGGCAGGCGCAGCCGCAGTTCGTTCCAGAAGGCATCGTCGGACCAGTCTTCGACCTTCTCGTCGAGCCGGCACTGCACGTAGTAGCGGCTGCGTGTTTTGCTGCGCATGCTGGCGAGCATGAAGCCGCGCTCGCTGTTGCCGTAGATCAGCTCGTGGGCCACCGGCGGCACGTCGGCTAGCACACCCAGCCAGCCGAACGGGTAGACCTTCTCGAAGGTCTGGATCGCGCTGGCCGGCACGCTGGCGCGGCAGACGCCGTGGTAACCGTCGCAGCCGGCGATGAAGTCGGCCTCGATGCGTTGTTCGACACCTTGATGCTTGAACGTGACGGCAGGCGTGTTGCCGTCGAAGCCACTGACCGCCACGTCGTCGGCGTCGTAGAAAGTGGTGCGACCGACCGCGCTGCGGTGGTCCATCAGGTCGCGTGTCACTTCGGTCTGACCATAGACGGTGACACGTTTGCCAGTGAGCTTGTGCAGATCGATGCGGTGGCGGCGGCCGGCGAAACAGAGATCAAAGCCGTCGTGCGGCAGGCCTTCGGCACGCAGCCGGGTGTCGACACCGGCAACGCTCAGCAGGTCCACCGTCACCTGCTCCAGCACGCCGGCGCGGATGCGGCCCAGCACGTAGCTGGGGCTGCGCTGCTCGACGATGACGTGGTCGACGCCGGCCTTGTGCAGCAACGCGCCGAGCAGCAGGCCCGAGGGGCCGGCGCCGACGATGGCGACCTGGGTGCGCATGTTTGTCTCCGATGTCTTTGTTCTTGACGGTGATCAAGCGTAGGCGTTCAGGCGGCCGGGCTCAATGGACAGATGTTGCCAGCGCTTGGACAATCCGAACATGGCCGGACGCTCCGCGACACCCCCGCTGCCGGCCTACGCGCTGTACGGCGAGGGTGCGCTTGCACCGGCGGTGGACGCCTTGCACTGCGAGTCGATCGCTGCGCGCAGCCGGCTGCATGCCTGGGAGATCCGCCCGCACCGGCATGAAAACCTGGTGCAGCTGCTGTGGGTGCAGCGCGGCGGCGCCGAAGCCACGCTCGACGGCCAGGTGCTCAGGCTCACCGGCCCGGCGCTGGTGACGGTGCCGCCGCTGGCTGCCCACGGTTTTCACTTCACGCCCGATGTCGACGGCCTCGTGTTCACGGTGCAGGAACGCCATCTGCAAGGCCTGCTCGCCGGCGCGCCCGAGCTGGCCGCGGCGTTGCTGGTCTTGCGCGGCTGGGCGCTGCGGCGCGGCGCACCTGCAGCGCGGGCGCTGGCTGCCGCGGCGCTGGCGCTGCAGGGCGAGATGCAGAGCGCGGAACGGTCATTTCGCGCCGCGGCGCTGGACGCCGCCTTGCTGCGCCTGCTGGTGGCGGTGGTGCGCGCCTTGCCCGCCGCGCCGGCCGAGGCGGGCGCCGTGCCCGAGCGGGCGCTCGCCCATGTGCAGCGTTTCCGCGCCCTGGTCGAAACACAGTACCGCGCGCAGCCGAGCCTGGCCGCACTGGCCGCGCCGCTGGGCATCACGCCGACGCAGCTGAACCGCGTCTGCCGCCAGGTGCTGGGGCGTTCCGCTTTAGGTGTGCTGCACGCACGGCTGGTGCTGGAAGCGCAGCGCGACCTGGCCTACACGGCCATGAGCGTGAAGGAGATCGCGCTCGACCTGGGGTTCTCGGACGCCGCCTACTTCACGCGCTTCTTCCAGCGCCAGGCGGGGGTTGCGCCGACAGCCTACCGGCGCGGCGCCACCAGCGTGTCGTAGGCAGGCCCTACTCCTGCGCCAGCGCGTCCACACGCTCCTGCATGCGGTCGTGCAGGCAGGCGGCATCGGCAGCGCAGGCATTGCGCTGCTGCAGCCAGGCGCGCTGCTCGGTCTGCAGGCGCGCCAGGTCGTCGCCGCGGCGTTGCCGCGCTTCGCGCCAGGCCTGGGCGACGCTGCGGTCCCAGGCCGCAAGCGCGACGCTGCCGCACAGCGTCTTTTCGCTGGCGCTGGCGGCGGCTGCGCAGCTGAAGCTGGCGCGCGGCGCGGCGTTGGCGCTGCGCCGCGCCAGATGCAGCAGCGCCTGGCCGTGGCGCAGCAGCAGGCGATCGGGGCCGGTCTGCACCAGCCAGGTGGCGTCCCAGGGGGCGACAATGCGGCCACCGGCGTCGGCGTTGCAGGTCGGGCGCTGCAGCTGCAGCGGGTCGGCGATGCCGACGGCCAGCCCCAGGTCGGCCGGACGTGGTGCCGCGGCGCGGCCGGGCGCCGGCGGGCGCGGGAAGCTGTCGCGCAGCAGTGCTGCCCAGGTGCCGGGTTGCTGTGTCCAGCGTGGTGCCACGCAGCGCGCGCTGTCGCCGTCGAGCCGCAGCGCGTCGGCGGCGATGACGAGTTCGCGGCCCAGCAGCCGCGGGTCGTCGGGGCGCCAGGTCCAGCGGGGCTGGTCGGCCGGGTCGACGGCGACACGCACCACGTCCCAGGTGCCTTGCAGCGGCGCGCCGCTGCTGCTGTCGGCCTGCACCATGCCGGTCGCAGCCAGCAGCAGCCAGGCCAGGTGGCGTGTTTTCATCGCAGCGGTGACTGCGGCAGTCCGGGCAGCGAGGCGTCGACAGGCACGTACACCGGCCTCGGCAGCGTGCGCCGCGCGTCGGACAACGCGTCTTCGAAAGCGCGTGCCATCGTCGCGATCTCCTGCGCCGAGTCCTGGCCGTTGACCATGGCGCGGGCGCCGTAGTAGTTGGCCTTGTCGCCGCCGAAGTAGTCGGTGAACTTGCGCCCGTTGGCGAAGCCGAAGCCGGTGCGCATGCCGTGCGACATGATGGCGTAGGCGGTGCCAGGCTCGTGCACCAGCTCGGGGTCGAACAGCAGGTCCAGTCCCTTGCCGATGGCGTGCCCGGCCTTGGCGTAGTTGGACCACCAGGTCAGCTGCACGTAGCCGCGGCCGTAATACGCCAGCGGCGTGCCGGGGTCGTCGTCGTAGGCTTTGACGGCCTTGCCGCCGTCGGTGGTGCCCATCGTCGCGCCCTTGTTGATGGCCTTGAACGCGCCCGAGGCGGTGATGGCGAACTGGTCGCCGTCCTGTTCGGTGATGCGTGCGGTACCGTCTGCCAGCTTGAACACCTTGACCGGTTCGTGGTAGTTGCGGCCCTTGCCGAAACCGACCTCGGCCACCGGCTTCATCGTGACGACCCAGTTGCGCACTTCACGTGTTTTCGGCTGGCCGTTTTTGTCCATCACCGGCTGGCCCTTCTTGTCGAGCACACGCACCTCGGCGGTTTCGGGGTGCGTGGTTTCCTTCAGCACCGTGGCCAGCATGTAGGCCATCCAGCGGATGTCATAGATGTTGACGTCCTGCTCCATCAGGCCCAGCAACGTCAGCACATCGCTCTGGGCATTGGCGCCCATGCCGCGCTTGGCAAATGCGCGGTTGAAGGCCTCGAGGAAGGCCTTGTGGTTGAACGTGCCGTAGTAGCGGTAGTCGGCCGCTGTCTTCTTGGGCACGACGGCCGTCTTGGCCGCCACCTTCTTGCTGGGCATGTCGGAGTTCCCGAGGGCTGTTGCGCAAGCCGATGATGCCATCGGTGCCCGCCACGCGGGCCCCCCAATGACACCGCCTCAGACCCGTTCCAGCACCAGCGCAATGCCCTGGCCGACGCCGATGCACATGGTGCACAGCGCATAACGGCCGCCGACACGGTGCAGCTGGTTCACCGCGGTGGTTGCCAGCCGCGCGCCGCTGGCACCCAGCGGGTGGCCCAGCGCGATGGCGCCGCCGTTCGGGTTCACACGCGGGTCGTCGTCGGGCAGGCCGAGGTCGCGCAACACCGCCAGGCCTTGCGCGGCAAAGGCTTCGTTGAGTTCGATGACGTCGAACTGGCTCAGCGCCAGGCCGGTGAGTTCCAGCACACGCCGGGTGGCCGGCGCCGGGCCGATGCCCATGAAACGGGGCGCGACACCGGCGGTGGCCATGGCGACGATGCGGGCACGTGGTGTCAGCCCGTTGCGCGCGGCCGCGGCTTCGCTGGCGATCAGCAACGCGCAGGCACCGTCGTTGACGCCGCTGGCGTTGCCGGCGGTCACGCTGCCGTCGGGCTTGACGATGGGCCTGAGCTTGGCCAGTGTTTCGAGCGATGTTTCGCGCGGGTGTTCGTCGTGCTGGACGACGATGGCGTCGCCCTTTTTCTGCGGCAGCGTCACGGCACAGATCTCGGCGTCGAAGAAGCCGGCTTTCTGCGCCGCCACGGCCTTCAGCTGGCTGGCCAGCGCCATGCGGTCTTGCGCTTCGCGTTCGATCTTCCATTGCGCGGCGACGTTCTCGGCCGTCTCGGGCATCGAGTCGACGCCATGAGCTTCTTTCATGCGCTTGTTGACGAAGCGCCAGCCGATGGTGGTGTCGTAGACGGCGTTGTCGCGGCTGAAGGCGCTGCCGGCTTTGGGCATCACGAACGGCGCCCGGCTCATGCTTTCGACGCCGCCGGCGATCAGCAGCTGCGCTTCGCCGGCCTTGATCGCACGGGCTGCCGTGCCCACCGCGTCCAGGCCCGAACCGCAGAGGCGGTTGACCGTCGAGCCCGGCACCTCGATCGGCAGACCGGCCAGCAGCGCTGCCATGCGGGCGACGTTGCGGTTGTCTTCACCGGCCTGGTTGGCGCAGCCGTAGATGACGTCGGCCACCGCGGCCCAGTCGACCCGGGGGTTGCGCGCCATCAGCGCCTGGATCGGCAGCGCCGCCAGGTCGTCGGTGCGCACGGAAGACAGCGCGCCGCCGTAGCGGCCGAAGGGGGTGCGTTGGGCGTCGCAGATGAAGGCTTGGGTCATGGCGGTTCAGTCGATGAGGGGCACGGCGGTGACGGCCTGCACGTCGGCGCGGCTGAGGCCGTTGAAGGCTTCCACCAGCTTGACGCCGGCGGCTGTGATGTCGAGCACGGCGATGTCGGTGTAGATGCGGCTCACGCAGCCGGGTGCTGTGAGCGGGTAGGTGCAGGTGGGCACGATTTTGCTCTCGCCGCTCTTGGTGGTGTGTTCCATCATCACAAAGGTGCGCCTGGCACCGATGGCCAGATCCATCGCGCCGCCGACCGCCGGAATCGCGTCGGCTGCGCCGGTGTGCCAGTTGGCGAGGTCGCCGCCGGCGCTGACCTGAAAAGCACCCAGTACGCAGATGTCGAGGTGGCCGCCGCGCATCATGGCGAAGCTGTCGGCGCTGTGGAAGTAGGCGCCGCCGGGTTGCAGCGTCACCGGCTGTTTGCCGGCGTTGATGAGGTCGAAGTCCTCGTCGCCGGGCGCCGGCGCCGGGCCCATGCCGAGCAGGCCGTTTTCGCTGTGCAGCAGCACTTCGCGTGTGGCCGGCAGGTGGTTGGCCACCAGCGTCGGCAGGCCGATACCGAGGTTGACGACCGAACCTTCGGGGATGTCTTGCGCCACGCGGGCGGCCATCTGGTCGCGGCTGAGTTTCTTGGGCTGCATGCTCAGACCTTCACGATGCGTTGCACGAACAGGCCGGGGGTGACGACGGTTTCGGGGTCGATCTCACCCAGCGCCACGACCTCGCGCACCGAGGCGATGGTGAGTTGCGCCGCCGCTGCCATCAACGGCCCGAAGTTGCGCGCCGTCTTGCGGTAGACGAGGTTGCCCCAGCGGTCGCCGCGTTCGGCGTGGATCAGCGCCACGTCGGCATGCAGCGGCGCTTCGAGCACGTAGCCGCGGCCACCGATGACCCGCGTCTCCTTGCCCTCGGCCAGCGCCGTGCCATAGCCGGTGGGCGTGAAGAAGCCGCCGATGCCGGCGCCGGCGGCGCGGATGCGCTCTGCGAGGTTGCCTTGCGGCACGAGTTCGAGTTCGATCTTGCCGGCGCGGTACAGCGCGTCGAAGACATACGAATCGGTCTGGCGCGGGAACGAGCAGACGATCTTGCGCACACGCCCGGCTTTCAGCAAGGCGGCCAGGCCGGTGTCGCCATTGCCGGCGTTGTTGTTGATGAGCGTGAGATCGCGCGCGCCTTGGGCGATGAGGGCGTCGATCAGCGCTGTGGGCTGGCCCGCGCCGCCGAAGCCGCCGACCATCACCGTGGCGCCGTCGGCCACGCCGGCCAGGGCCAGCGCGAGGCTGGCAACTTGTTTGTTGATCACGGTGTTCTGAATGTTCTAATTACGAACAATGGTGCGTTGAACGAACATTCTAGCGGCCTGGCAACCTTCACACAAGGTTATGGATGTATCGCCTTGCGCAATGGTTCAAGTCCCGTGCCTTGCCGCCGAAATGACGTTGTGGGCCGTGGTGCGCGGTCCGCATCCCTCTTCGACCCCAGGAAGCCGAGATGTCCCAAACGATTGCCGTGCAAGACTTGCGTGTCGGCATGTATGTCCATCTGGATCTCGGGTGGATGGCCCACCCGTTCCCGCTGTCGAGCTTCCGCATTGTCTCGGCCGACCAGATCGGCACCATCCGCGGCCTCGGCCTGAAGCAGCTGCGCTGGGTGCCCGAGAAGAGCGACCTCGCCGACAGTGCGGATGCCGATGCTGGCCCCGATGCCGTGGCGCTACAGGGCGGCGACGCCGCCGCTGTGCAAGACCAGGAAACGCTGGAGCAGGCCGCCGCGCGGTTGCGCCGGCAACAGCTGGCCGAACAACGCGCCGGCACGCTGCAGTGTGAACGCCAGTACGGCGAAGCCGGCCGCGCCTGGCGCGAAGCCAGCGACGCCGTGCTGGCGCAGCCGGTGCGGGCCCGCGAAAACACCGAGGCGCTCACCGGTGCGCTGCTCGACAAGATGCTGGCCGACGGCGAGATGTGCATCCGCCTGCTGAGCAACGGTGCCGGCGACCGCGCCACCGCGCATGCGCTCAACGTCGCCGTGATCTCGCTGCTGATGGGCCGTGCCTTCGGCATGGCGCGCGACGAGATGACGGATCTCGGCGTCGGCGCGCTGATGCACGACATCGGCAAGCTCGACGTCGCCGACCGCCTGCGCCATCTCGACGACTGTTTCACCACCGCCGAGCTCAACGCCTACCGCGAACATGTCTCCGCCGGTGTCACGCAAGGCCGCCGCATGGGGCTGACCCCGGGCGCGCTGCTGGTGCTGGCGCAGCACCACGAACAGGCCGACGGCAGCGGTTTTCCGCTGAAGCTGGCGGCCGACCGGCTGAGCACGGCCTCGCGCATCGTCTCGCTGGTGAACCGCTACGACAACCTCTGCAACCCGCCGCAGATCGCACGCGCGCTGACGCCGCACGAAGCCTTGTCGATGCTGTTTGCGCAGTCGCGCACGAAGTTCGACGCCACCGTGCTGAACGCCTTCATCCGCATGATGGGTGTCTACCCGGCGGGCTCGGTGGTGCAGCTGACCGACGACCGTTACGCCATGGTCACCAGCGTCAATTCGTCGCGGCCGCTGAAGCCGCGTGTGCTGGTGCACGACCCCAAGGTGGCACGCGAAGACGCGCTGTTCCTGAACCTGGAAAGCACACCCGACATCGGCATCCGCCGCAGCCTGGCGCCGAACAAGCTGCCGCGCGACGCGCTCGATGCGCTGTCGCCGCGGCCGCGCGTGACGTATTTCTTCGAAGCCGCGCCGATCGACGTGCGGATGGCGAAAAACGAGGTCTTTGCTTGACCCGTGCACGTGCCACTGCCGTCGACGCCTGGGCTTCGCTGATCGAGGGCCTGCCGCAGGCCACCTGGATCGCCGAGCTGGCCTCGCGCAAGCTGGTGGCCGTGAACCGCGCCGCGCTGGCCTTGCTGGGTCAGCCGCTGCAGGCGCTGCTGGGCCAGCGCGCCGACCTGCTGGTGGCCACACCTGAAGACATGGCCTACTGGGACGACGCCGCGGCCGGCCGCGCCGACCGCCTGGTTTCCGACACGCTGGTCTGCACACCCGACGGCCGCACGGTTTACGTCGAACGTTCGATCGTGCCCATCGGCCATGGCGCGAACCCGGCCGGCGCAGCGCCGACACACTGCGTGGTCTCGCTGCTCGACCGCAGCTTGCAGCAGAAGGCCGAAGACGAGCGCGAAGCGACCGTGGCCGAACTGCAGGCGACGCTGGAGTCCACCGCCGACGGCATTCTCGTCACCGACCTCGCCGGCCGCGTGCGTGCCTTCAACCGCCGTTTTGCGCAGGTCTGGGGCGTGCCCGACGACTTGCTGAGCCAGCGCAACGACGCCGCGGTGCACGACTGGATGCGCCGCAGCGTCGTCGACCCCGAAGCCTACGAACGGCGGCTGCAGGCGGTGCAACACGCGACGCTGCTGTCCACCACCGAACGCATCGATCTGCATTCGGGCCAGGTGCTCGAACGCGTGACGCGCCCGCTGTGGAGCCGCGGCCGGCCGAGCGGCCGCGTCTATTCGTTCCGCGACCTCACCGAGCGCATCGCCGCCGAAGAACGCATCGAGGAACTCGCGCTCACCGACCCGCTCACCGGCCTGCCGAACCGGCGCCAGCTCGCCGACAAGGTGGCGGCTGCCGCCGCGCGCTCGCGCCGTGACGGCCCTGGTTTTGCGCTGCTGATGGTGGACCTGGACCGCTTCCGCCAGATCAACGACAGCCTCGGCCACGACACCGGCGACCGTGTGCTGCTCGACGTGGCACGGCGCATCCAGGGCTGTCTGCGTTCGAACGACGTGCTCGCGCGTGTTGGCGGCGACCAGTTCGCCGTGCTCGTGCACGACGCCGATGCCGGCGCCGCCGAGGCCACGGCGCGGCGGGTGCTCAACGTCGTGGCCCAGCCCTGCAACGTCGACAACGCGCAGTTCACGCTGACTTGCAGCATCGGCGTCGCGCTGTGCCCGCAGCATGGCCAGAGCATCGACGACCTGGTGCGCCACGCCGAAACCGCGATGCGTGCGGTCAAGGTCGGCGGCCGTGCCAACTACCGCTTCCACCAGACCCGCACCGAGGTCGACCTGCGTTCGCACATGCATCTCGACCATGCGATGCGCCAGGCCCTGGTGAGCGGCCGTTTCCGGCTGCACTACCAGCCGCAGCTGCGGCTGTCCGACGGCAAGCTGGTCGGCGCCGAGGCGCTGATCCGCTGGCGCGACCCCGAGCTCGGCGAAGTCAGCCCGGTGCGCTTCATTCCGGTGGCCGAAGACAGTGGCTTCATCGTCGCCATCGGCGACTGGGTGTTGTCGCAGGCCGTGCGCCAGGCCGCGCTGTGGCACGAAAGCGGGCGCGAGATCCCGATCGCGATCAACGTCTCGGCGCTGCAGTTCCAGCAGGCGCAGTTCGTCGACCGTGTTGCCAGCGTGCTGGCCGTCAGCGGCCTGCCGCCGCGGCTGCTGGAGCTGGAGCTGACCGAATCGATCCTCGTACGCGACGCCGACGAAGCGCTGCAGCGCCTGCACGCGCTGGCGCGACTGGGTGTGCGCCTGGCGATCGACGACTTCGGCACCGGTTATTCGAGCCTGTCGTACCTGAAGCGGTTCCCGATCGGCAAGTTGAAGATCGACCGCAGCTTCGTCAAGGGCCTGCCCGACGACGACAGCGACGTCGGCATCGTCAGCGCCATCCTGCAGATGGCGCGCGCTCTGGGCATGCAGGTCATCGCCGAGGGCGTGGAGACCGAAACCCAGCGCCAGTTCCTGCAGGCCGCGGGCTGCGACGAGTTTCAGGGTTTCCTCTACGCGCCCGCACTCGACGCCGTGACTTTCGAAAAACACCTGCCACCGGCGCGCCTGCCGGCGGTGCAGACGCAGCCACACATCCGCCTGGTCAGATAGACCGGCCCGGCGGAGCGGCGTGCGTGGCGCTATGCTGCGCGGCGCACAATCGGTTTCCCGGCGTAACGCCGTCACCGCGGTGGACAGCGTGATCTACAAATTCAAGAGCAAGGCCACGGGCGACCTCATCATGCTGGAACCGCACGGCGACCAGGTGCTGCGCCTGCTGGGCCGTGCGCCAGCGGCGCGCGGCATCATCGAGGTGGCCGCGATGCCAGCGGCGATTGCGGCACTGGAAGCGGCGGTGGCGACAGAAGAGGCGCCACCGGCCGACGACGAAGAAGAACAAGCGGGCCGCACCGTCGGCTTGCGCCAGCGAGTCTGGCCGATGGTGGAGATGTTGAAGCGGGCGCTGGCCGAGCAGCAGCCCGTCGTTTGGGGCGTCTGACACAAGACGGACAGAACAAGAGGAATCACCGCGATGAAACTCTGGAGCGACAGCTGGACCAACGGCGACCGCATTCCCGAACGTTACTGCGCCGGCCGCCTGGCCGAAGGCGGTGGCGTCGCCTTCAGCGACAACCTCAACCCGCACCTGGCCTGGAGCGATGTGCCGGCAGCGGCGAAGTCGATGGTGCTGATCTGCCACGACTTCGACGTGCCCAGCCGCGGCGACGATGTCAACCAGCCCGGCCGCGAGGTGCCCGCCGACCTGCCGCGCGTGGACTTTTTCCACTGGGTGCTGGTCGACCTGCCGCCGCGGCCGACGGTCATCGCCGAAGGTGAATTCAGCCGCGGTTTCAGCCCGCGCGGCAAACCCGGGCCGGCGCTGCCGAACGGCGCCCGCCACGGCCTCAACGACTACACCGGCTGGTTCGCCGACGACGCCGAACGCGCCGGCAGCTACTTCGGCTACGACGGCCCGTTCCCGCCGTTCAACGACTCACTGGTGCACCACTACGTGTTCACGCTGTACGCCGTGTCGCTGGCGCGGCTGCCGGTGGACGGCGCATTCACCGGCCCGCAGGTGCGTGAGCAGCTTGCCGGCCACGTGCTCGGCGAAGCCACCTTCTCGGGCACCTACACGCTGAATCGGCGGCTGCTGGGGTGATGACGGAGCCGACGCGGCTGCTCGTCATCCGCCATGGCGAGACGGCGTGGAACGCCGCGCTGCGCATCCAGGGCCACACCGACATTCCGCTCAACGAGACCGGCCTGCGGCAGGCGGCGCAGATGGCGCAGGCGCTGGCCGACGAAGGCATCGCGGCCATCTACAGCAGCGACCTGCAGCGTGCCGCCGCCACCGCCGAGGCACTGGCGTTGACCGCGGGCGTTCCCGTGGCCCACGACAGCGGCCTGCGTGAACGCCACTTCGGCGCCTTCGAAGGCGCGACCTTCCGCGAGATCGAAGAGCGCTGGCCCGACGACGCACGCCGCTGGCGCCAGCGCGAGCCCGGCTTCGCGCCCGGCGGCGGCGAGGCGCTGCAGGATTTCTACGCGCGCAGCGTGGCGGCGGCAACACGGCTGGCGGCCGCCCACCCGGGACAGACCATCGCCCTGGTGGCGCATGGCGGCGTGCTCGACTGCCTGTACCGGGCCGCCACGCGCATCGCGCTCGACGCGCCGCGCACCTGGCAGCTCGGCAATGCCAGCATCAACCGGCTGCTGCACAGCCCCGAAGGGCTGGTGCTGGTGGGCTGGAACGACACCCACCACCTCGACGCCGGCGCCTGAACCTTACTGCTGGCGCACTTCGCGCCAGGCGTTTTTGCTCGCCGGCACGGTGCCCGGCGGGAACGGGTCGGGCTGCTTGCGCTCACCGTCGTAGCTGCGCACCATGATGGCCGGCTGGCCGCCGCTCTTGACCACCGCGGTGCCACCGGTGGAGTTCGAGGTGCCGAACAGCAGCTGCGACACCTGCGTTGCGCCGGCGGGTTTGCCGCCTGTGGTGACGTCGATCACGTACAGGTAGGAACTGGCCGAGCAGTCGTTGGCGCCGGCGATGTTGGTGACGAAGGCGACGCCGCCGTAGATGATGGTCGGGCGTGTGTTGGCGTGTTCGGTGCTCGGCAGGTCCATGAACCAGCCGCGCTGCGTCGTCCAGTCCACCGGGCTCGTGGTCAGCGCGTCGCCGGTGTGGGTATAGACCTGCTGCACCAGGCTGCTGCGGGCCGGGTTCAGCGTCGCGCCGTCGGCGATGGCGTAGAACGTGTGAGTCGGCTTCGACGCAGATGTGCCCCAGTCGGTCACGTCGAGCAGGCGGCCGGTGCCGACGAGCACGACACGCTGGGACTTCACCGACGCCAGTTCCGGCGCCGCCGTCACCGGCTGGGTCTTGCCGGTCGAATCGGTCAGCACCGCCACCTTGTTCGGCGCGCTCAGCGTCGCGGCCTCGAGGTCGAAGCGCCAGAGGTTGCCGAGCAGGTCGCCGCCGTAGACATAACGCACCGAACCGTCGTCTTCGGCATAGGGCGAGACATGGGCCAGGCCCGACTCGACGCTGAGCGTGCCGTCGGGCGTGACGAACTCCTTCAGCACGCTGCCGTCGGCCGGGTTCAGCACGAACAGGCGGCCCTTGCCGTCGGCCGTGCTGTTGTAGCCCGAGGTCACGAGCACGCGGTAACCCGCCGAGGCGCGCACGATCAGCGGCCGGCCCACGGTCTGCCCGACCTTGGTGGCGTTGACGCTGTCGCCCGCCGCCGGGAAGTCCCACTTCACCCAGCTCAGGTCGCTCTCGGTGTTGCTGCGCGGTGTCGATACGTCCAGCGCGTAGTAGTTGCGGCCCGCGGCGCCCATGCCGGCGACCAGCAGCTTCGATGTCGTGCCGGTCTTGGCGATCACCGGGGTGCCGTCGAGCTGGGTCTTGAAGGCGTAGCTGCGTGCCGAGGTCTGGCCGATGTCGGCGAGCACGGCACGTGGCACGAAGGCCCAGAGTTCCTTGCCGGCGTCGGTGCCTGGTGTGGTGTCGAAGGCGTGCAGCATGCCTTCGCCCGAAGCGACGTAGACGACCTTGTCGTCACGGCTGACCACTGGCTCGGCGTTGATCACCGCGCCCATCAGGCTGGTGCGGGTGCGGAAGGTCGTGCTCTCCAGGGTGCGCTGGCCGCGCAGGTAGGCCATGACGTCGCTGCTCGTGCCCCAGGTGCTGCTCGGGTTGACGACGCTGCCGACCGCGCCCTCCGAGAAGGAGACGCCGACGCCGCCGTAGTACGTGCCGATGACACGGGTGGTGTAGCTGCGCGCGGCCAGGATCGCACCGCCATCCCAGGTGACGGTGTCGCTGATCACCGCGGTGGCGGGATCGATGGCGTTGGCCGTCAGGTTGCCCGACCAGCCGGCGGCGTTGTAGCTGGCCATGTAGGCCAGGCCGTCGCCGGCCTGCAGGTTTACCGTGCTCACCGCGACGCTGCTCTGCGCGTTGGTGTCGTTGAGGATGTCGTTGAGGCCGGCGCTGATGCTGGCGAAGGTTTCGGTCGGCGACGTGGCCAGGTACATCTTGCCGCGGCCGTTGACGGTGGCGTGCCAGAGGTCGTCGATCATCGTGATGTCGTCGTTCACCGGCGATGGCCAGGTCGGCGGCGTAGCCCAGGCGTCGGCACCGCGGGTCCAGACCGAGCCGGTCAGGCCGAGCGAGATGGCGTAGACGTTGAGGTGCAGGTTCGGGTTCTTGTCGGCGCTGGCGGCGGTGGAACTGCTGATCGGCACCAGGCCGGCGGTGAGCGGGCTGCTGCTGCTGCTGCCGCGCAGCTGGTTGATGTAGTACGAAAGCGCCAGGTTGGCCAGCGTGCCCGACTCGGTGGTCTGGTACGGCGCGCCGTTGCTGCTGTATTTGGTGTTGTCGTAGCTCGGTGCGCTTTCGCCCTTGTCGTTGGCAAAGCCGTCGGTGACGATGAAGGCGCTGTTCTTCTGGCAGGCGTACTTGATGACGTTGGTATCGCTCTCGGCCTGTGTGCCGATGTGTTTGAGCGTCGCCAGCGTCGGCGTGCCCACGCCCGACATCGCGTTCAGGTAGAAGCGGCCGGCCACTGCGAAGCGGTTCTTCGTGTTGTCGGTGCTGTCCGCATCTTCCATCGTGATGGTGGTGCGGTTGTTGAACGGCACCACGCCCATGCGCAGGCCGGTGATGTTTTCCAGCACGCCGCCCATCGAACCCGCCAGCATCAGCTTGCGCTTGCGGTGGTAGGTGAACCAGTTGGCGAAGTTCTGCATCTCCGCCGTGTAGGTGCGGCCCGACGGGTAGCTGCTGGTCCCCGACTTGATCTCGTAGCGGCGCAGCTTCGTCGTCGTGCTGCCGGGGGCGTAGACGCAGCTCGACGTCACCGTGGTGTCGACCGTGCAGTCGGTCGCGGCGACGCAGGCCGTGTCGCTGGCCGGGCAGACCGTGGGGTGCCAGAAGGTCGCCGGGTAGTACGGGATGCGCGCGATGCAGCTGTTGCCCGAGCCCACCGTGGTGGCGGCGGTCAGCGTGCGCCGGGTGCTGCCGCTGCAGATGCCGGAGCTGGTCGACGACGCGACGACGCTGGTGCCGATCGGCAGCACCATGCCGCCGAGTACGCGAAAGCCGTAGTCGTCGTTGGCGAAGTTGGTATTGGTCGAGTCCCAGTCGACCGTCAGGTTCAGCGTTGGCGGCGAGGTCACCTCGGGGTGTGCCTTCGCGGCCGTCGTCGTCGCAGCAGGGTAGCTCGTGCGCAACGAGCCGGAGACATAGGCCGGCGACCAGGGTTTGTAGGTGACCGCGGTGTTGTAGAAGGCCGGGTTGTAGTAGTTCGAGCGCAGCCCCGCCATTTGCGGAATCGGCGGCGCGGCGCGCCCGTTGGCGCTGCTGGTGGCGTAAAGCGCACCGCCGGTGGCCGTACCCAGCGGGTACAGGTATTCGAGCGGGCTGTAGGTGACCGACGAGGTCAGCGGCCTGCCGGTGCTGGCCCACAGCGTCGAGCCGTCCCAGTAGGACACGCCGGAGGGCGTGTCTTCAAGGACTTCCCAGTCCATCGAGCCCGAGTCGTCCATGCCCCAGATCACGTTGGGCTTGGCCAGCACCGAAGCCTTCAGCGGCAGTTCGGACAGGTCGGTGGCGTGCGACGCCACCGAACCGAGCAAGCCGCCGAGCGTGATGAGCGACGTGATGAATTGCAGTGCAGCTTTCATCTTCAACCTCGGGTAACGAGCGACTGCACCCAGGTCTGGGTGCCTTTGGGTCCGGTCACGCGCACGGTGATGCGGAACTGGCGCGAGTTCGGCGGCGCGGGTTTCTCGACGCGGCTGGCGTCGCGGCTCTCGAAGGCAACCCCGGAGCCGGGGTTGTATTCCTTGACCAGGCACTGGCGCAGCGCGTCGGTCACCGTGCTCACGGTGCAGGCGCGTTCGGCGATGTAGCTCACGGTCATCTGGCCGACGGTGATCTGCTTCTCTGCCGTGGCCCAGTCCACGCCCGTGGGCAGGCCGGTGGTGGCGTCCTTGGCCAGCGCGACCGGGGAATACCAGGTGCCGCTGGCTGCGTTCTCGTCGCTCAGTGCCTTCACCGCGGCGTAGGCGGTGTTGATGCCGATCTCGCTGGCCTGCAGCGCCGCATCGTGGTACGCCGCGTTGCCGCTGGCGAGTGTGCCGATCTCGGTCAGCCGGGCCATCGCCATGCCGCCGAGCAGCATCACCGACAACAGCACCAGCACGACGAGCATCGTCACGCCGCGTTGCGCAGCCGCTGCGCGTTGCATCAGGAATCGCTGCTTCATGCTGTTCACCAGGCGAGGTTGCGCAGGGGCACGACGACCACCGCGGTGCGGTAGCGGTAGCACTTCCAGTCGGTGACGTCGGGTGTGACCGTCTTGCTGGTGTCGAGCGGGTCGGCCGGCATCGTGGCGCTGGCCTTGCAGGTGCCGTCCTTGTCTTCCTTCTCGCGCTGCGGGCTGCGTGTGACGAGGCCGATGCGCACGGCGCGCACCCGTTCGACGTCGGCGCCCGAAACGCTGGCCCAGGTGCCGCTGGTGGTGGCGTCCTGCCAGCCGGTGAGCGTGGTGTCGCTGGCGCTGGCGGCGATGCCGTACTGGGCGCGGAAGGCCATCACGTTGCGCACCAGCACGGCCGAGGTGCCGGTGAGCGGGCGATCGAGCACGAGGTTGCCGGCGCTGACGCTGTAGCGGCTCCAGTGCAGCCCGCCGAGCAGGGCGACACGGTCGCGGTCGGCGTACGCCACGGCGGCGCTGAAGGCAGCGGCGTTGTAGGTGCCGGTGCTGCCGAAGGTCAGTGTCTGCGGCGCGTCGTCGGTGGCGGCGGCCACCGCGGTGACGGTGCGCACCATGCAGGTTCCGCCAGCGGTGGCCGGTGCCAGCAGCACGGCCTGGCCGGTGCTCACCGGCAGCAGCGAGGTCAGCATCGCCGAGCTGCCGCTGGAGCTGCCCTTGAGCAGCACGTTGGCGCCGGAATCGACGTTGCTGGCCGACAGCACTTCGAGCTGGTCGCTGCTGCCGCCGTTGGTGATGCGCAGCGGCGCAAACGAGGCCGCGTCGAGTTTCACCGCGGCATCGACGCTGAGGTCGAGGTTGTAGCAAAGGAACTTGGAATCGCCGAAGAAGCCGAGGCCGGCGCTGGCGGCGTCGTTCTTGATGGCGGCCAGCGCGGTGGCGGCGTTGACGGCCATGCCGCCGGCGCCGATGCCCTGGCGCTGCGACGCGGTGAACACCGCGGCACCGCCGCTGGCGGCCAGGCTGACCATCAGCGCGACGACCATGCCGACCATGATCTCGACGATCGACAGGCCACGCTGGCGGCGGCGGCCGGTGCTGGCTTCAGCGCACATCGGTGGTTGCCTCCAGCGTGCGCGTGTCGCCGGTCTGTTTGCCGGTCCACGTGATCACCACCCTGAAGCGGCCGGTGCTGGCGTCGTAGGCCGCGGTGGCTGCAGCGTCCTTCAGCCCGGCCAGCAGCCGGGTCTTCCAGCCGTCGGCGATCGCCTTGGCGACGGTGCTGCCGCAGGTGCCGGCGGCAGGCAGCGTGTAGCAGGCCTTGTTCGCGGTGTCTACGAGCGCCGAGCTGACGAGTTCGTCGCCGAACTGCGCCGCGGTCGAACGCGACTGCGCCTCGGTGGCCTGGGCCAGCGCACGGGCCTGCAGCCGTGTCATGCCCAGCAGGCCGAAGGCCAGGATAGCGAGCGCGATCAGGCCGTCGATCAGGCCGAAACCACGCGCGTGGCGGCGGGATGTGTGGTGCGTCTTCATGTGCAGCCCGACAGATGGTTGCCGCACAGCCGCACGGCGCCGCCGCCGTCGACCCGCAGGCCGGGGCAGCGGTAGTCGCTGGAACAGGTGACGCCGGCCATCGACAGGTCCACCGAACCGGCGGCAAAACCGATCGGCCGGCCTTCGCTGCCGAAGTCGATGGTCGCGGCGGGCGCGGTGACGTTGCCGTTGAGCGTGCGCGTGCGCAGCGTCGTCGGTGCGGTCGGCGTCGTGCGGTCGATGATGAGGATCGTCGCGCCGTTGGTTTCCAGCCGCACCGTGGTGTTGCGCTTCACCGCTTCGCTCTGCGCCAGCAGCGCTTCGCTGTACAGCAGGTTGCCGCCTTCGCGCAGCCGCGAATTCGAGATGTAGTCGGAGAAGTGCGGCGCGGCGCTGAGCATCAGGAAGGCGCCGATGGCCAGGCCGACCATCAGTTCCACCAGCGTCAGGCCGCGCTGGTTGCGGTGCAGGTTCAGGTGTCGCATGTCGTGCCCCTCGTGGTCCAGCAGGTGGTGTTGGCACCCTTCGGGTGCGCCGTCGTGGCGCGGTTGCCGGTCTGGTTGATGGTGTAGGTGTAGCCGGCCATCGGGCCCGAGCCTGTGGCCGTGGCGGTGAAGACCTGGGCGCTGCTGGTGGCGCCGTCGGTCAGCGTGCAGCTGACGCTGAAGTTCGTGGCCGTCGGCAGGCTCGAACCGCAGGTGGTGCCAGCGCCGTAGTTGCCGCTGTCCTGGTAGCGCTGCTCCATGCGCGTGGCGTAGGCCGCCAGTGCGTCCAGCGCCACCGGCACGCGCGAACGCTGCACGTAGGCGGTGTAGGACGGCAAGGCGATGGACGTGAGGATCGCGACCACCGCCAGGGCAATCATCAGTTCGATCAGCGTGAAGCCGCCGCTGTGGCGTGTAGTTCGCATGGGTCGGACACCTCGGACAGGTTCGTGCTGCGCGAGAAACTCTCCGCATCGAACGTGTCTTCGGCCCGGCGCCCGCCGACTTGAGGGTCCGGCGCCCTTTTCCGCCTGTAACGAAGGTAAGCAGACGCCACGAACGGCGTGACATGCTTCACGCTGCGGCGCCGTTACGCCGCGCTGGCGCTTCGGGACCTACTCGGTGCTGCCGAAAAGATCAGCCCCGGCACCGGCCCGCGGTGGCGGCACCAGCCCCAGGTGGCGGTAGGCGGCGGCGGTGGCGATGCGCCCGCGCGGCGTGCGCTGCAGGTAACCCTGCTGGATCAGAAACGGCTCGATCACGTCTTCGATCGTGCCGCTTTCTTCGCCGATCGCCGCGGCCACGTTGTCCAGCCCGACCGGGCCGCCGTCGAAACGGTGGATCACGGCTTCGAGCAGCTTGCGGTCCATCACGTCGAAGCCTTGCGGGTCGACGTCCAGCATCTTCAGCGCCAGGTCGGCGATGCGGGCGTCGATGCGGCCGTCGGCCTTCACCTGCGCGTAGTCGCGCACCCGCCGCAGCAGCCGGTTGGCGATGCGCGGTGTGCCGCGGCTGCGGCGCGCGATCTCCAGCGCACCGGCGGCGTCGGTCGGCACGTCGAGCAGGCCGGCCGAGCGGGTGACGATGCGGGTGAGTTCCTCGGCGCTGTAGAACTCCAGCCGCGCGACGATGCCGAAGCGGTCGCGCAGCGGGTTCGTCAGCATGCCGGCGCGGGTGGTGGCGCCGACCAGCGTGAAGGGCTGCAGGTCGAGCTTGATCGAACGTGCCGCCGGGCCTTCGCCGATCATGATGTCGATCTGGTAGTCCTCCAGCGCCGGGTAGAGGATCTCCTCGACCACCGGGCTCAGGCGGTGGATCTCGTCGATGAAGAGGACGTCGTTCCGCTCCAGATTCGTCAGGATGGCGGCCAGGTCTTTGGGCTTTTCGAGCACCGGGCCGCTGGTCTGGCGCAGGTTGACGCCAAGTTCGTTGGCGATGATGTGGCTCAGCGTCGTCTTGCCCAGGCCCGGCGGGCCGAACAGCAGCACGTGGTCGAGCGCTTCGCCGCGGCCGCGTGCGGCGTGGATGAAGATTTCCAGCTGTTCACGCGCCTTGGCCTGGCCCACGTATTCGGCCAGGCCCTTGGGCCGCAGCGCACGTTCGATGGCTTCTTCGTTGGGCGAGGTGGGCGCGGCACTGACGACACGCGTCGCCGCAGAAGCAGCAGCCGCAGCACCGAAATCGTCCGTCTTGATCGCCATGGGCCGATTATGACGAGCGGCTAAACTGCCGCGCTTGTGAACCCGCCGCGCCACCACCTCCGTCTTGCCGTCTGGCTCGCGCTCGTCGCGATCGCCGCGGTGGCGTTGTTGCCGACGCTGTCGCATGCACTGACACGTGCAGCGGGTGGCGGCAGTTCGGGCTTCACCGAGGTCTGCACGCCGCAGGGCACCAAGCTCGTGGCGCTGGCCGACGGCCAGACCGCACCCGACGGCGCCCTGCTGCAGCTGGAACATTGCAGCTGGTGCACCGCGGCGCTGGGCGACCTGGCGCCGCCGCCGGTGGCGCTGCAGCACGATGTGTCGGTGGATGGCGCCGGCGTCGTGCCACCGCTGTTCCTGCAGGCCCCGCACACGCTGCATGCATGGGCCAGCGCGCAGCCGCGCGCACCACCCGCCGTTTCCTGAGTCTGGTGTCGCCAACCCGCCGCCGGGCCGCCCGGTGGCCGGTTTCCGCCCGCGCCTGGCCGCGGGCGATTGCTCTGGAACATCTCTCATCATGTCCAACGCATTGCGTCTGGCGCTCGCCGCCGCCGCTGCGCTGCCCGTGCACGCCGAAGAAGCCGAACCACCACGCCGCAGCGCCGGCGTCGTCGAAATCACCGGCCTGCGTGTCAGCTCGCTGCCGACCTTTCTGCCCACCACCATCGAAGGCATCACCGGCACCGATGTCGAAACCAAGATCAATGCCAGCGATGCCGAAGACGCGCTGAAGTACTTCCCCAGCCTGCTGGTGCGCAAACGCTACATCGGCGACTACAACCACGCCGTGTTGTCCAGCCGCGCTTCGGGCACCGGCAACAGCGCACGCTCGATGGTTTATGCCGACGGCATCCTGCTGTCGAACTACCTCGGCAACGGCGCCGGCTTCACGCCGCGCTGGGGGCTGGTGACACCCGAGGAGATCGAGCGTGTCGACGTGCTCTACGGCCCGTTCTCGGCCGCCTACCCGGGCAATTCGGTCGGCGCCGTGGTCGACTACCAGACGCGTTTGCCGCAGCGCTTCGAAGCCCATGCCAAGGTCAGCGGCTTCGTCCAGCCCTTCGATCTGTACGACACGCACGACACCTACAGCGGTGGGCAGGCCAGCGCTTCGGTGGGCAGCCGTGCCGGTGCCTGGACCTGGTGGCTCAACCTGAACCGCCTGCGCAGCGACGGCCAGCCGCTGAGTTTCACGAACCAGGCCACACCGGCGGCCGGCGCCGTGCCGGGCACCGACCGCTTTGGCAAGCCCTGGTACACCATGGGCGCCGGCACGATCTACAGCACGACACAGGACCACGCCAAACTCAAGCTCGCCTGGGATTTGCTGCCGACGCTGCGCGCCAGCTACACGCTGGGCGACTGGCGCAACAGCAGCACGGGCCATGGCGAGAGTTACCTGACCGGCGCAGCCAGCGACACCTCGCGTGAACGCATGCAGCACCTGATGCACGGTTTGGCGCTGCAATCGCGCGGTGACACCGGCTTCGACTGGCGGCTGACGGCCAGCCGCTACGACTACGGCCACGACGAACAGCGCACGCCCTCGCTCACGCCAACGAGCGGCGGCACCGGCCGCATCACCGACCTGCACGGCACAGGCTGGTCGACGCTGGCGGCGCGCGGCCTGTGGCGGCCCGACGCGGCGCACCGCATCGACATCGGCCTGCAGCGCGACGCCTATGCCTGGCGCCAGCGCATCGCCAACACCGGTGACTGGATCGCCGGCAGCGCCAGCACGCCGGTCAGCAGCTTCCAGGGTGATACCCGCCTGACGGGTGTCTATGCCCAGGACGCCTGGACGGTGAGCCCGCAATGGACAGCGGTGCTGGGCGCGCGGCTGGAGCGCTGGACGGCGCGCAACGGCGCCAAGACCACCGGCAGCGCCGCACCGGTGCCCTTCCAGGACCGCAGCGAACGCTGGGTTTCGCCGAAGGCCGCGTTGGGCTTGCAGGTCAGCGACCGCTGGGGTCTCAAGCTCAGCACCGGCCGCGCGATCCGCGTGCCCACGGTGGCTGAACTGTTCCAGGGCAACGCCGGCAGCGATGCCGTCACCAACCCGGGGCTGAAACCCGAGAAGAGCTGGACCACCGAGCTGTCGTCGGAGTGGACCTGGCAGCACACGCGCCTGCGCAACACGCTGTTCCACGAAGCCACCACCGACGCGCTGTATGCGCAGGCCATCGCCGGCACCAGCCCCATCGTCAACAGCGTGCAGAACATCGACCGGCTGCGCACCGTGGGCCTGGAAACGGCGTTCGAGGTCCGGCACCTGGGCCCGCGCGGGCTCGACGTGCAAGGCAGTCTGACCTACGCCGATTCGACGATCGTCGCCAACAGCAGCTACGTCGGCACGCCCGGCGACACCCTCGGCAAACAGCAGCCGCGCGTGCCGAAGTGGCGTGCCAGCCTGCTGGCGAGCTGGCAGTTCGCCAGCGCCTGGACCGCCAGCTACGGCCTGCGCTACGGCAGCCGGCAATACGGCACGCTGGACAACAGCGACAGCAACGGCTTTGCCTACCAGGGCTTTTCGAAGTACTTCACCACCGACGCCAGGCTGCGCTGGAAGATCGACCGCCAGTGGAGCGCAGCGCTCGGCATCGACAACCTGAACAACTACCAGTACTGGAACTTCCACCCCTATCCGCAGCGCAGCTACAGCGCCGAAATGAGGTTCGACCTGTGAGACATCTTCTTCTCGGCCTGCTGGCCGCCACCTCGGCGCAGGCCCATGTCACGCTCGAACAGACGCAGGCGCCGGCCGGCAGCGCCTACAAGGCCGTGCTGCGTGTCGGCCATGGCTGCGAAGGCACGGCCACGCACACGCTGCGTGTGCGTGTGCCCGCGGGCCTGCGCAACCCGCACCCGATGCCCAAACCCGGCTGGGCGCTGGAGACCGGCCGCAGCGCCGAGGGCGCCACCGAGATCACCTGGCGCGCCAGCAGCCGCGACAACTGGCTGGCCGACGCACACTACGATGAATTCGTGCTGCGCGGTCAGACGCCGCCGACACCTGGGACGCTGTCGTTCCAGGTGCTGCAGCTGTGCGAAAAAGGCCAGGGCGACTGGTCGACCGATTTGAATGTCCTGCCACCCACCGGAGCAAAACCTTGATCATGATGATGAAAAGTTCTCTCGCCGCGCTGCTGCTCGCCGCCGCCGCAGCGGCCACCGCCCAGACCACCGTGAAAGACGCCTGGGTGCGCGGCACTGTGCCGCAGCAGAAGGCCACCGGGATGTTTGCGCAGATCAGCTCGGCGCAGGGCGGCCGGCTGGTGTCGGTGGCCTCACCGGCGGCCGGCGTTGCCGAGATCCACGAGATGGCGATGGACGGCAGCGTGATGAAGATGCGTGCGCTGCCGAACGGCCTGGAGCTGCCGGCGGGCAAGACTGTCGAGCTCAAGCCCGGCGGCTACCACGTGATGCTGATGGACCTGAAGCAGCCGCTGAAGGCCGGCGACGTGGTGCCGCTGACCCTGGTGGTTGAAGGCGCCGACAAGAAACGCGAGACCATCACGCTGAGCGTGCCGGTGAAGGCACTGGCCACACCTTAGAACGCCACGCGCAGCGTCAGCCGCAGGCTGCGCGGTTCGGCCGGGTGCACATGGCGGTCGGCCACCGGCGCGCTTTCGCTCGGCAATTGCGATTCATAGAAGTACTGGATGTCGTTGACCTTGCGGTTCAGCAGGTTGAAGACATCGAGTGTCGCTTCGACCTGTCTGCCGAAGCTGCGGCTGACCCGCAGGTTGGTGGTCAGCGAAGCGTTTGAACGCACGCTGTTGTCTTCGATCAGCGCGCCGCTGCCGAGGTAACGCCATTGCAGGCTGGCCGACCAGGGGCCGAGTTCACGCACCGTGGCGGCCAGCGAGGCCACCTTGTCGACGGCGTTCGGGATGCGGTCGCCGTTGTTGAAACGTGCGTGCGACCAGGCGAAGTCGGCGTCCAGCAGCAGCCACGGAAACGGCGTGTAGCGGTTGTTCCACTCGACGCCGCGGCGTCGGCTGCCGTCGTTGGCTTCGGTGGCGCCGGCGTCGCCGACGTAGACGAGCTCGGAGTCGAAGTCGAGTTTCCACAGCGCGATGGAACTCTGCAGCCCTGGCAGCGCTTCGGTGCGCGCGCCGAGTTCGTAGCCCTTGCTCGGCACCAGCGGCGGCACCGCTGCCGTGGCGTCGGTGGTGCCGCGTGCGTCGTTGCTGTGGAAGCCGCGGCCGGCGTTGAAGAAGAACTCGGTCTTGGCAAACGGCCCGGCCACCAGGCTGAGCTTCGGCGAGACCTGGGTGTCGCGCGCGTTGCCGGAGTTGGCGCCGTTGCTCAGCGCGTCGACCGTGGTGCGCAGCGCGTCGGCACGCACACCGAGCACGGCGCGCAGCACCGGCGTGAACTCGACGCCGCTTTGCGCGTAGACGCCGGCCAGCGTTTCGCGCACCCGGTCTTCACGGGTGATGTCCGTGCGCACACGCTGCGTGGTGGGGTACAGGCCGACGTTGATGCGGTCGTGGCGCAGCTGCGCGCCGAATTCGCTGCGCAGGTTCAGGCCACCGAGCTGGTGGTCGAAGGCGTGGCTGGCCTTCAGGCCGTAGACACGGCGTTCGTCCTGCTGCTCGAACTGGTCGCCTTGCAGAGGGCGTTCGAGCGCGTAGGTGAAGTTGGAGAACAGGTCGAGCTTGTAGCGCATCGCGTAGGCAGCGAGCTTGCTGCTGCCGCCATCGCCGTTGTGGTGCCATTCGCCCGACAGGCTGCTGCGCGAGGTGACGCCGCCGCTGCTGGTGTCCAGGCTGTCGAAACGGCCCAGGCGGCCGTCGTCGAGCGCACGCTGCGGCACCTGGTCGGTGCTGGTCCAGCGGCCGCTGTAGCCCATCAGCGACGCGCTCCAGCCGCTGGCAGCGGTGCCGGCGCTGGCGGTGACGACGCCGTTGCTGCGGCGCAGGTCTTCGGGCACGGTCCAGGGGCCGTCGTTTTGCATCAGCTCGATCGCACCGAGCAGGCGCACACCACCCGCCTGGCCCGAGCCGCCGAAGACGCCGCGTGTGTAGCGGTTCTCGCCCAGCGTCAGCTGCGCAAACGGGGCGTCGAACTGCTGCCGGTAGGCGATGTCGGCGGCACCCGCCGAACCGAAGTCGCCGGTGTTCGCGAAGTACGGGCCTTTGCGGTACTCGATGCGCTGCACCAGTTCCGGCATCAGGAAGTTCAGGTCGGTGTAACCCTGGCCATGGGCGTGTGTGGGCATGTTCACCGGCATGCCGTTCACCGAAGTGGCGAAGTCGGTGCCGTGGTCGAGGTTGAAGCCACGCAGGAAGTACTGGTTCGCCTTGCCGTCGCCGGCATGCTGGGTGACGATGAGCCCGGGCACGAACTCCAGCACCTCACCCGGCCGCAGCGCCGGCCGGCTCTTCAGCAGCGCGGCGTTGATGACACCCTGCGACGCGGCGTCGGAGCTGCCGACGGCGTTGTCGTAGTGGCCGGTGATCTCGATGCTGGTGGTCTGTGCGCTGGCACCGGCGGCGGCCAGCGCCAGGGGCGCCAGGGTCCGACTGTTGAACATACGAAGTCTCATATTCGTCTTAACTTTTCAGGTGCCGGAGTGTCGTTGCATTCGATGACGGTTCTACGCCGCGGCCAGCGCGCCGGATGCGCCCCAGGCCGCCAGCACCAGGCAGCCGAGTGCGATCAGGCCGCTGATCCAGCGCGACAGGCGCAGCGACCGCGCGTCGCTGCGGCTGATGAGGCGGCTCACCCACAGGCCGTTGAGGCCGTCGACGAGCAGCATGCCCAGCACGAAGAGTGTGCCCAGCCCCAATACGGCGGGCAGCCCGGGCCCGCCGGCGGTGCCGAACAGCACCGCCAGTCCCAGCGTGTCCAGCGACAGCGCGAACAACATGCCGATGGCCGCCACGCCGGCCGGGTGGCGCACCCGCTGCAGCCCGCCAAGCCAGCGGCTCTTCAGCCCGGCCGGCGCCACGGGCAGGCCGGGCGGGGTGGTGAACAACGCATGCAGGTTGGCCAGCCCCAACGCGGCCAGGCAGGTGATGGAGATCCAGGTACCCACGGATTCCAGCCAGGCCGGCAGCGGCGATGAGCGGCTGGCCAGCGCGACAAGCGTGGCCACCGCCAGCACCACCGCACCGTGGCCGAGCGCGAAGATCGCACCGCACCAGCGTGCAAAACGCTGCGGCGCGTTGAAACGTGCCAGGCCGTCGATGGTGGCCAGGTGGTCGGCGTCGAGCCCATGGCGGGCACCCAGCGCGAACACCAGCGCGGCGAGGGCGGCCAGATCGGTGGGCAGGTCGGGCATCGGGGGGCGCTGGGGTGTATGAGGACTATAACAATCCTCATACGCGCCTCATACGCACCCAGCGCCGCTCTCAGTGCCGCGGCCGCAGGTGTTTGTGCACACGCCCGTCGGCGTGGCGGTGTTCGTCGGCGGCGTCGGCGACGATCAGGTTCAGCGCGCCGTGGTGCACACCACGTTCTGCCGTCACCGTGTCGGCGAAGCGGCGCACGCTGGCGGCGGGGCCACGCAGGATCAGCGTCTCGATGCAGTGCGCGTGGTCGAGGTGGGCGTGCATCGATGCCACGGTGAGGTCGTGGTGTTCGTGCTGCAGCGACAGCAGGCGCTCGCTGAGTTCACGCTCGTGGTGGTTGTAGACGTAGGACAGGCAGGCGACGCTGCTGGTCTTGGGTGCCGCGGTTTCACGCAGTTTGTCGAGATGGCCGCGCAGCAGGTCGCGCACGGCTTCGCTGCGGTTGCCGTAGCCGCGTTCGGCGATGAGCTGGTCGAACTCTGCGGCGAGGTGGTCGTCGAGCGAGATGGTGAAGCGCTGCATCGGCGGTCCTGTTCCTACTTGTTCAAGGCCTTCAAGGCCAGCTTGATGCCTTCGCTGACACCCACATCGGCCGGCAGCAGCTTCAGCGCCGCGGCGGCTTCACGTTCGTTGTAGCCCAGCGCCATCAGCGCCTGCACGATGTCGTTGTGGGCGTCGCTCGCGGCTGTGCGGGGCAGCGCCAGGTCGGGTGCGAGTTTGCCTTTCAGTTCCAGCAACAGGCGTTCGGCGGTTTTCTTGCCGATGCCTGGCACCTTGACAAGGCGGCCCGCGTCCTGCGCCGCGACGGCCTGGGCGAGTTCGGTGACCGACAGCCCCGACAGCAGTCCGAGTGCCATGCGCGGACCGATGCCGCTGATCTTCACCAGCATGCGGAAGGTCGTGCGTTCGCCGGCGGTGAGAAAGCCGAAGAGCAGTTGCGCGTCTTCGCGCACGACGAACTGCGTCAGCAGCGTGACGGTGTCGCCGAGGCCGGGCAGGTTGTAGAAGGTGCTCATCGGCACGTCGACTTCGTAGCCGACCCCGTGCACGTCGATGAGAACCAGGGGCGGGCTCTTCTCCGCCAGTGTTCCGGTGATGCGTCCGATCATGGACGCATGCTAGCTTGCTACCGGAACAGCCCCATGCGCTGCGCTTCGAGTGCCGCTTCGGCACGCGAACTCACATTGAGCTTGCGGTAGATCTGCTTCACGTAGTCGGCAATCGTGTGCCGGGACAGGCCCAGCTGGACACCGATCTCGGGCAGCGTGTAGCCCTTGGCCACGCGCAGCAGGACTTCGCTTTCGCGGTCGGTCAGCGACACATGCGGCAGCATCGACGGCTGCGGCTTGGCCTTGGCGCTGAAGTACGCCATGACGCGGCGCGCGATGCTGGGGCTGAGCGGCGGTTCACCCTGGCTGATGCGCTGCAGCTGTTCGGTGATCAGCTCGCGCGGCTGTTCTTTGAGGATGTAGCCGAAGGCGCCGGCCTGCAGTGCCGGGAACAGGTGTTCGTCGTCGTCGTGGATGGTGACGACCACGCTCTGCGCCTCGGGCTGCACGTCGCGCAGCTTGGTCACCACGTCGACGCCGCTGCCGTCGGGCAGGCCCAGGTCGATGAGCGCCAGATCGAACTTCACCGCCGACACCAGCGAGATCGCATCGTGCACCCGCGCGCTCTCGGAAATCTGCGCTGCCGGGAACACCTGAAGCACCAGCTTGCGCAACCAGACCCGGATTTCGGGCAGGTCTTCAAGCAGCAAAATATTTTTCATGAAGACTCTTGATGGCGCTGAAAACTTATGCTAGCAGGCCGAGGCCTCACTGTGGGTGTGCTTCGAGCGCACGATCGAGCGGAACCGTGAGGCGTATCACGGTCCCGTAGCCTGGGCCCGACTCCACCAGGCATTGGCCCTGCAATTGTTTGGCACGGTGTTTCATGCTGGCCATGCCGTGGCCGCGGTCCAGGCGCCCATCCAGTTCGAGCGGAATGCCTTCGCCGTTGTCCTGCACGATCAGCACGAAGTCGCCTTCGGCGACACGGCAGGTGATCGAGCAGTTCGACGCGCCGCTGTGTTTGATGATGTTGCTGGTGGCTTCGCGCAGGATGCGTGTGGTCTGCACGTAGGCACGCGCCGAGAGTGTCTGCGGCAGGTCGTCGGGCGCCGACCACTCGCCTTCGATGCCGGCCTGCGCCAGCCGGTTCACGACCTCGGCACGCCAGTCGCCCAAGGCATCCGCCAGCTTCACCGGCCGGCCGGTGAGGCCACGCACCGAGAGCCGCATTTCTTCGAGCGCTTCACGCGCCAGCGTCGAGATGCGTTCGGACTCGCTGGTGTGCACGATGGTCAGCAGCTTGGCGCCGAGGTCGTCGTGCAGGTCGGCGGCGATACGTTTGCGTTCGCGTTCGGTGATCTGCTCGACCCGCAGTTCCGACAGCTGGCGGAAGTTGCGCTCGATCTCGGCGGTGGCTTCGCGCACACGTTGTTCGAGGTGCGCCTTGCCGAGCTCGGCTTCCTGCAGCGCACGGCCGTGCTGCTGCACCAGGCGCAGCCCGATGATGACCAGCATCACCGGCGGCACCAGCTGTGCCAGGTGCGCCGCCAGCGGCCGCAGGCCTTGCTGCTGGGCGAAGAACTCGACCAGCCCGGCCAGCACCAGCGCGCCCAGCAGCGTCGCCATCAGCCAGAAGCCGCGAGCACGCGCACGGCGCTGCGTGTACAGGTAGAACCAGGCAGCCCAGGCGGCTTCCAGCGCCAGCAGCAGATACCAGGCGGTGGCCACGCCGTGCAGCCGCGACGGGCCGGCCAGCACCAGCGTCAGCGGCATCAGCGCACACTGCAGCGGCAGCAGGCGGTCGACCAGGCGCTGCCGCGTGCCGGCATAACGCAGCAGGAACTGCACGCCGGCCAGCGTGATGAAGGCCAGCATCGAAACGAGCAGGAACTCGACCACCGAATTGGCCAGCGGCAGCGAGCGCAGCCACAGCCGCGCGTCGACAATGGCCCAGCCGACCGAGAGCGCGCCGAAGTACGCGAGGTGGCTTTCGCGGCGGTTGATGAAACCCAGCACGAACATGAAGCCGCCGGTCAGCAGCAGCGTTGCGCCGATGGCCTGCGGCAGCGTCACGTTGAGCGTGGTGCGCAGCGTGTGCCGCGGCGCCACTTGCGACTGCGGCCCGATGTCCAGCGCCGACAACCCGCCGGCGCGGGCGCGTGAGCCCAGCTCCGCCAGCGGGTGGCCGACGACCTGGATGTCGACCGTGTTCTCCCCCGGTGCCAGCAGCGCCGTGGGCAGCGTGACGAGCTGCGGGTGGTTGCAGTTGTTCGTCAGCGGCTCCTTCATGCGGCCGCCGCTGTAGACACGCTGGCCGTTGAGGAAGACCTCGAGGGTGGTGCAGACCTGGGCGATGTACAGCGACAGCAGGTCGTTGTCGGCGGCCGCCAGCGGCGCGGTGAAGCTGACGCGGTACCAGACCGGGCCGCTGCTGCCCGGGCGTGTGCGTGCCCAGTTGTCGGGCAGGGCCACACGCTGCGGCGCCGCGGCCAGCGGGAAGCTGCTGCCCGCGCCTTCGGCTACCTGCGCCTGGTTGATGTGCAGCACCTGCGCGGCCGCCGGCAGGCCGCAGGCCACCAGCATCAGCATCAGCATCGTCAGGAAGGCAAGCAGGCGGCGCGTGGACGGCATGGGCATGGGCATTGGGCCGCAGATTCTGCGGTACGGCAGCACACAGCGGCGCTCGGCCGCCGCTGCGACAATCCGGTTCCCGTGGACCCTTGCACGCCGCCCGCTTGATTCGACGCCACCTGCTTTCGCCGCCCGACAACCGCCGCCTCGCCCACTTGTGCGGGCCGCTGGACGCGCACCTGCGCCGCATCGAAGCCGCACTCGGCGTGACGCTGGCGCGGCGCGACGCCAGCTTCCGCATCGAAGGCGCACGCGACGCGGTCGAACGCACAGCGGCCATGCTCGACCAGCTTTATGCCAAGGCCGGCGCGCCGATCGGCGAACGTGCGCTGCAGCTGCTGCTGGCGTCCGCGGGCGCACCGGCGGCAGCGGAACCCGCCGCCGGCGACGACGTCGTGCTGCACACCCGGCATGCCGACCTGATGGGCCGGACACCCAACCAGACCCAGTACCTGCGCCAGATGCTGGCGCACGACATCACTTTCGGTGTCGGCCCGGCCGGCACCGGCAAGACCTTTCTCGCGGTGGCCTGCGCAGTGGATGCGCTGGAACGCCAGGGTGTGCAGCGCATCGTGCTGACGCGCCCGGCGGTGGAAGCCGGCGAACGGCTGGGGTTCCTACCCGGCGACCTGGCGCAGAAGGTCGACCCCTATCTGCGCCCGCTCTATGACGCGCTCTACGACCTGATGGGCTTCGACCGCGTCAGCAAGGCTTTCGAGCGCGGCCTGATCGAGATCGCACCGCTGGCCTTCATGCGCGGGCGCACGCTGAACCATGCCTTTGTCATCCTGGACGAAGCGCAGAACACCACACGCGAGCAGATGAAGATGTTCCTCACCCGCATCGGCTTCGGCAGCCGCTGTGTGGTGACGGGCGACGTGAGCCAGATCGACCTGCCGCAAGGCACGGCCAGCGGCCTGGTGGACGCACGCAAGGTGCTTGACGGCGTCAACGGCATCGCGTTCACCGACTTCATCGCGGCCGACGTGGTGCGCCATCCCTTGGTGGCGCGCATCGTTGAAGCGTACGACGCCGCCAGGCCGCACCGTGAAGCCTGAGCTGACGCTGTCGCTGCAGTTCGCCGATGCCGCACACCGTGCGCTGCTGCCGCGCCACCGCGTCAAACGCTGGATGCGTGCGGCGCTCGAAGCGCCGGGGCAGATCACGGTGCGCATCGTCGGCGAAGACGAAGGCCGGGCGCTGAACCGCGACTACCGGCAGAAGGACTACGCGACCAACGTGCTGACCTTCGACTACGAACACGAACCCGTGGTCTCGGCCGATCTGATTCTCTGCGCGCCGGTGATCGAACAGGAAGCGCAGAACCTGCGCATTCCGCTCGAAGCCCATTACGCGCACCTGCTGGTGCACGGCACCCTGCACGCGCAGGGTTACGAGCACGAGGCCGACGACGAAGCCGCGGCGATGGAAACACGCGAGACCGAAATCCTGCGCGGCCTGGGCTTCAGCGACCCGTATTCGACTGCGGCGACTGCAGAGAAGCCGGCTTGAGCAGCACGGCGGCGATCGCCAGCACCATCAACACCATCGCCGCGAAGTCCTGCCAGTGCAGGGCTTCGTTCAAAGCCCAGGCGCCGCTGAAGGTGCCGAGCACGGGGATCAGCATGACACTGATCGAACTTGCCACCGGCGGCATCGTGCGCGCCAGGTAGAACCAGGCCGCATGGGCAAAACCGAAGACGCCGACGGCGTTGTAGGCGATGGCCCAGTTCACATGCGCTGGCGGCGACACCCAGCGGCCACGTTCGAACAGCAGCGCCAGCACGCTGATCACCGCGGCGGTCAGTGCCGTCATCCAGAAGACGATGGTCAGCACATGCACAGGCATCGTCGAGCGCCGCAGCTGGTGCGTGCCGAAGGCCCAGATGGCCGCAGCCACCAGCACCGCGGCGGCGGCCAGCGGCGCGCCACCGAGCTTGCCGAACTCGTGCGCCAGCAGCAGCAGGATGCCGATGCCGGCGGCCAGCACGGCCACGCCCTGGCGTGGCGTGAAACGGTCGCCGAAGACCAGCGCGCCCAAGAGGGCGCTGAAGATCGGCATCGAATAGCCCAGGATGGCCGCGCGCCCCGAACTGAGCTGCTGCACCGCGATGATGATCACGATGTGCCAGACGACCAGGTTCGACAGCGTCAGCGTCAGCAGTTCGCGCCAGTGGGCACGTGGCAGCCGCAGCGGAATCTTCAGCAACAGCATCGCGCCGGCCAGCACCGGCAGGCCGAACAGCATGCTCAGGGCGCGAAAGGTCAGCGGCGGGAACGGCCCCGGGTGCAGCGGCGAGCCGCTGACGCCGATCTTCATCACCGGCCAGTTCAGGCCCCACACCAGCGTCAGCAGCACCAGCACCCAGAGCTGCCGCTTTGTCGTCGTCATCGGCGTTGGCTGCCCAGGTAACGTTTGCGCCAGAAGAACAGCACGAGGCCGATGCCGAGCAACACCATGCCGGCAAACGACAGCCAGAAGCCGCCTTCGCTCTTGATCAGCGGCAGAAAGTCGAAGTTCATGCCGAAGAAGCCGGTGATCAGGTTCAGCGGCAGGAAGATGGCGGTCAGCACGGTGAGCGTGCGCATGATGTCGTTGGTGCGGTGGCCCAAGGCGCTGAAGTGCATCTGCACCGCGGTTTCGGCCGACTGCTCCAGCCGCCGTACATGCGAGAGCACACGTTCGACGTGTTCCAGCACGTCGCGCGAACGCACCCGCAGCAGCTCACGTTCGCGCCGCGCCTGCGGCTCGGGCTCTACCGGCCACTCGTCGAGCCCGTCGATCCATTCCTGCACGGCGCTGCGCTGGTCTTCGCAGGTGTCTTCCAGCAGGTGCAGCGCGTTGCGCGAATCCAGCAGGAACTGCCAATCGTCGAAGCGGCTGCGTGGGTCGAGCAGTTCCTGCTGCAGGTAGGCGAGCTGGCGTGTCAGCAGGCGGCGCAGTTCGAGATAGCTGTCGACCATGTGGTTGACCATGCGCAGCATCAGGTCGGCCGGGCTGGCCGGCATGCGCGCGCCGGCGCCGGCCAGGCGCTGCGCGAAATAGTCGCGCACGGCGCAGTCGGTCGGGTGCACGGTGATCAGCACGCGGTCGAAGACGGCAAAACCCACCGGGCTGGTGTCGATCGACGCCAGCGCCTTTTTTGCCGAGCCCAGCGTGCCATGGGCGTCGTCGACGAAGAGCGCGGCGCTGCCGCTGCTGGCCGCCAGGCGCCGGAACACCAGCAGGTCGTACCAGCTCGTGTAGTCGAAGTGGCTGGGCAGCTGGTTGTTCAGCAGGTCGGAGACATGCAGGTCGACCAGCGGGGCGATGCCCCAGCGCTGCAGTTGGGCCTGCAGGTTCGGGCTCTGCAGTTCGAATTCACGCCGCGCGCTGCCGATCCAGACGAAGCCTGTGGCCGGCAAGGTGTCGGGCAGGTCCGGCAGTTCGGCGATGCCGCCGCTGTCGATGTGGAAGACGCGCATCAGCGCTCGCGCAGCTTCTTCGCGGCGTCGAGGGCGAAGTAGGTCAGCACACCGTCGGCGCCGGCGCGCTTGAAGGCCAGCAGCGACTCCATCATCACGGCGTCGTGATCGAGCCAGCCGTTGGCAGCCGCGGCCTTGAGCATCGCGTATTCGCCGCTCACCTGGTAGGCGAAGGTTGGCACGCGGAACTCGTCCTTCACGCGGCGCACGATATCGAGGTACGGCATGCCGGGCTTGACCATCACCATGTCGGCGCCTTCGGCGATGTCGAGCGCCACTTCGCGCAGCGCTTCGTCGCTGTTGCCGGGGTCCATCTGGTAGACCTTCTTGTCGGCCTTGCCCAGGTTGCCGGCGCTGCCCACGGCGTCGCGGAACGGGCCGTAGAAGGCGCTGGCGTACTTGGCGCTGTAGGCCATGATGCGGGTGTGGATCAGCTCGCCTTCTTCGAGCGCGCCGCGGATGGCGCCGATGCGCCCGTCCATCATGTCGCTGGGTGCCACGATGTCGACACCGGCCTCGGCCTGCACCAGCGCCTGCTGGCGCAGCACGGCGACGGTGGCGTCGTTGAGGATGTAGCCCGTGTCATCGAGCAAGCCGTCCTGGCCGTGGCTGGTGAAGGGGTCCAGCGCCACGTCGGTGAGCAGGCCGAGCTGCGGGAAGTTCTTCTTCAGTTCACGCACCGCGCGCGGCACCAGGCCGTCGGGGTTCGTGGCTTCGCGGCCGTCGGGGGTTTTCAGCGAAGGCTCGATCACCGGGAACAGCGCCATCACCGGGATGCCCAGGGCCACACATTGTTCGGCCACGCCGAAAAGGCCGTCGAGGCTCATGCGCTTGACGCCCGGCATGCTGGCCACGTCCTGCATCTGGCCGCGGCCGTCGAGCAGGAACACCGGCAGGATCAGGTCTTCGGGGGCCAGACGGTTTTCACGCACCAGGGCGCGCGTGAAGGCGTCGCGGCGCAGGCGCCGGGGGCGGCTCGCGGGGAACGGAGGGGGGGTACGCAAGGTCGGTTCCTCGGCGGTGCTGATCTGGGGATGGCCGACACCGGCAAATGCGGGTAGCGCGGGCCAAATCACTCTGCTAAAGTAGTCATTGAATGATAGCCGCAAGGTGGTCATTCCCTGCTTTTCCTCCCTGAGCAGGTGCCTTGGCGTGATGACAGCGACAAGGCTTGCCGGCCCCGGCCCCGTGTCGGGGCCTCTTTTTTTGGCCCGCCATAATGACCCGATGGGTTACCTCTGGGTCAAGGCCTTCCACATCGTCTTCGTGGTCAGCTGGTTTGCCGGCTTGTTCTACCTGCCGCGCCTGTTCGTCAACCTGGCCATGGTGCCGCCCGACAGCCATGCCGAACGTGAACGGCTGCTGCTGATGGCGCGCAAGCTCTACCGCTTCAGCAGCCTGCTGATGGTGCCGGCGCTGGTGCTGGGTTTCGTGCTCTGGCTCGGTTACGGCGTCGGCCGCGGGCCGGGCAGCGGCTGGCTGCACCTGAAGCTGCTGCTGGTGGTGGGTGTGATCGGTTACCACCATGTCTGCCGCACGCTGATGCGCAGCTTCGAGAACCTGGCCAACAAACGCAGCGAGAAGTGGTTCCGCGTCTTCAACGAAGCGTCGGTGCTGCTGTTCGCGGCCATCGTGGTGCTGGTGGTCGTGAAGCCGTTCTGACGGCCTTGTGATGGCCGCCCCGCGCCATCGGAGTTCGGCCTCGCCGCTGGCCTGGGCCTGGGCGGCGCTGGTGCTCTACGCCAGCCTGTTCCCCTTCACCGGCTGGCGCTGGCCGCCGGGGCAGACGGTCATGGCGCTGTTGCGCCTGCCGTGGCCGCCCTGGTTCGATGTCTTCGATGTCTGGGCCAACCTGCTGGGCTACCTGCCGCTGGGGGCGCTGGCGCTGATCGCCGCGCGGCGCAGCGGCATCGCGCCGCTGCCGGCGCTGCTGCTGGGTGTGCTGGCGCCGTCGTTGCTGTCGTACGCCACCGAAGTGGCACAGACCTTCCTGCCCGGCCGACACCCGTCGCTGAAGGACTGGGCGCTGAATTCGCTAGGCGCCGCGGCCGGCGTGCTGCTGGGCATGGCCTTGCATGGTTTGCGCCTCATCGAGCGCTGGCATGCACTGCGCGAACGCTGGTTCGTGCACCAGAGCGCGGGGGCCCTGGCGCTGTTGGCGCTGTGGCCGCTGGGGCTGCTGTTCCCGGCGCCGGTGCCGCTGGGCCTGGGCCAGGTGGGTGCGCGACTGCGCGAAGCCGGGGCCGAACTGCTGGAAGACGTGCCCTGGGCCGACGCCGCCTACCAGCTGCTGGCTGCCGTGCCACCGGCCAGTGAACGCCTGTGGCCGCTGGCCGAAGGCGGTGTCACGGCATTGGGCCTGCTGGCGCCTTGCCTGGTGGCGTTTGCCGTCGTCGCGCCGGGCTGGCGGCGTGTGGCGCTGGCGCTCGGCGCCTTGTTGCTGGCGGTGCTGGCGATGACGCTGTCGACGCTGCTGAACTTCGGCCCCGAACATGCGCTGGCCTGGATGACCCCGGTTACCTTGCCGGCACTGCTGGCCGCCGCCGGCGCCGCCGTGTTGCTGGCGCCGCTGGGCCGCCGTGTTGCCGCCGGCCTGGGGCTGGTGGTGCTGACGGGGCTGGTGATGCTGGTGGCGCAGGCCCCCGCCGACCCCTACTTCGCGCAAAGCCTGCAGGCCTGGGAGCAGGGGCGGTTCGTGCGTTTCCACGGTCTGGCGCAGTGGATCGGCTGGCTCTGGCCCTATGCGGCGATGTTCTGGCTGCTGTCACGCCTGGGCTCACGCCTGGGCACAAGTCGGTAAGCACCCGCTGCCTACAATCGCGTGGATGAGTTATTACAAGCACCACATCTTCTTCTGCCTGAACGAGCGCAAGAACGGCGAAGCGAGTTGTTCCCAGCACGACGCGCAGGGCGGCTTCGACCACTGCAAGTCACGAGTGAAGGCCGAAGGCCTGGCCGGTGTGGGCGGGGTGCGCGTGAACAAGGCGGGCTGCCTGGACCGCTGCGCCGGCGGCCCGGTGGCCGTGGTCTACCCCGAAGAGACCTGGTACACCTTCGTCGACCGGCACGACATTGACGAGATCGTCGACTCGCACCTGAAAAACGGCCAGGTCGTCGAGCGCCTGCTGCTGCCGCCGAACGTGGGGCGATGAACGCGCAGACACAGCGGCAAAGCGTGGTGGGGCCGGCCGGCGCCATCGAGACCGCGATCGACGAACCCCATGCGGGGGCCGCGGCGCGTGGCGTGGCCGTGTTGTGCCACCCGCATCCGCAGCATGGTGGCACGATGGACAACAAGGTCGTGCAGACCTTGGCGCGGGCCTTCGTGCAACTTGGCTACCGCGCCGTGCGTTTCAACTTCCGCGGCATCGGCGCTTCCGCGGGGGCCTGGGACGAGGGCCGCGGCGAGGTCGACGATGCGCTGGCGGTGGTCACCGCGCTGCGCGACCCGGCGTTGCCTCTCGTGCTGGGCGGCTTCTCGTTCGGTGGGTATGTCGCGTCGCAGGCCGCCGCGCGCAGCGAAGGTGTTGAACGCCTGGTGCTGATTGCGCCGGCGGTTGTGAACTTCCCGGTCGCGCCGGCGTCACAGCAGACGCTGGTGATCCACGGCGAGGCCGACGATGTCGTGCCGCTGGCCGCCTGCTTCGACTGGGCGCGTCCCCAGGCCGTGCCGGTGACGGTGATCCCCGGCGCCGGCCACTTCTTCCACGGGCAGCTGCCGCTGCTCAAACAACTGATCGTCGGTGCCTGGCACCGCTAAGAAACGCCTCTTGATGAAATCTCTCGTTGCCTTCCTGCTGGCCGCCTTCGTGGCCGCCGCTTCCGCCCAGACCCCGCAACCGCCGGAAATCGCGGCGCGCCAGTACATCCTGATCGACCTCGCCAGCAACCAGGTGCTGGCCGAACGCGGCGCCGACCTGCCGGCCGAACCGGCATCGCTGACCAAGCTGATGACGGCGTACCTGGTGTTCAATGCCATCCGCGACAAGAAGCTCACGCTCGAACAGCCCATCTCGATCAGCAAACGCGCCTGGGACCAGCGCAAGCTCGGCGGCTCGCTGATGTTCATCGACACGACGATGACGCCCAAGGTCGAGGAACTCTTGCGCGGCATGATCGTGCAGAGCGGCAACGACGCCAGCATCGCGCTGGCCGAAGCCGTCTCGGGCAGCGTCGAGACGTTTGTCGCGCAGATGAACACCCAGGCCGCGGCCTGGGGCCTGAAGAACACCAAGTTCAAGAACGTCGAAGGCCTGACCGAAGCCGGCCACCAGAGCAGCGCACGCGACATGGCGTTCATCGCCTCGCGCATCATCCTCGACCATCCGAACTTCTATCCGATCTACTCGCTGCGCAACTACACCTACAACAACATCAAGCAGGACAACCGCAACATGCTGCTGGGCCGCGACCCCAGCATCGACGGCATGAAAACCGGCTACACCGACGCCGCGGGGTACTGCCTCGTGGCCAGCGCGGCGCGCGAGATGCCCAACGGCAAACGCCGCCTGCTCAGCGTGGTGATGGGCACGGCCTCGCGCGAAGCGCGGGCGTCGGAAAGCCAGAAGCTGCTGAACTGGGGCTGGTCCGCCTGGGACGCGATCCGTCTCTTCGAAGCCGGCAAGGCCGTGTCCACGGTGCCGGTGTGGAAGGGCGCCAAGCCTGAAGCGAAGCTGGGCGCGGCCGGCGCCATCTTCGTCACCGTGCCCAAGGGCGAAGGCGACAAGTTCAAGACCGTGGTCGAGCGCACCGACCCGCTGGTGGCACCGTTGGTACAAGGGCAGCGTGTCGGCACGCTGAAGGTCACCACCGCCGGCGGCGCGCCGATCGCCAGCGTGCCGCTGGTGGTGCTGGAGCCGGTGGAACTGGCGGGGCTGTTCGGCCGCGCCTGGGACGCCATCCGGCTGTGGATCAAGTAACCTTCTTCACCCACCCTGAAACGAGGCCGCCATGGTCACCGCGCTCCCCGACACGCTCTGCATCCTGAACGGCGAGGTCTCGCGTGTCGACGAGGCCAAGGTCTCGGTGCTCGACCGCGGTTTCATCTTCGGCGACGGCATCTACGAAGTGGTGCCGGTCTATGGCCGGCGCCTGTTCCGCTTCGACGAACACATGGCGCGGCTGGAGCGCAGCCTGGGCAAGGTGCGCATCGCCAACCCGCACAGCCGCGAACAGTGGTTGATGATGTGCCGGCAGCTGATGACCGCGCTGTTCGAGCAGAAGGGCGCCGAGGACCAACTGGTCTACATCCAGATCACACGCGGCGTGGCGCCGCGCGACCATGTGATGCCGCCGGGCGTGACGCCGACCGTGTTCATCACCGCCAACCCGCTGAAAGCGGCGACGACCGAGCAGCGCCATGCCGGCGTGGCCTGTGTCACCGCGCGCGACTTCCGCTGGGAGCGCGGCGACATCAAGAGCATCAGCCTGCTCGGCAACGTGATGGCACGCCAGATGTCGGCCGACCATGGCGCGATGGAAACCATCATGTTCCGCGACGGCTGGCTCACCGAAGCCGCGGCCAGCAACGTCTGGGTCGTGCACGAAGGTGCCTTGCTCGGGCCGCCGAAGAGCGAACATGTGCTCGAAGGCATCCGCTTCGAACTGCTGCGTGAGTTGTGCGAAGAATGTGGCATCGCCTACAACCTGCGGCCGATCGCCGAAGCCGACGTGCGTGCGGCCGACGAGGTGCTGCTGAGTTCGGCCACCAAGGAAGTGCTGCCTGTGACACGCATCGACGGCGAACTGGTCGGCCACGGGGCGCTGCGCGGCAAGCCGGGCCCGGTCTACGCGCGCCTGTTCGAGGCCTACCAGCAGGCCAAGCGCACGATGTCGATCTGAGGTGGTCGTGGTGAACCAGATTCCGCCCGAACAAAGCCTGATCGAGTACCCGAACGCCTTCCCGATCAAGGTGATGGGCGCGGCGGTCGATGGCTTCGAAGACGCCATCGTCGCGGTGGCCAGGCAGTTCGACCCCGGCTTCGACATCACGACGCTGGAGCGCCGGCCGAGCAAGGGCGGCAAGTACCTCGGGTTGACGGTCACGGTGCTGGTGACCAGCCGCGAACAGCTAGACGAGCTCTACCGCACGCTGAGCACACACCCGATGGTGAAGGTGGTGCTGTAGCCGGCCATCAGCTCGGCTGCGCCGCCATCAAGGCCTCGACTTCCTTGAGCTTGCCCGGCGCCGCGACATCGCCGTTTTTCGCTGCGATGTCGTACCAGTAGCGCGCCAGACGCAGGTCGCGTTCGACGCCGTCGCCTTGTTCGTACATGGCCGCCAGCAGGTACTGCGCGCCGACATCGCCGCCTTTGGCGGCTTCGCGGAACCAGCGTGCGGCCTCGGCCGTGTCTTTGGCGAGGCCGCGGCCGAGGTAACGGGCCGTGCCCATGGCCACTGCCGCGTCGACGCTGCCGCTGCTGGCCGCAACTTCATACCAGCGGTGTGCCAGCGCCAGGTCGCGGCGGCCGAAGTTGCCGTTTTCCCAGGCCTGGCCCAGCATGAACTGCGCGGTGACGAAGCCGCCTTCTGCGGCACGTGTCAGCAGCCATTGCGCGAGCGCCAGGTCGGGCTTGGGCACCTCACCGCGCAGGTGCATCGTCGCCAGGTTGTATTGGGCCGCCGGCACCTGGCGCCTGGCCAGCGACTCGAAGGCTGCGCGGGCTGTGGTGAGGCGGCCGCTTTCGTAGGCGACGACGGCGCGGTCGAGTTCGTTTTGCAGCGCTTCGGGCAGCGCTGTCGCCGCCCCGGCGGAACCGGCGACCAGTGCGGCAGACAGTGCCCAACAAACCAGCAGCTTCATCGTGAGGCCGACGATACGCGTTCGTCGCGGGTTTTGCTGACCGCCCTAAACTTCGTGCCATGCGTGTTCTGACCCTGGGCCGGCGCGAGTACGCCGAGACCGAAGCCGCGATGCGCGCCTTTACCGATGCGCGCACACCCGAGACCGACGACGAACTCTGGCTCGTCGAACACCCGCCGGTGTTCACGCAGGGCCTGGCCGGGCGCGACGAACATGTGCTGGGCGCCGGCGACATAGCAGTGTTCCGCACCAACCGCGGTGGCCAGGTCACGTACCACGGCCCCGGGCAGGTGGTGGCGTATCCGCTGCTCGACCTGCGCCGGCTGGGCATCTACGTCAAGGAATACGTGTTCCGCATCGAGCAGGCGGTGCTTGACACGCTGGCTCACTTCGGCATCACCGGCCACCGCGTGCGCACGGCGCCGGGCATCTACGTGCGCCTGGCCGACCCCTTCGGCCACGCCGTGCTGCAGCCCGGGCCCGACCCGTTCGACGGGCTGGGCAAGATCGCTGCGCTCGGCATCAAGGTCAGCAAACACTGCACCTACCACGGCGTGGCGCTGAACGTCGCGATGGACCTGGAGCCGTTCACGCGCATCGACCCCTGTGGTTATGCCGGGCTGAAGACCGTGGATCTGCGTTCGCTCGGGCTCGATGTCGCCTGGAACGAAGCCGCCGCCAAACTGGCGGCGGCGTTGTCGCAGCGGCTGGGTTGAAGCGCGCCGAGTGGACGTTCGGCGGACGTTCAGCGGATCGACGCCGGTTCGTCGGTGTCGCTCACCGGCGGCATCGACTTGACGACATCCAGCGGTTCCTTGATGTCGGTGGGCGCCTGTGCGCCGGTCCAGTCCACCAGGGCTTGCGTGCTGGCCATCGCCGAGGCGGGCACCTCGGTGGCTTCCTGCGCCGCCGGCGGCGCTTCGGCGTCACCGCCGCTGCCGCAGGCGCCGAGCAGCAGGCCCGCCAGCAGCACGGCGGCGAAGGCAAGGTTGTTGTGTTTCATGGTCGGCCTCACTGCGCGCCGGGGATCGGCGTGTTCAGGTACGGGAAGCCCGGCAGCAGCGGCACCACGGCCTGGTCGACGGCGTCGTGCAGCTTGAAGGCGGTCTCCTTCAGCGGCACGGCAGCCGGGTTGCAGGCGGCGCCGAAGCCGAGCGCGTCGGTCGTGCCGTTGGCCATGCACAGGCCACCCATCACCGCCACCAGCGAGATGTCGACGATGTCGTCCTTGGGCCGGCGGCCGTTCGGGAACCCGGCGAAGTCGCTGCCGCCGCTGAGCAGGCTGCCGACGATGGCGAGCCGGTTCTGCGCTGCGAACGGCACCGGCGCGATGGCCGTGTTCAGGCGCAGCATCTCCGAGGCCACCACGTTCGCGGGTTTGTTCACGCCCGGGATGCCGGTGAGGAAGGTCGTCACCAGGTCGGTGCGCGGGAAGTTCGTCGGCGCCGTGCCGGGAATGGCGAGCGCGATCTCGATCAGCGCCGGCAGCGTCGGGTTCGTCACGTAGTCGGCGAACTGGCCGTCGCCGCTGGGCTTGCTGGCGTTGAACCTGTCCTTGTCCTTCAAGCCGATGACCACCTCGTTGACCAGGGGCATGCCCAGCCGCGACACCTGGACCCAGGCGCCACCGACCTTTTCGCTGGTCTGCAGGCCCGAGGGCGGCGTGCCGTCAAGCAGGCGTGCCTGGCGCAGGCTGGCGCTGGTCCAGCCGCCGATGACGGTTTCGCTGCCGGCGGTGAGGCAGCTCTTGTGCACTTCCAACGCCAGCGTCGTGACGTTCTTGTCGCCGATGGTGTTGGGCAGCGCGCCGATCAGCGACGGGTCGGTGATCACTGCCAGCGGCGCGTTGACGAGGTCGAAGATCGTGCCCAGGTTGACGGCAAACGCGTCCTGGCGCTGGCCGACGAACACCTTGGCCGGTGTCGTGCAGCCGGGGATGTTGACGCTGTAGACGTGTTTGGCCGCGTAACCCGGGTAGTCGGGAATGGTCTTGGTGCCGATGTTGTCGGCCGGCTTCGAGAACGTGGTGCTGCCGCCACTGGCGTTGCTGACCGCGGCGCTCGTGCCCTTGCGGCGGTCGCCGCGCATGATGCCCAGCGTGAAGGTCTCGGCGACGTTGAGGTTGGCGTCGGCGACGTTGGCCACCTGGCCGGCCTGTGTCAGAGGTATCGCGATCGGCTTCTCGCCGATCGGCAGCGTGATGCCCTTGCCGCCGTTGGCCAGCGTGTTCTGGAAGCGGAACTGGAAGGTCAGGTCTTCCTTGGCGTCGCCGTTGTTGTCGATGTGGATCTCGTACAGCGCGTTCGGATCCATCTTGAAGTAGTTCGGGCCGCCGTAGCTGTCCTGCAGCGGCTGGTAGTTCGCGATCACGGTGACGAAGTCTTCGCGGCCGGTTTCGTAGCTGCGGAACATGTAGAAGTCGGTGCCATCGACTTTCGGCGTGGTGCCGATGAACGGGGCTTCGCGGTGGCTGGACGCTGCGGCCAGCCCGCAGGCGGCCAACAGGGCGGCGCCAAGCAGTGGCGCGGCTGCACGGAAAGTGCTGAGTGACATGGGAGGGTCTCCTGGCTTGCTGCCGGCACGGCGCCGGTTGCAAGTCATACGCGGGCCTGTGGCGAATGGATGCGGCGCGATAATTGGCGCCTTCCCCCTAGAAGCCGCATACGCCATGAGCACGCCCGAGACCCCGGCCTACGACGCCACCGTGAAGCAGAAGTCGCAGGCCAAGACCTCGCGCATTCCGATCAAGGTGGTGGCTGCCGAAGTGCTGAAGAAGCCCGATTGGATCCGCGTCAAGGCCGGTTCGCCTTCGACACGTTTCTACGAGATCAAGCAGATCCTGCGCGAACAGAAGCTGCACACGGTGTGCGAAGAGGCCTCGTGCCCGAACATCGGCGAGTGTTTCGGCAAGGGCACGGCCACCTTCATGATCATGGGCGACAAGTGCACCCGCCGCTGCCCGTTCTGCGATGTCGGCCACGGCCGGCCCGACCCATTGGATGCCGACGAGCCGCTGAAGCTGGCGCAGACGATCGCGGCGCTGAAGCTCAAGTACGTGGTGATCACCAGCGTCGACCGCGACGACCTGCGCGACGGCGGTGCCGGCCACTTCGTCGACTGCATCCGCAAGACCCGCGAACTCTCACCTCAGACGCGCATCGAGGTGCTGGTGCCCGATTTCCGCGGCCGCCTCGACCGTGCGCTCGACATCCTGAAGGCCGCGCCGCCCGACGTGATGAACCACAACCTGGAAACCACGCCGCGCCTGTACAAGGAAGCACGGCCGGGTTCCGACTACCAGTTCAGCCTGAGCCTGCTGCAGCGCTTCAAGCAAGCCGTGCCCGGTGTGCCGACGAAGAGCGGCGTGATGGTCGGCCTGGGCGAAACCGACGAAGAGATCTTGCAGGTGATGCGCGACATGCGTGAACACGGCATCGACATGCTCACGATCGGCCAGTACCTGGCGCCGAGCGGCCACCACCTGCCGGTGCGGCGCTATGTGCATCCGGACACCTTCAAGATGTTCGAGGCCGAGGCTGTGAAGATGGGCTTCACGCATGCGGCTGTCGGTGCGATGGTGCGCTCGAGTTACCACGCCGACCAGCAGGCCGAGGCCGCAGGCCTCACGATGGCACCCGCCGGCGTGGCCCAGGCGCTGTAGGGCCGGCTAGGCTTCGGCCAGCAGCGTCTCGACGAGTGTGTGCAGCGCGGCGAAGTCGGGTTCGCCAACGTAGCGCTTGACGATGGCGCCGTGTTTGTCGATGAGGAACGTGGTCGGCGTGGCGTCCACGTCGCCGAAACCCTTGGCGATGGCGCCCGTGTTGTCGATGACCACACCGAACGGCAGCCGGCGCGATTCGGCGTAGTTCGCCACCGAAGCCGGCGGGTCGTGGCGCATCGCCACCGCCAGCGTCTCGTAGCCGCGGGCCTGGAACTTCCGGTGTGTCGCGACGATCTTCGGCATCTCGGCGACGCAGGTGGTACAGGTCGTGGCCCAGAAGTTCACCAGCAACACCTTGCCGCGCAAAGCCGTGCTGTGGCGCTGGCTGCCGTCGAGCAGCGTGTAGCTGAACTGCGGCGCCGTCTCGCGTGTGCTGCACCCGGCTGCGCCGGCCGCCAGCATTGCCAGCAGAGCCCGGCGGCGCGCAAGATCGGGGGTCATGAAAGTGTTGGGAGAAAACGCATGGAACGCAGAAAGTTTACGGCAGCGGCGCTCGGCGCCACGGCCGCGGGGTTGTTGCCGGCCTCTTTGCTGGCCGCGGGCTTGAGTGAAAGCGACGCGGCCGCCGGCGTGCGCGGCGCGCTGGAAAAAGGCGCTGTTGCCGCAGTGAAGCTGCTCGGCCGCGAAGGCGGCTTTCTTGACAATCCGAAGGTGCGCATCCCGCTGCCGGGCTACTTGAACGACGCCGCCAAGCTGCTGCGCGCCACCGGTGGCAAGCGCAGGGTCGAAGAGCTCGAAGTGGCGATGAACCGTGCTGCCGAAGCCGCGGTGCCGGAAGCGAAGGCGCTGCTGCTCGCCGCCGTCAAGGACATCAGCGTCGACGACGCCTTGAAGCTCGTGCGCGGTGGCGACACCGCGGTCACCGACTTCTTCGTCGGCAAGACCCGCGTGCCGCTGGGCGAGAAGTTCCTGCCCATCATCACCAAGGCGACCGAGAAGGTGTCGCTGGCCGAGCGCTACAACGCGGTGGCCGGCAAGGCCAGGGGGCTGGGGCTGGTGAAGCCGGAAGACGCCAATGTGCAGCAGTACGTGACCGGCCGCGCGCTCGATGGCCTGTTCCTGATGATCGGCGAGGAAGAAAAGAAGATCCGCGCCGACCCGCTGAAGACCGGCAGCGCGATCCTGAAGAAGGTCTTCGGCGGTTAGATCACCTTCATGGCGCGCAGCCGTTCGCGCTGTGCAGCATCGATGCCGGCATCGGCCAGCACTTCGTCGGTGTGTTCGCCCAGCAGGGGCGGCGGCCGGCGCTGCTGCACCGGTGTCGCCGACAGCTTCATCGGACTGGCCACGAGCTGCAGCGCATCGTTGTGCGGATGCGCCAGCGTCGTCGTCATGCCACGCGCCTGCACCTGCGGGTCGGCAAACACATCGGCCAGGTCGTTGATCGGCCCGCAAGGCACCTTGGCGGCTTCCAGTGCTGCCAGCCAGTCGGCACGGGGGCGTGTGCGCAGCCGTTCGGCCAGCAGCGGCACCAGCACCGCGCGGTGGCGCACACGGTCGGCGTTCTTCGCGAAGCGTGGGTCGGCGGCCAGTTCGGCGCAGCCGGCCACGGCGCAGAACTTCTGGAACTGGCCGTCGTTGCCCACGGCCAGGATCAAATGGCCGTCGGCCACTTCGAACACCTGGTAGGGCACGATGTTCTGGTGCGCGTTGCCGGCGCGTTTCGGCGCCTGCTTCGTTACCAGGAAGTTGGCGCCGAGGTTGGCGAGCATCGCCACCTGGGTGTCGAGCAAGGCCATGTCGACGACCTGGCCCTCGCCGGTGGCGTCGCGGTGGCGCAGTGCGGCGAGGATGGCAACCGTGGCGTACATGCCGGTGAAGAGGTCGGCCACCGCGACGCCCACCTTCTGCGGGCCGCCACCGGGCAGGTCGTCGCGTTCGCCGGTGACGCTCATCAGCCCGCCCAGGCCCTGGATCGCATAGTCGTAGCCGGCGCGGTCGCGGTAGGGCCCGGTCTGGCCGAAGCCGGTGATCGAGCAGTACACCAGGCGCGGTCTGCTCGCGCGCATCGCTTCGGCGTCGAGGCCGTAACGCGCCATGTCGCCGACCTTGAAGTTCTCGATCATCACGTCGCAGCCGTCGGCCAGCCGGCGCACGAGCGCCTGACCTTCGGGGTGGGCAATGTCGATCGTCACCGAACGCTTGTTGCGGTTCGCTCCCAGGTAGTAGGCGGCTTCTGCGGTGTCGTGGCCGTCGCGGTCCTGCAGGAAGGGCGGGCCCCAGCCGCGGGTGTCGTCACCCGTGCCCGGGCGTTCGATCTTGATGACTTCGGCGCCCAGGTCGGCCAGCGTCTGCGTGCACCAGGGGCCGGCCAGCACACGCGAGAGGTCGAGCACACGCAGAGGCCGGTCAATGCGCCAGGGGTCGGATTGTTCATGCGCGGATTGTCTTGCAGCGCGCCGGGATAATCGGCGCGATGGTTCGACGTGTGATGCCCGTGCTACCCGTCCTGCTGGCGCTGACGGCCTGCGCCCCCAGCCTGAACTGGCGCGAAGTGCGCCCCGAAGGCAGCGCCGCGACCGTGCTGCTGCCGTGCAAGCCGAGTGTGATGGTGCGTGAAGTGCGCCTGGCCGGCGGCCCGGTGCGCCTGCTGTTGCACGCTTGCAGCGCGGGCGAGCAGACGTGGGCGCTGGCGGCCGCAGACATCGTCGATCCGGGGCGGGTGGCACCGGCACTCGACGAACTGCGCGCCGCGGCTGTGGCCAACCTCGGTGCCGGCGCAGCAACGGCGCTGCCCCTGACGGTGCCCGGGGCGACGCCGAACACATCGAGCAGCCGCGTGCTGCTGACCGGCAAGCTGCCCGACGGCGCCGCCGTGCAGGAACAGGTGGCTGTGTTCACGCATGGCACCTGGGTCTTCCAGGCCACCGTGCTGGGCGCGCAGCTGCCGCCTGATGCTGTCGACACCTTCTTCGGCTCTTTGCGCATCGGCCGATGAGCGCAGCCACGGCGACGCGGATCTTCTTCGCCTTCGCCTTCACCTACTTCTTCTCGGCACTGCTGCGCGCGGTAACGGCGACGCTGGCGCCGGCCTTCAGCGCCGAACTGGGTTTGCGTGCCGCCGACCTGGGCCTGCTGGCCGGCGTCTTTTTCCTCGGCTTCGCAGCGATGCAGTTGCCGCTGGGCCGGGCGCTCGACCGGCTGGGGCCGCGCCGTGTCGGCGTCGCGCTGCTGGCGGTGGCGGTGCTGGGCTGCGTGCTGTTTGCGCAGGCGCGCAGTTTGCCGGCGTTGATCGCGGCGCGCATGCTGATCGGTGTGGGTGTCGCGGCGGCGCTGATGGCGCCGCTGACGCTGTACCGGCGCCTGTTTTCGCCGCCGGCGCAGTTGCGCGCCAATTCGTGGATGCTGATGACGGGTTCGCTCGGCATGCTCGCGTCGACGCTGCCGGTGCAGTTCCTGCTGCCGCTGTGGGGTTGGCGCGGCCTGTTCTGGGCCGTCGCTGCGATGCTGCTGCTGACAATGGCGGTGACGCTGTGGCTGGTGCCACGCGACAGCGCACCCGACACCGCTGTGGCCGAGACAACGGGCTACCGTGTCGTGCTCGCGCACCCGCTGTTCCAGCGCATGGCGCCGCTCGGCTTTTTCCTCTACGGCGGCATGATTGCGATGCAGTCGCTGTGGGCCGGGCCCTGGCTCACGCGGGTGGCCGGCTGGTCGGCCACCGAAGCGGCGCAAGGCCTGTTCTTCATCAACCTCGCCATGTTGTTCACCTTCATGGCCTGGGGTGCGGTGATGCCGCATCTGGCGCGGCGTGGACTCGACGCCGCGCGGCTGATGACCTGGGGCGTGCCGCTGAGCCTGGTGCTGCTGGCCGGCAACGTCTGGCTGGGGCCGCTGGCCGGTGCCTGGCACTGGGCGGCCTGGTGCGTCAGCAGCACCTTCGTCTCGCTCAGCCAGCCGGCGGTGGCGCAGGCCTTCACCACAGCGCAGGCGGGGCGTGCGCTGTCGGCTTTCAACCTGGTGATCTTTTCTGGCGTGTTCTGCGTGCAGTGGGGCATCGGGCTGCTTGTCGATGCTTTCGTGGCCGCCGGGCTGGCCGAGCCGCAGGCCTTCCAGGCGGCCTTTGCAGCCTTCTGCTTGTGTTGCATGTTGGCCTACGGCCTGTTTCTGATGGCGCCGCGGTTTCGTGTCAATAATGCGCCTTCAAGCATCTGACCATGGCTACCCTGCTCATCATCGCCCACGCTCCGCTGGCTTCTGCGCTGCAGGCCGTGGCCGCGCATGTCTACCCCGATTGCGGCCGCCAGCTCGCGGCGCTGGACGTGGGGCCCGCCGCGACGCCCGAGCAGGTGGCCGACGAGGCCCGTGCTGCGCTGGCGGGGCTGGGCGCCGAGCAGGCACTGATCCTGACCGACGTGTTCGGCGCCACCCCGTGCAACGCAGCGCGTGCGCTGGCCGACGGCAGCCGGGTGCGTGTCGTTGCCGGCGTCAACGTGCCGATGCTCTGGCGCACGCTGTGTTACGCCAGCCTGCCGCTGGAAGAACTGGTGGCACGCGCGGTGGCCGGCGGCGGCGAGGGCGTGATGCAGGTTGGTGCCACGCCGCAGCAGAACCAAGGCCCCTCAGCGGTCAACGATGATCAAGTCAAACATCAGCATCAACAATAAGCTCGGGCTGCACGCGCGGGCCTCCGCCAAGCTCACCAAGCTGGCTGGTGGTTTCGCCAGCGACGTCTTCCTCAGCCGCAACGGCCGTCGCGTCAATGCCAAGAGCATCATGGGCGTGATGATGCTGGCCGCCGGGCTGGGCAGCGAGATCGAGATCGAGACCGATGGTGAAGACGAGCAGGCCGCGATGGTGGCGCTGCGTGAACTGATCGACGGCAAGTTCGGCGAAGGCCAGTAGGCAAAGGTTCCACATGAGCATCCAGGTCTTTGGCATGCCCGTCTCGCGAGGTGTTGCCATCGGCCGGGCGGTGCTGGTGGCGTCGAGCCGGGTCGACGTGGCGCACTACTTCGTCGGCGCCGACCGCATCGAACACGAAATCGAGCGCCTGCGCCGGGCGCGTGATGGCGTGGCAATGGAACTGACGACGCTGCAGCGCGACCTGCCACCGGAGGCACCGGCAGAGTTGTCGGCACTGCTCGACGTGCACCTGATGCTGCTGCACGACGAAACGCTGACCGGCGCGACCAAGGTCTGGATCCAGGAACGCCACTACAACGCCGAGTGGGCCTTGTCGGCACAGCTGGAAGTGCTGGCGCGGCAGTTCGACGAGATGGAGGACGAATACCTGCGCGAGCGCAAGGCCGACGTCGAGCAGGTGGCCGAGCGGCTGCTGCGCTACCTGGGCCGCTCGGAGCCCGGCGCGCCCGACCCGCTGGCCCCGGTGGTCACCGGCGCGCGCGACTTCGCCGGCGAAGACCCGCTGGTGCTGGTGGCCAACGACGTGGCGCCGGCCGACATGATCCAGTTCAAGCGCAGCGTCTTCACCGGCTTCGTCACCGATGTCGGCGGCAAGACCTCGCACACGGCCATCGTCGCGCGCAGCATGGACATCCCGGCGGTCGTCGGCGCACGTGAAGCCAGCCGCCTGATCCGCCAGGACGACTGGCTCGTGATCGACGGCGACGCCGGCGTCGTCATCGTCAACCCGTCGCCCATCGTGCTGGAGGAATACCGCTTCCGCCAACGCCAGAGCGAACTCGAACGTGCGCGGCTGGACCGGCTGCGCCACACGCCAGCGGTCACCCTCGACGGGCAGGCGGTGGAACTGCTGGCCAACATCGAACTGCCCGGCGACGCCGCCGGCGCGCTGGAGGCGGGTGCCGTGGGCGTGGGCCTGTTCCGCAGCGAGTTCCTGTTCATGAACCGCGGCGGCGACCTGCCCGACGAAGAAGAGCAGTTCGAGGCCTACCGCGACGCCGTGCTGGCGATGCAGGGGCTGCCGGTGACGATCCGCACCGTCGATATCGGCGCCGACAAGCCGCTGGACCGCATGAGCCCCACCGAACTGCGGCATGAACACGCGCTGAACCCGGCGCTGGGACTGCGTGCCATCCGCTGGAGCCTGTCGGAGCCGGGCATGTTCCGCCAGCAGCTGCGCGCCATCCTGCGCGCCAGCGCCTTCGGCAAGGTGCGCATCCTGGTGCCGATGGTGGCGCACCTGGGCGAGATCCGCTCGACGCTGGAGGCGCTGGCACGCGCCCGGCAGCAGCTTGACGACGCCGGGCGCGCCTTTGGCAACGTCGAGATCGGCGCGATGATCGAGATCCCGGCGGCGGCACTGATGATCGAGCGTTTCCTGGCGCACTTCGACTTCGTCTCGATCGGCACCAACGACCTCATCCAGTACACGCTGGCGATTGACCGCGCCGACGACGCCGTCTCGCACCTGTACGACCCCTGGCACCCGGCGGTGCTGCAGCTGATCGCCGACACCATCGCACGCGCCAACGCCCGCGGCCGAGGTGTCAGCGTCTGCGGCGAGATGGCCGGCGACGCGGCCTTCACCGACCTGTTGCTGGCGATGGGGCTGCGCAGCTTCTCGATGCATCCGGCGCGCATCGCGTCGATCAAGCAGCGTGTGCTGCGCGCCGACACACGCCGCCTGGCGACGACGCTGAACGCGGTGATGAATGCCGACGACCCGGCTCGGGAGTCGGCGCGCCACCACCCGGGCGCCGCAGCGATCTGAAGTTTCTTCGCCAAAAGCCTGGCGCAGCCGGAAAAGCCCGTGCTATAGTCGATGGCTCTGCTGATCACTGACAAGCACTGCAGGCAACAAGCCGGTGGCGCAAATCAGAGAGAAAGCAGAAAGACAAAGAAGTTGACACGGGTTTTGAAATAGTTGTACAGTCGATGGCTCTGCTGATCACTGACAAGCACTGCAGGCAACAAGCCGGTGGCGCAAATCAGAGAGAAAGCAGAAAGACCAAGCGGTTGACACGGATTTAAAAAACATGTCAGAATCGCAGTCTTCGCTGAATAAACTTCAGCAACGCTGAAAGGCAAAACCGGCAAGCCGGTGGCGCCAAGTAAACGAGCTCTTTAACAACATACAGCCGATAAGCGTGGGCGTTTGAAGGCGAGTGCCAGGAATCGAAAGATTCCAGGTCTCTTGGACCTTAAACGCTCATGGAAGTGAAGTTCACTTCAATTCTTTGAGTAATTTATCAAGATCGAACTGAAGAGTTTGATCCTGGCTCAGATTGAACGCTGGCGGCATGCCTTACAC